>SDBV01008738.1_pt1 | contig 13610 bp, 8 predicted proteins | sample 2277081 | NCBI WGS metagenome assembly SDBV01 (sample SAMN10402039, study PRJNA504765) | marine sediment metagenome | isolation source: marine sediment core GS10_PC15, 223 cmbsf | place: Arctic Ocean: Southern Knipovich Ridge | collected 2010 | reverse complement strand
TGAGCAAAATCCGGGCAGATCTCTATTTAGAGCATAGCGGAGTTCTTGTTAAAGATATCAAAGTTTTAGATGATCAAATTGAAAAATTGATTGATGATGAGGGAGATGGGGCAATGTTAGACGCTGACAAGAGAGCAAGGGCTGTCTCTGACCTAATTGATAAAAAAGGAAGATTGTTAATTAGATATGCCAGGTTGTCAGGAAAATTAATGGATACCAATATCAATATTGAAAAACAGCAAAATATATTCATGCAGATTAATGATGAAAAATCAGAATTAATCAACAGGCTTAAAAAAGCGGAATTTAAGGAAAAAAAGGTGATTGACGTTGAAAGCCAATCAACAAAACAGACCTAAATATAAAATAGTTGAAATAGAATGGTTAGATGCCAATCTGGCTTTGGAAATGCACAATATGTTAGAGATTTTTAAAGTAAAATAATCCCAAGATAAGGGGCTTTTGAAAATGGCAAAGAAAAAATACGACGAAACTGATAAGGAATTTATTGTTTCTGTCCGTTGGATGGATGGATACTTTGAAAGTTTCAGAGCAAGACAAATTCGCATAAGTGAATCATTGATTTGGATTCGTTTGAAGAATCACAAAAACAGGAATATTCCTCTAAAGAATGTCAGGTGGTATTCACTATATCCAGAAAGTCACGAGGAGTAAGATGCTCCGAACAAAAAAGCAAATACTAAAAGATTATTTGATTCTTCTCAATAAAGAGAAAGATTTAAACTATTCTGATAAGGAAATAGACTCCAAGATAAATAACCCAGATGAAAAAAAGATTACTGAAAGGTTACTGCTTGATGAATTATATTCCTCAGAAGTAATAAAGGGACAGACTGTTTCTACAGAAAGGGCATTTTTTATTCTATGCGATATTATCATAAGATACGATTTCAAAACGGGAGACAGGATTTGGAATAATTTCGTAAAAATGCAATTCCTGCTTGTTGAAAGAAATAAGATGTCCTGTTATATGGCGGCAAGAGGGCATGGTAAGACTTTTTTTCTCGGATTATATTCTGTTTTTAAAATGTTTTTAATACCTTATTATGAGATAGGATATTGCTCTAATATTCCAAGGCAAAGAAGAAGATTTCTTAAATTGTTTAGATCGTTAATTGATACTAATGAACTCTTGCTTGAAAAGAAAGATAAGCAAAAAATACTGAATAAGGATATACCTTGGGGAACTGAGGAAGCAGACTATAATGAAGGATTATTAGAAGGAACAACAGTAGGAACTACCCCAAGAGGAGGACATTATAATCTTGCTATTGGAGATGATCCTTTGAGAGATGACAAGAAATATACTTATGAATTTATAGTAAATTATTTTCAGGGAATTTTCAAACAAACAATTTACAGGAAGAAAGGAAGATATATTATTGTTGGAACTCCGCAGGATCCAGAAGATTTATTCCATACCTTAATGAACAGCAATTTAGATAGAAATAACAGGCCCATTGGAAAATTACTTGTAGGCAAAATAAGTTCAGCTGGTTTTTATTCCGAGATTTTTCCAGGTATTCTAAGTGATAAAAAGAAAGAAGTCTTGGTCCCTGAAATATGGACTTATGATGAATTAATGATAGAAAAGGGTAGGATTGGAGATATAAGATTTAACAGAGAAATATTATGCAGATGTATTACCTACAGAAATTCATTGATAGGTTCAGCTTTATTTAGATCCAGCTGTGATGAAAAATTAACTATGCTTCAAAAGGGAGAGTCTGGAAAGAAATATGTCTGCTTTGTTGATTCAGCTACTTCAGATGCCCCAACAGCAGATTATTGTTCTATGGCTGTATTTGAAGATGACACAAAAGGCAACAAATTTATTTTAAGATATTTATTCCACGAAAAAGGATATCCAATAACAGACCCTACAGGAGGAACAGAAGACCAAATCAATGAAGGAATAAAAATATACAATAGCTTTAATAAATGTTTAATGATTGTAGAGAAAAATAATGCTGGAATAGCGCTTTCTCAAGCTTTACAGGCAAGAGGTATAGAAGTAATTGAACATTATACCCATGTTGTTGCCACAGGGAAGCCGACTGAAAAGCCTGGAAAAGCAAATGATGTAATAGATTATATTGAAAAAGGCCTTAAAGCAGGCGTTGTTTCTTTCCCTTCAAATCCTGAAGATAATTATACAATAGACAGCTTGGAAAAAATTAAAACTGAACATTTGAACTTTGGAGTTAAGAAAGGAAAAAGCGGGGAAAAATTTGAAGCCATAGCAGGTCATGATGATATATTTGATTCCTGTTGGGGAGCTTTTAAATTTAGGGGGGATAATGTGGATACTATTCCATTTGCTATAACCCTTCCTGGTAGTTAAAAAATCTATATACTCCTTTGACAATAGCATAGAGCATAGAAAAGTTTAAATAATAGTTGGTGATACCTCATATTGTCGACTTGATTGGTCGTCTAGAACCAGTCAAACAAAATAAGCCCTGGTGATCTTACGGGGTCGCCAGATGAGGATTATCCCCCCAGTGTGGATTGGCACTCAACGCTGGGTTTATACCTTTCAACTTTCTTTCTAACTTTCTAACAAAAAATTTATATATTAATAGGTTTAAATTGCATATATGGTCGATTTAGAAGTATATAAGGGGGATTCTAAAGATTATGTAATAACTATTAAGGATAGTGCTGGAACTGCTATAACCATTACTGGTTATACATTTTACATGTCTATAAAAGAAAATGCCATTGATACAGATGCAAATGCAAAGATAGCTAAAACTGTAACTTCTCATACAACCCCTGCAAGCGGAATAACTACAATATCCCTCTCCGCAACAGAGACTGATGCTTTATCAGTAAGTGATCAGACACAGAAATATGTTTATGATGTCAGGATGAAAGATACTAGTGGGAAGGTTACTACTATTCTTAATGGGTCATTCATAGTTAAACAGCCTGTAACGGCAAGTACATCTTAAAATGGCAAGCCAAAGTATTGAAATTACTGTGGGGTCACTAGCTATTCAAGTTGAAGTTGGCGATAATAATATAGAAGTTGTTACAACAGGACCAACGATAGCTGTTCAAATAGGTAGTATTACAACTGCTAATTTTATTAATGCAAACGGGAAATTTTATTTTGATGGTCCGGAAGGGGATGTTTATTTTAAATATAATTCAACATCAGAACTATTTGAATTGTGGGTTAATGGAACTAAAGAAAAAGAATGGGGAAAAGTAACTGGAGGTAGTCCATTTAGTTAGACAAATGCCTAAAGGAGTATATACTAGGACTGAGAAACATAAAAGAAATATAAAAAAAGTTTTGAGAGGTAGATCTTTAAAACCTAAAACTCTTAAATGTTTGAAATGTAATCACAAACTTAAAGAAATAGAAATCACATCATCAAGACAAAAATATTGTAAAAAATGTAAAAAGGAAGTAAGAAGAAACCAAAAGAAAATAATACTCCAGAAATTTAGGAAAGATAATAAAGAAAAAGCAGGAGAACAAAGAAGGAAAGATAGAATGAAAAGAAGGGCTATAGAAAATAATATCATAGAAACATTTACTAATAAAGAATGGTTAGAGAAGTTAGAGAAAACAAAGGGCTTTTGTCCTGAATGTAAAAAATGGTTTGGTGTAGCTCGTTTAACTTTAGACCATATCTATCCTATTAGTAAAGCAAATGCTGATTTCTTAAAAACAGGCATAAAAAGAGTTTATACAATTAAAGATGTTAAACCTTTATGCTTATCTTGTAATTGTAAAAAAGGTGGTAATTTTGCTTAAGAAACAATATTGTTTTGGAATTTTAATAATTTGTCTATTCCTTTATTTAATTAATCCTGTTTTTGCTGATGATATCACTTATGGAAATTCGTATGTTGAAAATGCCTCTTATTCAGCTTATGTTTGTAATCATACTGGAAGTTGCTCCACTACTGGTGATATCATATTTGCTGCTTCAGTAATTTGGAATGAAGATAATGCTACTATTTATTACGATAGCAGAAATGACAGATGGGAACTGATTAATTTAACAGAAAGAATTCCTACTTGCACTCCCACCCAATTTCTTACAAGTACTGATGGCTCTACTTTTACTTGCGCCGAGTCTGAAGGAGCAGTGGGTTGGGGTCTGATTAATTTCTCAGAGGCTTACAATGCGATAACTGACAGATATGACGGAGATAATTATTCTACTGCAAATGCTTCTGTAACTTCTGCGTTGGCTTTAAAACAAGATGAAGACTCAGCTTGGAAGGATATCAATGAAACTTACAACACAACTCAAGAGATGATTGAAGCAATTAATCAATCGCTTTACTACCAGATAAAAGTAGATTGGTCGAACATCCTTAATAGATTTATAACAGCAGTTTCACCAGCTTGGTTTTACATGACGGGAACAACATTAACATTTAATGAAACAAAGCATAATGAGACAACTGATGAGAGAATAACCTTACACAATGAATCTATAAAAACTTATGTCGATGATACCAATGCCTCTCAAACTGCATATACAGATTTGCTGAATGTTACACAACATAATTGGATTGTAGCGCAGAATTATATAGACAATACTGTTAGTGATTTAATAAATTATTTTACAAAATCTCAGATATTTACATTTTTTGAAGACAATACCACATATGTAAATGACTCAATGAAGGACTATACTGACTTGATAAATCGTTCTCAACAAGAGTATATTAATGCTCAAGACATTATTTTTAACACTTCAATGAAGACTTATGCTGATTCCTCGAATGCTTCTCAGATAGGATATACTGACGCCCAAGATGTTATTTACAATGACTCTATGGTTGCTCATGTTGACGACAACTACTATAACATTACTGAGATTGACAACATGGATTTATACAATGGCTCAGAAGTCAATGATAGTATAGGACAGCACAATGCTTCAATGAAAAACTATGTTGATGTCCAAGACGACATTTATAATGCTTCAATGGTTGATTATTATGATAGAAGAACTGATAGATGGCAGTTAATTAATTTAACAGAAAGAATTCCTACTTGTTCAGCAACACAATATCTTACAAGTATCGATGGTCTTGCTTTTAGTTGTATAGAATCTGGTGAAGCATCAGATTGGGGGCGTGCCAATTTTAGTGAGGCTTATGACTCAATAGGAGACAGATGGGATTTGGAAAATGAAACTTACAACACAACCCAAGATATGATTAATGCAGTTAATCAGACAGGACTATTTTATGATATCAAAATTACGTGGAGCAATATTATCGATAAATTTATTGAAGCTGTTGATAATGTTTGGATTAATATGGATGGTACTACTGCTACCTTTAATGAGGCAAAACTTAAAGAGCAAATAGATGCTAATATTACAAGTGCAAATGAATCACAAAATGCATATATAGATGCTCAGGATTCTAATATAAGGGCGACTGCTTTCAAGGAAGAAAACTTGACAAATGCAACCAACTGGAACAAAACAGGCTCCGACATCTATCCAAGCGATTTAAGCGGTAACGTTGGCATCGGGACGAGTAGTCCTGATACATTACTTGATGTAGAAGATAATGCAGTAACACTTGCTACTATTCAAACGACAGCAACAGGTGCAGAATATGCAGGTTTAGATGTTAAGTCTCCTGTTGGAACTTGGGGACTATATACTGGTGCAGCTGGGCATACATTAATAGCTGGTGATTTTGGAATCCATGATTGGGATGCAGGAGTTTATCGGTTTGTTATAAAAGATGATGGTAGAGTAGGAATAGGCACGAGTAATCCTAATAGAAATTTAGATATTGAAGGGACTGGGAATGTTTATATGGAAATTCATTCTACTGATTATAGTCAATTTGCAATAGGCTCTGAGACCAGAGGATTTGTTATTTATGATGATACGACTAATGATTACAGAATGGTTATACAAAATGGTACAGGAAACGTCGGCATAGGCACAACTTCACCTTCAGAAAAACTGGAAGTTGCAGGTAATATAAATTTAAACACAAATAGTTTAATATGGGATGATGTAAATAGTTTTATCACTTCAAATAGAGTAGCAGGGCGTGGTTCTTATGGGATTTTAATTGATTCGGATAATAATGATGCCGGTGCTCAATTCACAATTGGAAAAGATTCTACAACAATAGGTGGTCAGATTGAGTTATTTAGAGTGGAAGAAGGTGGAAATGTAGGAATCGGGACAACAACTCCAAATGCACCATTAGAAATAGCATCAACTAATGCTCGTTTTAGATTGAATGACACAGATGGAACAACTTTTCAAGTAAGTTCTAACACCAATATTTTTTCTATTGCAGATGTAAGTGGTGGTGGAGCACAGATATTTAAAATTGAGGCAGGGGCAACAGCAAATAGTATTTATATAAAATCGGGGGGCAATGTTGGCATCGGTAACACAATACCAAATGCAACTCTGCATGTTAGCGGAGACGTGATAGCAGACAACATGAAAATAGGAGATGTAACAATAGACAGTCAAAGTGTTTACCAGCCAGTTTACGGAACAGATGATGATTTAGTGCTTTATCTTCCATTCAATACTCCAAACGGCTCAACGCAGTATGACAGAAGCCCTTATGGAAATGACGGAACGCAGGTTGGAGCTAATTGTAATTCAACTAATGGAAAGTATGGTGTTGGTTGTGGGTTTGATGGGGTTGATGATTATATTGATGTTACTGATGACGCAAGTTTGGACTCTGATAATTCTGATTTGACTATCTCGGCTTGGATTAAACTAGCTGCAGATGCAACCAATGTTAAACATGGGATAATATCTAAGCGAGGAACTGGTTCATTAGGATATTTACTTGCTTATAAACAAACTGGAGGTAATAATAGACTTTATTATGAAGCTTATGACGGCTCAAATAATCCAAATGAGCATAGTGATACTAATCTCAATTTAAATCAATGGTACCATATAGCAATTACAAGAGAACCAGCTAACGATTTAACTACTTTTTATCTTAATGGTGTAAATGATGGAGCAGAAACAGTAGACAATGCTGATGATATAAGTAATGATGGTTCTTTAACTATAGGATATTCTACTTTCACGGCTGGAGATTATTTCAACGGCACAATAGACGAGGTAATGATTTACAAAAGAGCATTATCAGCAGAAGAAATAAGAACTCATTATTTAAGAGGAAAAGGATTCGGAGCTTCAGGAGCAATAACAGCAGACAAATTCAGGATTGTAAATACTTCTGGAGATGTAACATTTATAGTAACAGATGGCAACGTCGGTATTGGAACTCCGACACCATCTTCAAAACTTCATGTTATTGGAGATATTAAAGCAGAAAAAGGAAACTTCACAGAAAATGTATCTGTTCCATATATATTTGGTAAGACTATATTTCCAATAGTCCATGCTGATTTAGTAAATAAGGAGTATGTTGATGATGCAGTTTCTTCAACTGCTTTTGATTTTTTCTTTAATGACCAGGCCTCAGATATTTCAGGCCACTTTAATATGACTGAGAGTGATTTAGACCTTCCAGAAACAACTTTAACATCAGCAAGTTTATCATCAACTGGGACTTTTAGTATTTTTAATTGGACAACTTTGTCAGGGCAGCCTGAGTTTAATGAACTAAGAAAAGGAGTGTATGGAGTTCATGTTCATTTGGGAAAATCGGGTTCGAGAACAATAGCAATAACTCCAAAACTCTATAATATCTCTTCAGATGGTACTCAGAGAAAATTATTAGTAACATTTGAAACAAGTGAAGAATTAACAACAGATAGTTTAGTATATAATTTACATGGAGTTATGATAAATGATACAATATTAAATGACGGTGACAGGCTTAATTTAGAGTTAGAAGCAGTAGTTTCCAGTGCAGGTGGGGGAACAACTATAACAGTTACTTTGGAAGGAACAACAGATTCGCATCTTGCTGTAGAAACTTCAACAAATGCTTTTGAAAAGATTTATGTAAGAAGAGATGGGACTAATGAACTGACAAGAAACTGGAATGCAGGAAGTTTTGATATAACAGCTCAGAATCTATTTGCCACATCTTCCATTGGGATTGGGACAACTTCACCAAACTATGAGCTTGATGTTGCAGGACAAATAAATGCTTCGGCCGTAAATGTAACTGGAAACATAAGGGTTTCATCCTTATCAAGTTGCGATACAATAGACACAGATTCAGAAGGAAACTTTAAGTGTGGGACAGATGACGATACAACTTATACAGCAGATGAAACAAATATTACATTAGATGGAACTGTTTTTAGATTACTTCAAGTAGACTTAGCAGAACTGGATAATTCAGTATCTGCTTTTATAACAAATAAAGTAAGTAACTTAGTGAATTATTTCACAAAGACAGAGACATCTGAACACATTGGGAATAACATAACATCTGCAAATGAGTCATCAAATGCCAAAGAATATGGTGGTAATGTAACGGGAACTTTTGATGCTTTAGTTTTGAATCCTTGTGCTAATGGTGAGATATATAAATATAGTACTACAGGTAAGTGGGTATGCAGTGCTGATAATACAGGCGGTGCTCCGGATACATCAAATTATTGGAACAAAGCAAATAATGATACTGCCAATTATCTAACTCAATTAAGTTTAAACAAATCAAGAGGAGATGTAATAGGCGAAGACTCTTCTTTTTTCAATTCTTTTTGGAAATTATTCAACTTCACAAAAGCTTATGATGGCAGAATTGATAGATGGGATGTAGGCAATGAAACTTACAGCCAAGAAAGCGACTTAACAACTGCTTTGGACGACAACTATGACCCAATAAACAGCAACCCGACAAATGCAACCATAACAATAACAAATTCACAAGTCAGTGATTTTGCAGCAGGTGTAGTTGCTAATGAGCAAAACCCAACAAATTCTACAATAAACCACGACGGACTACTTAACTTTGATTTAAATGAACATTTCACTTATTCAAGCATAGAAGGAATATTATGGAAATTAAGCAACTTTACAACAGCATTCGGAAACAGATTGGGAGAATTGTGGAATGCAAATAATGCAAGTAATTATCTAAGAGATAATTCTTATCTTACAAAAGACAATTCGACAATTATAGCAGAACTTATGCAGAATGACACAATCAACAGAAGCTTATATGACCTATCCCAATTCAATGATGACTTAACACATACAGGTAACTGTTCAGCTAGCAATAGTTGTGCTGCAGTTGTTTACGGAACTAATACAACTTATGTGACTTCTCAATCCATGGGAGGAGATGTAGGTGGTACAGTAGGAGTATCAACAGTAGATGATACAAAATGTACAGGAAGTACAGAATATCTTGATGGCACAGGAACTTGCGATGACATAAGTGGAGTATATGTTCAGGCATCAGATTGGTCAACACATGATAATTACCCTTCAGCTTGTACTAATCAATTTGTAAGAGGATTAGGAGATTCTTTGACTTGTGCTACTGTGGATAGTGCTGATATTGCAAGTAATGCAGTTAAGGATGATGAAATAGATTATTCAGCAGTAACTTTGGCAGATTTCACTAATGACCCTAAGTTTGTTTCAAACAGTACAGATGTAGATTTTGATAATGTTACAGTAAGGGGTAATATGTCAATAGGAGGACATGGAATAAGAGTAATAGGAGATTGTATAAACTGGACTATAGGAACTACTTATTGGGCTGTAGGAAGTGGATGTTAAATTGAAAAATGAAAAATGAAAGTAAAAATATGGTTAGGAACTGCATTGGCTTTAGTAATACTTACTGCTTCTTTTTATATTCTAATGCCAGAGAAAGTCAGGATAGATTTCACGAAAACCAGAACAATATTTAGTGTCTATAATATTCTTACTGAGAAATTTGATACTGAAGGAATTGAATATGTAAGAATTTTTGATGGAACAACATTGATGAGGGCTAAGAGTAGAATTATTAATTATACTTTGTTGGATGGCAGAACAATCGCAAATAGAACATCATTCTTTAAAGATAATATTCTAATAGAAGAAATATATAAATTTGATAATGATGTGACGGATGTAGAAAATGTGCCTATTTCTCATAATATATGCTTCACCAATGCTAAGAATAAAATATTTGAGTACATGATTGACAGGATAACCTATGACGGTGAAACCGAGGACATAACAAGCCCATTTTCATTCGGGAAAAACATGAAGCTGACTTTTCAGGATGATTATTATCGAGCCAAAGTTTACAATTATAAGTATGCCTCGGATAAGATTAAGATAAGGTACAGGGTGACGGATGACTACCAGTGTTTTGATGTGAGGATGTTTGACCCTGAAGATGATAAACTGGTTGACCCTATACGGTTTGGGATAAACATAGATGTATGTGATTATGAATATATAGTGACTCCTAAAGTAATTAATATCCGTAAGCTTGTAAATATAACTACTCTCGTCAATATTACAGTTTACAAAAATGAAACTTCCGAGAATTTAACGTATGTTCATTATAAAAATAAGACAGTATCCAAAAAAATTGGCAGTTATGTTCATTTTGAAAATCAAACAATATGTCATTTAACAGGTTATAAAATTCTCAATAAAATCCTCAACTTTAGCAAATGTGGAATCAAATGTAGTAAAAATAAGAGCATAATTCAATGTGATATGTGTCCTGATGAGTTTGGCGTATCAGATGGCAATTGTAATGGTATATTAGAATCAGGTGAGAGTGGCATTAGACTAACTAATATAACAAGTCTTGATTGGTACGAATTAAAGAATAGAAAAATAGACAGTTTCGCATATACAAAATTAAGAAACTGTTTTACTGAGAATATTTAAAATACAATGAAAAAATTATTAATAATATTCATATGTAGCTTCTTATTCATATTAGTAATACCTTCATCCAATGCAACTACTTTTTTTAAGTTTGATTATTTAAATCTTACAGAGGGTATGGGGGAGATACGAAAATGGAATTTGTCTAGAAGCAGTGTATTATTTGATTTTGCAACGAATGCTACAACTTTAGGTTATAAAGGATGGATATGTAAATATGATAATGAAGCAACACTTCCACCAGAATGGACGACTAGTGGAACTGTTACTATTGTCACATCTAATTTAGAAGAAAATCAAGTGAGTGTAGTGACTAATGGCGGTCATGGAGACTTGCAATGCGACCCCACTACAACTCAAAATTTAACTGCTTGGTGGTTCTGGGTAAATCATGGAACATCAGGGGAAAAAACTTTCTATATGCTTGATGGTGCTGACTCTAACCAAGCACTATTATTGGGTATGAATACAGACGTTGGTGCAAGTGTACTTCAATATAGAGACCCTGGATGGTTATCAGGGGATATAAGATACGGAAAAACAGACGAAACAGAATATGTTTTTGGATATGCAAATGCTAATGAGAATGTTGGAATACTCAATAATATGTCAAAGGGAGGTTATTGGTATCGTAAATGGGTTAGTGAGATAAGAAATATAACTACTTTCAGTGATAGGGCTGACTGGTCATCTGGAGGTCAACTTGTTGATTATATCAGGGTTGCCAATTCAACTGCAGAATATAATATTACTGAAAATATAGCTGTGAGCACACCGCAAGTTTTATTAACTGCCCAAAGCTCATATGATGTTTTTATTATGGGAGACAATACTCCTGAAAAATTATTGGATATTAAGTTTGGCATTTCCTGCAATAACGGTACTAATTGGGTAAACGGAACATCATCGCAAGGCGGTTTTAATTTAAGTAGAATAACTTGTTTTAATACTCAAGTAAGCCATGATTTACAACTAGCAGTTTATAATATGAATTTATCAACAAACTGGACTTCAGTTTTTGTGAGAGAAAAGACTGTGCCTGATATAACTCCTCCATCTCTTTTAAATGATGACTCCTGGTGCACCTCTTGCTCTCCTGTTCAAAAAATAGATAATCAACCTTGGCTGACAGGTGATATAACTCCTACTATGAATGCAACAATGAATGAGAGTGCCACTTGCGCTATTGTAGCTAACTTAACAACTCCGGGAAATTATAACTACACAGACATTATAAATGATTATGGTGGAGTTGAATGCACAACAACAGGAGGAGCAAATCAAATCTGTACTGTTCAGGCAAGCAATGCTATAGATGGTAATGGTTATCTTTGTGTAGGCTGTAAAGATGGACGAGGAAATGAATTTTTGAATGCAACTCTTTGTGCAAATATTATCATAAGTCTTAATCTAACAATAACAGACCCAACAACAGCAAGTCCAGCAAGTAAAAATCCAAGCGAGAAACTTACAGTAAGGTTTAATTTGACAGGAGGAAATAATGTTCTTTTAACTTCAGGAGTAATACAGGAAAATGTAACAATAGGGGGAGATATTTGTGTGCCTTCTACAAATACACTATGTTCTGGAACTCCAATTGATTGTGGAGATTATCCAACAGAAGCGGCTTGTAATACAAATGGGACAAGTTGTAGTTGGGATTTTACTGCTTATTTTAATACAGAATTTGAGACTTTTGAAACTGATTTAGGAAATTGGATTGCAACAGATGGAGATGCAGGCTGTGATTTTTTAAGAGACCAAGATGGAACACCAAGTAGTAGTACAGGACCACAACCACAAAATTCAGCTCCTGGAGCAAACTCAACTGACTATTATATGTTTGTTGAAGCAAGTACAGGACAATGTGATAACGGAGAACAGGCTTATTTAAGACTTAATGGTCATGTTGATTTAGATACCTATCCGACTTCCCAACTTGATTTTTCTTATAGTATGTATGGTTCTGCTATGGGAACTTTGAATGTCCAATTAAACACATCAGGGACTTGGAGTACTATATGGACAATTGCTGGAGACCAGGGAAGTTCACCAGTGTGGACAGGTAAAAATGTGCCTTTAGATGCTTATGAAGGAGCATTAAGTGTAAGGTTTGAATATGACAGAACTGCATCTGGTTTTCAGGGAGATATAGCATTAGACCATATTAATATTTCTCAACTGGGTGTTGCTGCTTGTTCAGGAACAGCAAATGATTGTTCCAATGCAAATTATGTAAATGAATCATCTTGCACAGGAGCAGGATGTGATTATGGATTAGTAAATGAATTTACTTTCAACACACCTTTAGAAATTTGGGAAATAAACTGCACAGTTCCAGCGGGATGTTTAGGATTAGAGGATTTATTTGTAAATGCAACTTATAGTGGAAAAACAGTTAATGAAACACAACCTAATGCAGTAAATTGTGGTGTAGTAGATACTTGTAATCCAGATAGTCCACTTAGTTCAGACCATGATTTTGATTGTGATGATAATTGTGAAGAAACAGGAACATTAGACTGTAATAGTAATTCAATAACAACAAGCAATAAAGGAAGTGGAAGTATTATTTTTGAACAAAATCCAGTTAATTGTGCAGGTGTTACATTAGGATGTAATTATGTTACCCAAACAAGCTAAGAAACAGAAAATTTTAAATAAATAAGAGTAAAGAGGGATTTTATATGGTTAAAAAGGCAAACAAACAAAACAAACAAAAAATAAGTAAAATGGCTGTTGATGAGAAAGATCTCAAGTCAGATACCATTCCTAATC
>SDBV01008737.1_pt1 | contig 13611 bp, 16 predicted proteins | sample 2277081 | NCBI WGS metagenome assembly SDBV01 (sample SAMN10402039, study PRJNA504765) | marine sediment metagenome | isolation source: marine sediment core GS10_PC15, 223 cmbsf | place: Arctic Ocean: Southern Knipovich Ridge | collected 2010 | reverse complement strand
AATGCTTACTTAATGGCTGATATTGCCCATGTTGCTGGATTGGTTTTAGCTGGAGCTTATCCTGATCCAGTGCCTTATTGCCACATTGTTAATACAACAACTCATAAAACTTTAAGGGGGCCAAGAGGAGCCTTGATCATGGTAACAGACAAAGGCTTGAAAAAAGATCCTGAACTGCCTCAAAAAATCAATAGAGCTATTTTTCCAGGACTGCAGGGCGGTCCTCATGAAAACAATATTGCTGGTATTGCAGTTGCTTTAAAAGAAGCTCAAAAACCAGAATTCATTGAATATGGTAAGCAGGTTGTTGAGAATGCTAAAACATTAGCCCAATCCTTAAAAGAACAGGGAATAAAGCTTTGTTCTGGAGGAACTAATACTCACTTAATAATGATTGATTTAAGAAATCTTGAAATATTAGGTAATACAGCTGCTGAAGCTTTAGAAACAGCTGGTATTGTTACTAATAGGAATATGATTCCTGATGATCCAAATCCACCATTTTATCCTTCAGGTTTAAGATTAGGAACTCCTGGAATAACTAGTAGGGGAATGAAAGAGAGTGAAATGAAGCAGATTAGTTCTTTCATAAACGCTGTTTTAAAAGATGTTTCAAGCTTAAAAAAACAAGCAGGTATTTCTTTTGAACAAGAAAAAGATCCTCAAACAAGGCAAAACATCATATTAAAAAGCAACAGGATTAGAGAGGCTAAGCAAGGAATTGAAGAATTGTGCGTAAGATTTCCTATTAAAAAAGAATATTAGGTTTGACTTACGAGTTTTTTACTTGACAATAGCTTTAAATTTACGATAAAATCTAAACATACGATACTAGGCTAAATGGAGCTAGTCTTCCATTGCCGTTTAGGAAGGAAATGATTTATTTTCCTTTTAAGTTAAGAATAAGTGAATTAATAGTTATGAACATGATTTTTTTAATGCAAGAAGAAGAAACCAAAACTCCTGAACAAGAAACAGGAACTGAGGGAACAGAAGAAAAAACTCCAGAAACAGGAACAGAAGAAGGAGAAACTAAAGAAGAAGAAACTAAAGAAGAAGGAGAAACTAAAGAAGGAGGAGAAGGATCCTCTGAAGGTGGAACGGAGTAAATTAAAAGATTTAGGAAAAGCACCCTTTTGGGTGCTTTTCTACTAAACTTAGACTCACAGATCATAAGATTATAAATATTAAAGTTCATTATTTAGCTTTTAGCAACATAAGCTCTAAATATAACCAAAAAACCGCTCTATAGGGCGGTTTTAAGGTGAGGAATAAGTATTGCCTATAAGGTTGTAAATGATAATTCTGTTGAGGTCGCTTCATTATTAGATACATCAATTGAACTAACAATAAAGTAATGAGTTGTGCTGGCATTAAGACCTGATAGAGAAATAGTGTGGTCTGTAACTAAATCACTTGAATCAACATATAAAGTATTGTTTGAAACAATTAATGGGGTAGTAGTGCTGTACCAAACCACTGAATCTGACTCTTCATCTGTATCCCAGGTAATATCTGCTGTATTTGTAGAAACGCTTGAATTAATATCGGAAATGATTGGTGCTGTGATATCTGGAGTTAATGTTGTGAATGAATATTCTGTTGAAGTTGCTTCATTATTAGATACATCAATTGAACTAACAATAAAGTAATGAGTTGTGCTGGAATTTAAGTTTAATAAAGAAATGCTGTGAGTTGTTACAAGATTACTTAAATTAACAAATAAGGTATTGTTTGAAACAATTAATGGGGTAGTAGTGCTGTACCAAACCAATGAATCTGATTCTTCATCTGTTTCCCAGGTAATATCTGCAGTGTTTGTAGAAACGCTTAAGTTAATACTTGAAATAGTTGGCGCTGTAATATCTGGTGTTGAAGTGGCATTATTATCGCCATTGTTATTATCTTGATCTTCACTCCCACATTCACCAGGATAGTCACCATGAGCAAGGTGGGCTGGTGCAGCTGGTCCTGCTATTTGTATTGTATGTGCATTTTCAGGATTATCTGGGGGAATATGACAAATAACAACCTTATTTCCTGAACTATTTAAGTTAAATTTTATTCTAATTTTATTACGATAATTGTTTATTTCTAATCTTCTTCCATTTTCATCTTCAATTTCCATTTCAAAATCATCTAGATCAGATACATGATTTTCTGCAAGCTCTGTTAGTTTTACTATCATTTCATTTACATGTTCTGCAGCTTGTTCATTGCCTTTTTGTTCAAGAAGCTCTTTTGTTTTTTCTAATCTTTCAAGAGCACTTGGTAAAGTTTTATTAGCTTTTCTTATTCTTTTAAAATTGTTTTCAGTTGATGTTGAAGTAATAATGCTTGCTGAATTATCATCACTTTGAAAAGCTAAAGCTCTTTGAGCTTCCATGAGTCTTTCCTGAGCAAACTTTAAGCGTAAATTATCTTTATTTTCTTCTCTTGATAAAGCGAGCTGTACTTTTTCTATTGCTAAATCAATAGAGTAGAGAATATCTCCTGGCCCAGCATCATTTGAAGCTGCTACTGTTACAGCAGAAACTCCTATGATGGCAATGATCATAATTAAGGCAAAAACAAATCTTGGGCTTAGATTAACAAAGATTGATGGTTTTAAATCATTGATCTTGTTAATGCTGGTTTCAATTTTTAGCCAAAGCATGTTTTTTTCAGTTTTAGTTAAAGGATTTGTTTTTGCTGTTTCCTTTAATTTTTTTTCAATATTAGATGACATAATTGTTTTTGCTTAAATTAATCTTTAGTTTTTGTATGGCTCTGTGATGCCTTACTTTTGCAGTTGATTCTGTGATATTGAGTACAGCTGCAATTTCATTAAATGTCATTTGAGACCAATAACGCAGCCTTATAATATCCTGATGCCCAGATGTGAGCGTATCTATGTGCTGCAGTATATATCCATAGTCATTTTGTTTTTCTGTTGGCTGAACTAATTGTTTTTCATCTAGTCTATCTAAGGAAATGATTTTTTGCTTATTCTTGTAATAGTGATAAAGCTTGCGTTTGATTATTGTGAATATAAAGCCATTAAGTGATTGGTCTGATTTGTATTTAAATCTTTTTAAAGATTTCCAAAGATCAATAAATGATTCCTGACAAATATCTAATGCATCATCTCTGTCTGAGGTACGAGAAAAAGTATAGGCAAAAAACCTGTCACTCAAGCTGTCGAATATCTCTTTAAAAGCATCTTTATTGCCATTCTGAGCTTGTTCGACTAATATCTTTAATTCCTGGTTGTTTTCCTGATACATTGTATTGTGTATACACTAATATAATATGTAACTTTAACCAAGAAAGGTTACACAATCAAGCTAATTCATCTTAGATTATATTTATAATTTCTTCCTTGAAATCTTTTAAAAAGTATGTACAATAAAGGCGGTACATAATGCCGACAAAAAACATTAACAAACCCGAACCTACTGACATGGAGATATTTTTTTGGTTAAATAACCATTTAAAAAATCCTTGTGGAACTATGATAAATGGAAAATGGCATACCATCAGATATTTTTGGGAAGAAAGAGCTGAAGAGGCTTTACCAAAAATGACTAATCCTTTTGCCAAGGACCTTCTTAGAAAAGCAATAGACGAAAAACCTATTTTTTTCGAATAGAAACCGTTAGAAAAACTAACGGTTTTATCATTATTTGCAATAGTCTCTTGAGCCTGTTAAACTGAATAAGATTTTTAGAACTTTAAAAATCGAAAAATAGAGGCATAAAAAATGACAGGCACAATAGAAGCAATCACTGGCTCCATGTTCGCTGGTAAAACTGATGAGCTTATAAGAAGACTGATGCGAATGCTAATTGCAAAACAAAAGTTTCGACTCTTTAGACCTAACGTTGATACAAGGGATAAGGGGTCCAATGCTGTTTCTCATTCAGGACGAGAGATAGAAGCGGAGGTCATAGACTCTTCTTTGCCGCCAGAACTAAGGGCACAGATAAAAACAGACTTGAAGAAGGATGGAATTAGGGTTGTTGCTTTTGATGAAGCACAGTTCTTCTCACTTGAAATCATTGATTTTAGTCGAGAACTCGCCTATGAGTTAAACCTCCGGGTGATTATTGCTGGGCTTGATATGGATTCAACTGGAAAACCATTTGGACCAATGCCATTTGTTCTTGCTATAGCGGAAACGATCACTAAATTAAAAGCGATTTGTGAAAGCTGTGGTAAAGAAGCCTCATTTACTTTATGGCGAGGGGCTGAAAAGGAACAGATAGCAATTGGTGGGCTCCAAGAATATGGAGCAGTATGTGGGTCGTGTTGGTTCCATCACAACAATCCAAAAACACTCTCAAGTTTGTAATTCACAACAATCATAGGTAGATACTCAATCTACCTTCTTCTTTTTCTTTCCAGCGCCTTACAATCTATGTTGTGCGACGTTTTTAAAAATTTGAACATAATTGATTATATGCTACGATTAAAAATAATGCTTAATAGGATATTCCCATCTACGTTTAGAGGAATACAAAAATTAGGAAAAAGAAAAAACACAGGTTTTTGGTCGTTAGGATGTTTGATTGGCTTCTTTGGATCTATTCCTGTTTTAGTAAGTAGTCTAGAAAATTTAGGGATATCTCTTTTAGTTACTTTTATAGTAGCTATTTTCTTTTTTATGGTTGTTGGTACTTATTTAGTACAAGCAAATTTATTAGGTAAGGTTATAAATGACTATCTCGATTGGCCAATATACATACACCATCTTATTATTTTATTTTTCTTTTTAGCTGTATTAGGAATAATAATAAAAATCTATAAATATTATGAACTCAGAAAACAAAATAGTTAATCCTAAAGATGCATTTTGGCAGCTTGTAATAGTCATATTACTAGCTACTGCTTTTGTGATTGGAGCTAGCTTAATTGTTAAATCCATAACAATCAAAAGTAACAAACAAGAAGTTGAAGAGATAGTAAAAGAAGTTATTAGGGAAAAGAAAATATTAATCACTCAACCACAATGTGAAAGAAAATTATTAGCTTACGAATTCTTAAAAGAAAATGGTCAGCTTATAAGATTAGTAGAAAAAAGATCAAGTTATGCAAGTTATGGTAATTTTGTAGGTAATATAAACTCTACAATCCATATAAGTGGTAATGGAGAAGTAGCCTGTGGCTATCTTTATATACGAGTTAGCAAGAGCGGAAAATCTCTTAATGAAAAATGGGATAGTATTTATGTGAATCCACATGGATTTGGTGGTCACTTGTTGCGCTCAAAAAGTATAATAAAATCAGAAAATAATTCTTTTACCGAAGTTCTTTTTCTATTAGATGCAATATCTTATCTGCCTGGCTTACCTTATAGCCCAGAAGCTCAAAATTTTAAAATAGCAGATTGGGTTAATTTGCTTAATGTAAATAGTGAAATTAAATTTAACATAGGATTATCTGCAGAAGATATAGGTGGTTTAATAGAGGAAATCTCCATTGCATATAAATGCTGGAATCCTGCCACAGGAGATGAAACACAAAATTGTCAATTAAGCCTTGAATGATATTTATCTAGCCTTTCTAACAGATTTATTATTCATTTTTAAAGAAAAATAGTAATATGAAAGTAGTAGAGGTAATGCCTTGAGAGTCGCTATATAGGCATGCTTGTAAAATATATTAATAATATGTTTTTAAACATAAGCACGTTAGAACTTCTAATAATTTTATCTATTATAAAAGTGATAAAATTCTAATATTCACCAGACTAGACTATCTCTTTTAGAAAGAGATAGTTTTTTGTTATTTTTTACATTCTAGATTCTTTTATTTGATTGATTTTTTGGGATAATAAAGGTATCTTGAAAGTAAAAAGAATCGTAAAATTTATCTTGTGCGAACTTTAAAAAATTATGGAAAAAAACTTATTAAAAAGAATGTGGAATTTTATTGCAAGGATGCTTAAAAAAAATACGATTCGATCGGAAGAAAAATCTATAGAAATACTTCCTAAGCTTATTGCCAAAAAATTGTATGTAAATTCTGAAATTGGTTTAAGAGTTCGTTCAATGCCAGAAATAAAAAGTGATAACATTCTTGAGGTTTTAAATTACGGTAAAGACGTCATTAAAATAGAGGAGCAAAACAAATGGTTTAAAGTTAGATATAACGCCAACAAAGAAGGTTGGGTTAGTTCAGTATACTTAACAGAGAATAAACTCATTAATATTTCTCAAATTACTAAAAAAGAAGACTTTCAAAATGATGCGCTCCCAAAATTTAAGATAGGAGTTGCGAATCTTGCTAATAGCGACAACACCACAAAACTTCGTAAAATTATTAATTATGAATTCGGTTTAGATTTTAATAAAGATGAATTGCAATGTACTGAGTACGTTCAATATAGAGCTCAACAAACAGGAATTAAAATTAAGTGGCCAGTAAAGACAAATCGTAATGGAGGAAATTGGGCTAATATCTTTGAAAAATACGGGCTTTATAAGATTTTAGATAGCCCCAAGGCTGGATGTGCTATGTGTTTCACGGGTGGATTTAGAACGTCAGCTATGAACGCAATAGGCCATGTGGCATTTGTTGAACAAGTATTTGATGATGGGTCTATAAAAATAACAGAAGCGAATTGGCCACGACCCGGCAAATACAATGAACGTAAGATATCAAAAGCAGAATGGCAAACTAAATATAAATGTCGATTTGTAGATTTTTCTTAAAAAATAACTCATAAATTAATCTACTAATTATTATGGAAGAATGGAATCAAGAAGAATTTATTGAATGGGCATATGATGAGGCTATGGCCAGTCAACAAGCGCAAGAATACATAGATGACATAAAATCAGAAGGTATCGATGAATTCCAGCAGGAAAGATTGCAGGAATATTATTTAAGTAACAAAAACTTACCTCAATTAATTGATCAGCACTTAAATAAAGCAAAGGGGTTGATTGATGCTAATTTTGCTGAAGCTGGATTCGTATTTTCATTTATTGTGGTAGAAATAATTTTGAATAATATGTTTCTTAAACCAATATTACATGGTTCTTTTATGGATCAATATATTGCGGATTTAGTAATAGAAGAAATCTTACAAACAAGAAATAGTTCAATTAAAAAGATATTGTTTAGTGTTTTAAAATATTCAGCTAATTTTGATTTCATGACATACAAACGCCCAAAGATAAAAGTAATTCTTTGGCAGGAAATTATGAATGTAAGAAAACAAAGAAATGAAATCATTCATAAGGGTAAAACTGTAGCTTTAAATGAAGCAAAATATACTTACGGAATTGCTATTTATTTAAGCAAAATAATTTTCCCAAAACTTTTAAATAATGTTGAACTAAAAATAGTAGCAAAAGAAATTAACCTAAAATAATAGAAAAAAAATAGACCGTATAAAATAAAGTAAAAAGCTTTTCACTTTTTTATTTTCATTGACCTTTTTAGAGAATAAAGTTATTTTGAAATTAGAAAGATTAATGTTATGAATTTTCTAAAAGGACTCTAATGTAGAAAACAAGAGAATAATTAATCAAGAAAAATATGACTTCAATTTCAGAATTAATAAAAGAGATTAAAGAGAAAACTTTCTGGCTTACTTTATTTGATCTGATATTTTTAATAGCGCCTGGAGTGCTTTTACTTTTTTATTTCGACCGTAACCTTTTTTTAATCTTAGATTCTATAAAAGTAATCTTGCTTTCTATATCGTTTATCGCCCCCTTTATTTTCATATTTGTAATTATGGTGCCTGTAATGCCCGTGATAAAAAATAAAGATAATATATTTATTTCCTTCACGATCGCAATATTTTTAACCAATTTTAATGTTTGTCTAATGTTATTTACTAGTTATCTGTTTAAGTTCTCTTTTATAAAAAGCATATTTACACTGATTATTTTTCAGATTATTTCTATAATTTGTGTGGGTATTTTTTCGGAAAAATCTAAACGATAAAAATGGACTATGTTACACAAGATACGGCTAAAAATAAAATCGCTCAAAAAGCGGTTTTTGATTATTGACCTTCTTTTGAAGTAAAGGTAGATTGAAAATAGAAAAATTAATAATTTTTAAACATGCAATTAACACAAGAACAAGAAAAAATATTAGGGATATATTTAGAAGATTTTCGAAAATCTGAAATAATCAAAGATAATAATGTGAAAATGCCTTATGAATCTTTTGATGATTTGAGAGCGGCAGCGATTCCCGATTTAAAGAAAATGGTAGTTGATTTCTTAAATGGTAATTTATCACTAAGAGACTTTAAGGAAAAAAGCGAAGCGATGAGTCGCAGCCATCCACACTGGGGATTTAAAGGCTTTAGTGGGCAAATGCAGCTAAACCAGTATGTAAACAACATTGAAGATGATTCAAAAGAGAAACGCCTTAAGGAAGCAATAAGTTTACCGATTACCCTTAAAGATGCAGTAGCAAAAATAAATAAAATGGCAGAGTATCTTACTGAGTTTAAAACAAAAACAGATAAACCTCAAAGCATTCCGAGAGTGAATCAATCTTTTATGCTTACTTATTTTTGGGAACTTCAAAATCAAGAATTTCATCCTGTTTTTTATGGTTCAGCTAAAAAATTACTTGAAGATCTTGGTTTCGATTTTGAAAGTCAAGAAACTGTTGGAGATAAATATAGATATTTTGCAGAGATTTTTTTCGCAATCCGTTCATTTTTTGAAGACAAAAAGGATACAAAAGAACGATTTCCTATCTGGTTTATTGAACACGTCCTTTGGAAACAATTTAAAACACAGAATAAAGAAGACGAAATAGAAGTAAAAAAAGAAACTTCAGCTAAGCTAAAGATAAGTAAAACCATGGAGGAGAGTTGGATACCTCCAATTATTGCTGATCTTGAGAATCTTGCTTTAAACCAGGAGACAGAATGGTCAAAGAAAAAAAACGTTAGACCAGAAAAAGCATTTGAAACAAAGCTCCGTTATATATTCACAATCCTAGGATATAATGTAACTGAATTAGGACAAGGTACGGGTAGAGAGCCGGATGGTGTCGCTATTTCTACTAGTGGTGATTCTGGTTATTATGCTATTATCTATGATGCAAAGGCAAGAGAAAAAGAATATTCAATAGGTACCGGTGACAGAGAAATTATTGAGTATATTCGCAAAAAACAAAGAGAATTGCAACGCCAAAGAGTTGATAAAGTTTCCTTTTTAATTATTTCTTCAGAATTTTCAAATAACCCTTCTCTTGATAGTTCAATTAAAGATATTTTCAAAGCAACTCGTGTTCCAGTCATTCTGATTAGAGCAAAAGATTTACTTTATATTGTAAGCAAAAAGCTTTCAAATGCTGATATTAATCATGCTCAACTGGAAGACCTTTTTCTTGAGAGGGGCATAGTCACAACAAATAAAATCATTGACATTCTTGGTTAATTAAATTTTATTTTTAAATAATATAATTCATGAAAGAAAAAATTAAGAAAAAGAAGTTGTCTTTAGGGATTGCCATTTTAGCTATTTTTTTAATTATCTATGGAGCCAATGAACTTTCTTCTTATCTCAGATTCCCTAAAGAAGAAGGTGTGGTTATTTTGGCTTGGGCAATTGTATATCTTACTAGTGGAATAGGGCTTTTTGCCAAGAAGTTTTGGGCGTATAGGCTTACACAAGCTACATTTATTATCTGTATGGTTACTACTCCCTTAGTCTTGTTTTTAGGAGATACTAGCTTTATGATTAAATTAACACTTGTTCTTATTTTTGAGCTCATATTTGGTTTTATTTTATACTACTTATCAAAAAGAAGAATTAAGGAACAATTTTTAGGAATTGTTGAAGAAGAGGAGCCTAGCGGAAAAAAATCTGTACAAGAAACTTTGCATACTATATTTGCTACCTTAGGATATATTTTATATTTTATCTTTGGCATCTGGAGCTTTCTTGTTAATTTATCAATAGCTAATGAAATATTAGGATTTTGGGGAGTTCTTTTGGGCTTTACATTATTTCCTGTACTCTTAGTAGTAATGCCTTGGTATGCACTTGTTGCTTGGGGGAATTGGTTCCCTTTGGCAGTTACTTACGGCGGTCTTATACTAGCGTTTGCATTAAATTTTATTGCCTCTTTGTTTTCTGAAGATGGTTACTAAGAAACAAAATGGAAAAAGAAATTATAGACAACAAAAATACTGCCTCTAAAATTTCAGCAGTTATGCTTCTAATAGCTATACTTCCTTTACCTTACGGATATTATATTTTCCTAAGGTGGATTGTAAGTATTAGTGCTATATTTTCAGCTTGGGTCGCTAATGAATTAGGAAAGAAATCTTGGCTATTTTTAATGACTATAATAGCCTTATTATTTAACCCCGTCGCTCCAGTTCATCTTAACAAAGGAACTTGGACAGTAATTGATTTGATTGTTGCAATTCTATTTTTTGCCTCTATAAACAAAATTAAACAATAAAAAAAATAATCTATGAAAGAAAAAACGTCTCACAATTTATCTTAAGAGACTTTAGAAATAAAAATCGCTATTTGAGCGGTTTTTTGGCGATTTGACATATATTTGTTTCTTTTTGACAATGATAGATAGACTATAAGGAATAAAGGTCGGAATGTAATTAAGACTAATAAGAACTAATAATTATGAACAAAAAAATTATAGGAATTTTTATTTTAGGTGCTGTATTGTTAATGATTGGAAGTTCCGCCTTCGCAGTAAAACCCAATGGCTCATCGGCTCATAATGGACTAAATCACCAAGGAAAAGCCTCTCAACTCTATCTCTACGAAAAAGATGTAAATTGGCAACCGGTGATTGGTGGAGCTTGGGGTAAATTAACATTTAAATCGTCTGGCTTTGTCTTTAACGGTCATGGTCTAATAGCAGGGAATGATTATAGCTTAATTAACTATGTGGATCTTTGGCCAGGAACACCAGCCACCTGTCTTGCAAATGGAATAGCGAATAGTGATGGAAATCTTCATTTATCTGGTCCTGCTGATTTGAATGGGCTTGGTAAGATATGGCTAATACTTAGCAGTGATGTAACTTGTGGTACTGGAATGACGGGATGGAATCCCTCCGAGTATCTTTTTGAATATAAGATGATTTAGATTTATATATAAACAATAAACAAAAAATCGTTCTTTGAGCGGTTTTTTGATAGGATGAAATAATGGAAGAGAAGATTAAGAAAATTCTAATTTTTACAATAATTATCGTAGGACTTTTTCTTGTTTATGATTATTCATTAGCTCATCCTGGAAACACTGCTTCAGATGGCTGTCATTATTGTAGAACCAATTGTACTTCTTGGGGAGTTGCATGGAATCAAAGACACTGTCATGGGGGAGGAAGTTATTCTCCTAGTTATGATGTTCCTTCTTATAGTCCTCCTAGTATTCCTAGTTGTCCTTCTATGTCTTATTACGACAGTGTTTCTAGTTCATGTAAGTGTTATTCTGGTTACGTGGCATCTGGAGGAAGATGCATATCAACAGATCAATATTGCAGAGATGAATTTGGATTTAATGCTCGATATGACACACTAACCGATAGCTGTGAATGTAGTTATGGCTATGTGATGTCAGGCAGTACATGCGTTAGTGGAGATAGTCTTTGTCGTAGCAAGTATGGAATTTACTCTAGCTATGATTCCTTATCAGAAAAATGTGAATGTGATTATGGATATGTGTTTAATTCTTTTGATCAATGTGTAACTAGAGATGATTATTGTGAAGATTTATATGGTTTTAATGCAGAATACAACACTTTAACTGATAGCTGCGAATGTAGTTATGGTTATGTTTTATCAGGAGGAAGATGTATTGATGGGGAAACTTCATGTCATCAACAATACGGATATAATTCATCCTATAATTCCTTAACAGAAACTTGTGCTTGTGATTATGGTTATATATTTAACTCTAATGACCAATGTGTAAGCGAAGATGATTATTGCCAAAACCTATATGGTTATTACTCTGAATACAGTAGCTTAACCGATAAATGCGTTTGTCAAAGTGGTTATAAATTTGTAGATAGCGAATGCGTTACTCCAGAAATTTTTAGAATTTATCCATTAAGAGTCGAGATTGGTGAAGAAGTGACTATACAAGGAGAAAATTTTGGCGATAGTAAATATAGTGATTTAAATTTATATGTTGGTTTTATTAAAATTAACACCTTCAATATTTTAAAATGGCAGGATGATAAAATTACTTTCGAAATAGAAGATTATCTAGAAAGCGGATACGTTTCTTTAAAAGGTGATTTTGTTGATGTTAGAGGATCTTATTTAGAAATATTAGAACCAGAAGAAATTCCCTCTATTTACTATTCAGCGCCTGAAATAATAGAATCAGTTCCAGAATTAAATATTGATTTTTCTAAAGATTCAGAAGTGGAAATTGAACCTCAACTTAAATCAGAGTCTAAACCAGAATCCTTGCAACCAGTTAAAGTAGAATCTCAGTCGGAAGATTCTCAACAACCTGAACATGAAAAAAAACAAGAATTAACAAATAATAAAAAACAAGAAAAAGAAGAGCCAAAGAATTCTCCTTGGATATTTTTAGCAAACATATTAAATGCCGTAAAAGAGTTTTTCGGTCAATTTTTTAAATAAATTTATGAAAGAAAAAAAATAAGAAAGCTCTAATGAAAAAAAGTTTAAAGCAAATTTTGTATTCTGTTAAGAAAAATTACCTTAACCTAATGATAGGCATTTTATTATTAATTTTTTTAATTAATAGTTTTGTTGCTCTTTGGTTTGCTTATAATGAGAAAGCAAATACTGACCAAAAAATTGCTGAGCGAGAAAGGATAATCATTATTAGATATAATGAGCAAGTTAAAAGCTATGAAAAAGAAATTAAGGAACGGGAATTCCGTTGGGAATTTGAGAAAGTAGCCCTAACCCCAACAGCACTAGAATTGCAATTACAATGGGATACTGAGCTTGAAAAACTGAGAAGAATTAAAAATGCTTCATTTATTTCCTTATGGTTAGAGAATTTTATAGAGAACTCTATTTTTGTTATTATAGTGCTACCGATATTGCTTTTTATAATAGTTTTGGTTTGTTTTATAAGAGCTCTGATTCGTTTTCCTGTATATATTAAACAATTTCAAAGAGCTTATCAGGAGATTCAAAAGATGGCTGTTTTCCAAAAATATCTTATCATCTTAATTTTTAGTGTTTTAATAGTATTAATTTTAATTTTATTGAGGTAGGCTTTTTAATTGAATGAAATTAAACAAAAAAAGCCCATCGCCGGGCATTTTTTATTTCGTCTTGAATTTTCTCACTAAAGAGGTTATTTTGAAAGTAGAAGAGTTACATTCATGAAAGAAAAATTATAAAAAGGAAATCAATAAAATATAAAACCAAGTAACTATGAACCAATTAATTAATACTATAGTGATTGTTATACTTATGGCACTCACTGTTGTTGTCCCCCTTTCGTTAAAACAGCCGTTAAGGCTTAGCAATGAAACGGTGATTATCCTAAATTACTTCCTTATAGCACTGCTACTGATAGGCATTGCGCTACGAGATTTTAAAAAGAAGGGCAGGCTCACAAAACAATATTGGAAAAGTGTAATTAAAGAGATCTCTGTTGTTGTAAAAAGTCT
>SDBV01008736.1_pt1 | contig 13611 bp, 10 predicted proteins | sample 2277081 | NCBI WGS metagenome assembly SDBV01 (sample SAMN10402039, study PRJNA504765) | marine sediment metagenome | isolation source: marine sediment core GS10_PC15, 223 cmbsf | place: Arctic Ocean: Southern Knipovich Ridge | collected 2010 | reverse complement strand
AGTTGCCAGAGCAGGAAATTCGACAGACGCAGTTCGCCGCTGGTGCGGATCAGGAGGTCGGGGTCGGGCAAGTCGGCCGTGTCGAGATAGGTGCCAAAGCGTTCGGGCGTGATGTCCGACGCGGCCATGACGCCGGTTTGCACATCCTCGGCGATGCGCTGCGCGGCGCGGGCGATTTCGTCACGGGAGCCATAGTTGAAGGCAATGGTGAGGTTGAGCGCGGTGTTGTCCTTGGTCAGCTCGGCGGCGTCGTCGAGCATGCGCAAAATATCGCTCTCAAGCCCGGTACGCGCGCCGATCACCCGGATCTTGACGCCATTTTTGTGCAGGTCGGCGAGATCGCGCCGCACGAAGCGGCGAAGCAGACCGAACAGGTTGCTGATTTCCTGCTTAGGCCGCGACCAGTTCTCCGACGAGAAGCTGAAAAGGGTGAGATGGGTGACGCCAAGCTCCATGGCGGCCTCGACCGTCCGCCGGACGCTCTCGACGCCTTGGCGATGACCCTCGGCCCGTGGCAGGCCGCGCTCGGCCGCCCAGCGTCCGTTGCCGTCCATGATGATGGCGACGTGGCGTGCGGCCGGTCGTTCGCCCTCGCCCCATTTAGCATCCATCGCAAGCGTCACAGTCGGCATCTCCGATTGAAAGTCCAAGGACGGCTGTCTCGCGCCGCCCAATCAGACCTGCATGATTTCGGCTTCCTTGGTGGCAAGGCCCTCGTCGATATCCTTGATGACCTTGTCGGTCAGATCTTGCACCTTGGTTCCAAGCGTATGGTGCTCGTCCTTGCCCATATCGCCATCTTTCTCGGCGCGCTTCAGATGCTCCATGCCATCGCGGCGGACATTACGCACGGCGATGCGGGCTTGTTCGGCATATTTGTGGGCCACCTTGGCGAGCTCACGCCGGCGCTCCTCGTTGAGCTCCGGGATCGGCAGGCGCAGAAGCTGCCCCTCCATCACCGGGTTGAGTCCGAGGTCGGATTCCCGAATGGCTTTGTCCACGGCGCCGACTTGGGTCTTGTCCCAGACCTGCACCGTGATCAGTCTGGCTTCCGGCACGTTGACGGTCGCGACCTGACTGAGGGGCATGGGATTGCCGTAGGCCATCACCATGATGGGGTCGAGCAGGCTGGCGTTGGCGCGGCCCGTTCGCAAACCGGCGAATTCGTGTTTGAGCACGCTATGCGCGCCACGCATCCGCCGTTCGATCTCGGTCAGGTCGAAGCTAGACATTTTGTCTTTCCTGCTCGCCGCGCCCTGCTCTCAAATGAGCGTGGCGTGCGAAGCCCTTGTTTTGAGCGTGTTCCAGACCCGGAACGCGCCTTAAGCCCCTTTTCCATCGTCTATGGTGGTCGAGGAGCCCTCGCCTTGCAACTCAAGAGCCAAACTGCCTTGGCTCTTGATGGAAAACACAATTATCGGAATCCGGTTGTCCCGGGCAAGGGCAATTGCGGAGCCGTCCATGATTCGCAGATCCTGCTTCAGCACTTCGTCATAGGTCACGCGGTCGTAACGCTTGGCGTCCGGCGTCTTGACTGGGTCGGCGTCATAGACGCCATCGACCTGGGTGGCCTTGAATAGGGCCTGACATTCCATCTCCGCGGCGCGCAATACAGCGGCCGTGTCGGTGGTAAAAAATGGGTTGCCGGTGCCTCCGGCGAAGATCACGACGCGCCCTTTTTCGAGGTGGTCGAGGGCTTTATCGCGGATATAGGGCTCGCATACCGTCGGCATGGGGATGGCTGAGAGCACGCGCGCCTGCGCCCCGACCCGCTCGATGGCGGTCTGGAGGGCAAGCGCGTTTATGACCGTGGCTAACATGCCCATATAGTCGGCCCGGGCCCGGTCCATGCCGCCTTCCGCCGCCATCAGGCCGCGATAGATATTGCCACCGCCGACCACGAGGCAAATCTCGGTGCCCATGGCAGCCGTCTCGGCGATGTCCTTGGCGATTGGGTCGATGACGCCGAGATCGATGCCGTAGCCCTTGGCGCCCGCGAGCGCCTCGCCCGAGAGCTTCACAAGGACGCGTCCGTAGCGAAGCTTTGCGGTCGGCTTTGCCATCAGCGCAAACTCCGGTGACGATGCGGTGCCCTCAAGCCCAAATTGGGCGGCAATCCCATGGAATTGCCGCGCCGACCTTAGGAGCCTGATGCGGCGGCGGCAACCTCCGCGGCGAAATCGCTTTCGCCCCGGTCGATCCCCTCGCCGAGGGCAAGTCGGTGGAAACCGGTGATTCTGATGGGCGCACCGGCATCGGATGCCGCCGCTTCCATCGCTTTGGCCACCGTGTTGTCGGGATCGTGGACAAAGGCCTGCTGGAGCAGCACGATCTCCTGGAAGTATTTCCGCATGCGGCCCTCGACCATCTTCTCGATGACCTGCTCGGGCTTGCCCGATTCCTTGGCCTGCTCGGTCAGCACGGAGCGTTCCCGGGCAACAAGCTCCTCATCCAGGCTGTCGGTGTCGATGGCTTGGGGGTTGGCCGCGGCGATATGCATGGCGACCTGCTTGCCGAATGCTTTCAACGCTTCGGCATCGCCCGTGGACTCGATGGCAACGATGACGCCGATCTTACCGAGGCCAGACGCTGCCTGATTGTGGATGTAGTTCGCGACCACACCATTGGCGACGGCAAGATGCGCGCTGCGCCGGAGCGACATGTTCTCACCGATCGAGCCGACCAACGCCTTCAACGTTTCGGTGACGGATGTCTCGGTCTTGCCGTAGTTCGCGGCCCCGAGCTTCTCCAGATCGCCCTTCTTGGCAAGAGCAATAGCGGCAATTTCAGTGACCGTCTCTTGGAAGGTGGGGTTGCGGGCAACGAAGTCGGTCTCGGAGTTGACCTCGACGAGGGCAGCCTCCTTGTCGGTCGTGGCAAGCCCGATAAGGCCTTCAGCCGCGACGCGGCCAGCCTTCTTCGCGGCCTTGGAAAGGCCCTTCGCCCTCAACCAGTCGATGGCGGGTTCCATTTCGCCGTCGGTCTCTTTGAGAGCTGCCTTGCAATCCATCATGCCTGCGCCGGTCTTATCGCGCAGTTCCTTGACCATGGTTGCGGTAATCGTCGCCATGCGTTCCTCTTCCGTGCGGTCTCGCCAACCCGACGAGATGTCTCGTTGCTAGTCTTTCTTGGCTTCGGACTTTTCAGCCTCGGACTTTTCAGACTCGGACTTTTCCGCCTTGGGCTTCTCACCTTCGGACTTTTCAGGCTCGGCCTCCGACTTGGCCTCAGCCTTCGTGGCCTTCTTGTCGTCGGCAGGCTTGGGCTTAGCGTCAGCCTTAGCGTTAGCCTTGGCGGGCTTGTCCTTCGCCGCGGTGTCGGCCGTCTTGGCCTCTTCCTTGGCGCCTTCCTTCGGCGCTTCCAGCTCAGGCTCCGCCATGGGCTCCTCGGCGGCGCCGAGATCGACACCAGAGGATCCTTGCGCGCGCTCGATCCCGTCGATCGCGGCGCGGGCAATCATGTTGCAATAGAAGGTGATGGCGCGGCCAGCGTCGTCATTGCCGGGAATGGGATGGCTGATGCCGTCCGGATTGCAGTTGGAATCGATGATGGCGACCACGGGCATATTGAGCTTGCGGGCCTCGGCGATGGCGATCGACTCTTTGTTGGTGTCGATCACAAACATCAGATCCGGCGGGGCACCCATATCCTTGATGCCGCCAAGGGAGCGCTCGAGCTTGTTCTTCTCACGGGTGAGCTGAAGCAGCTCTTTCTTGGTGAGACCATGTTGCTCCCCGTCGAGGATTTCCTCCAGCGACTTAAGGCGTTTGATCGAGTGGGAGATGGTGCGCCAATTGGTGAGCGTGCCACCGAGCCAGCGGTGATTGATGAAATACTGAGCGCAGGACTTCGCGCCCTCGGCGATCGCATCCGATGCCTGGCGCTTGGTGCCTACGAACAGGACGCGGCCACCCTTGGCCACCACGTCGGACACCGTGACCAGCGCCTGATGGAGAAGCGGCACGGTCTGGGTGAGGTCGATGATGTGGATGTTGTTGCGGGACCCATAAATATAGGGCGCCATCTTTGGGTTCCAGCGATGCTTCTGGTGACCAAAGTGAACACCAGCCTCTAGAAGCTGGCGCATAGAAATATCGGGCAGTGCCATGGACTGCAGACTCCTTTTTCCGGTTATGCCGCCGCGGGACAAGAGACTGGCCGGGGCCAGTCACCGGAGCGAGCGCACAGTCTGGACTGACTGTGTGACGCTTAGCGTCCCGCGTGTGAGATGAGGCGGCTTATAGGGGTCCGCCTTGCCCTTGGCAAGGGCGGAAAAGCGCGGAAGTGCGAGGGCCTTCTGGCCCCCATGGCCCTAAAGGGCGCTGATGGAGGTCACGCCTTCGACCAGCTTCAGCTCGCTCCTTTGGCGCGGCGTGGTGTCGATTCCCTTCGCCACCTCGAACTCGACCTCTTTCGCGAGGCCCTGGAGGTGCACCACGAGACGAAACTTCCCCTGCCCGCCCTCGGCGCCCACCTGTTTGGCCAGAGGTGCCAAGGCTTTTGGATCCTCCACATAGACCTTCATACCGGCATGGTTGGCATCCGCCGCCCCGTCCAGCGAGGACAGGCCCTGCACCCTGACCCTGACGGTCTCGCCTTCGGCCTCGGCCTCCACATCCAGCAAAACGACGGTTCCGGGCTCCAGCAAGTGCCGCGAGGCCAGCAGCGCCTCGGAGAAGATCACCGCTTCGAACTGGCCCGTGGCGTCGGAGAACACCACGAAGGCGTAAGGATTGCCGTTCTTGCCGGTGCGCTCACGGGCGGAGAGCACGGTGCCGGCCAGCCTGCCGACGACGCTTCGTTGGCGGGCTTTGGCGGCAAATTCGGTCCAGGTCTCCGCGCCGAGGCTCTCCAGCACGTCCTCATAGTCGTCCAGCGGATGGCCGGTGAGGAAGAAGCCGATGGCCTCGAACTCGTGGTTCAGGCGGTCGATGGGCACAAAGGGCTTTGTGGTGCGCAGATCGAGCGGTGGCGCGGCATGACGAGCCCCGGAGAAGAAATCGTCTTGGCCTCCAGTGCGAGCCTGTAGTGCACGGTTGGCCTCCATGATGATCCGATCGACATTGGCCAGCGCCGTGGCCCGATCGATGCCGAGATCGTCAAGCGCGCCTGCCGCGGCCATGGTCTCCAGCGCGCGCTTATTGACGAAGCGCGGACTGATGCGCCGGGCGAAGTCGGAGATATCCTTGAAAGGTCCGTTTTCCTTGCGGACGGCGCAGATGTGCTCCACCGCCTGACGGCCCACATTCTTAAGGGCGGCGAGCGAATAGCGGATGGCGCCGTCGCTCGGGATGAAACCAACCTCGGAGCGGTTCACCGATGGCGGCTCTAGGTGAATGTCGAGGCGCCGTGCTTCTTGCGTGAACGCATTCAGCTTGTCGGCATTGCCCATGTCCAGCGTCATGGACGCGGCGACAAACTCTGTCGGGTAATGCGCTTTGAGATAGGCGGTCTGGTAGGCGATGAGCGCATAGGCGGCGGCATGCGACTTGTTGAAACCGTAGCCGGCGAATTTCGCCACCAGCTCGAAGATGTATTGGGCGCGGCCCTTGTCGACGCCATTCGCCACCGCACCGGAGACGAAGCGGGTGCGCTGCTGGTCCATCTCTTTCTTGATCTTCTTGCCCATGGCGCGGCGCAACAGGTCGGCCTCGCCGAGCGAATAGCCCGACAGGTCCTGGGCGATCTGCATCACCTGTTCCTGGTAGATGATGACGCCGTAGGTCTCATCCAGGATCGGTTGGATCGAGTCGTGAAGGCTCTCGATCTCTTCGCGCCCATGTTTGCGGTTCACATAGGTATCGATGTTGTCCATCGGACCCGGCCGATAGAGCGCCACGATAGCAATGATGTCCTCGAAACGGTCCGGCTTCAGCTTGCGCAGCGCGTCACGCATGCCCTGTCCTTCGAGTTGGAACACGCCAATCGTGTCGCCGCGCTGCATGAGCTCAAAGGACGGTGCATCGTCGAGCGGGAAGCTCAACGGGTCGATGTCGGGCCCGTTGCGGGCGATCAGCTTCCGCGTTGTGTCGATCACGGTCAGGGTCTTGAGACCGAGAAAGTCGAACTTCACCAGGCCGGCGGCTTCCGCCCATTTCATATTGAATTGCGTGGCCGGCAACTGGGCGCGTGCGTCCCGGTAAAGCGGCACGAGGTCGATCAGGGGCCGATCGGCGATGACCACGCCCGCGGCATGGGTCGAGGCGTGGCGATAGAGACCTTCGAGCCGCTGGCCGATATTCAGCAGCTTGGCGACGATGGGTTCGTTGTCCCGCTCCTCTTGCAGGCGTGGCTCGCCGGCAATGGCCTGGGACAGGGTCACGGGGTTGGCCGGGTTGTTGGGCACGAGCTTGCACAGGCGATCGACCTGGCCATAGGGCATCTGCAACACGCGGCCAACGTCGCGCAGCACGGCGCGCGCTTGAAGCTTACCGAAGGTGATGATTTGCGCCACGCGGTCCTCGCCATAACGCTCACGCACATAGGCGATCACCTCGTCCCGGCGGTCCTGACAGAAGTCGATGTCAAAGTCGGGCATGGACACACGTTCGGGGTTCAAGAAGCGTTCGAACAGGAGGCCAAAACGGATCGGATCGAGGTCGGTGATGGTGAGCACGTAGGCCACCAGCGAACCGGCGCCGGAACCACGGCCTGGGCCGACAGGAATGCCCTGGTCTTTGGTCCACTTGATGAAGTCGGCAACGATCAAGAAATAGCCCTGGTAGTTCATGCCGGTGATGACATCGAGCTCGAACGCGAGACGTTCCGCATAGGAGTCCGCGTCATGGCCCGGCGCGATGCCAGCTTGGGCGATCCGCACTTTCAGGCCGGCTTCCGCCTGGCGTCGAAGTTCGGCGGCCTCGGTCTCGGCGAGTGCGCTCGTCGCTTCGCCACCGGTGAGGAAAGGCGGCAGGATGGGATCGCGCTGCTCGGGCCGATAGGCGCAGCGCTGGGCAATCTCGATGGTGTTGTCGATGGCCTCGGGGAGATCGGCGAACAGCGCCCGCATCTCTTTCGCCGTCTTGAAATAATGATCGGGACTTAAGCGCCGCCGCTCATCCACGGCCACATAGCTGCCTTGAGCGATGCAGATGAGCGCGTCATGGGCCTCGAAGTCGTCCGTTGTGGCGAAGAAGGGCTCGTTGGTGGCGACGAGCGGCAGCTCCATGTCGTAGGCGAGGCCGACCAATTGGGGCTCCACCGTTCGCTCATGGGGCAGCCCGTGGCGTTGGATTTCCACATAGAGCCGGTCACCGAATAAAAGGTGCAGCGCCTTCAGCCGGTCGCGCGCGAGTTCGGCATTACCCTCGGCCAGCGCCGGGTCGATGACCCCTTCGGGTCCGCCGGTCAGAGCGATCAGCCCTTGGGCGCGTTCCGATAGCTCCTCGATGGTGATGAGCGGGTCGCCACTCTCGGCCGCCCTGAAATAGGCCTTCGTGGAGAGATGCATCAGATTGGCGTAGCCAGTCTCGTCCTTGGCCAGCAGTGCGATGCGCCCGTCCTCCTTTGGTCCACGCAGATCGGTTCCGGGGGTGGGTTCGGCTTCGGCGGTGAAGGTGAGTGCCAGCGTACAACCGACGATCGGTTGGATGCCGGCGCTGGACATGGCTTCGGAGAATTCGAGCGCGCCAAACAGATTGTTGGAATCGGTGAGCGCCAGCGCCGGGGCGCTGTCAGCCTTGGCAAGCGTCACGAGCCGCTCAATGGTGAGCGCCCCTTCGAGCAGTGAATAGGCTGAGTGCACCCGAAGATGCACGAAGGGTTGGGGTTGCTCGGTCACGCGAAAAGGCCTCGGTTGGACGGGTCCCCTACAGTCTCGGATTCGGGGCGCTTATTCGAGAGCCGATCGCGGTTTTTCCGAGATACACACGGGGTGTGGTCTGGCAGCCAAGACCACAATGTTCCCTTTACGTTCTCAACGCAAGTGGCGCCGCTAGGCGTCGACCTCGACAACCTCTTCTTCGATGAGATGGCCGTCGGTTAGGCGCAAGGTACGGTCCATACGCGCCGCGAGATCGAGATTATGGGTGGCGATCACCGCCGCCACGCCTTCCTCGCTCACCAGCCGCAAGAGTTCATCGAAAACCCGCCCCGCCGTGTTGGGGTCGAGATTGCCGGTGGGCTCGTCGGCCAGAAGGATCTTCGGCCGATTGGCGACGGCGCGGGCGATGGCCACGCGTTGCTGCTCACCGCCGGAAAGCTCGGCGGGCCGATGGTCCCAACGATCCTTGAGGCCAAGCATCTCTAAGAGATCGCGCGCGCGCTCTTCGGCTTGCGCTTTGGTCCGGCCAAGAATGAGTTGGGGCAGCATCACGTTCTCCAGCGCCGTGAACTCCGGCAGGAGGTGATGGAACTGATAGACGAAGCCCACTTCCATGCGGCGCACGCGGGTGCGCTCGTCGTCGGCGAGCTTGCCGCAATCGACATCGTCCATGAGGACTGCGCCCGAATCGGGCCTCTCAAGCAGGCCGGCAATATGCAGCAGGGTGGATTTGCCCGCGCCCGATGGGCCGAGCAGCGCCACGGTCTCGCCGGGATAGAAAGTGGCGCACGCCTCCTTCAGCACGTCGATACGGCGGTCGCCTTGCGTGAAGCCATGATTGAGATGCTCAAGGCGCAGCGCGGAAATTCGTTCGGGATTGTCCACCTGCCGTCCTCTATTCGTAACGTAGGGCTTCGACGGGATCGAGGCGCGAAGCCCGCCAGGAAGGATAGACGGTGGCGAGCACCGACAGCACGAGCGCCATGAGGACGACGGTTACGGTTTCGCCCGTGTCCATCTCGGCTGGAAGCTTAGAGAGATAATAGAGCTCCGGCGCGAACAACTCCGTGGCGGTAAGCCAGCCAATGAACTGGCGTAGCGCGTCGATGTTGAGGCAGACCACCACGCCGAGCGCGAGACCGGCGAGCGTGCCGACAATGCCGATGCTGGCGCCGGTGATGAAGAAGATGCGCATGATCGCGCCGCGCGTCGCGCCCATCGTGCGCAAAATCGCAATGTCGCGGCCCTTATCCTTCACCAGCATGATGAGGCCGGAGATGATATTGAGCGCGGCCACCAGCACGATCAGCGCCAGGATCAGGAACATGACGTTGCGCTCGACTTGGAGTGCGGTGAAGAAGGTCGCGTTTCGTTGCCGCCAATCGCTGACATAGATGGTTGGACCCGCGGCGGTGAGGATCTTGGGCAAGAGTTCGCCAACGTCGTCGGGGTTATTGAGCACGACCTCGAGCACCGTCACGGTGTCGGGTTGGCTGAAATAGAGCTGCGCTTCCCTGAGTGGCATGAACAGAATACTGGCGTCGTATTCAGACATGCCGATTTCAAAGATAGCGGCGACGGGATAGCGCTTCACGCGCGGCGCCGTACCCAGCGCGGTTGCTGGACCGTGCGGCGTCAGGATGGAGACTTCGTCGCCAATTTGGACGTTGAGTTGATTGGCCATGCGGCTGCCGAGCGCAAGTCCGGGCTGGTCGTCGAAGCCATCGAGCGTGCCGAAACGGATATTGTCGGAAACGGGTTTGAGGGCCTTGAGGTCGGCCTCGCGTAAACCACGAACGAGCGCCCCGCTGGATGTGTATGGGGTGGAGATCAGCACCTGCCCTTCCATTAGCGGCAGAGCATATTTCACGCCGTCGACCTCGCGGATGCGACTGGCCACGTCGTCATAGTCGGTGAAGTCGCCGAGGCTGTGCACCACCACATGGCCGTTGAGGCCCAGCATCTTGTCAAACAGTTCTTGGCGGAAGCCATTCATCACCGCCATCACGATAATCAGCGTGGCGACGCCGAGAGTGATGCCGATGAAGGAAAAACCGGCGATGACCGAGATGAAGCCTTCCTTGCGGCGCGCGCGCAAATAACGGGTCGCCACCATCCACTCGAAGGGTGCGAAGGCCCGCGGGGCCGGCGCATTGCTCGTGTCGGAACTCATGCCGCTTCCCTTCGCGCTTCTTGCGCCGATGCGATGAGGCGATTCAAAATGGCATCGAAGGTCAGACTATGACGCTCGTCGGTGGCGCGCTCTTTCAACTCGATTTCCCCCGCCTTGAGGCCTTTCGGGCCAACGATGACCTGCCAAGGAAGGCCGATAAGATCCATGGCCGCGAACTTGGCCCCTGCCCGGCCGTCCCGGTCATCGTAGAGCACGTCGAGGCCCGCTGCTTTGAGTCGCGCATAAAAATCCTCGCACGCCGCATCGGTCTCGGCATCGCCGCTCTTCAAGTTGATAAGACCGACATCGAACGGCGCCACCGATTTTGGCCAGATGATGCCAGCATCGTCATGGGAGGCCTCGATGATGGCGCCAATAAGCCGGGAGACGCCGATGCCGTAAGACCCCATCTGAACGGGAACGAGTTCGCCGGCTGGTCCTTGCACCCGGGCGCCCATGGCTTCGGAATACTTGGTGCCGAAGAAGAAGATGTGTCCGACCTCGATGCCGCGCGCGCTCACGCGGTCGGCTTCGGGCACATCCTTCTCGAACTGCGCCGCGTCATGCTTCTCCGACGTCGCCGCATATTTTTTGGTCCAATTGCCAATCAGGGGCGTCAGATCGGCGTCGTAGTCGAGATCGGTGCCGGGCGGCTCGTAGGACAGATAATCTCTGTGGCAGTAGACTTCGCTTTCGCCGGTGTCGGCGAGGATGATGAACTCATGGGAGAGGTCGCCGCCGATCGGGCCCGTGTCCGCCGCCATGGGAATGGATTTCAGTCCCATGCGTGCGAAAGTGCGCAGGTAAGAGACGAACATTCGATTGTAGGACTTGCGCGCGTCCTCAAGGGTGAGATCGAAGGAGTAAGAATCCTTCATCAAGAACTCGCGGCCCCGCATGACGCCGAAGCGCGGCCTGATCTCATCCCGGAATTTCCACTGGATATGATAGAGGATGCGCGGCAGCTCCTTGTAGGACTTCACGCCGTCACGGAAGATCGCCGTGATGAGTTCCTCGTTGGTCGGGCCAAACAGCATCTGGCGCTTATGGCGATCCTCGATGCGCAGCATCTCCTTGCCATAGTCGTCATAGCGCCCACTCTCCTGCCAAAGCTCGGCGGGCTGGATCGTCGGCATCAGCAACTCAATCGCGCCGGCGCGGTCCTGCTCCTCGCGCACGATCTGCTCGATCTTGCGCAAGACCCGGTAGCCGAGCGGGAGCCAAGTGTAGATGCCGGCGCTCGATTGACGAACGAGACCCGCCCGCAGCATCAGCCGGTGGGAAACGATTTCCGCTTCCTTGGGATCGTCGCGCAGAAGGGGCAGAAAGTAGCGGCTGAGGCGCATTGACCAGCTTTCGAAGGCGTTAGAAGCGGGCGAATAGTGCCCGTGCAATGAGCCATGCCCTAGCGCGAAAAGATGAAGACTCGCGCTGGGTCCCTTGGCGCGGCTAATAGCTAGTTTCGCGGGGCTAAGCAATCAGCCCTGTCTCACGAAATCGCAGGCTTGGGTGATTCGGTCCGCGAGCGTGGTCCGCCACCAAGCAAAGGCTTGTAAAAAAAAGGCGCGGTACGAGCTTTCCGTCCCGTCACAAGACTCTGACAAATGTCACTTATGCTTTGGGTAGAATTGTCCGGCGCGGAGACTGGCGAATTGGCGGGACTTGTCTTGCATTCTCTTGAATGCGCTCGCTATACGCGAGCTAAGACAGAATTGTGCGGCAACGGGTCACAATCATAGTGACAATTTGGCACGGCGCGTCTAGTGTCCCGACACAACGCGAGGGCATTTGAGACCGCTAATGAGCTCGAAGTCGTGCGTTGAGAGATTGGACTACGGTCCAAGTCTTGGGAGGAAGGTAGCTCTGGGCGCACCAAACATACGATAGGTATGGGTGCCGCCGCTTTTCAGTCCGCATTCGCGAATGTCACACCGACGGGCGAGCCTAGCAGGCTGAATTGACAAGGAGACAGAGACTGAAAGCAAGGTCCGCGCGGCCTTGCTTTTTTTTGGCCTGATGGGGTCGCGCAGCTTTACTGCACCTGCTCATAGCGCGGCAAAAACGGGATATCGTCGAGCCTGATCACGTGATGGACGACGACCGCGTAGATGCCGGCGAAAATAATGCTGGCGACTATCGTCGTCGCGATCATCTTGGGCAACATCCGCGGCTTATGCGGGGCGCTATCGGCGGACCCAGGCGCCAGGGTCTCCCCCGCCTCCTCGACGGTCTTCACGCCAAACGGCAGCATGGCGAACAACACGATCCACCAGACGATGAAATAGATGGCGGCGGCGAAACCAATGCTCACGACCTAAGCCTCCTCAAGTTCCAGGAGCGTGCCGCAGAAATCCTTTGGGTGCAGAAACAGCACCGGCTTGCCGTGGGCGCCGATTTTTGGTTCGCCAAGCACGCGGGCCCCTTCCTTCACGAGCTTGTCGCGCGCGGCCTCGATGTTGGGCACTTCGTAGCAAAGGTGATGAATGCCGCCATTGGGATTGCGCTCAAGAAAGCTGGAGATCGGTGAGTTGTCACCAAACACCCCGAGCAGCTCGATCTTGGTGTTGGGCAGCTCGATGAAGACCGTCGTCACGCCATGTTCGGGCTGATCTTCCTCGGGCGTAACTTTGGCGCCGAGCGTGTTGCGGTAAACATCCGCGGCCGCCTTCAGATCCGGGACGACAATGGCGACATGGTTCAAACGGCCAATCATGAAACTAGGCTCCAGGCTCAAAACGCGATGATGGGTACATATATCGCATATTCAACGCGCTACCGCGCTTCGCGTGCCTATAGCACCGTCAGGAGTATGGAGCACATGGGCTTCTTGCCCCAGGCTTGGTTCATCGCCGCCCGCACCCCACGGCGCACCGCCTCGGCGATCATGGCCGGATCCCGGCGGCGCGGACGCGGAATACTCTGCACGGTGCCGATTGCCGCTTCCCGGGCGATCTCCGCCAACGGGATGTCTCGATTGTCGGTGTCCGGCATCCCCGCCATGGACACTTGAGGGTCGGCCAGCAATTCACCCTTGCGCGAGAGAACTAGGGATACTGTGATCGTCCCGGCATAGCTCAGCTTGCGGCGCTCGCGGACCGGCCCTTCGTCGGAGCGCATAAGGATCGCGCCGTCGCGATAGAGGCGCCCTACCGGCACCTCGGCAATGATCTTGGCTGGTTGCGGCAACAGGCGAACCATGTCGCCATTGCGCGCGCGCACCACGGTTTTGACGCCAAGCTCCTCGGCGAGCTCCGCATGCGCTTCGAGGTGGCGGCCTTCCCCGTGCATAGGCACGGCGATCTTGGGCTTGACCCAACGATAGAGCTGCTCAAGCTCGCCCTGGCGTGGATGGCCGGAGACATGCACGAGCGCGTTCTGATCGGTGATGATCTCGATCTTCTTGTCGGACAATGAATTCTGCACGCGACCAACCGCCTTTTCGTTCCCCGGAATCGTGCGGGAGGAAAAGATGACCCAGTCGCCGGCGCCAAGCGTGATGTTGGGATGTTCGCCCGACGCGACGCGCGCGAGGGCCGCGCGGGGTTCGCCCTGGCTGCCAGTACACAGCAGCACGACCTTGTCCGCCGGAATCTTGGCGAAGGCTGTGTCGTCGTGAAATTCGAGATCGGGATCCAGATAGCCGGTCGCTTGCGCGGCTTCGATGATGCGGTACATG
>SDBV01008735.1_pt1 | contig 13613 bp, 8 predicted proteins | sample 2277081 | NCBI WGS metagenome assembly SDBV01 (sample SAMN10402039, study PRJNA504765) | marine sediment metagenome | isolation source: marine sediment core GS10_PC15, 223 cmbsf | place: Arctic Ocean: Southern Knipovich Ridge | collected 2010 | reverse complement strand
CCCTCACCCACGGTGGTGAAGTAGAACTCCTTCCTTTCGATGAGGCGTTTTCCCCGGCCGTCGCGGACCGTCTTCTCAAAATTCGCCTGCAACACATCGAGTATCTCGATCAACCGTTTGCGTTCCCGCTGTTCGGGCATACGGAAGGGGCTCAGTTGGTCTTTCCACCCGCGGGCGTTAGTGCTTTTGAAAACGAGCATCTTCAGCCCGACTTTCTCCATCGTGCCCTCGACGTTGGGGACCTGGGCGATAACGCCGATGCTGCCGGTTATGGTGGACGGTGAGGCGAAAATTTCCTCCGCCGGAGCAGAGATGAGATACCCCCCGCTGGCGGCAACTCCGCCCATGGAGACGACGACCGTTTTCCCGGCGGCCTGGAGTTTCTTGACCATGTGGTGAATTTGGTCCGAGTCGGAGACGGTCCCGCCGGGGCTGTCCACGTATAGCACGACGGCCTGCACGTTCTGGTCGCCGTGAACCTCGCGGAAGAACTGGGCGAATTTTGCGGAGGCCTCATCGTCGATAATGCCATTTACGGCGTAGACTGCCACTATCTGGTCCGATTGGCCTTTGTGCAAAACCTGCTTGATCATGCCCGGCTTTCCGGCGACCAGAAGAATAATCAGATACATGTTGAGTATCATAGAGAACATGAACAACATACATCCCGCCCACGTCATCATTCGCATAAACAGCGAACGTTTTTTTCGTTCGTATGTTCTTGGTGGTGGGGCGTAGACCGGCTGCGGGGGAGGGATGGACGATTCCGGGGGCGGAGATGAGGTCGTTTCATTCACTGGAATACTCCTTTACACTTTGATAATGTCGCTTGATACATGCTTTAATTATCGGCTGACAACTACAATCAACCACTTATAAAATATCTATAAACAATTCACAGGGGCAAAACGAATTAGAAATTTGGCGAACCTGAAGACGACATAGTATGATGTTGAATACGGTTATCAGTGCGAGAATCGGCAGAAACGATGCAGAATAAGAAACAACAAGCGGCGGATCTTCTTCGCCGGTTCAAGGGCGGCCGCTACATATTCGGTGTGGACTGCTTCGAGCAGTTGGGCGAACAGGTGGCGTCGTTTGCCCGGCGGGCGTCGGTCATAATCGGCGGTGTGGGCAAAGGATGGGGACGGGCCGTTCACGAGGCCACGCGGGCGACATTGCACTCAGCGGGTGTACAGCTGGGCGGGGAGATGATCCCCGGCGCCAAACCCAATTCACCGCGAGAGGACGTCTTTCGTCTGGCCGAGGCCCTGGGGAAGCAGGGGGGCGAGGTCGTTCTTGTCGTTGGGGGGGGCAGTACTATCGACGCGACCAAGGCCGCCCTCGTCTTCTGCGTGCTGGGGGACGTATATGACGATTTTGACCACTATTTCGGCGTCGGGCAGGTTACCGAGATGCTGCGGGCTTGCGGACGGTCGTTACCGCCCGTCGTTGCGGTTCAACTGGCTGCAGGGTCCGGCGCCCACCTGACGAAGTACTCCAACATCACCGACACCCGGACAAACCAGAAGTTGCTGATTATCGACCCGGCGGTCGTGCCCACCGCGGCGCTGTTCGACTACAAGATCACTACGACCGCCCCGGCGGGACTGACGATGGATGGGGCGCTGGACGGGTTGACCCACAGCCTGGAAGTCTGGATGGGCGTCGGCGACGATTTGATGGATCAGGTTCGCCTTGTCTCGCTGCTGAGCATTGATCTGATCGTAAACAATCTCAAGGCCGCCATCCGGGACGGCGGGGACATCAACGCCCGCGAAGCATTGGGACTGGGCACGGACCTGGGCGGATACGCGATTATGATCGGCGGGACGAACGGGGCCCACCTTACGAGTTTTTCGTTGGTGGACCTGCTTCCTCACGGGCGGGCGTGTGCGCTGATGGAGCCGTATTACGTAGTCTTCTTCGCCCCGAGGATTGAGGAGCGGCTCCGTCCCGTTGCGGAAATCTATCGCCGGGCCGGTTATATCACGGCTGATACCGAATCCCTGCGCGGCCGCGATCTGGGACTGGCGTTGGCGGAGGGGATGTTGGGCTTCTCGAAGGACATCGGGTTCCCGACGACGCTGGGGGAAATCGAGGGGTTTACCACCCGTCATATTGACCGTGCCCTGCAGGCTGCGAAAAACCCGAAACTCGAATCGAAACTCAGCAACATGCCCGTACCGCTTTCCGCCGAAACCGTGGAGGAATACATGGGCCCTGTGCTCGAAGCAGCCTACCTCGGCGATTTCGGGCTGATCAGGAACATGGGGTAGAGCGGTTTTGCATAGGTTCTGCATGGTGGAACAGGCTTTCTTGCCTGTTCTTCACTGGGGAAAGGCTGCCCCACCCCAAAAGACTTACCTGAGACTGCTTGAGCGTGACACAGTCTGAAAGGCTGCCCCACCAAAAGCTTACCTGAGACCGCTTGAGCGTCTTTCTTAGCCCCGGCAGGGGCGATCGTTTTTAGCCCCGGGCGGAAGCCCGGGGTTTGAGGACGTGCATATTTCCCAAGCCTCGTAGGGGCGATCGGCGGGTGGTACGGGTTGTTTGTCAAGCCGTGTTCTTTGTGAGTCTCGGGCCGTTCATGGGGGAAGACATGCCTTTCCGCTTCGCGGAATAGGCATGCCACCCGGCCGCCCGTCCGGCCGCGCCGTGCTTCATCAAGCCCGTGAGTTGACAGAAATCTCCCGGGGCTCTACCATCCCTTCGGGAAACGGCCGAACCTTCTGTCGTGGAGATACCCCGTTGGACGACCGTACGGACATGTTGAAGCCCTCGTTGAGCCCGGCTGCACTGGGCGGGTGGTTTCTGGTGCTGCTGGTATTCCTGGTGGGATTGATCTTTGTTTGCAGCATGGTCGGGCGGAGTATTGGCCCGTTTCAGTGGGGCTGGCGGATATGGGCCTGGGGCCTTTGGGAATCTCCGATATGGGAACTGCGTGTGTTTCGTCTGCTGGCGGCGGGTGCGGTGGGGACGGGCCTGGCCGTCGCAGGGCTCGCCCTGCAGGGTCTGATGCGCAACCCGCTGGCCGAGCCGTATGTTCTGGGGATAAGCAGCGGGGCGGGAGTAGGTGTGCTGCTGGGCGGGACGCTGGGGGTAGTGGCGCACCTGGGCGTCTGGGCCACACCAGCCTTGGCGGTAGCAGGGGCGGTGGTGACCTCGGCGATCGTTTATGGCATCGCTCAGCGCCGGGGCCGGCTGGACCCTTACGTATTGCTGCTGGCCGGTGTGATCGTCAACATATTCAACGGGGCACTGATCCTGGGGATACTCCAGTTCGTCAAGCAGGAGGAGATGATCCACTTCATCGGGTGGGGGATGGGCCAGATTCCCGAGTGGTTGTGGTTCAAGCCGGATCTGCTTATTCTCTGCTGGGGAATGGTGCTGTTCGGATGGGCGGTGCTGTTTGTTCGCGCCTCTGCGTTCAACACGCTGGGCCTGGGCGATGAGGTCGCCGCCTCCAGCGGTGTGGCGGTGCACTGGCTGCGCCTGGAAACGTTTTTAATCGTCTCGCTGATGACCTCCGCTGCCGTCGCCCTGGCCGGGCCGGTGGGGTTCGTCGGGCTGATCGTCCCGCACGTCTGCCGCATGATTTTCGGGCCCGATCACCGCCGGCTGACGATCATTTGCGGGTTCGGCGGGGCATTCTTCCTCATAATCGCCGATACCCTCTGTCGCCTGCTGGGCGAGGCATTCCACTTGGGCGAGCTTCCCGTTGGTGTGATAACAGCGATGGTCGGCGGGCCGTTCTTCATCGTTCTGCTGCGTCGTAGGATGCGGGGGGCAATGGCGTGAGCGAAACTAAACCCATCCTGATCGCTAGCGGGATTCGCTTCGCCTATGGCGACAAGAAGCCCGTGCTAAAGGGCATCGACCTTACCGCTGCACCGGGGCGGTTGACCTGTATTCTCGGGCCTAACGGATCGGGCAAGACCACACTGCTGCGATGTCTGCTGGGGTGGCTGAAACCATCGGCGGGCAGGATCGATCTGGAGGGACGGAGCATAGGGAAATACTCCCCCAAGGCGATGGCGAGGAAGCTTTCCTACGTCCCGCAGATTCCCGCGTCAGCCTTTGCTTTTCCCGTTCGGGAACTGGTGCTGATGGGCCGGTTCGCTCACACCGGGGCGCTGGGACTGGCCGGGGAGCAGGACGTACAAGTGGCCGGGTTAGCAATGGAAATGACCGGGACGCTGGGATTTGCCGCCCGAACGCTGGAGGAGCTCTCGGGCGGCGAGGCGCAATGTGTGATGATCGCTCGCGCACTGGCCCAGCAGCCTTCCGTGATGCTGCTGGACGAACCGACCAGCCACCTGGACATCCGAAATCAGTTGAATATCTACAGATTGATGCAGCGGTTAGCGCATGAGTGGCAGATGGCGGTGGTCTGCGTCAGTCATGACGTGAACCTGGCCGGGAGATTTGCCGATGAACTGGTGTTGATGCGGGACGGAGCGCTCATTGCTTCCGGTCCGCCGAAAGAAGTCATCCGCCAGGACGTTCTGGAGCGGGCATACGAGGTGGACATCGAGCTTCTTCTGGCCCCCGGCCGAACCGCACCCATCGTATGGGCGCATTAGAATCTGTCTGAAAAGTAAAATTTTGTTCTGCATGGTTTGTTTATAGCCCCGTGCGGCAGCACGAACACACCCCCACATTTGTTCCGGGTGGCGGGGCTCCTGCCCCGGCACCTAAAAACAGGCCGAAAAAAGGTGCCGCAGCAGGAGCTACGGCACCCGAGATAATCACACACGGGCACCCGAGATAATCACACACAGGCACCCGAGATAATCACACACAGGCACCCGAGATAATCACACACAGGCACCCGAGATAATCACACACGGGCACCCGAGATAATCACACACGGGCACTCGATTTAATCACACACGGGCGTTTTTCTTAGCCCCGAAGGGGCGTTCGTTTTTAGCCCCGAAGGGGCGTTCGTTTTTAGCCCCGGGCGGAAGCCCGGGGTTTGAGGTCATACATTTTTTCAAGCCTCGTAGGGGCGCCTTGATGTTGTTAACGCAGCAGATTGTGTCTGAATTAAGACGTCCCTACGGGGCTGGGTTTTAACGGGACATTTTCCACGTGCTTTCGCCCGTGGCTAAGAAAGACGCCGCTCCGCGGCTAAAACACTCTGCGGCTTAAACGTCCTGTGGTCAGTCAGCCTACCGCTTGGTTTCGGCCGTATTCATATCTGCTTCGCCCGGTAGACCTCGACCTCCCAGTTCACGATGAAGTCTCGCGCCCGGTCGCTCATGTACTGAACGCCCCCGAAGGCCTCGGCCAGTTGTACGATCAACGCCCCGTCCCGGGCGAATTCCATCGCCAGTTCGGCGACCTTCCGGGCGGGCCCCAATCCGAACACGCCCGCCTCGCAGGCGATTACCCGCGGAGCACACCCATAGGCGGAGCGGAACGACGAGAAGGCCTCAGCCGTGGGTTCGCCCACCAGCGGACAGGGTCCGGCGTAGAGGATATGATCGGGCGAAAGTGCCCCTTGCATTACGGCGAAGGATCCTCCGGGACTTACGCAGGTCGTCTCTTCAGCGTCCGGAAGTTCTCCCAGGCGTTTGGTGAGGGCCTTTGTGGTCTCCGGTGTCGGGGCGGAAGTTTCATCAAGTTCGGTCGAGATCCCGGACTGGCGATATTGCTCACGCAGGCGTTCCATGATCTCCGCGTAGGTATCGCGGATGCCTTGCGGTGTCTGCCCGGCGACCAGGACACCGTGATTCTCCATGAACACGGCTTCCGGGAGGCGTCCGTGGCGCTGTCGGAACCCGGCGATATCCTCGCGCACCCGCATGCAGAGCACGTAACCCGGGTCGACGTAGTCGATCCACAGTGCGTGGGGAAAAAGCAACCGGCAGGTTTCGGCGCCGCCTTTGGCGCAGGTCATCCCGTTTACCAAGGCCGGGTGAGTGTGCACAACGAATGTCCCGCCCAGCGAATCGTGCAGTGGCGTCTCCACGGATGGCCGGGCAGACTGCCCCGGGCGGACGGCAGCCATCATCGTCTCCTTGATGATCGCCTCGCGGGCGGCGGGGTCGGCGGGCGGGATCGCCTTATAAATTTCGGCCAGCTTGCGACGGTCCACCGCCACCAACGACTCTGGCGTCAGTCCGCCCAGCGTCGTGCCCGACGGTTTGATCCAGAGCGTCTCGGTGTCCTTCCCCGACGTGTTACCTCCACCGCCGTGGATATAATCGGCCGTTCCAAACTCGTGCGAAAGCTCAGTTACTGCCTGCAGCAGATTCAAGATCGCCTCCTGTTGAGTGGGCAACTTTCATTTGCGCGATATCGTTTATTAATCACAAAAGCCACGAAGTTTGTAGGGTGCGTGCTATGCACGCACGTCAACGGATGTTTCCCGCTCGCTTGCGCTCGCGGGGCGTAAGTAGTTCTTCTCAATCCCAGAGTTTTTCCGGGTAAATTCCCGTGCTGATTCGGTCCGCGATTGCTGCTTTAACCTCGGGCTTGTCTTGCGGGTACGTAACCCCAAGCCATTTTTCATCTGTGGGCAATACTCGAACTGTGGCTTTGTTTTCCTCTAAGAGTTCGTTGACGACGCTGGGAATAAAATACTCCGCCTTGGGGTCCGTAATATGGCCCTTCAGGAACGTAAGAAATCCGCATTCCAATTCGCCGAAAAAGCTGGGCGTAAAGCCCCACAAACTCATTGATACGATGCTGCGGGTGGAAATTTCAACCCACTCGCCGTCATTTCCAACGTACTTGACCACGTCGCCGAATCGCCGAATCTTTGTCCGCTCCACGACGGTCGAGAGGAATCCATCATCGGTGACGGTGCAAATCCCCCTGGCCACATGCCCGTGTTCGGTCAGTGTATTCTCCAACACAAACCCGACCATGCTGTAGTCGTACGCGTCATCGGTATCTTTGGCGCTGCGGAGATAATCGCCCATGATGCGGAACGAATTCTTCCCGTAAACGTCGTCCGCGGTGATCACGGCGAAGGGGTTGGTGACCTCCGCTTTCGCGCAGAGCACGGCGTGGGCGGTGCCCCAGGGTTTTTCTCTCCCCGCCGGGAGCGTATATCCGTCCGGAAGTGCCCCCAGTTCCTGAAACACGTAGGCTGTCTCCACGTGCTTCTCGACGGGGCGGCCGATCTTTTCGCGGAACGGCTCTTCAAAGTCCTTGTGAATGATGAAGATAACCTTCTCGAACCCGGCCTGGACGGCGTCGTAGACGGCGTAGTCCATCACGGTTTCGCCGGACGGACCGATCGAATCGATCTGCTTTAACCCGCCGTATCGGCTGCCTGTTCCCGCCGCCATGACAATAAGTTGTGGATTGGACATAACAATTTTCTTAACTATGGATTTTTGTAAAGGCCTTGCACGGTTGCACTATCGAGCCGGTATGATACCGCAATATCTTCCTTCATCCAATGGCCTTGTAGTATCATCGTCCATGTAATAGCATGGAAACAGTTTTGCACCCACGCGTTAAGCTGCTCTGATGTGAATCTGTTAGAAGAGGAGATTATCATGGCAGATGAATCCGCACAGTGCGTAACGTATCTGGAGACTCAGGAAGCAACTGAACTTACAACCGACCAGATGTTCGAGAGATTGGGCGTTTCAAAGAGTGGGCTCTCCTCATCCGAGGCTGCCAAACGGCTCCGGCAGGTCGGACCCAACGCCATCGAGGAAAAGAAGGTCAGTTCCGTCGTAAAGTTCCTTTCCTATTTCTGGGGTCCGATCCCATGGATGATCGAGATTGCGGCGGTGTTGTCGCTGGTGGTCGGGGATTGGGACGACTTTATCATCATCTCGGTACTGTTGCTGGTTAATGCGTTTATCGGGTTCTGGGAGGAGTTCAAGGCGGATAATGCGATCACGGCGCTCAAGAGCAAACTGGCGCTCCATGCGCGCACCATGCGTGACGGGGCGTTCAGCGAGATACCGGCTGCGGACCTGGTTCCCGGCGACATGATCCACGTGCGCCTGGGCGACGTGGTCCCGGCGGACGCAAAGATACTTTCCGGTACGAATATCACCGTCGACCAGGCGGCGTTGACGGGCGAGTCGCTGCCCGTCGAAAAGGAATCCGGCGAGGTGCTCTACTCCGGTTCGGTGCTCCAGCGGGGAGAGGCAGAGAGCATCGTCTACGCGACCGGAGCCCACTCGTTCTTCGGGAAAACCGCCAAACTGGTCGCCGAAACCAAGGTTACCAGCCATTATCAAAAGGCCGTGATGAAGATCGGCAACTTCCTGATCGGGATTTCGCTGGTCCTGATGGTGGTCATCGTAATTGCCTCGCTCTATCATCATCGGCCGTTCATAAGAACGCTTGAATTCGCGCTGGTTCTGGCCGTCGCGGCGATTCCCGTGGCGTTACCGGCCGTCCTGAGCGTTACTATGGTGGTCGGCGCGATGGCGCTGAGCAAGGCCAAGGCCATCGTCTCACGGTTGGTGTCGATCGAGGAGATGGCCGGGATGGACGTGCTCTGCTCCGACAAGACAGGGACACTGACGAAGAACCAGTTGACACTCGGCGAAACCACCCTCTTCGCCGACGTGGACGAATTGCAGGTGCTGCGTGACGCGGCGCTGGCCTCGAAAATCGAAGACAAGGAGCCTATAGAAACGGCCATCTTCGATAAGCTCGAAGGCGGGATCGAATCGCTCAAGGGCTTCGACGTCATCAACTACATTCCTTTCGACCCGGTGACCAAGCGTACCGAGGCGACCGTCAAGTTCGCAACAGGCCAATTCAAGGTCAGCAAGGGTGCCCCGCAGATGATCGCGAAGCTCTGCGAAGACGAGGGACTGTCGCAGAAGGTTTCGCAGAAGGTGGATGAATTCGCCAAACGCGGGTATCGCACACTTGGCGTCGCCCGAACGAATGGCGGTGGAAAGTGGACCTTTACCGGGCTCTTGAGCCTTTTCGACCCCCCGCGGGACGACTCAGCCTCCATGATAAAGGCGGCCAACGACATGGGCGTCGAGGTCAAAATGGTTACCGGCGATCACCTTGCCATCGCCAGGGAGACGGCCCAAAGGCTGGGCATGGGGCCGAATTTCTATGAAGCGAGCAAGATATTCGCAGGGGATTCGAACGTCACCACGGCGGACCTCGCGAGGGCTAACGGGTCCGCGCAGGGGTTTCCGGAGCACAAGTACAAGATCGTCGAGGCATTGGAAAAAGCGGGTCATCTGGTTGGGATGACGGGCGACGGCGTAAATGACGCCCCGGCGCTGAAGAAGGCCGACGCCGGTGTAGCCGTCAGCGGCGCCACAGACGCCGCACGCGGGGCTGCGGACCTCATCCTCACCGCGCCGGGACTCAGCGTGATTATCACCGCTATCAAGGAAAGTCGGAAAATCTTCCAGCGAATGACCAGTTATGTCACCTACCGTATCGCCGAAACCATCGACGTGCTGATCTTCATGACGCTGAGCATTCTGCTGTTCCAGGTTTATCCTCTCTCGGCGGTGATGATTATCATCCTGGCGATGCTGAACGACCTGCCGATCATGATGATCGCCTATGACAACGTCTTGCTGCCCGCCAAGCCGGTCCGGTGGGACATGAAGAAAATCATGTCGATCTCGCTGCTGCTGGGGTTTGTCTCCGTGGGCTTCAGCTTCATGTTGTTCTGGTTCGCCGGATACGAATACCCCGCGGTCCGCGACTACCTTACCGCGATGGGATCCGATCCCTCCTCGGCGATTCGCCCGGACAGCTTCATATTCCGGTGTTTCAGTGACGATACACTCAGGCGATTGACGAGTATTCTGCCCGTCCTCCTGAAGAATCCAAATCCGCATCTCAACCCCGTCGGTACGTTGATGTTCCTGAAACTCGCCGTGGCGGGGCACATGACGCTTTACATGGCCCGGACCGGCGAACGGGCGTTCTGGCGGCGGCCGTGGCCGAACTGGAAACTGCTGGTAGTCTGCGAAACCACGCAGATGCTCGGTCTGATCGTGGGTATTTACGGGTTCGGACTGATGGCCGGCGTCGGATGGAGATGGGGCATCTTCATTCTCTGCTTCGCACTGGGCGAACTGGTGCTGACCGATATCATCAAGGTGATCTATTGTTCCATTATCTTCAGAGGCGGTTCCCACACGACAAACCGTCGCTTCAAACGACTGCACCAACGACTGCACACGCATCCGCAATAAAAGGCAATAGGCAGGTAGGGCGGGGATACCGCCCCGCAGGTGTAGGGAATAGGGGAAGTGTATGGTGGTTGCTCTGTTGTAGCGAAGCGAAGACCCATATGGGCACCCACGCGAGGAAGCCTACGTATCGGCGGGATGTTCTTCGATACTGTCAAATTCAAAGACTTCGCAGAAGATTTCCACGAGTTTCGGTTTGACTTCTTCGACGGTCACATCGCGCCCGAGCAGTTCGCTCATGGACGTTATCCGTTTGTCGCGGATCCCGCAGGGGACGATCAACTCGAATCGGGACAGGTCGGTGCAGACGTTCAGGGCGAATCCGTGATAGGTGACCCAGCGGTGGACGGCTACGCCGATGGCGGCGACCTTCTCGTTGCCTACCCACACGCCAGTGAACTTTTCTTTACGCCCGGGCTGCAGTCCGTACCGCCCTAACAGCCGGATAAGCGTCTCCTCCAGGTTTCGGACATAGCTGCGAACGTCCCCCCCGCGCCGGGCCAATTGGATGATCGGATATCCCACCAGTTGTCCGGGCCCGTGGTAAGTAACTTCTCCGCCGCGCGAGGATTCGTGCACCTCCAAGCCCATTTCCGCCAACCGCCGCCGCGATACCAGCAGGTCGTCATCCTTACCCCGACGCCCGAGCGTGATGACCGGAGGGTCGTGCTCTACGAGCAGCAGGTGCCCAAGGTCTTCGTCGGCGGTCTTGGTCTGCTCCACCAACCGTTTTTGCAGCGCGAGGGTCGTCCCGTAAGCGGCGCGACCCAGGTCCGTCAGTTGCAGCACGCTCATTTGTTTATCCAAAAAAAACTACAAGTCTCACCCGAGTCCGGAAACACCGGAAAGGGGTATCTTATTTGCTACTTCATCCCGAACATCTCTTCCTTCAGATCGAGATAGTAGATGTAATTTTCAGGCGTGACGTCGGGTGGACAGCGATGGTCGCAGAAGGGGATGTACCCCCCGCGGTGGACGTAGGGGACGAGTGATTCCATGTATTTTTTGATCGCATCGGGCCCCTTGGCCAACTGGATCTTGTCGAATCCGCCCATAATGCGAAGACCGTTCCCATATTCGTCCAGCAGCTTTCCCGGATGACCGCCGCTCATGACCTCGAACGGAAACAGGCAGTTGATCCCGCCTTCCAGAAAGCAATGCATAATCGGCCGGACATCGCCGTCACAATCCGTGTACCACAAATCGACCCCGTGGGCCTTGAGCTTCTGATGGATTCGCTTATACCGGGGTGTAACGACTTTTTCGAAGAAATCCACTGAAACGATCGGCCCGTTCTTGAAGCAGATATCCTCCCAGCCGGAAGCGAAGTCGAAATCGATTTCGCCGAGCACCTGATCGAGGAAGTCTTCGACCAGCAGGCAGCAGGTTTCGACCATCTCCTCGACCATGTCGGGGTAGTCGTAGCAGGCAAACGCCAGCCCCTCAAAAGTAAGAATATTACGGACCTTCCCGATTATTGACCCGCAGTTCACGCCGAGTGGGTAGTCGCGGTGGGGGGGGTGCTGCTTTTTGAGGGCCTCGATGTCCACGTTTCGCGCCGGGTCACCTCGTTGCAGGCGCTGCTCTTTGAGACGTTTCCAGTCATCAGGCGTCGTGACGGTGCTCTTGGTGTAATGAGGAATGGTGTCATGCCCGTCTTTTGGCACCTCGGCCAACAATCCGTCTGGGTTCTGGATAATGCGAGTGGTCTCGGTTTCCCGGATAATTTTTTCCTCAAATTTCGGATGCAGCCAGATATTCCCGTCCACCACCTCGATACGGTCAAAGTTGAAAAAGATATCCGCTTCTTCGTTCGTAGTAATCCCGTTATCGCGGAAGATTGACCATTGAGTGAAATTATCATTCCAGTAGCCGAACTCCATGTTGAAGCAGCGATCCACCCGCCGATAGTGCATCTGATTGTTGAACCGCTGCCGGTCGGTCATCTGCGACTTCCATTTGTTCCGGGAAGGCGTAATAGGCATAATATGACAAAATTCCTTAAATGCTGCGTAGATGTATTATCTTCTCTGCTACTCCGGCATTAGATACGGCTCGACCTCGATGAAGTTAAGCGTCAACTCCTGGCCGACCGGAGCAGCCTCGTCGGAAATAATCAGCCGGGCTGTGTTCGAGGTCGCCTTGAACACGATGCGATGGTAATTGAAGTAGCACTCTGCTTTTCCGAATTTTTCGATAGGGTGAACGCTGGAGAATGCATCTTTGATTTCCTCCCCAAGAACTGGTTCAGCGCCTTCTACCTCCAGTGATATCTGGTGAATCTGCCATTTAGAGATATTTTTCAAATCCGCCGAGTACATCTTGACGGAGTAAAATCGCCCGGGCTCCAGGTTCCTGATCTGCTGGGAGATGACATTCGGTTTGCCCGCGTTGCGTTTCATCCACAGGAAGGTGTCGCCCTCTTCGCTTCTGGGATATCTTCCCTGGAAGCAGCCATAACCCTTGATTTTTTTTGTCTGGATACTGTCGGGTGCCCCCGCCTGTACGGTCCAGCCTTCCAGGTTCTGATCGAAATCAGGGTTCCGAATGTGTTTCAGCTCGTATGGGTCGTTTGTCAGGCGTTCGGTACTGCCTTCGATACAGTAATGACGGAACAGTTTCGCGCACCACCGCAGATATTCCTCGTCGCAGTAAGTCGAGCGATATTCCGCCACGCCGTAAAGCCCCTTGAACAGCGGGTCCGTCGCCAGCAGGTGAAACTGCATATCAAGGTACACTTTGTAATCGGCGGCGGGGTTCTTGTTGCACGACTCTCTGGGACCGCAGAGAAAGCCCAGGACGTAGATGCATTGCTTCGCAAACCCGGGAGCGTACTTGTTGAACTCGACCATTGCGTTTTTGAGTCTGCTCTCCAAATACTCTTTTGCTTCTTTTTCCGTGCGCTTCTCCGGGAGGTATCTCTCGTAGGCAAAGATACATCCGGTCTCGGCCAACGGCTCCACGAGTGGCCTCAATCCCTTGGCGCCCCCTGCGATGTACGGATAGAAGACCTTTTCCGGTCTCTCCTTTCTGACGCGTTTGATGGCTTCCACCCAGACGGGAAAATGCTTCGCCAAGCTGGGATAAAATTCGTCGGCGATGCTGCCGATGAAGAGTGGATCGTTCATGCCCACAGTGCCGATCCAGTACTTGTATGAGTCTTTGACCGAGACGTCCGGGGGTTGGAGCCCGGGCACCCCGGCGTTGTGCAGGACGCCTCTGCCTTGCCTGGCCCATTCCTTCGCGTAGTGCCCTGCGTCGTACACGCAAATAACGTTGCTGCTGTCAAGCATCCCGATCCGTTTGAGGAACGCCCAGTCGTACCGCCCCATACGCGCCAGATGCGGATCGCCGGGAAAGACATCGTATATGATGGCCGGGATACTGCGAACGGTCAAAGCCTCCAGCGTCGCACCATCGAGCTTGACCCGCAGCAGGTACGCACCTTTG
>SDBV01008734.1_pt1 | contig 13614 bp, 28 predicted proteins | sample 2277081 | NCBI WGS metagenome assembly SDBV01 (sample SAMN10402039, study PRJNA504765) | marine sediment metagenome | isolation source: marine sediment core GS10_PC15, 223 cmbsf | place: Arctic Ocean: Southern Knipovich Ridge | collected 2010 | reverse complement strand
ACATCTAGTTCTTAATTAAATCACTTGGTACCATACAACTACTTTTATTTTTTAGGCCACCCTCGGTCTAATTTAAGATTAAACGTTCTGGTACCATATTGTATAAATTTAAAATTAAGGGTACGTGGTTATTTTTTTTAAAAACTAAGGTTATTTATTTGATGAAGTTTGTGTATTTATGATTTAAGTTCCATCATCTTTACTATCATAATCATCTTTTTCATAAGGTGGAATCTCATATGCCCTATCTTTATAATCCACTAAACTTTTTACATCAAAGACCACAGGTCGTCCCTTAATGGTGCCGATATTATCCTTTCTGTTCAGATCATTGAGAAATAAATCTTTTTCACTGAGATTTGTTAATATGTCGTGCATTACCTTGCTTCTATTATTTATTTTACATGTATCTAACGTTTGAGCTCTTGCAGTAAGTGCCTTATCATCCCAACCCCATTGTTTAACAAAATTATCTAGATTTACCCCTTTATTTTTTAACGTTTTATATGCCTCCTTTTCTTTATCATACAGATCCTTATCGCGATATATTTTTAAGACTTCATCGGCATCCTTAGCAGCTAATGTATATTTTGCATAATCATGTAACGTAGGGTTTCCCTTATTTTCTATTAAATATTTTTCCATCTGGTCGTATACTCCCTTATCTTTTGTCTTAAGATTATTGGAAGAAAACTCATCTCTCGATGTATCCATAGATATTGAATCACGAAAAACATCATTATTCCAGTTTAAATCAAATATTTTATCTTCTGGCGTCTTTATTTCTTCTGACATTTCTATTTTATCATGAGACTTTTCTCATATTTACTTATGGTATACCTATAGGTACCATATAGTAACTTTTTGAAATTACACCTACCCCCAAAAATTTGCCGTAGGCAGTTTGGTACCATACACTAAATTTTTAAATTTGTACCTACCTACTTTGATAAATGAAAACTAATTGTAAGTGTGGTTGTGACACCCCGTTAACTGATTATGAGTATAGAAAATGGAATGGTTACAAACGAGGCCATGAGCCATTACCATAAATGAAATGTAACAAATGTAAGCATATGATTAATCAGGGATTTATTAATTGTAATATATCTGGATGCAGATGTGTGTGCTGGTCTGCTACCATATAGTATACTTTTAAAAACACCCCCTACTTGCCTTAATTAATGGATGAGCCAAGTGGTCAAATTTTCAGTGAATTAGTAAATAGAGAATTAGGTAATAGTTGCCCTAAATGTGGTAAATCTGATTTATGTATCATACCAAATGAAAAAACCACTTCATTTGATACTAGAGAAAGTTATGTAAAATTTTGGGAGAAATACATTACAAACCCTGAACTGATCAAAAAAGAATTACATTTGGAATGTGATTGTAGTGTCTGATAAAGAATTAAAGATGCAGTCTAGAGAAGAAATAGAGCAGAGAATCAAAGTTCTTGAAAAACAAATTAGTGAATTTCCAACCAAGGAGCAATTATCAGAAATGCATAAAGCAGAAGATAGTGAAGAACTGACGGAGCATATGAAAGCATTAATGGATTTGGCAAATGCTCTTCATAAACGTGATTTAATTTATTGTGAAAAAACTATCCTGGAATCTATACTAAAATAAAACCAATCTGGTACCATACAATTTCTTTTTTAAAATTGATAGTGCCTACTCTAGATTTAGGTAGTAGTAATGTTGAAAAATGAACCTAAAGTGGAGGTACTACTTGGTAGTGGTTAATCTTAATTTGAAACTTTATCTTTTATGTTTTTAGACTTTTGCATAAATACAACAATTAGAACCACAAATGAAATCATAGTCGCCATAATACCATAAACTATCTCACTTGCAATTCCAACAACTACACCAATTATCAAAGATAAGACTCCTGAACCTATGAAGGCAAAAATGAGTTTAAAGAATTGTTCTGAATATTCACCCATTGGACAAACTGCCATTCCATACTTTATTAATGTAGTAAATGAATTGGTACCATATTTACTAAATATTAAAATAGTTGACAAAAATGTGAATTGTATGGCAGAAGCTGGAATAGCAGCATATGGTGCTGCAATAGGTGTTGCAATTACACTAGCAATAGTTTGCTTTGCACTTAGAGGCAAAGGACATGCTGATGAGTCTCATAATCATGATTATGACAAAGTTACTAGTGATGAAACACACGTTCATGTAAATGAATAACAGTGATTATGTCTATCTGAACGAAGACCTTTGAGATAACAATCTGGTACCATACAATTACTTTTTTAAATTAAGGTACCCAGCAAAAGTTGTGATTAATGCAAAAGAAAAATTGATACATGTTTGGTTGGAGGGTATTATATCATCTAAAGACCTGGAAAAAGAAATCAAGTATCATCAGGAAATGATCAAGTATGGGATTAGTTGATGGTGTTTGGTATGACAATAGAATAAAGGACTATCTTAAGAAATGGAATGAGCATTACTTTAGAAATTTAAAGAAAAATTCAACAGGCATTCCAATTGTTGTTTGTGAGCATTGTGGAATATCTAGAATGTATATTATGTTGATGGAAGAATTTAGAGAATCTGGTACCATATAGTATAATTTTAAAAAATAAATAATAGTATGTTAATTAAAAATTTAATTAATCATGAATATTGCAATAATTTTGGGTTCTGTAAGAAGTGATAGAAATGGTGAAAAAGTTGGCAAGTGGGTTGCAAAAAAGATTGAGAATAGAGGCCATACCACAATGATTGTTGATCCTATGGAATTAGAATTACCTATTTTAGATAGAATGTACAAGGAGATGAAAAACCCTGAACCTAAATTTCAAAAATTACAAAAAATGATTTTATCTGCTGATGGGTATGTTCCCATAACCCCTGAATACAATCACACCATTTCTGCTGCTCTAAAAAATACTCTTGATTATTGTTTAGAAGAATATTTTTTCAAACCATCAGCTATCGTATCATACTCTGTTGGCTCCTTTGGTGGAATTAATGCAGCACAACATTTGAGACAAATCTTTGCAGAACTAGGCTCGCCCTCAATTCCTTCATCTCTTCAAATCTCAAAAGTTCATGAGACCTTTGATGATAATGGAATTTTGTTATCCCCTGAATTTGATAAAAGAATAGACCGTTTTCTTGATGAATTTGATTGGTATCTAAAAGCATTTAAAAACCAAAAAACAAAAGGTACACCATACTAACGTCTTACAATGATCCTGAAAAAATACAGACCAAAGTTCCAATGGACTCTAAAGGAAAAACTGATTGGTGATGATTCCTTAACATGAAATCACAAAAAGAACTAGAGACAAAGCTCAAAGAAGTCGAGCAGATGATGAGAGATAACATACCAAATGAAAAAGACATGAAGCTACTTCATGATTATTTGCAAAAAATAAAAGACAAGACAATATCAAATGATGAACGAATGGAAATCCTGTTAAAAGTTATGAGCAGACCCCCTGAAGTAATATCACTTGATGCTCAACTATATCTTTTGAACTGGATACTATATGATTAATCTTGGTACCATACTGATCACTGTGTAGAGTCAATCTTAAAACAAAGTTGTCCTTAATTTGATTTGTCATCGGCTTGGAAACATTAACGTCAATGTAACATTACCCACTAAGCTCAACTAGGTCGATGACACAATTTGATATCTAGTGTAATTTAAAAAAAATGATGTTTGCAGATTTTGCATCTGTTAACGTTTTGATTTTTTGTGTTTTTGGTGAGAATCATGATGTGCTCATGTCCTCTCTTTTTTCTTCTCACAAAGCCACAGCTTACAGGTCGTTTGACCCTACTGTTTCTAGGTGCTCTGACTCCGTGAGTTCTTGTTTTTGTCATTAAAGATTTGACATAGATGTAATCTGTGAGAAAATAATTTAAAGATTATGAATCAATGTTTTGTCTGGCTAGATTTACCTTGTAGTGAGGTATTTTAATTTTCAGAGTATGTATATTCTTTGATAGTGTAAGTGTTTGTCAGTTTTAAAAATTTTATGTTATGTGCATTTAACTCAAATGTTTCAACTACAAACTTGTTAAAGATACCCAAGTCACTACAGGATTTACAAAGGGCCACATGATCTTTACCATCTTGTATTTCATCTGGTAATGAGAATGTTTTAATCACTATTTTTGGATCATGTTTGCAAGCATCAACTTTTTTAAATTCCATAAGAGAGAAAAATGTTGCTGCATAAATTTTAAAAAATAGCCGTCTTTTTGTATGGTGATGAAACTTTTAGTGCTTGTTTAGTTTCTGCCAGTGTTCTGTCTACTCTGTTTAATTCATGTCCCATCTTCTTGCCAACTTGTTTAACCATGTAATCATAAAGTTCTCTAACTGCTTGCATTGTTCTGAGCTTGTGCAACTTGTGGATTTCTTTGTCTTCTTTGCAGATTGATATGAAATCTTCCCAATTGCTATGATTAAAACTATTTTCATATCCTACGCGAAACATGTTTCTGTATGTTGAAAACATGTAGAGGGGTCTGTGTACCTTTGAAATAAATGGCTCTAGTTTGCATAATGCCCTGCTAAACGATGTGACTATTTTCAAATCCTCTGGTGTAATGTTGTTAAACATTCTATCTATGTGCAGTGCCCTTACTGCACGAGGCGAGCCATTTTTGGCATATGATAATGCATTTAGGATCATCTCATACTTTGGACGATTGCCGTCATTATAATGAACAAAGTATGGTCTTAGTTTTTCAAAAAATGGATTCCTACCGTCATCAAGTGCCCTTAGATGCTCCTCCATTCTTAATGGCTGTGCCAAATTGATACGTCTGTATATTTCTCGTGCTAGTCTGTCTGGAAATATCATTACTATTAGATTATATTTTGTGACAAAATATTCATCTCGCAATTCTTTGAGTGCTGTTATTCTGTGTTGTCCGTCAATAATTTCGTACTGGCCGTTTCTTTTTAGTATCACATGGATAACAATATCATAAAACTTGTTGTTAGCCATTGCAAGTACAATTTTTTTTACGTGGCGCATTCTTAGCGGTCTTTCAAACTCAGCAATGACAAATTTCTCTTCTAGTTTTTTTAGAGGAAAGTTCTTTAAAATTTTTAATTCATATGTCGGTGAAGTGATTGGTTTTAGTTTGGTTTCCACTAATAAATAATAAAATAATATTTCTTTTTAAGACAAGATTCGATATCCATCAAACCTCAAAATTTAGACATATTTTACAAATCTTTAATAAATGGTAAGAAATTGGGTTTTGGTATATCATACCAATATATTTTTAAAAATAAACACACTTACTAATCTATGAAATGCGATGCTTGCAAAGGTACTGGAGTTATTTTGTCATGTGATACTAGGAGAGGGTCAGTTTGTAATGATAAGACATGTACTGAATGTAACGGTACAGGTAAAGTTCGATAGCTATCGAATGTGACTTTTTAAAATTATAACTGCCCAATAATTTATGGTAAACACATATCCTAATGATGCACCAATGGAGACAAAGCTCTACGAAGAACTAAGATGTACAAGATCAGTTCTTGAGCGAATACTTCGAGTGATGGATGAGGGATTGTTTGTAGACTATCAGATGGAAAAGTACGGCAAGGACTATAAGACAAAATCTGATTAAATCAATGGGTCAATATCTAAGCCTGGTCAAAAGAGGCTGACTGTCAATTAGTTACTCTAGAGTTTCGTGAGTTCAAATCTCACTTGACCCATTTAGTAACTTTTAATTATATTGAATATGTTATTTAGATTGACAGTCAGTTACTCAAAGGAGTAATTGTAAGAGCCAGTACATCGGTTCTTACACAATTTTAAATTATTTTAAAATCCAACCTCTCCGCATCTAGTTCTAGTAAGACTGAGAATCCTCAATCTCATGCTTCATCAAGGCTTGTGAGTTTGGTTGTAAGATGAGTTTAAAGGTAATTTGGATATTCTTAAATAAAATTAAAAGAGGGAAATGTGGTGTTGGGTCAACATGATATATGCTGATACTGCTATAGTTAGTAACGGACTGTTTTTTCATTACTGTCACAAAATCAAGGGACTGATGGCACTCCGAATACATCATCCATTCTGTCAGCTATGTTCGCAGAAAAATCCTGATTACATTGCAAACAAGCTAGTCCATACTGTTACTGATATGTCAACAAACAGAGATGTATTGATATTTGCAGATATACACAAAGCCGTTCAATACATGCAGGTTCACCCGTCTGATAATTTGGCACTAGGTGATACTGGATATGTCAAATAATACTTTATAAAATAAAGAATTCTAGGTAAAACTATTGCAAGAAAAATTTGTTGAGGCAAGACCAACTAATCCAAAGAATGGTGCCAAGTACAGAGACAAGGATGGAGTTACACATGTGTTTAGGTATGGCAGATGGATAAAACGGAAATAGAAATAAAAAATACCTTTAATTTGTAAATTAATCAAAACTCATGAGCATAGAAAGAGGATCAGGAACATCAACATATTATGTAGGCCCTGGAGACACCTTTGGTAATGAGTATCTTGGACTAGCTGAAGGAGTAATTAATAACAAATCTAGTAGTGTGATAAATGCAACTGTTGGTGATACTTTTATGGCGATAGGAGATGTTGCTAGATATTTAGCATTACTTTCATCTCCGCCCCCTGTCAACATTGATGGTTTTACACAACCTCAAGATCTCTTGCCAAGAATTGGAATACCTGCAACTTCAGGACAACCATCTGTTGGAGTTGTAGTTGGCGGAAACCTAAAGGGAATTTATGGTGACGGAATTGAACCACCGAGTGTAAGTGCAGGTATAGAACAAGGAACTGTAGCAGGAATATTTGGTGACTCTGTTAAAGTTTGTACACAAGGTCTTTGCATTGCCAAAGTAATCAGTAGACTTGGTAATGCTCTACCAATAGGTACTGCATTGACTCCAGATAGAGGAGGCACTGTATCTGTTCCTGAAGGTAATTTTGGAAGTTTTAAAGAGGCTGAATCTGGTGATTTTGTATTGGCTAGACTTTTACAACCAGTTCCTCTAGGAACAGATGTTGATACTAAAGTAAGATTGGTAGCAGTTAATATTCAGAGAGAAGGAATTTTACCATAACATTAAGAAATTAATTTTATTAATTGTTGTTCAACTGTTTCAACATGTGAATCCAAAGCCGTTCAATACATGCAGGATCATCCAAATGACAATCTGGCATTAGGTGATACGGGATATGTTGAATAACTTTATTATAATCTACAAAAATATCATATGATTTAATGGTATTACCTTTTTTCCAAAGTTACTATGTAATATGACCTAAACTTCATGCAGCTCAGTCTTGTTTTCATCATCAACTTCATCAGTTGTATTCTCATCATACTTGTCAAAATAGTCAATTTCAGACATCATCAGACAATTAGTAAATTTATCTGCTGTTTCTATTGTTTGATCAAATAATGAAGCTGCATCTGAAAAGTTTTGCAAATTTATAATATACTTGTCACATATGCTTTTGGCTGTATCAAGTTTTGATTTTATTGTAGCTAGTTCAATATTTTGAGTCATAATTTTAATAGAGTCTTCTGGCCACAATATGATGTTTTGTTGATTCATCTTCCTTAATTGAATGCATATTGGTACAATGGCTGAACGAATATCTATTAATCTGTAAAAGAGCCTCTTTCTGATTTTTCTCTCTTTCCCACTTTTTATATTATCTGACAAGTTCTGAATGTCAATACTTGTTTTTTTTAACTTGTCTGTAGAGTCAGAAATTATACTTCGAAGTTTATTTTTTTTAAAAAATGACATGTACTATTCCAAAAGAGAGTGTTGTCTAATTACAACCATTGGTATACTATTGAAATATAAAGTTGGGAAGTAAAAGGCATGTAACAACACAGCACAACTACAGCCCTTAAACACGTATCTCTCTTATTTTACTCTTAACTAATATGAATGAGCGGTATACTTTTTTTTTAAATACAGATCACATTTAGCAAGTCTTAAATAAATTGGTAGAAAATCACTTTTAATGAAATTAAACCACATCATAGGTGCGTTAATTGTTGTGCTTTGCCCCTTGACAATACTTGGGATGGCTACAAGTAATCTTGACTATTGGTATGTTTTGGATATTGTTGTTATCGTATCTGCCCCAGTAATTGGTGTTTTGGTAATTTTCAAACTAATCCCAAAAAAATTATGATAGAAAAAACTCCAATAATACCAACTAATCCAAAAAATGGTGACAAGTACAGGGATAAAGATGGGATTACACGTTTGTTTAGTTATGGCAGATGGATAAAACTAAAACCAAAAAAATAAATCATCTCTGAGTTATCAGTTGATATTACCTATAATGATTAATCTTTATTGTGGTTTGCAAGGGAACGTGTAACAATTACAAAGTACAAAAGCCACGTTATAACGGTGGTGGCAGATATGAGTCAGGACAAAAGCGTTGTTCCATATGTGAGATATTTTTAAAGTGGGATGGAAAGTCATGTCCGTGCTGCAACTTTACTCTGAGAATAAAACCACGCAATACAAAAAACAGAAGACGATTGCAAGAAATCACAATGATAAAAAGAATAAAATAATCAAGCTGGTTCTTGTGGTAATATTCTTACAACATCTCCAATTTGTAATTCAGAATCCCCACAAATTGCATCTGCTATCGTACTAGACTTGTGATCAATTGATCCTTGAGCTAATCCTAGATACTGGTTTGAAAGTGTAAAACTCACGCTTTTTAGTAAATATTAATTTTATATGTATTTTCAATTAAAAAATTACTAACTTTGCTAGTATCTCATCAACTGTGACAATATTTGAATCCAATAATTTTTTCATTTCATCTAGTTTCTCAGGCTTTTTGTTGATATTCTTAAAAAACAGATTATAGTCATTGATGGCATGTGTCATTTCTGTGTATACTTTATTATCCAACTGACTTTTGAGTATAGATAAATTTTTTAGCATTCGCGTGAAAAAAGGAGGCAATAGAATTTTCATAGTTATCATTCCTCTTGTTATATCTAAGACAGGAACGTTAGAATGACCTCTTTGATACCTTAAATATAATTCGTGTAATAAATTTATTTTCCTAATATCTAGTTTTTCTAAGATAACTAGATTAGTTTTGATGGTAATCAGATTTTCTCTAAATGTTGCTAGGACTTGATAGATTGTAAGCTCCTCAAACCTTTTGTTTATGGTGCCGTGATTTTGTGCTGTCTGCTCTTCTATCTGTTTTATAAGTTGTGTATTTTGGTTAATCCATGCAGAATTTTTTATGTCCATTATTTGTGAAAAATGTTCAATGAACCCTGAGACACTATGATCCATTTCCTTTAAAATCTGTCCTAGCAGTTCAGTATTTTCCTGCTTGGCATTCTTTAAAAATTGTTTCAAAAATTCCTTAATTTGTTTGTCGTTTTGTTGATAAAACGTTGCCAAAAGTTCTTTGTTTTGTTGTCTGTTTTGAGCGAACATTTCTTTGAGCTGTTCCTTGTGTTGTTTGTTAAAATCTATATATTGTTCCTTCTGCTGTTCTGTAATATTTGAGATCTCTGCAATGAATCCTTTTATCTCTTGTTTGGTTTGCTCAGCTAACTTTTCCATTTTTCTCCAAAACATTTTTTTCTATTTGCTCTGCAATATTATTAAAACGAATTTCTTTAAATTCCATCTGTCTTACACTGTTTTATCTTTTCTTTAAAGTTTTTTTAGACTCGTTTAATCACATTCGATACACATCGAATCTATAATTAAAAACAATAAATTTTTAAAAATAAAGTGCTTCAATTCAATACTAGTTCTTGGCACTATAATTTGGTAAGGTATGTCTTTGGAGATTCGTTATTTGTTGAAAAGAGTTTTGATGTTGATGCTACAATCAAACAAATCGAAAAAGAGGAAACCGAGTTTCATAACAAATGGAGAAATGCACATTCTGAGGAATCAAAAAAACAATATGATTTGTTTAAGCAAAAAAGAGGAAAAATGCTTTACAAGTCCATTCCAAAAGTTGTAAATCTATGTCCCTATCTGCGAGCACTTGTATCTGCTGTTATTTTACTTCCCTTTGCAGTTATTGCAAAAAGAATTCCAAAAAGAGAGAAAAAACCATTTGATATTAAAAAGTCCAAAAGAAACACCAACATCATCAAGGGTGTAGTTATGGTGCTCTTTGCAGTTTGGGGTACAGTCCATTTGCTTAATGGAGAATATGCGATGGCTGCTTTTCAGTATGGTGTTGCATCATTTCAGTGGTGGGGAAAGTATGTCTTTGAGTATATTGCAAAACGTACTGCAAAAAGAGAGGAGAAAAAAGAAGACACTCCAAAGCTTCCAAAGAACCCAAGCTTGCTTTTTACATATCTGCACTCAAAACACAGCAGAGTTTGTCCATCTATTGCATTTGTAGATGTGAATGACACGGAGATAAGAAGATGACTGATTGGAAAGTTTGTTGTTCCAATGAAAAAGCATACAGGGTATATTTTTCAGGAAATGAACCTCCAGCTTTTGTATGTGAGAAATGCGCAGCAAACGATGAACTGATGTTTGGAGCAGAAAAAATCATACCCCTCCAGAAAAAAATGGAGAGAAAAAATGGAGCGCAATAATTTAATCTGCTGTCTTGTTGGTTGGTACTCTGCAAAGAAACCAAACATCAACGGAAATGATCTAAAAATAGAGATTGACAATCACTTGTTTGCATCAAAATTTACACCGCTAGGAACAGAGGATAATGAACTATTAGATGAACTGATTGGCGAAACCATAATGTCAGTAATTGGACGAGGATTTAATCGCAAAGACAGGAGAAGCACTTGATTAGAAAAAGCATTGATGATCTTTGCAAATTAACTGGAATGAAAAAAGAGCATGTTCAGAGAATTATGGATATGGGAGTACAAATTGGTTCTCTCAAAAAAATCTCAGATACTGAATACGAGATGACTGATATGGGTTTGGATATTACTAGAAAATTTGATTTTGGAAATCATACTAGTGTAGATCCTGGAACATGGAAGTGCTCAAAATGTAAAATTGTAAACAATGCACTAAACGGGCAGAACTGCATCAAGTGCAATTATTCGTACATAGATTCTATTGCATCAGATACTTTGAAAAGAGAGCCAAAAGAGTACAAGTTTCCACAAGTCACAGACAGAGAGATGCTAGTTTTTCTAATAGGACATATTACGGGAATGTCTACTTGTATTTCATCTCCAAACGGAATTTCATTCAAACAAAAAATGGATTATGCACATCATGCAGGAAAAATATTTGCTGATCTGACAACAAATGTTGCAGAACAGTTTTCACATATTTCGAGTGATGAGTTTAATGAAATTCTTTTACAAATTAATGCCTGGAAGACAATGCCGTTTTTGCAAGAAGCCTTTAAAAAAATGCGAGACATAAAATTATGAGTGACCAAGATTACTGGTGTTTGTTTTGTGGTGAGAATGGTCCAAGATGGAATAGTAGTGCTGAATTATTTAATCACATGATAAACACAGTTCACAAAGATGATGTAGGAAACATGGTATTTTTTGCAGGAGGAGACAATGACGGATAAAGAGCAAGAATTTTGGATTCTTAATTCTGAAAAAATACCATTTAGGAAAGGTTGGTTTTATCGTGCATATGATTTTCAAGAATTTATGAAAAAATTAGAAAAAGATCCTAGAGGCGGTAAAATAATTGGAATGAACTTTGATGGAAAGAATGTAGAATTTTACACGCAAGCAAGTTCAGAACAAATGGCAGAAACAATAAAGGAGAAAACTAATGCAGATAATTAATCCTAAAGAATGCATACACACTGATCATCATAAGTACAGAGTGAGATATTATACAGGTCTAGATCATAGACCAGAATCAATATTTATCCTATGTCAAAAATGCTACGATAAACCACATTTTTCAAATATTGAAAATATCATCTCAATGGAGATTTTGAATTAAAATGAATGTTAATACAGCTCAAAATGATGAACAGAGAAAACATAGTATTTTTGCAGGAGATAAACATGACAAAAATTTACGGTAAGGGTCATGAGATACTGGCATACTTTAACATAGAATACGAATCATACATACAAGAATTTGCAAGTGAACTGATGAGTAATCCTAACAAAAGATACAGACTATCGCTTGAGCCAGCTCCATTATTGAGGAGAAAAAAGAAATGACATACCATCTTAACGGACATTTTGTCGAAGACAGAATGCCTTATGTTAATGAAAAAGATAGGTTGTTTGATCATTTTCCTGTTCATCATCAAATCCAAAAAGATGTTGAAACCTTTGATGAATTAATAGAAGCATTTGGAAACTTTTTGTCATCTTACACTACAAAGTATTGTTATGGGTTAGTTTTTGGAATATCTGAGGAGTCGACTAAACCAGAATGAGCTTTATTCCTTTAACTCCTGCAAATTTTGATGAGCACAAAAAAAGAATACTAGACATTATAGAAAATATACAGATTGAAGATTTGGATTCTGATTTTGAGATGAGTCTGCAAAATGGAGTATTAATGGGAAATCATGCAAACAAGTGTGATTCTTGTAATGTACTGCACTATCTAATGGCATTTGTAATTAACAAACATCGATTAGAGGTAAAATGATTTTCTGGGAAAAATATGATCCAATGCAGCAGTATATCATTATTGAGGATATAGTTGGCCTTTGCATGATGTATGAGAAATCTCAACATCCTCTTGGCGAATTCAAGCTAGACACTGGAGGAGGTGGATTTGTCTATTCACTTTTTGTAACATGGAAGCGAGCAGATCCATACAACAAGAATCTGTTAATTAAGATTTTAAAAAAAATAATTAACAAATATGACATTGACAAAAAGACTGATGAGATAAAAAAAACATATCCATCTGCTGCAAAGTTCTCAGCAGACTATCTATTTGAACATGGAATCAATCTATGATACCTGGAAAAATTGATAAAGATCATAAATCTTGGAAGCCATATCACCAGCCAAAAGATCTGATTGATGCAACTCATAAGATTTTTACAGTTAATGCAAATTGCAAGATAATGAAAATTGATGGAATTAAAATTGAAAATAAAAATAAACCTTCTCTAAAAATATCTATAGCAAATATAGGAAATAGTTTTTGTAATATGTCAATTGAGGTTTCATCTGATCAAGGATTTGAGATTTTAAAACTTATGACAAAGGAAGTTGATGCTGCAAACCGCTTTTCATTAACTGATGGAATGATTCAAGGAGAGTTTGAGATTTGGGATGGTGATTATGAAAAGCGACTCTACTTTTGCGCAGAGTTTACACTAGATGAGGCAATAAAGTTTGCAAATCAGGAAAATCCAATGATTGGTTTTAGTGTGGTAAACGTGCCAAACGTACTTGTTGGTGGACAGAAAATATTCAATATGGATGATCTTAGAAAAGTTATCAGTCTAAAACAAACAGGCGATGCAAAAATAACAAAGCCTTCTCATCGTTGGAAGACAGGATAAATGAACTTTAAGCGATTCTGTGATCGTATCTAAATACTGGGTTTCAATCGATTGATGACTCGCTTTCATCTTCTTGGTTTCAAATGAATAATG
>SDBV01008733.1_pt1 | contig 13614 bp, 11 predicted proteins | sample 2277081 | NCBI WGS metagenome assembly SDBV01 (sample SAMN10402039, study PRJNA504765) | marine sediment metagenome | isolation source: marine sediment core GS10_PC15, 223 cmbsf | place: Arctic Ocean: Southern Knipovich Ridge | collected 2010 | reverse complement strand
CAGGCTTGTATTCACGATTAATTACCCAAACATCTTCCCGGTCTCGGTAGTTTAAGGACCCCCCATTTGAGTTTTTTTCCCGAGCACCATACCTGATATATGTATTAAAAGTATGAGGTCTTCCAGGCTTTACATAATATAGGATGTGGTAATGCGATGACACAAATTTTTTCTTAGTGTAAACACCAAAATTATATTTCCAAATGATATGATTGAGCTCTTTTAGTTTTGTCTCTTTAAGGGCTTGCAGTATATGGAAAAGATTCGTATAACCAGAAACGATGTACAATGAACCCCCTGGTTTGAGAATCCGTTCAGCCTGTACTATCCAATCCTTACTAAACTCTTGGTAATCTTCAAGAGGAATCTCAACATATCCATCAATTACATATTCTTCTTTTCTATTATAGTGTTTGTGAAGTTGATCCCCATTTATCCCATAAGGTGGATCTGTGATGATTAAATCGACCGAGTTATCATCAATGTTTTTCTTACAACCCTCGATGCAATCCTCATTGTAGAAAACATTTTTATTCTTCATAAGTTTTTGTCCAAATTATTACTGTACGATGAATTTCATATTGAGTTCCTGATAGGTTAAATTATTATAGCGTAATGTTTCCAATTTGGTTGGAATGGGTGAAATTGCGACACCTATTCCTCCTACTCCTCTCCGACCTCCCACTGTAGCACCAACTGTTAAGAAGAACTACCATCCTTCGTATCCTGACTTTTACATACCTCTACCTCCGGCTGACTTGAATTGTAAAGATAATTCCCGTAAGCGGTTTACAGTCTTACCTCCAGACCCACATCATTTTGATGGTGATAAGGATAGTATTGGGTGTGAAAGTTGATAGCGGTAATTCAAGAGGGGGACACCCATCCAAACACACCATAACGGTTTGACGATATAGTACAAATCCAGAAGAACCTCGGGCACCAGAGTTTAGCCACCACCGAAGGATAAATGAACGTAAGCTACGCCTACGCCTACGCCAACGCACCCAGCAACTTTCTGGAGTTTTAGCATAAGCGCCTATTGAGCGGAAACCCGTTTGGTCACGACAGGCTAGCCAGCCGTGATTTCGAGAGGAGATAATTCAAATGAAAGAAAACAAGAAAATTGATGATGAGCTGATTTGGCTGATCAGAGAATGGCAATACTTGTCGGTGGGGCAGAAGAAAAAGATTATGTGGATTATTCACCGAGAATTGATCAAGTTGTGGATTCCGAACAGCCAAACTTAGATTTGTCTAGATAATTATTGAGTTTCATGTTCAATCACTCAATCATGAATGTATAATCACTTATGATAATAGGTGGACTGAAACTTACTCAAGGGAGGATGGAAATGACTAAAACTCAAAAAAGAGTGTTGTTAATTGCAGCGATAAGTATGGCTTGTTTTTTGCATATTTTTTCATTAATATTCTGGACATACCGGATGGTTACAGATGGTGGTTCCAAGAACCCGCTACGCAACAGAAGATGCAACAGTCCATCAGCGGGCCTCATCCAGACGGCATCTACACTGTTGGCTCAGAGATTTCAACTGGAACATGGGAAAGTCAGGGTACAGGCGATAGATGCTATTGGGCGATTCGTGACAGGAATCAGGAAACTACAAAGAATTACTTTGGAAAAGCTGGCGGCAACGTCACGCTCAAATCATCGCACTATGAGTTCTTCTCAGAACACTGCGGTACATGGTATTTGAAATGAGGACTTGCCTAGTGGGGTATCCTGGGGGTTGGGGTGGAAAACAAAAACAGGTGGGTTTGAGTTGGTATTACAAAATCAGTAGGAGGAACATCTTGAAATCCTAGATTACTCCATAATGATATAATTCACAATACATCTTTCAGGTTATCATTTTCGGAGGGTTTAATGAAGATTAAGAATACCATAGCTTTCGTAATCAGGTTTCTATTACTTTCTATTGTTTTACTTCTTGTATCTGCATGTTCATCTGGTTCATCAGAACAAGATATTCAAACAGCAATAGCTGAGACAAATGAAGCACAACCTACAGAAACGTTCACGAATACTCCAGATATTAAGCCAACCAATACTATTCCGCCCACGAGCACGCCTAAACCAACAGACACTCCTCTCCCTACTGATGTACCTGATGAACCCAGCGCAATACCAACAAATCCTGGGACAGATCTAATGTTTGCGAGAAATCATTTAGCTACCCAAGAGATAGGAGGATTAGTTATTGAGATCACTAGGGTGCTGTTTAGTGATAAAGATGTGATAATAAGCAGAGGAATTTCCTTTGATGAGAATGAGAAGTATGATGAATATGACGTTGTTGGAGAAGTAATATTCACTGTTATTAATACAACTGATAAAGTCATTACTGCATACCCGGACCAAGCTACGGTTGTTATCAACGATGAACAGATTGATTTATGGGAATGGTCCTTATACTCATCCATTGGTGAAGATGTTGGTGGGGATATATTTCCAGGAGTAACATTGATTGGGGGCAGTTGGTTTGGTATAAATCGATCTCAAGTCCCTGAAATCAATAAAATGATCATTTCATTCGGTGCTCCTTATGATAGTGAAAGTTACGATAGTTTAGGATCTGATTTTTATTTTGAAATTGATTTAACCGAACACATTTGGGAAGACATTCCAGATGCATTACGGTAGGAAAATTTTGGTCTTTACAATCCTCATTCAGGAGAAGAGGATCAAGTAATTGTTGAGCAGAGCGGATTTATCGATATAATCTGCAGGTTGTTCACATTATCTCTCCCATGATCATATTTGCTCCGTATTCCCCCAGAGCGTACCATGATCGATGAAAGATTGAAATGACATTTAACTTGATGGATGGGAAAGTGGCTGATTGAAGATTGAGGAAATATGGTATAAATATATTAAATAAAACAAACGTTCTTATATCAGGTGAGGCTACATGATACGCAAATATTGGCTGGGGGTATTGGCAGTAATTGCTCTGATAATTATAATTGCTTTCGCGGTTATTCGGCCTGACGAAACTTTTGGGGGGAGTAAATTTGTTGAAACTGTAACAATTATTTTAGGGTATATACTATTTTTCCTTCAATACTTTTACTCAAAATCAGAGGGTTTCTATCTTAAGGCTAATAATTTACGGTTGTGGTTGACTAACGATACAACTAAGTGGAACTTCACGATCGATTTCTATGATTGTGCACAAGTTCAACCACTAAAAAACATCTGGAGCGTTGCCAGTAGAAAAAACAACAATGCAATTAAATGGCATGATGATGAACATTCAATAATTATTAACATGCCAGGATACACAATTCGTTCCTTTATAAGTAATGAAGAATATAATGAAAGTCGAGAATTAGATTATCGAAGTGTTGTTACTGTCCAGGTGTCTAATTTAGAATTACCATACAAATCCTTTAAGCAGAAGATTGAGAACGAGATTATTCCCTTATTAAAGGATATAGTGGATGTAATAAAACCAGAAAAGGAAAAATATGCCGCAAAAATTAGTTTTTCATCTTCTAATCCATACTTCGGTTATTTTGTGAGGAAATTAGAACTAACGAAAGTAGTCTCGTTTTCTTGTGATTTGATTGAGACAAGTGTTGGGGGACACCCTCAAACAATTACTGTTCGAAAAGACCGTATCGATATCGTAACTAACGATTTGTTATCGTTGCAAACTCTAAGCATGAAATACGCAGCTCTTTCAGGGGGATAGCAAAATGCCGGCGAGGGGTTATCAATACTTTGAAGTTGATAGTTTCCCTGAATGGAGTGTTGGTAATGCTTTTAAGACGGATCACCAGGATTCAATGTTTCCAGATATTGTCGAGAGTCCACTCACCAAAGTCACAGCTGTAGGAATTGCCGATCACCAAGATTTTAATAAATATCACGTCTTACATGAGACATATCAGAAATTGCGAGGAAGATATCAGAATAAGCCAATAAATAGTTATATTGCTCAAGTTGAATTTCATATTTACTTACACCAAGAACACAAAAAGATGTTTATAGATGCTCCACAAAAAATCTGCAAGGAACTGAATAATCGGCTTATGAAATCAAATATTGATTATTTCGCCATTCCGCGCAATATTGATTTGTTAAAGCTTGGTAATGACCTAAGAGAGCGAATAAGAGGAGGGTGGTTCGGAGAATTAAAAGTTGCTGATGTTAGCACAATAGGAATGTTTGGCCCAACGGTAGGTGAAAGTGTGGAATGGGAAAGATTTGAGCAAATAGGTAGACTTAAAGCTATTGATGTTGAATTAGATTGGATGGGCCAAAAGTTATTGGTTAAAATTATGGTTAATAGGGGAATAGTTTTCTTCGAAAACCTTACAGAGTCACAGTATTTAAATCAAGCATTGGCTATCCAAACTGATCTCGACAAATATGAAATCATGGAGTAAATTGGATATCTTGTCAATAATGTCTTCTAACAAAATCTTCAAGGATTGATGACATCTGAAGTAAAACCATGTAAACTGTTGCCAATCCCGTAAATCTGGACCTAATTAACAACCTGGCTTCCCCGGCGATGTCGGCTAGGGCTTAGCAGGAACTAAAGCGCCCTACAAATTTTCACTCATTATTGGGTGGATCTGCTGGGCGTTTTGGTTGTAAATGTACCATCAACCCGCTCAATAGCGTTTGTCTTCCTGGATGTCCTGGTAGAAATTCTAAACCAGCTAATTAGTACAATAGTAAATAAAATATTCACTCACAACGGAGAAGTGGGTGGGTATTTATTTGGAAGCTCACAACATAGGATGAGCAGTTGCCAGGTGACCGCTCCTTTCTTTTAAAATATCCCCATTGGAATTCATGAGTTATACCCACTAATCAGACTATGTGAAGATCATCGTCATAGAGAAACGGGTGGTGAGGTTGAAAGCGGAGAAAAGCTACTGATAGTTATTCTTTGGGTTTTGCTTCCCATGATGCGCTAAAGGAGTCGAGGAAAGGATCACCCTTGAATCCAGCTGCTTTATGCAGCTCCTTTATCATTTGCCCAGTATCTTCAAAATATTTTTCCGCAGTTTCGGGTGTTGTCTTCTTCTCCCAATCTGTAAGTTCCATTTCTGGTATATCAACTCCGAAATCAAAATATCCCTCGCCTTCAAATACAAGTCTAACTGTTTTGGCATGAACCAAAGCGTCTCTATAATCCTTAATTTCTTTGAAAGATTTGAAAGGAGGCTTTTCAAAATCTAATTCGTAATTTATACACTTGGAGATAGCTCTTAATTTCCGTTCTGGACCTGACTCTTGGATCGATTTCCAGTCAAGAGGATAATGTGGTCCAAGATGATTTAAATAAGCCTCGAAACAAAATGCAGAATACAGGCTAACCGTCATACAATCATAAAACCAGAATTTGTTTTCTCTTGCGAGGTTGAGAGCACGCTCGCTTGCTTCCCTTAAAAAAACATAGGTATTTACAGTCCGCTCTGATTTGATATCAGCTAGTCTTTTTCCCATAATCTGGCCTCCCTTTGATCTTTCATAGATCAAATTAGAGTCTATCACAGCTGTGACGTTGAACGAGAGTTCAATTTCATAAGCATAATGTAAACATGCCAGCCCTGGGAACCGCCAACATGACCTTAGAGTACTGGGTATCCGGCGATGTCGGCTGGGGTTTAGCAAGAACTGAAGCGCCAGGCAGATTTTCACTCAATATTGGGTGGATTTGCTGGGCGTTTTGGTTATAAATGAACCACAAACCCGCTCTATAGCGTTTGTCTTCCTGGATACCCTGGAAGACCTACCAAGGACAACACTTGAAATCCTCCCATTGGACTCACCTACTTTTCCCCCGAAGTGGGTGGGTTCAATTTTTGAACACTGGCGCTCAATAGCGCCTGCCCACCTGGATATCCAGGAGGGCATAGGAGAGGTTTACTTGGCTGAGGCTAACCTGGAAATTGTCGGCAAGGCACCAGCCGCGCCTGGTAAGCGGGAAGGATAGGTGATTGTGGCTAAACGGCATCACAGATCTGATTTCGAAGATCTGTCTTGGGGGTATAGGTACCGGTGATGGAGGATGAAACTACAAACCCCCGGTCTGGTCGACCAAGGACAGTTAAAAAAGGCACCCTGGCTGTGCCACTATCACTGCCAGGGCTACGGTCCACCACCTAAAAGGCAGGACCGACGCCACCATTATAACATAGAGACTTTGAGTGAAGGAGTGCTGATTTTATTGGGTAAACCTTCCACCAACCCACTTTTCCCAGACCACAAAACCCCCAGCAAGACCAGCGATCCCCGTTTTGCGGGTATTGGTTGTTTCTTCCTAGTACTGGGTCACAATGAATGAGATGGGATTGTCATTGCGAAGCGGTGCTTTTCCGCTGAAGCCTGTCTCGGGAAGATACAGATCTCGATCCTGGACCATCGGGACGGGACCGAGGCCTGTCTCGGGAAGATACAGACTGAAGCCTGTCTCGGGAAGGAACAGATCTCGATCCTGGACCATCGGGACGGTACCGGGGCAATCTCCCTGACAGTGGTGGAGTTTGCTTCGTCGTGCCTCCTCGCAAAGACAAGTAGATTTATGTATCGTAAGGTCTACCATTCATCAAAATCACAGTGACTGACTCCTAGAATATATATATTCAAAATAAGCAAAATTCGGGTATTAGAGAGGCGATATAGTGGATCTGTGTACACTTTGGACACTACAGTAAAATCTGGTACGCCAAGAACCACTTGCGTAAGCGGCAAGAGGCCGTGGGTTCAATTCCCACCGCCCCGACTGAATCACCTTCGAAAACTTATTGTTAAGTGATCGGGCAGCTTGCAAAGGCTGCCTGATTTGCTGCCTATGTTGAGGTTTTCTAAAAGCTACCTGGCTCCGGTAACGTAAATATCTTCCGCGTTTATACATAAATTTTGCATGAACTGCCACAGTACCCGCGCATTGAAATGACCGGTGCGCAATTGAAAAACTCCATCGTCATCATTGAGCAGCAGCTCAACAGCTGCAATCTGATTGAGATGGACATTCTGGTAATAATTCGCCTCCCCGGCCGGCAGTTGCAGCTGGGTTTGCACCTCATCCGGCGCATTGAGGGCCAACATCCACTCCAGGGCGGTGAACACGGCGCCCCACTCACCGGCCTCAGCCAATACAGCCAGGGCGATCAGCTGCGCCTCGGCTTCATTATCCATGCAATGATCCCGCTGGGCGACATGAGCCCACTCGTGGGCCAGGACGTACTTCCACATGGGGGTGTTGTAAAAGGGGTGTCCTTCGCTGGCAAATCGTTCGTCCAAATAGACCTGTTTGGTGCAACGACCGGACCAGACCGTTGCCCCCCAGTAGGTCTCTGGTAATTTATGCAGTGAAGTATTGCTTGTGTCCGTCGGTATGCCAGACTGGGCATAATACGGCTCCATCTTGAGCGCAAAATCACGCAGCGACTGATCGGTAAGCGGTGCTTCAGCTACAAACAGCATGTTGATAAAAAGCAAGATTGTAATCAGGGTATCCATATGTCAATGTGTTCCGCAATGCCTGGATTCTTAGTGCTCCCCCTTTTGATAGTCAACCAAAAATGAGAGATCGGTTTTTGAGATTATCTGCATATTTCCAACCCCAAGTCTGATGTTGATGGTGAATGGGTACAGACATTATTTTCAGGTTGAATTCAAATTTTGTCTGTAGTACGTTTATCCTAATAAGGTCATGGCTTTCTTAAGAGGCGAGGATCACCCATAAAAGTTTTAATAGCAGGATATCCACTGCTGGAATCGGATAATAATGATTTAAAGCATTCTCAGAGAAGGGGATAGGTCTTAATCGAGTCCGTTCATATCCAGATGGTTGTTCAATTGTCTATAAATCTGAGGGGACATTTAAAAGCGAAATAATTTCTTGGATGGTTGTGGATATAAACCAACAAGAAGCTGAATTTAATCCAGGAGTTACATTGCAATAATACCGGTATGCAGCAGCTGAGCTGGTATGCCGTTCTCAGCGATGGTTTACTTAAATCACAAGTGGGTGACCTTGCGGCCACCCACTGCGTTTTTCCAGACACTCGCATTGTGTCTCGATCAATTTAGCATGGAACATGACTTGCATACCTAACAGGTCTGCAAGGGTAAACAATTGGGGTTTATTGGGAAAAGTGCTTTCATAATCAGATTCTATTTGAATCCCCCGTTAAAAAGAGAGGCGGGCCACCCACCCAAGGCCGCCCACCCCATTGACACTCGCACAAGCGTCTTTTAAAAGAACGTAGGGATCATCATTTTGTTACACTTTTCACCAACCAAATCAGCTGCCGATGGATTTATTAGAGCGACCCTGGATAAGTTTCTCTCAATCAACAAGGGGGAGTTACCTCTTCCTTCATGGGGTGACTGTTTTTTTGGAAAAAACAGCATACCAACAACCCCGGTTTGCAGCCATACATCGGGGGGTCTTGTGGGGCTTCCTGCCACCCGATGGATTTGTGAATTTTAGTTTATTAGAAGATCCTTATTTTCTCTAACTTGATCTCTACCCCCTGGTCGATTAAAATCCGGATAGTATGGGTAAGAATTTATCACGGCGCGAGTTCCTCAAGCTGGGAGGATTGTCGCTGGGCACGATGGCTTTTACACCCTTTGTTCCCAGAGATGCTGATCAGGATGATGGGAACATCGCCCGGGTGACAATTCCCGAAGTCGATGTTTACGCTGAACCTCGTGATGGGGCTCAGATCGTTGGAAAACGTTATCGCGATCAGCTGGTGCAGATCTATTACGAATTAGAACCTGCTGATGCTCCGATTTTTTACAACAAATTGTGGTATCGGGTGTGGGGCGGCTACATTCACAGCTCATATTTACAAAAAGTCAAGATAAATTATAACGAAGCGTTGGCTGAAGTACCTGAATCCGGTCAGCTGGCTGAAGTAACGGTACCTTACTCCCAGTCTTACACCAATAACCGGTACGACGGATGGCAGGTGGAATACCGCCTGTACTTCGAGACAACCCACTGGATCACAGACATTGACCAGGGACCCGATGGACGCGCTTGGTACCAGCTGACAGATGAGCTGCAGCCCTGGAGCTACTGGGTTCCAGCAGATCATATGCGACCCATCTCAAGCGAAGAGCTGGCACCGATCTCTCCAGACATCCCCCCCGGAGATAAACGCATCGAAGTAGATTTGGCCAGGCAGAGTCTGGCTGCGTATGAGTACGATCAGATGGTTTTCCAGACACAGGTATCTTCCGGAATCCCCAGCAGTGGCCCGACGAGCAATGGTATACCGACGGAGACTCCAAAAGGTAGTTTCAATATTTACTCCAAAATGCCCTCCAAACATATGGGCGATGGGCGGCTAATGCGGGGTGATCTAAATCTGGATGCCTATGAATTGGTCGGCGTTCCGTGGACCATGTTCTTCCACCGTTTGGACACCGGCTATGCCCTGCATGGAACCTATTGGCACAATAATTTCGGTTGGCAGATGAGCCATGGCTGCATAAATATGCGCAATGAGGAGGCCAAATGGCTTTTCCGCTGGACCACGCCGCCCAACCACCCAGCTGAAATCGAAAAGAACGGTCTTGGAACACAAGTCGTTATTTATTGATGCTCAGCAGCCTCAAAATCAGGTAGATTCGATCTTCAGCACGGGAAGTTATTATTTACCATTAGCACGGAACCATGACAAATTCACTTGACCGGCGCGAATTTATCAAATTAAGCGGAATGGGTTTTGGCTCTCTGGCCAGCGGACCTTTACCCCGTCTGCTGCCGCCGGGAGAACGAGCAGCTCCGCTGGGTATCGGCCGGGTAACTGTTTCAAGTATTGGCGTGTACAAAGAGCCTGACCTGAAAAGTGATAAGCTCGACCAGCGGTACCGGGATGAACTGATCACCCTGGTGGAAGACCTGATCTCGCCATTTGGCCCTGCTATTAATCCACGCTGGTATCGAGTAGTCGGGGGGTACTCACACAGCGCCTACTTACAGCGTGTGGATAATGCCGCCCTCAGTACACCAGTCAAAAGAATTCGAAAGAACGGTCAGCTAGGGGAAATCTCAGTACCTTTTACGCAGAGCTGGCTGCCCTCCCGATCGACGAAAGAATGGGAGCCCCTCTACCGTCTTTACTACCAGTCGGTGCACTGGGTAACAGGTTTGGATGAGGGTCCCGATGGTGTACCGTGGTACCGTTTGAGTGATGAACTGCTGCGCATTGACTACCATGTGCCTGCACCCCATGTCCGCCTGATAGATGATGAGGAATTGACTCCCATCTCAGAAGATGTTCCAGAAGGACAGAAATTCATCCAGGTCAGACTTTCTGAACAGACGCTAACCGCATTCGAAGGGCAGGAAATTGTCCTGCACACCCAAGTATCGACCGGATTACCCAACCTGGGTCCGGTGACTGGCATTCCAACAGATACACCACGGGGGCTTTTCAATATTGATCCCAAAGTTCCAGCCAAGCATATGGGAAATGGGCAGCTGACGTCTGAGATCGGAGCCTATGAGCTGCCTGGAGTCCCCTGGACGTGTTTCTTTGAGCATATGACTGGAATAGCATTTCATGGCACTTATTGGCATGATAATTTTGGTGCCCGGATGAGCCATGGTTGCGTGAATATGCGCGTCGAGGATGCCAAATGGCTGTATCGTTGGTCTACACCTGTTGCGGGACCAGGTGACTGGATCCGCAAGGGGTACGGAACTAGAGTGGAAGTGATTTAATCGATTTCAGGTATTTTGGGCAAAGATTTTCTCACCAAGATATTAAACTTTCTAAATTTACTGCACACAAGGGTGAACGTGCGCACCTCAATTGACCGGCGAGAATTCTTGAAGATCTGGGGGTTCTCTCTGGGATTGTTGTTCCCTGCTTCTTTTCGCAAGTGGCTCCCTCCCGAAGAAGACATCGATCCGTTTGGTCTCGGTCGGGTGACGATTCGTGCCATCGGTCTGTACCAGGAACCCGACTTTTCCAGTCCAAGGTTGAAGTGGCTCAACAGAGATAAACTGGTCGATATCATCACCGAAATCGGATCACCTTACGGGCCGGTACGCAATCCTCGTTGGTACCGTTTGGTTGGTGGCTATGCGCATAGCGCCTATATTCAGCGAGTTGAATCTGCTCACCTCAACCAATCCCTGGCGACGATCCCGGATGGTGGACAGCTCGGTGAGGTCACAGTGCCTTTCACCCAGTCTATGCTCAAATTATCCTCAAACCGCTGGCAACCAGCATACCGCCTCTATTATGGCTCCCTTTTTTGGATCACGAATTTCGTAAAAGGACCGGATGGATTAACCTGGTATGAATTAACGGATGACCGATTACGAGTTCAATATTGCGTCCCAACAAGTCATATTCGTCCCATCCCGCGTAAAGAAACCATGCCCCTCTCCCCCCACATCCCTGAGAGTGAGAAACGCATTGTGGTCTCAATATCAGATCAGGTGCTGCGCGCTTACGAAAGATCCATACAGGTCTATCAGACATCCATTTCGACTGGTATACCCAGCCGGGGTCCTTCCCCAAACGGTATTCCCACTGACACACCAAAAGGGAATTTCCACCTATCACGGAAGACCCCCTCCCGACACATGGGTGATGGCATCCTGACCAATGACTTAGAGGCTTATGAGCTGCCTGGCGTCCCTTGGGTGAGCTTCTTCCACGCTTTCGGTATTGGCTTCCATGGAACCTACTGGCACGATAACTTCGGCTCTTGGATGAGCCATGGTTGTGTAAACATGCGCAACGAAGATGCTAAATGGCTCTACCGCTGGACAACACCAATAATCCGCCATTCGGATTGGTACAAATTGGGCCGGGGAACGCTAGTCCAGGTAATATGACTTACTACTAATCGATAATTTAATCTCGCCCCCGGGCAGATTATAATTGCATTTAAACTACACACCTCTGGAGGGCTTGATGAAAGCTGTTACAGCGACTTTTATCCTGCTATTAATTATATTGATCACCAGCGCTTGTGGAAATTCTGATGGCATTGTCGTCCTGGATGCATGGGCGCGACCGGGATTTCGAGGCGACAACAGCGCTATTTATCTCACAATCAATAATCAAAACAACCAAGGTGACGGGTTAATCGGCGCCAACAGTGATATCTCCGGCGGGACAGAGATCCATCTCAGCAAAATGGATGCGGCGGGAACGATGACCATGGAGCGTCAGGACCTGGTGGTTATTCCGGCGAAAGATTCAATTGAATTAGCTCCTGGAGGTTTACACATCATGCTGGTCATTTTAGGGAAAGACCTCTCCGTGGGAGATACTTTTCCATTGACCTTGGAGTTCCAGCGAGCTGGGGATATCACCATTGAAGTTGAGGTAAAACAATCTGATTGATATTACTCTATTGGCCCAATCATAAACCAGGCTCACCGAGCGGAGCAGAGCGAAGTCGAAGAGAGCGCTCAGCGTGCTCTCCTACAATTAAAAACTACTGGATGTAAATCTCTTCCAGTAGTTTTTCTCTACCAATAAATTACACTAAGGCGTCAACCATTAATGCCAAGAATAAGAAAGCCAGATACATGCTGGAATGCCGGTACATTTTCCAAGCAACCTTGTGGCCCTCTCCTCGCCAGAGCTTCCAGGCGGAATAGAGAAGCAACGCACCCAGCAAGATCGCGGCCACGAAATATATCCCCCCACCGAGTCCGAATAGCGGCAGAACCAGGGTCAAGACCACCAGTTCTATGGTGTAAAGAAATATCTGCCAGCGCGTCTCTTGATCACCTCGCACAACCGGCAGCATAGGAATTCCTGCCCGTGCATAATCCTTTTTACGAACTAAGGCCAACGCCCAGAAATGCGGTGGTGTCCACATAAACACCACAGCAAAAAGGAATAATGAGGGCACATTTAGGCTGCCTGTGGCAGCAGCCCAGCCGACTAAAGGTGGAATAGCTCCCGCCCCACCCCCGATGACAATATTTTGGACTGTGGTTTTCTTAAGCAGCAGGCTGTACAATAATACGTAATATATAATCCCTGCCAGGGTCAGTATCGCGGCCAGGAAATTCACCATGGATACCATCAAGTAGAAAGAGACCAGGGTTGCTGCAACACCAAATGCCAATCCTTCCCCCGGTGTCAAACGACCAGATGGAATAGGGCGCTTGGCGGTACGCTGCATTTTACTATCATCATGGCGGTCTATATACTGGTTGATCGATCCTGAACCCCCAGCTGCTAAGAAACCACCCAACAAAGTCCAAAAGACCAGATTGAGACTGGGCCAGGATTTGGCTCCCACTACCATCCCCGCGAAGGTCGTCACCAATAATAAAGCCACGACAATAGGTTTTGTCAGCAATAGATAATCTTTCAGCAATCCCTTCAAATCTCGATCTTTCCAAACCAAGGCTTCTGCCTGTTCATCATACGCTGAGCGCTGGGCCAGCCCCACCAGGGTTGCCTGGATCACAAGTGCAGCCCAAACCGCAGTGGCGGTCGCGATATGCAACCCACTCAAGTAACTCGGATAATTCTGCGCGGCTTCAACCATTCCCATCATTGCCTGGGAAAAGAACAGCACGCCAGCTGCCGTTGTGGCGACCAGGATGCCAGCCTGACTTC
>SDBV01008732.1_pt1 | contig 13614 bp, 7 predicted proteins | sample 2277081 | NCBI WGS metagenome assembly SDBV01 (sample SAMN10402039, study PRJNA504765) | marine sediment metagenome | isolation source: marine sediment core GS10_PC15, 223 cmbsf | place: Arctic Ocean: Southern Knipovich Ridge | collected 2010 | reverse complement strand
TGGAGAACTGCAGTTTGTCACCGGCTCATCACTATCCCTTGGTACCCAGGCAGTAGGTTCAGGCAATGCCGGCTCTCTTGAATTAAGAACTGACGATCAATCAAGATTGTTCATCAGTTCAGGAGGGAATATTGGGATAGGGACGACTGTGCCTATTTCAATTTTAGATGTTGAACCTCCCTCAACCTTCTCAGGCCCTCTATTCAGAATAGCCTCAGGATCGAATGAAAGATTGAGAGTAACAAGTGATGGCAACGTCGGCATTGGGACGACTGTGCCGAGTAATAAATTGGAAGTCATTACTCCTGCAAGCACGACAGTAAGAGCTGGATATTTCAACATGACTGGTGGTACTGCTCTCACAGAGTATATAGTAGCAGAGTTTAATGTAGCTGGTACTGGAGTGCAATATCCCGCTATAGCTATCTCTTCTAATGGCCTGGTAGGTCTTAAGCTTTCTCATACCAATCTTTTTGCTAGAGCTTTTATAGATCACACTTATTCTGCAGCAACTACTCTTGCACTGGGCTTAAGGGGTTCTGAATACCTAACTATTAAAGATACCGGCTTCATCGGCATAAACACCGTCTCCCCCTCCACCGTATTAGAAGTCCAAGGAACAGCTTCAGCCTCATATGGCCAGTTTGCCAATACAATTCAAGTAGGAACAGGAGGCCTAGCTTCTGTTGCGTATAATAGGTTTAGCCTAGATAGTATAGGAGCCGACAATACAACAATAATAGATGCAGCTAATGATATATTCATATCAGGAGGATTAGAAGTAGACGATAAGGTATTCTTTGACTCTACAGCCTCGGTCTCAGGTAACTTTGAAGTTATTGGTATAGCCTCTCTATCAAATACTTTGTTTGTAGAAGCTAATGGCAATGTAGGCATTGGGACGACGGTGCCCGGGGGAATACTCGATGTTCAGGATGATGATTTTTCTGATTTCATATTCGCTGTTAGCAGCACATCAGCCGGTGATTTGTTCAATGTTGCCTCAACCGGGTTTGTCGGCATTGGGATAAGCGTGCCATTTACTTCACTGGTGGTGAATAAGGATGATGACCAATTCCAACCAATTACAGCTACTGATTCACATTTTGCTTTAGAAAACTCAAACGACTCAAGCGGTCAGACTGTTTTTGCATATACTTTCAATGGAGTAGCAGCCTCCGGTGTAAGGGGAGATTACGCGGGCAACATCAACTTCCAAGCACCGGGTACTCAAGGACTTCAATTCTATAATAGTTTAGATATTAGTTCTCCATCACTCGGCATATCATGGAGCGGACTTATAATCGGCGGATCAGCGGGGGCTACATCTACCTCAAGATTAGATGTCAATGGAAATGTAACAGTAGGAAATTCGTATGTCGGAACAGCGGCTCCAACCAACGGCATGATAATAGAGGGCAATGTCGGCATAGGAACCACCTTACCTACCACCACGCTAGATATATCCGGTTCGGCCTCAGTCTCTTCTAACTTTGAAGTAGGAGGATACGCTTCAATATCCAATACTTTGTTTGTTGATACGGGGACAGATGGAAGAGTTGGTATTGGGACGACCTCCCCATTAACTGACTTTCATATACAAACAGCTTCAATCTCTACGACTTCTGTAAGTTATCCATTTAGGATAGAGCAAAGAAGCACTGGTACTGTGGCGAGTAACTTTGGTACAGGAATAGATTTCTTTCTTGAAAATACTGCCGGTGTTTTAAAAAACACAGGTAAACTAAATTTCCATTGGAGAAACGAACCCGACGATGATGCCGACTTCTCCATCTTTATTATGTCGGAAGGCTCTGCTCCTGAAGAATTCTTGAGAGTCCAAACGTTAGGAAGATTATTGGCGGGCAATATTACTAATGGATCTTATGTAGATTTAGGAGATGACGATATTATATTTAAAAATTCTATAAATAGTTTATCCGACGGTGCTATATTTGGAACTATTGATTTCACGCATAGCGATGTGACTGAATCAGGAACTGCTGCCAGTATCCGTGCGGTAGCCGAGGGAACAGATGGTGCTGGCGGACTGGCTTTTCTAACGGGTTTTCCAAGTAGCGACCCTGCATTAGCAGAACAAGTTAGAATAGATGAAAATGGTAATGTCGGTATTGGGACTACGAACCCAGATACACCGTTACACATTCAGGACAGTTCTGGTGCTGCTCTTGGAGTGACAAATGCATCACTCCTTTTGGAGGCGGATGCACTAGCAACCGACGAAGGGTCGTCCCTTGGCTTTGGTTACGGGTCTTGGCAGTTTGCTGCAATCAAAGGGGCTTCTACAGACGGGGGAACTTACGGTGGATATTTAGGTTTTTGGACAGCAGCAAACAATTCTGCATGGACAGAAAAAATGAGAATACTAGAAACTGGCTATGTTGGTATTGGGACGACAGTACCGGCTTCAAAATTGGATGTAAATGGCGTATTAACACTTCGGCCTACCGCTGCCATTTCTACAATTCAGACAAACAATTCTAATGCCCAGCTGATTTTTATAGCAGATAGAGATAGTACCACTAAGGTAGCTTTTCAATTTCAAGATGCGGCCGACAACGTAAGTATGGTCATACGTGACAATGGCAACGTGGGTATTGGGACGACAACCCCGGCGCAGAAGCTAGAAGTTTCAAGTACAGGGCAAGCGGTTATCAAGTTATCTTCGGATATAGATGCTAATTCGGTAAATACGACATTTATCCATTTTGGAAATAATAATGGCGTCATAAACACATGGTTTGGGTTGGGGGATGCAATCAATAAAGACTTGACCGGAAATTCAATCACTGGCATTCCTGCAAATGCTTTCATAACACAAAGAGGTAATGGAGACTTTGTGTGGGTTGAAGGTTCACTGGTACGAATGATTTTAAACACCTCCGGCAACGTGGGCATCGGCACAACAGCTCCGGGCTACAATCTTGAAATTCAGGGTACTACTAATAGTGGAATACGGGTTAAATCCACTACGCAGGCGAGATTAACATTGGATAATAATAGTGGGTCAGGAGAGGAATGGACAATATATGCTGGTACTTCGGGCAGACTTAATTTTTATAATATAACTGATTCAAAGACCCGTATGACTATAAATAACGTTGGTAATGTCGGTATCGGAACGACTACGCCAAACGCACAATTTCATATAGCATCAGCCTCTCAAGAAGCAGTAATTCGTCTCGAGAACACAACGACCACCATCGCGACCGATGACGATTATGGCATAATAGAATTTGAAGGACAGGATATAGACGAAAATGCGAATGGTATAAGAGCTCAGATAAAAGTAATTTCCACAGGGGCTACCGGAGGTGCGAGATTTTCATTTTATAGAGCTGGAGGCGGATCCTCCACATTAGATGAAATTGCGCGTATGGACGGTGCATTTCTCATTAGAACTTTGACTTCGCCTGGCAACGACCCAATGTGTTGGGATGGTGGGGCGGAATCATATATTGGAGATTGTACATCTCTTAGAGAACATAAGCATGATATCGAAAATTTAGAAATTAGCGGTCTGGATCTTATTAGCCAACTACGACCTAGGTCTTTTGTCTGGAATGATGATTTTGGAGGAGAAGCTGATTGGGGATTCATCGCAGAAGAAGTCAATGATATACATAATATGTTGGCCCGATCTGATAGTCAGACCGGAAAGCTTCAGGATGCTGACGAAAGAGCAATAATTGCTATTTCGGTCAAAGCGATACAGGAGTTGGACGCGAAGTATGCTTCATTATCTCTGACGATTGACGAAATTCAATCCCGTATAGCTAGCCAATCGATGTTGTCGACTGGCGGTGAGAGTGTATTAAGCGGACTTTTGGATATGTCCAGTTCGGACAGTAAAGTTGAGATAACTCACATAGGCGGTTTCGACAGTTTGTCACTGAAAGCGGTCAAAGAAATAATTATAGATGCCCCGACCGCATTATTTAATACAATTAAAGCTAGGGGAGACATAATCGCGGGCGGTATTAAAAAGACCTATTATACGGCGACTGATATTTTCCCGGATGTTGACGTGAGTTTAATGTTTGCAAATTGGACGACGAGAAATATAGAGATAGCTCAGGACGCGGATTCAGAAACAAGATCGTTGTTTAGCGGTAATGGCGCTCAGGCGGCGGAACAGTCCAGGGTAAACCTTGAAGACAACGGCAACTACCTGGCTACTTACGGCGTTGATTCAACCAGGGGAGAGATACAATTGAATGGTTCATCGGATATAGTCGGGGGAGAAGCCAAGATATTCTTTGACTATTCGTTTACTTCGGTTATTTCAGATAAAGCTCCTATCAGGGTATTAGTCACACCGACAAGTTCAATCCAGGGCCAGCTATATGTATCCCAGAAAACAATTTACGGATTCGTTGTGCGGGAGCTTAACGGAGTGACTACGGGTAAATTTGATTGGTTGGTAATCGCCAGAAGAAAAGGATTCGATGGGGATATAGAGAGTTTGACGCCAAGCCCATCAATTACGCCAGAACCTTCAATTGAACCGACTCCCGAACCAACCCCGGAACCATCCGTAAGTCCTACCCCGTCACCATCGGTAAGCCCAACCCCGGAACCGTCAAGCGAACCCACGCCGACCCCGAGTCCGGATCCTACGTCTAGTCCGACCCCATCTCCATCCACCAGTCCAACTCCCGAGCCATCGCCGACACCGAGTCCATCAATTACGCCGGAACCTTCAATTGAACCGACTCCCGAACCAACCCCGGAACCATACGTAAGCCCAACCCCGGAACCGTCAAGCGAACCCACGCCGACCCCGAGTCCGTCGGTGACGCCCGAACCGACACCATGATATTAAGGATGAATGCTTACAGCATATTTATTAAAAATGTAAACCTTGACCCTAAATAATATTAATCTAATATTTTAACTAAATTGTCCCCATGATTCTATTAGCCGATCCGCCAAAAGTCGATTTACTAATAATCAAGGGTCTCACGAATTTATGGATATAAATTTGATCAAAAGTGAAGAGAATGATTATCAAAATCCGCCAGTTGATGGCGGGAACCCTGGTAATCGTGTAGAAGAGTCTTACGAACACGGACACGATATGGGATATCAGGAACCTGATTCCCAGGAAGAGGCTTTGCCTGCCGGAAAGCCAATGTTTAAAAAAGCGATACGCTGGCTGATATATGTCGGTGTATTTCTATTGCCTCTTTGGTTCCTTCCTTTCACATCGGACGTACTAGAGTTCAATAAGCAGGTATTGCTGGTAGCCGTTGCTAGTGTCGGGCTGGCTTTGTACCTGGTGGATATTATGCGTACCGGATTTCTAGAGGTTAGACAGACTAAACTTTACTGGCCGATGCTTGCTTTTGTTACTGCCGGAATCTTATCAGTAATCTTTTCTGTTAATCGTTTCGTCAGTATCTTCGGCAGCGGGATCAATCGAAGCTCGTCTTTGATAAGCTGGGCTGCTTTCGCCATATTGTTCTATCTTGCCGTCAACGTAATAGAAGATAAGGGTAAGAATTTGAGGGATATCCTAGCTGTTTCTTTATCAGTTACTTTTCTTATCGGCACACTTCAAATTTTAGGATTTTCTTTATTTACCGGCACTATCTTCAGCAGTCCCTCTTTCAACACCGTGGGATCGATGAATGGCCTTGGTATTCTTGCTGCCGCATCATTGGTAATTTTCGGTATGTCTTCCAATGTCAAATCCGGTGATAGATCCTGGATGAGGTTTGTCCACTATGCTGGGTTTATTCTAGCCCTCTTCATTGTAATCTTGATTAACTGGTGGGTCGTTTGGACAATAACATTCGTTTCGCTGTTATCTTATGTAGCTTTTAATTCCATGGAATTGTCGCGGCGAAGAGAGTCTGATCATTCCCACGCAAGGGCCAAGATGAGTTTGTTCGCTATGCCTTTAGCGGTGATCGTTCTCGGTATATTCCTGATGTTAGTCAATTTCAATATTGGTGTTCTTAAGTCAAAGTTGCCGATAGAAGTTGCTCCGACTCACCAGACTTCATTTGAAATATCGTTGGATTCTTTGTCTTCTCGTCCCCTGGGTTTCGGATTGGAGAATTTCCAAGTTGCTTACGACAAATTCAAACCGGTTGACATTGCCAACACAGTTTTCTACCAGGTAAGGTTCAGAGATGCCACGTCGGAGATCATGAATTTAGCTGTGGAGGGTGGAGCTCTGATGCTCTTGGCCTTTATCTCTTTATTGTGGTTCTACGGACGCGAGTTGTTACTGAGGATAAAGCATGGATTTAATTCTGACAGAGCCACGAATGCAGTCTGGGCATCTAGTCTGGGTTTGATTGTCGCATTCTTCTTATACCCGTTCAGTATCTCGACGATGACAGTCTTAATTACTCTTCTGGCCCTTATCGTTCTGTCTAAAAATGTTATCAGTTTTTCTGAGACGGACGAGGAGGTAGAGAGTGAGGTAAGGGTATTTAATCTTGAGAGAGATGCCCGCTATTCTTTCCTGGGCTCGCTCGTATTCATTGTCGGTCTGGTGCTTGCCCTTGTGGCGGGTTACTTTACGGTCAACAACTATATCGCCAATGCGTATTTGGCCAAAGCAGCCAAAAGCGCCGACCATGATGTTGCGATAGACTACTATGTCAAAAGTATAAATATTAACAGTAATGATGCTCGTGTTTACCGAACTTTATCACAGCGTATCATAGTCAAACTGTCGGAAGATATTAAGAACGGACCGAAAGAAGAAGAAGGTCGTGATCAATACAATGTCAGAATACAGAATAGTATGGCAGCGGCAGTCGAGGTTGCCACCAGGGCTACGAAAGTAGCGCCTGCCAACGCGCAGAATTGGTTCAATAGGGGTGTCATTTATCAGAACCTTATCGGTTTAGTCAGCGGAGCGGATCAGGCGGCAATAAATATGTTTAATGAATCATTGGCCCGTAACTTAGCTGATCCATCGGCCCATCTTAGAATAGGCAATGTATTTTTGACATCGGCTCAAAACCTCAGAAGCATCATTACCAATCCACCGAGAGAACAGGCTAGTCAGCTCGACTTTACCGCCTTGAGACGGCAGGCTGATGAGCAGCTTGAACTAGCGGGGGAGAGCTTCCAGAAAGCAGTCTCTTTGTACAATAACTTCGGCGAGGCTCTGTACAACTCGGCGGTCGTATACGACCAACAGAATAAACTAACCGAAGCCACCAAGCAATTTGAACGACTGCAGGCCAACAATCAGAATGACCCGAGCATCCTTTTCCAATTAGGCCTTCTTTATTACCGTAACAATCGGAAAGATAATGCCTTTAGAGCATGGCAGCAGGCAGTGTTGCTCTTCCCTGACTACTCCAACGCAAGATGGTATCTATCCTTGGTGTATGAAGAGAGGGGAGATCTCAAAAATGCCCTTGTCCAGGTTGAGGAAATAAAGAGATTAAATCCTGACAATGAGCTGGTGCAGGAGAGATTAGAACAACTTCGTTCTGGAGAAAGACTAATCCCGCCAGGTAACGTGTTGGACCAGGAACCCTTGAATCAATAACACTTTGTTCTATATCCCAAGAAAAAAATCAACGAGAATAGCTCTCGGTGTAATAGCTGTTGCCTTTATTCTGGCCATCGCCTTAATCTATTGGCCGGGACCATACAGAGGCGAAGAGGTGATTCGATTCAACGTGAAGAGGGGGCAGTCGCTTGGGGCGACTGCCCGTCTTCTTGCTGAGCAAGACCTGATTCATAGCCGTTTTGTTTTCGTTGGCTATGCTCTACTGACCGGCCAGGAAAGAAAGTTCAAGGCGGGTAATTATTTGATTCCGCCATCTGCCAGCACTAGAGATCTTGTATTAATTTTCTCCAGAGGTCTGTCGCAGTCGGATGATATTGTCGTGACGGTACCGGAAGGAACTAATCTTGCCGATGCCAGCAGAATATTGGAAAAGGCGGGGCTGATAAAGGGCGGAGATCTTTTGACCCCGGATATATTAGACAAGGAAGGTTTCCTATTTCCGGATACATACAGGTTTGATAAAGCAATAAAGGAGCGCGGCGGCGATGTCGCCGAAGTTATCAGAAAGATGGAGGAGAATTTTAATCTCAAAACCCAAGAGCTATTCATTGGTTTAGGCCGGGATAAGATACAGAGGACTATAGTGATTGCATCAATTTTGGAAAAAGAGGTTAGGAAGGAAAGGGATATGCGACTAGTCGCCGGAATAATTGAAAAAAGATTGTCATTGGGGATGCCGCTTCAGTTGGATGCCACGGTAACTTACGGCGCTTGTTATCAGAAATTTTTATTAGGGCAGTACTGTAATGTCTCCTTAACTAGTGTTGTTGATAACATAAGAGTTGATTCGTTATATAATACATATAGTAGAACTGGTCTACCGGTAGGTCCCATATCTAATCCGGGGTTGCAAGCGATAGAGGCAGTGCTCAATCCGGAATCTAGCGACTACCTATTTTATTTAAATGCTCGAGACGGAACGACTATATTTTCTAGAACGGGTGTTGAACACGAGGAGGCTAGAAGAAAATATATTTTCTGATAACTATGTTAGAACCCTTACTTTATACAGCTCAAACACTACCTTTTCTTGAGGGAGATAATCTACCCGGATTTATTAGTTCCATATATAGCTTTGCTTTAACAATAGTGGGCATAGCTGTTTTTGTTCAGATTCTTAGAGCCGGATTTAAATGGCTTACCGCGGCGGGCAATAGTGGTAAGGCAGGAGAGGGAAAGAGAATGATGACAAACGCGGTCACCGGGGCCATCCTGCTATTCGCCGCATACATGATTTTGTTCATAATAAATCCGGATTTAGTTAATAACACTTTTAATTTTAGGGTGCCGCCAAAAACGAGTAGTGGTATCTCAGGGCAAATTACTTTATCAACAACGACTGAAGCTACACTCGGTACGGCGGTGGTTAGCGGTGTTCCTTCCTCGGGGGCAGCTTTCCATAAAGGTTCTCCGGTTGCCCACGCTCAGGCAGGGTTATATTTCTTCGGTGTCAAAGTTACTGATTCTAATGGTGAAACTTATCAGCAAAACTATCAGATGGAATTAGTGCCAAGAGGATCAGCTCCGCCGCCATTTAATCCGGCAGGTAACTTCTCTAGTAATATTGAAGGAGGATCTTTGAAAATATTGACCACCGCTTTGCCTGGTGGAGTGGTAGGACAGCCTTATCAGGCAGAGATAGCTGCTGTTGGTGGCCAAACGCCATATGTTTATTCCATCGGGAGTGGCTTTATGCCAGATGGACTTAGTATACAGGCTACTTGGGAAACGCCGATTTTGACTATTGAGAATCTCACTGCCCAGCGTAATCCGTCATACTCTTTCCGTGAGGGTGATAGGTACAGAATAATATTATCGAATGCACAACCGGACATGGCAATTGATATTTTCTCTCAAAAAGACGGAGTAATTACGTCTTGGCCTGGAGTCGGCGAATCAAGAACAGATGAGAATGGAGCTTGGGTTCAAGAGGGTTCTTTAGCGGTGATCGGAAGCTGGAATGTCTGGACCGTAGTTGATAATAGAATCTCTAATATTACAAGCTTCCAGGTGGTTGGCCAGTTTGTAATTACGGGTACTTCTGGTGACATAAACGCCCTAACCCCGACCTCTACTCGCGGTAGTTATAACTTTACTCCTTGTACAACAAATAACTTCTGCGAAGTTCCTGAAACTGGAGAAAGATTCGAGCCAGGTCCTGGGGGTTGTCAGGGTGATGGATACACCGGACCGGAGGGAACAAGACAAGTTGTAGAATGTCTCTATCCCGAGGATAATCGTAATGACATCTGTCGAGAGTTTGACCTTGATTGGCGTAATTGCTCTTCTCAGGTGAATGATATTAGAATAACAGAGGATGGTGAGAGGACTGGTGCTCTTGATACATCTCAAATCACACAAAACCAAGAGGATGCACCAGCGGGCACCCTTTTCACAGCTGATCCGACCTTCCCGGGAAGTACTGACAGAATTCTCCGTTGCAGTTACGGTACGCAAAATCAACAGTTCCAAGCTATTATATGTGGATACCCGGCATCCGGAATATACTGTTTGATAGGAAGTGCTCCGGAGGGTTGCCTTTGGCTTCCTGCAGAGTGGGACGCTGACGAAGAACTTCAGAAATTAGAAGAATAGTCTCAGGCTGTGAGACCTGTCAGGATATATTCCGAAGGGTTGTGCTCGTTCTTAATGTTTGACTGCAATTAACCAATTTGATAAGATGGATTTGTCGTAGAAAATGGGCATATTAAGACCCGTTGAGACAGAAGCCAGTCCGGTTTCGTTTATCTACGGCATGACGCCGTTTTTTTTGTATATTATGAAGACATTTCAACAAAAAAAAGAAGGATTGAGTAAAGTAAAAGATAAGCTCTCTAAGTCCAAAATAACTGTTTTTACAACTTTTTCGCGTGAGGGTGAGAAGGGTTTGAACGTGGTTGACATGAGGACTTTTAAAAAAGGTTTAAAAGAAGTAGATGCGGAATACTTAGTTGAGAAGAAGACCTTAGTTAATAGAGCGCTTAGAGACGACAAGAAGGACGTAGACGTTTTTCAATTCAACGGTTCTATGGGTATCGTTTTTGGCTACGGAGATGAGGCTACAGTAGCCAAGTCAATTTACAGTTTTTCAAAGAGTAACCCCGCGCTACAGTTTTTCGGTGCTCTGTTCAATAACCAATTCATTGATTCCGATAAATTTGTAGAATTGGCCAAACTGCCATCAAGGGAAGTAATGCTTGGTCGGACGCTGGGAATGATGAGATATCCGCTTTCCGGATTGGTCAATGTACTGCAGGGCAACATGAGGAATTTAGTTTTAATTTTATCAAATATTAAAAAGTAATTAATCAGTTTTCCGTTTGTGGTTTTCGGCTTTTGGCCGCAGATCATAAATTGAAAGCTAGAGAATAAATAAAATGGCAAATTACGACGAGATTATAAAGCAAATAGAGTCGATGTCAGTTATGGAGCTTTCCGAATTAGTTAAAGCTTTGGAAGAAAAATTTGGCGTATCCGCTGCGATGATGGCAGCGCCGGCCGCGGGAGCAGCCGCTGAAGGTGAAGCAGCCGCTGGAGATGCCGAAGAGAAAGACTCATACGATGTATTTCTTAACAGTTCTGGCGATCAAAAGATCCAGGTTATCAAGGTAGTCAGAGAAGCCACCGGTAAAGGCCTCAAAGAATCTAAGGATTTAGTTGATGCCGCCCCCGGAGTGATAAAGGAAGGCGTAAAGAAAGAGGAAGCAGAGAATTTGAAGAAGAAATTAGAAGAAGCTGGAGGAACTGCTGAACTCAAGTAACCTGTATTACGGATTTTATAGTCAGGTACTAAAGACCCCGAAAGGGGTTTTTTAGTTTGCTCTTGTATATAAAAATATAAAATCTATGATGCGAAGATATGAGATTAGTAAAACAGGAAAATAAGCTGGGGTGTGGAGTCGCATGTATTGCAGCTATTTCGGGTATGTCCTATAAAGAAGTCCTTAAATTATTTCCTCAGAATAAGGCCGATACAAAAGGATTTATATGTAAGGAGATAATCGCCGTGCTTAAAGAGAAAAAATTTAATTATGAATGTAAATACTTAAGGCCAAAATTGAGAAATAAAATTTATAAAGAGGGTACAATCGTATTCATTCAGAGGTCAAAAAGATATCCTGAGGGACACTATATTGCAAGAGGAGATAGCGGGTGGATGGACCCATGGATTAATTTTCCCGACAAAAATATAAAAGCGGGTCTTAGAAAAAAATTACCAGGAAAACCTATTTATGCAATTCTAAGAACAGATTATTCCAATGAATTGAAATAACCCTTCGCATATATCTCAGCAAAACCCCGCAGATGCGGGGTTTTGTATTTTTATCCAACCATGGTATCTTTTAACCCAAGTTCTCTAACAATTCAGTAGCCAGGAGGTAGTCAGTGATAGAGTTGGATAATTTCGGCTACAATCTAATAACGCTGAGCTTCTTGGGAACATTGTTTTTTTCATTTTGGTCAGCCTGGGCAGCATCTTGTCAGAACAGATTGATTTGGCGAAACAGGTCAGGCAAAGCAGTCTCGAGTACGGCAATTTTCTACTATTTGTGTTTACAAATTGCGGTGTCTATCTACGGATGGAACATCCACAGTTTAGCTATTTTGGTTGGCGGATTGGCGAGGATGCCCTTTCTGGTTATGATCATCATAGGTTTGAGTAAATTCAAGGGTTTTAACAAAAAAGAGAAAGCTATGTTCACGTTCTCCCTATCTCTTCTTGTCGGTATGATTTTACTGTCGGGCAAAGATAAAGTATTCATGGTTTTTGCCTTCGGTAGCATCTTGGCTTACATTTTTCAGGTACTGGAGCTCTGGATGAGTGATACCTCTGGTGTAATCGATATCCGTGTAGCGGTTGTTGCTCTTTGTAGCTCTACTTTTTGGATGATATATGGTTTTTCTATAGGGGATTGGGTGATCAAGACGATCTCTCCATGTTTTCTTACTATTAATTGTCTATTCATTATTCTATGGATCAAAAAACCGAAAGAGGCCTTCTGAAGCCTCTTTTTTTAATTAATAATTAATTTTGCTTATGGCTGCAACTTCCAGATCTTATTATCTCCGGACAGTATCCAGATACCTCCACTTGATGTGATATCAATATCTTTAACCAGACCCACGACATCGAGTTTATATGATGTTTTGAGTGAGCCGTTGGTTTTATCAAAGACATAAACTTTTTTATTAGACTTATCGGTCAGATAAATAAAGGCTAGGTCCGGAGCAGTAAAGATTTTACTGCCAACCGATGGTTTAACAGCCAGGTCTAGTTCACTTTGTTTTTCTCCTTTAAAATATTGTATTAGCTTGCCGGTGTCATTCAGTACATAAATATTGCCGTCTATAGTCAGAGACATCAAATTACCGCTCGTAGTATCATTCATCCATTGAGTCTTTTTTGTGCCGCCGGTGAGAGCATCGTTATATTTATATATCGTATTCTCGGAAAGCACATACAGGTTGTCTTCATAGAGGGCTACGTCAGAAGTCGGAGGGAACTCTTTAAGGGTGTATGTAGACTTTTTATCTGCCTCGATATTGAATGTAGAGAATTCGCCAAGACCGTTCAATGAGGAAACAGACGTCTCATCTGAGAGAAGATATTGTGGCCCGACAGACAGATCGTTCAGCTCGGCAACCCCACTAGAGGTGATGGAGAATGACTTGCCCTCTGCGTCTGTGACTACGACATTACTGCCCATCGAAATTAAGAAAGAATATTCTGTTGCATTCTCCTGGCTTTCCGGCCCATAAAAAAGTGATGGCTCTTGCGTGCTTACTCGGTCAAGGTCGCCTAAAGTACGACCTATCTCTTCTCTTACATTATCAACTTTTTTATTAGAGAACTCGGAAATATTCGAGAGTGCGGCCTGTAGCATAAAGCGGGCCTCTTTTGGGTTATTCTGGCTCAAGTGTGATTGAGCGAGTTTAAAATTGTTTCTGGCTAATTCAAGTGCACTACCTTCCTGGCTTGGGCCTGCATTCTTGAGCCAGATTAAAGCCGTCAAAGAGACTACTATTATAGCGGCCACAGAGATGAA
>SDBV01008731.1_pt1 | contig 13616 bp, 12 predicted proteins | sample 2277081 | NCBI WGS metagenome assembly SDBV01 (sample SAMN10402039, study PRJNA504765) | marine sediment metagenome | isolation source: marine sediment core GS10_PC15, 223 cmbsf | place: Arctic Ocean: Southern Knipovich Ridge | collected 2010 | reverse complement strand
ACCTCCTCGGGACCCAGGTCCCGGTTCTTCGTATCCTCGATGAAGGGGATCAGAGCCTTGGCGTCACTCTTGTTGGCGGGTTCGACCGATACGTGGGTTATAAGGGAAGGCTGGCTCTTCTCCTCGCTGTTCTCGTAGGTCTCGGCGACCTGCACCTGGTAGCCCTTGCCCTTGTGCCCGGAGTAGCCGGCGTCAGGATCGGAAGGGCTTTGCAGGGAGTCGGAGGGAACGTCGCGGTTGGGCTTGACCGAGACATTCGCCTTACCGTCCTCCCCACCATCCTCGACAAGGCACTGTTCTCTGAGAAGCCTCACCAGAAGCTGGTAGCTGGTCATGGAGGAGATGTCAGATTGCTTACGGAATCGGTCCACCAGATAAAACAGGTCGTTGGCCAGAGTCTCAAGGGTCCTGGATGACTCGGACGGCTTGACCATGGAAAAGGCCGACTCACCACGTTTGGTCATGTAACGGTCGGCCAACTCCTGGTCCAGAACATCGAACAGGCCCTTGTGGTGACGCTTCAGGTTGCGAAGGAACTTCTTGATGGTGGCAACAAACAGGCCGACACGGCCCAGATGACGCATGTTCGAATGGATGTGAACCGAATCGATGCGCTGCTTGCTGGTATCGATATCGAACACCCTGGCAAGCTTGGCGGTCACGGACTCGAACAGGGGAAGGTAGAGGTTGTGCTCGGTAAGGATCTTTCGCATACTCCACAGGGTCCTGGGACTGATATAGGCTTCCTCATCCGATCCGCCAGTGATATCAAGGGCGTAATGCCACTGGAGGCCGAAGGCGAACTCGGTTACCGCCTCGTCGTCGGTCAGGTCGTGCATCTGCTGGAGGATCATCAGCCCCAGCATTGCATAAAGCTCCTTGGTAGGACGACCTTGAAGCTCGCTGTAGATACCGGTCAGCTTATTAACAGGCAGATCAGGGAGAATCTCCTCCCGGAAAAGATGAGCCCAGGAACCTTCCAGAAGCTTGCGGCGCCTGGGGCCTAAATGCTCGAAAGGATCGAACATGTTGAGGGTTTTGTGGTCTTTGGTATAGAGCATGGCAACTCCTTGCAAATCATTGATTTCGTTGGCATATTCTACCATAAACCACGCCCCGTTAAAAGGAAAAAAGCAACTTTATCCAATATTTTCAAATAGTTAGAAGAATGATACTTTTTGCGAGTCCGTCAAACTTGGAACGTGGAACGTGGAACCTGAGCGTAGCGGGAGCGTTAGCGAAGACGGCTTGAGGGGGGAGGATTGAGGTGGGGGTGATTGGAAAGACCTGGAATCCAATCGTACTTGCCTGCGGTCGATAGATTGGAAATGACTTGATATGGAACATTGCGGGAACAGGAGTTGAGCATGTCCACTGCGCTGAAAGTGGAAATCGATACAGAAAAAATTATCGCGGCAGTCAAGAAGATGAAAAAGAAGGATCGTGAGGATTTTCTTGAAGACCTGCTCGCCGCAACATGCCCTGAATATCTTGTTAGTATCAGAGAAGCCAGGACGGATTATGAGGCCGGTCGAACCAGGAGCCATGATGAAGTTTTTGGGCAATGATAGAGGTTTTCTGAGATGACTATAAAAGAACTAATAAATCAACTGAGCGACTTGCCTGGTGATTCTCGGGTACTCGTTCAAGGGTATGAAGGCGGCTATGACGATATCTCCGATATCCGGTCGCTTTTGGTCCAAAAACAGGTAGAACCGGCTTGGTATTACGGCGAATATAGCAGTTCAGAGGGTCAGGGAGAGCAGGCTGTTTTACTCTTTGGCAGGTCCAAATGTGATGATACGGGTTGCTGATGCCGGCGGCTGATTTCCTCTGTATCTTTGGAACCAACGGATCCGGCAAGACACGGTTGCTGTCGTCGATCGAGCGATGCTTTCCTGAAGGGGACGTTTCGAGTATTGGAACCTAAATCCTGGTGGAAGATCTGATACGGTCGCTTGAGCATTGCCGAAGAGTAGCCGAGTGCCGGCAACGATACACCGCGGTCGATACGCTACTGCTTGACAACCTCTGGGTGCTTACAAATCAACCCAGTGCGGCTGACATCATCTATCATCTTATTCAGGATCGGATGGACGCAGGCAAATTAACAGCAATAGTTTCTGATCTGCCGCTGTCGAAATGGATGAAGAAAAATCCCGAAATCGCTCGACTGCTAGCGGAAGGTACGAGCATTCAACTGTCATGAATCGCTTTTCAGAAATCAAAGCAGGAAAGAACTTGATTTAACTGTAGTGTAAAGGTAAAGAAAGTCCACAATCTAGTTACAAAAATGAAATTGTTTGAGATTTGAGAATTGAATGACGTTTGATGTTTGAGGTTAAAACACAAAACGCGGGGTGCGAAAGCATCACGTAAGTACCCAGCAAGTCAGAGAAATTGAGGGAAACCCAGGAAATGCCACATTCACCACCCAACCACCAAAGCCCTTTTCTGAAAATATACGTTCGATGAAGAAAATCCTTTCCGTCTTCGGTACCCGACCCGAAGCCATAAAAATGGCTCCTGTGATCAAGGAACTCGAAAGACATTCCGAGATATTCAAATCGGTTGTCTGTGTGACGGCCCAACATCGGGAGATGCTTGACCAGGTGTTAGATCTTTTTGAAATTCAGCCTGATCATGATCTCAACATTATGGAGGCGAACCAGGATCTTTTTGACGTGACCTCGAACGTCCTGCTGGGAATGAAGGATGTCCTCTCCAAAGTGCGACCCGACCTTGTTTTGGTTCATGGAGATACCACGACCACTCTTGCTGCCAGCCTTGCTGCCTTTTATTCTGGAACACCTGTCGGGCACGTCGAAGCAGGTCTGCGCACTGGCGACAAGCACGCGCCTTGGCCGGAGGAGATAAATCGAAAGGTTGCAGGGTGTATTGCGGACTTGCATTTTGCCCCCACGGAAACCGCTCGCCAAAACCTTCTGCGGGAAGGTGTAGATTCCTTCGCGATCCATGTTACAGGCAATACCGTGATCGACGCGTTGTTTATGGCCCTGGAAAAAATAAAGCGGGAAGGCATGGAGGAGGAAATTATTGCGGGGGTGGTTGCACGGTACCCGGCTTTGAAATGGCTACTACCCGATCCTGAATCACCCGTCTTTGCTCTACGACAACACTCAGAGCTTCGACGTGGCAAGCCTGTCACCGATCACCGGATTATTCTTGTCACTGGTCACCGTCGCGAGAGCTTTGGTGAAGGGTTCGAGAACATATGTAAGGCTCTCCTGTATATTGCTTCCATTTTTCCGGATATTCAGATCATCTATCCAGTTCACCTGAACCCCAACGTACAGGAGCCGGTGAATCGTATTTTGGGAAAAAGCGAAAATATTCATCTGCTCGAACCTCTCGAATATCTACAGTTTATCTTGCTTATGGATCGTTGTTATTTAGTTCTGACCGACTCGGGGGGAATCCAGGAAGAGGCACCCAGTCTGGGCAAGCCTGTGCTGGTCACGCGGGACACAACCGAGCGGCCCGAGGCGGTGGAAGCTGGGACAGCCAAACTGGTCGGAACAGACATGAAAACGATCATTGATGCTATATCCTCCCTTTTGACTGATGATGAGTCATATAAAACAATGGCCAACGCAGTCAATCCCTATGGAGATGGCAAGGCTAGTGAACGGATAACATCTGTCTGCAAGCAGTTTTTTAACGGACATAGCAGGATCACATGAGCGTCAAATCATGGGTATTCGCCTGTTGTCCTTCCTTCTTAAGATCGACACTGGACCGGATCGAGAATTCGCCCCTCGGCTACAGATTGGCAAAAGGCGTGTTCTGGTCCATGGCCGGAGCGGTGATCTCGCGAGGCTTGATGCTGGTAGCTTCGATCCTGGTGGCTCGTATCCTGGGCAAGACAGGCTACGGCGAGTTAGGGATGCTACGCACCACCGTAGGGATGTTCGGCGTGTTTGCCGGGTTCGGTTTGGGCCTGACCGCCACCAAACACGTCGCTGAATTTCGCCAAAGCGATCCCGAGCGTGCCGGACGTATCATCGGTCTCTCGGGGCTTTTCGCCATGGGCACCGGTGGCTTGATGGCCCTGGGTTTGTTCACATTCGCCCCGTGGTTGGCAGAACACACCATCAACGCACCGCATCTGGCTGGAGTCCTGCGAATTGCCGCCCTGATCCTGTTCATCGAAGCGCTCAACGGTGCCCAGACGGGGGCGCTTTCCGGTTTCGAAGCGTTCAAGACCATAGCCCACGTGAACCTTTTCGTTGGCCTGATCTCTTTTCCGTTACTGGTTGCAGGAGCATATTACGGTGGTCTCACAGGAGCGGTATGGGCGCTATCGCTTAATCTTGGTGTCAACTGGTTTCTAAACCACTTAGCGCTACGTAAGGAAGCCAGGCGCTACAGCGTCCCTTTTACTTTTCTGAATTGTAGCCGTGAACGCTCAATTCTGTGGAAATTCAGTCTACCGTCGGTTGTAAGTGGTACGATGGTTGGCCCTGTGTTTTGGATAAGTAAAAGCATGCTGGCCAATCAACCGAATGGTTATGCCGGATTGGGGGCTTTTGCCGTTGCGGAAAGTTGGAGAGCAATATTGTTTTTTGCGTGCGGAATGATTACTCAGGCATCTTTCCCCGTTTTATCACAGCTGTACGGAGACGGTGACAGACGATTGTTCAAAAAGACGCTGTTTACACAGTTTTGCTTGAACGGCACCATTGTGTCCCTTGGCGCGCTAATCGTAATTCTCTTATCTAAACCAATTATGAACCTCTATGGTCCTGATTTTAGCGACAGTGCTCTTGTGCTTGTACTCGTCATGCTAAGTTGTATCCCGATGCAGTTAGCCAACGTAGCTGGAATGGTCAATAAATGTGTCGGTAACATCTGGTGGGGCGTGTTACTTAACAGTCTCTGGGGTGTAGCATACTTACTCTCTACTGCGTTTCTGATTGGGTACGGTGTTCTGGGATTGGCGTGGGCCACCGTAATTGCCTACTGTTTTCATCTGTCTTTTACAACGATCTATATGGTGTGGGTATTCCGAACAAGTCCAAAGTTAGCGGGGGATTTGGTGTGAAAAGTGTGGCCATATGCAGACCCAATTTCTTTATCGTTGGGGCACCGAAGTCAGGCACAACCTCACTGTACCGTTATCTGACTCAGCATCCCGACGTTTTTATGTCAGTCCCGAAAGAGCCCTGCTTCCTTGCTCCCGACTTTAAATCACCAAATTATCCACAGACAGAAGCCGAATACCTCAGATGTTTTGAAGGGTACCAAGGAGAATTCCGAATAGGAGAAGCTACAACCACCTATCTGTATTCGAAGTTGGCTGCAAGGGAGATCCGTAGATATTCGCCGGATGCAAAAGTCATAGCAATGTTGAGGAACCCTATAGAAATGGTTGCTTCCTTACATTCCCAGCGGATCAAAGAGGGCAATGAGAATATCGGCCGACTGAAGGAGGCATTGGAGGCCGAGTCAGACAGAAGAAAGGGTGAGAGACTGCCTAAGAATTTTCAATATCCTAAGGAGTATCTCTTATATCGCGACTTTGGGATGTACGCAAAACAGTTAAAGCGATATTTCTTCGAATTCGGTCGTGATAATGTACATGTAATCATCTTTGATGATTTTATTGGCGACACTAAAAAAGAATTTGATAAAGTCTGCGAATTTCTTAATATTCCCAATGATTTCAACGTAGATTTCACCATTGAAAATCCGGGACACACCCCCCGGATACTTTTGTTTCACAGAGCTTTTATTAAGTGTCGTTCTATTTTCTTTTCAATAAAATGGCAAGTGGAAAAATTCGTTTCGGCTCGATATTTGGAATACTTAAAATCTCTTTATAGGTTGATTGTGAGACTTAACAAAAAAACAGGGCGTGCTCCGATTCACATAGCAACTATGGCGAATCTGGTCTCATACTACGAGGATGAGATTGAAGATATTGAAATCCTCTTAAATAGAAAACTTGACTGCTGGCGAACGCTCAAATAGGTGGAACTCTTATTATTCCACCTTCGCAATGCCATGGGTGTTAGACGTAGTAGTCCATTTAGGAAAGGGTTTAAAATTGAGTGTTTTTGAAAAGAACCCCGTTTTCAAAAAGGCTGGATTGGCCTCTTTATCTGACATTGAAAACCCAGGACAGAAAGCGATCTATGCCCAACTTGAGCTTGACCAGAATGCCTTTCTTGATAAGGAACAACAATTTCGCAGCGAAGAGTATAAATGGCCTCGCGACGCACTACATAATTGGTCACGGGTCTGGGAATACCCCTATGTTTACTACCATTTAGCTGAACATTATAAGACGTTAAAGAAAAATTCCATGCCGATAGTGGCTGATGTCGGTAGCGGCGTGACTTTCTTTCCCTTTTCCATTGCTAAACTTGGTTATTGCGTACTTTGCACGGATATTGACCTTGTCTGTGAAAGGGATTTGGCTTTGGCAAGCGCGTGTGTTCCTCATTCGCCAGGCACAGTTGAATTTAGATTCATCGAAGACTCAAGTCTCCCGTTTCGGGATTCGGAATGCGATGCTGTATATTGTATTAGTGTTCTGGAGCATATTCCTGAATTTGAAAAAACAGTTGCTGAAATTGCCAGGATATTAAACCCAAGTGGGTTGTGCATACTCACTTGCGATATCAACTTGAGGCATGAAGGTGGACTGCAACTGGACCGTGATGGGTTCGCACGATTAAATGCAGTGATCGATAAATTCTTTGTTCGAATTTGCTCTGAGCGTACACTCCACCCCTTAGACATCCTGACCTCAAAGAACAGCCCACATCCATTGAGAACTCAAGGAATTATGAATTATGGGTGGCGCATTGTGAAACAAAAAATAATCAAGCCTTTTTTAGGTCGAAAGCCTGGACGGGTACGAAACGTTCCACAGCATCTTGCCGTGATGAGTTGGGTGCTTAATAAGTCCACCGACAAATAGGAACGGAAGATTTGGAGCATGATTAATAAAACCGGATTTTGTAAAATGCAGCGCACTCACCGATTTCTTATCATCCTTTTCGGTACCTTGCAATATGATGGTCGGGCTCAGCGTATGATTGAAATCATTTCTGGGTTTGGAGAGGTGTCTTTGGTGGATATCCAACCCCCCAGCAAGGTCGATTGGGATGGGATAAAGGTAACTAATTATAACAGTATAGAACTACCAACCGACACTGGAAAGTTGATGCGCCATCTTCGGCTATGGTTGGCTGCCCTACGAGTTTGTTGGCGTATTCGGCCGGATGTGGTGGTGGCGGAAAACTATTTTTCCACATTGCCTAGCTATTTGTTATCTAAATTTTGGCGTGCGCGCTTTATCTACGACTCATACGAACTGATTATCCCGGAGGCGGGAAAGCCAATGAGTCTCCGTAATCGATTTTGGTACCTTTTGGAACGATGGGTTATTCAAAGTGCAGACTTGGTTGTTGCTGCCAACCCAGAGCGCGCACAACAAATGGCCGAGCACTATCAACTGGCTTGCACGCCTGAATATATGCGCAACATTCCTCCGCAGCGGAAAAACGCTTTTGGGAAAAAGGAACTATTAGCAGCATACCCCGCACTGATGCGCAACACTCAAGAGGAGAGGATAATCCTCTATCAGGGCGACATGTCACTTGCGCGCGGTATCGATCGGTTTGTTACGGCGGTTGTTCATCTCCCGGAAAATTACAGGCTGGTGCTTGTGGGTGGAGGACCAGACAAGGAAGGCATAAGTGCCCTGGTCAATCAATTAGGGATAAATGATCGAGTTATTCAACTGGGGCGCATTTCCAACCGCAAACTGTCATCTGTAAGTCAAGAATGCGATATTGGGGTTGTTACCTACCCCTATACGGGTCTTAACAACATCTATTGTGCACCTAACAAGATCTACGAATATGCTCAGGCTGGACTGCCAATTATTGCGACCAATCAATCACCCCTTCGGCGAATAATTGAAGAATATGATATCGGTGGAATGATAAACGAAAACGAAAACGCGGCAGAAGTGGCTCATAAAATATGCGCTGTTGTAAATAAGGGGAAGAGGGCGTATCGAATCAACCTGGAGCGGTTCCTGAAAGATAATAGCTGGGAGGACGAAGCGGTACGTTTGGCGGTGGCAATTGAGCGCATTCTCAAAGAGGATCACTCGGTAGCATGAAACTTGATCCTATAACACTTGGTGTTGTCATTGGTGGTACTGCTTTGCTTGGCGGGGTTGCGCTGTATGTGGCGACCAGTCAATTACAACGTATCATGCTGACCAGTATATCGGTTGGGTTGCTGGTGTTTAACGGCATTGGGGCGGCCTATCCAGATGTGCCGTGGTATTACCTTGTCTATTACTTTGGATTTTTCCTGGCATTTTTGCTGTCCTTTAAGTTTTTTACGATCCTCTTTTTACCCATGGGGCGTCGGGTTGGAAAAGTGTTGCCGGTCGTCCTTGAGAGTGTCGATCGCCATCGGGGATGGCAATGGGTAATACCTATATATTTTGCTTTAAACCTTGTGCCTTTGGTTTACCCTGAGTTCCATTTATTTGAACTTTTCGATCCAGGTGCTCCAGACCTTGTGACCCATTTTGCAAAGCGATTTATAGAGCAGGAACTGAATATTGTGTTGAAGCTGGTGAAGTATGCAATGCTCTTATTGACGCCGTTCTTTTATATTGCACTTTATCGTTACAGACGACGTTTTCTTATAGTTATCTTAATTCTCGTTTCTTTGGCCTACATTCGCTACATAGATGTTTCATATATCGGACGTGGCAATATGGTCATAGTGTATGGTGTTATTGCCATTGCTATATGGGTTTATAAGCCACAAAATCGAAAAAGAATTTTGTTGGTAACTTTGGCGATATTGCCTGTTTTCCTGGCATTTTCTTATTACTGGGCTGCCATACGTATTGGTGGTGAAGTTGAACAACTGAGTTTTTGGAATAAGGTTGCAATTGTTGTAGAAGGGCAAATTAATTTCCCTTTAGTATCCGGTATGCCGATCATTGAGTCGCAAGAGAGAGCTAACCTTTTTGAATATTTTAAGTGGATCGTTACACTGCCAATGCCGAAAATTGTTACAGGCCAGATAGGCGGGGCAAGAATCAATTACGAGATAGCAGAAGCCGTTCTTGGTTTTAGTAGAGGGACCCGTGGATTTTTTGTTTTGTTGCCTGGTCTTGTTTCAGAGGCAGTGTACATTTACGGGAGAGACTTTATGTGGTTCCATGGCGCTTTTCTTGGCGGTCTCATTGCCTTGATAGTGCGTTTACTTGAGCGCACACCGCAGTTTTTATTTCTGAATTCTTTTATTGTAGTGCTGTTTGCTTACGCTCTTAACCGCGGTGGAATCTCATCGGCATTGCCTCAAATAGCAAATGGATTTTTGCTGTTTTACTTTTTTGTATTTATTTCTGTTTTTAAACAGCGCACTACTCGTCGCCGATTTTTTTACGGGTTGCATCGTGTTGCCGATGAATAGAGCATATTTTGTCGTTTAAACTCACCGAATCGCGATCTTCAACGGTGTAGTGGTGTTACATCTATCCACGCAATAAATACTAAATATCCAGAATAATCGACGTGAGCACAATAAGGCCAGTTATTGGTTGTCAGGCAAGATGTCTTTCTGTGGAGACAACGTCGACAATGTTTGAAATCGCATGTTCGATATTTGTTAAGGAAAGATGTTTATGAGAATTCTTCACGTTGTTCCATCCTATTATCCTGCTGTTAGATATGGTGGTCCGATATATTCTGTACACGGATTGTGTAAATTCTTGGTTAAAAAGGGACACGAGGTTCAAGTTTACACTACAAACATCGACGGCCAGGGTTTTTTAGATGTTCCAGTTGATGAAGATGTAGATATCGACGGAGTAAAAGTCAAATATTTCCCTGTTCAATTCTCAAGAAGGTTTGTTTTTTCTTCGTTTCTACATCGCAGGTTAATTCAAAACGTTGCTCTTTTTGATGTTGTACACATCCACTCTATTTACCTCTTTCCAACATGGGCGGCAGCAAGAGCATCCCTGAAAAATAATATACCCTACATAATTGCTCCAAGAGGAATGATGGTCAAAGACCTTGTGCGGGCAAAGAGTTGGATACCCAAATCCTTGTGGCTTCAACTTTGCGGGAAGAAAATTTTCCGCAAAGCCGCTGGATTACATTTCACCACAAGCATTGAACAAAGCGAATTTGAACGTTTCGGATATAAGATCAACGGTAAGAAGCTAATTGTACCAAATGGCTTGGATATCCCTCCAAATATTGATCCGGACAAGATAGAGGGCATACTCAGGAAATACGGCTTATGCGAGCCGTATGTTCTAAGCCTCGGCCGGATCAACTGGAAGAAAGGACTTGATCGTGCTATCGAAGCCTGGAGCAAAGTTTCGAATGCTGACCTGGTTATTGCCGGGAACGATGAGGAAGGCCTTATCCCGAAGCTTCAGAAGCAGGTCCAGAAGCTAGGCCTTGCTCAGAGGGTGAAGTTTATCGGCCCTGTTCATGGTGATGACAAATTGGTGTTGTTCAGTAAAGCTTCCTGTTTTATTTTGCCTTCTCACTCAGAAAACTTTGGAAATGTTGTTATAGAGGCCATGGCAACTGGGATACCAGTTGTTGTTACACCGCAGGTGGGGTTGTCCACGCTTATTCAGGAAAGTGGAGCAGGTTTGGTCGTGGATGGGACGGCAATAGAACTTGCTAAAGCTGTCAATACACTTCTGGAGTCAAGCTCGGATTCCCGCAAAATGGGAGAACTCGGATTGGAGGCGGTCAGAAAGTTTTATACATGGAATATTATTAGTGAAAAAATGGAACTGGAATACAGGGCTATTCTGGAGGAAAAAACAGGCAAGTAACTTTACATTGTCTTATAAAGGATATGAAAAAGAAGGATATGAAAAAGGTCGATATTACCGCCATAGTCCCGACCAAGGATGAAGAAAAAAACATCCAAAGGTGCCTTACTGGTTTGCAAAGAGCCAATAAGGTTTATGTCCTGGATTCAGGTAGTACCGACAGGACACCAGACATAGCAAGTTCACTCGGGGCTGAAGTCGTGCATTTTGAATATTCAGGCGGCTATCCTAAAAAAAGACAGTGGGCACTGGATCACCTTCAGATTGACACATTATGGGTGCTGCTTGTTGATGCAGATGAGTATATACCTGATGAACTATGGACCGAGATTATATCGGTGATTTCAAAACAGAGTAAGCACTCCGGCTATTTCATCAAAAAAGGCTTTCACTTTTTGGGAAAAAGATTCAGGTACGGTGGTTTTTCTCATCAAGCGGTACTTCTCTTCAGAGTTGGGGAGGGGAGATTCGAAAACCTTTTTGGTGGTAACCAGGTTGGTTTAGATATGGAAGTCCACGAACGTCTTATCATAGATGGCTCGACAGGTATCCTGAAAACACCCTTGGTCCACGAAGATTTTAAAGGGTTGGAGGCTTACATAGATAGGCACAACAAATATTCGACTTGGGAAGCAAATGTGCGATGGCAATACCTAAAAGAAGGTAAGTGGGGAATCTCTTCCATACGTGCGAAACTGGTGGGCAATGCGCAGGAAAGGCGTAGGTTTTTAAAAGGCATTGCCATGAGGATGCCCTTTGAGCCGCTCCTTTGGTTTCTTTACCACTACATATTCCGAATGGGGTTCCTCGAGGGTCGTCCGGGTTTTATAGCAAGTATGATCCGCTCACAATATATTTCGCAGACTCGCTATAAAATATGGGAAAAAAGAAGGAATCTGTTTTCCCCTGTTGATATCCCATGATTTGTACGTTCTCCATACTCACTTGTGTACATAATGCCAGGTATGTTGTTCAAAACTGTCTGAAATCAACTCGCGGTCAGAGTGTTCAACTTGAACACATCTTCATCGATGGTGGTTCTAATGACGGAACCCTCGACATCCTTAAACAGCATTCCAGTGATGGTCTGAAATTCATCTCCGAGCCCGACCAGGGACCCTACGACGCCATGAACAAGGGCATACAGATGGCCACGGGGGAAATCATCGGCATCCTCAATGCGGACGATTTTTATGCTGACGACCGTGTGCTTGAGTCGGTGGCTCAGGTGTTCGAGGATCCTTCCGTGGATTCGTGCTACGGTGATCTGGAGTACGTTGACCGAGATGATACGGAGAAGGTGATCCGCCGCTGGATATCAGGACCCTATGATCAAAAAAACTGGTACCGTGGCTGGATGCCTCCCCACCCGACCTTTTTTGTTCGGCGCAGCGTCTATGAAAAGTATGGTCTTTACCGGCTGGACCTGGGCACGGCTGCCGACTATGAGTTGATGCTGCGGTTTCTGCTTAAAAACGGCATCACGACCCGTTACATCCCTCTTGTGCTGGTTAAAATGAGGACCGGTGGGATGAGCAACGTTTCCCTGAAAAATCGTTTACAGGCCAACCTGATGGACCGCAAGGCGTGGAAGGTCAGCGGTTTGAAGCCCAAACCCTGGACCTTGTGGATGAAACCGTTGGGGAAGGTAGGGCAATGGCTAAACTAAAGTCTAATGCCCAACGGAAAATGGTAGTGGTGAGGGTATAAAATTTAGGGGATAAATATGAAATATTTCCTACGAACATTATTAGAGAGGCTTAGTCGTAGGAGAATTCTGAAAAGAAAAATATGTGTTAAAGATAAAAGTGTGTCGATTTATGTTTCGCCCGATTCTCAACTGAAATATCTAAAATTCGGTAGGAACGTGTTCGATTATGATCTAATAAGAATTGCAGAAACATTTTTGACGCCATCAAGCAACGTCTGGGATATCGGTGCCAATATAGGTATTTTTACATTTGCGGCTGCAACTATTGCAAACCAGGGCACTATCCTGGCTGTCGAGGGGGATATTTGGTTAGCGCAACTGCTGCGAAAAACAACCAAAATTCAGGGCAATACATCCTTTGATATTAGAATTCTACCAGCAGCAGTATCTTCACAAAATGGAATTGCCACATTCATGATCGCGCAAAGAGGAAGAGCCAGCAATGCTCTTGAAGTTGCTGGGGGTAGTTCTCAAATGGGGGGAGTCCGAGAAAAACAATTTGTTCCAACTTTAACACTTGATACTCTTCTTTCATTCTTCCCCCTGCCTGATTTTGTGAAGATTGATATTGAGGGGGCTGAATGGATGGCCATTCAGGGCGCTAAGAAAATCATTCAGGAAGTTCGTCCTGTAATTTATATGGAAATTAGCTCTAAATATGCTGAAAAAATTTACAATGTTTTTAAAACAGAGGATTACACTGCATATGATGGTGAGTCAGGCTCTGCAATCAAAACTTGCGCAAATAATACTTTCTTCATCCCAAACGAAAATAGAGAAGCCCAACAACTTCTAAGACTGCTCTGATTGAAAAAGGTGCGTATTCCGGTGAAACTGACCAGGTGTTCCGTTTGAAACTGTCCACTGAATCCAGTGCAAACTGTCCAGTAGTCGGAGCGTAGCGACGCTGGTGTATTCTTTTTACCCTAAGTGGTCAGTTTGGTGCAATGAATTCGTTTTTTTTCTCATAGATTCTCCTTTCAGATTGATTTTGTGAGCGTTGTGTATGATCCGGTCGAGGATGGCATCCGCGATTGT
>SDBV01008730.1_pt1 | contig 13616 bp, 18 predicted proteins | sample 2277081 | NCBI WGS metagenome assembly SDBV01 (sample SAMN10402039, study PRJNA504765) | marine sediment metagenome | isolation source: marine sediment core GS10_PC15, 223 cmbsf | place: Arctic Ocean: Southern Knipovich Ridge | collected 2010 | reverse complement strand
TTATAAGTAGTTTCATGATTAGCTGTTAACCAAGAGGCTGCACGAGAATCATTATGATATTGAGTATGATCATCATCACCTAATCCTGAGATACCACCATGATCTATATCAGAAGTTAAATTATGAGTGTTAGTAATTTGATCATGATCTACATCCGTTTGTACTAATGAAATTGTTCTATTAACTGTGATATCACCACCACCACTTAAGATACCTCCCGCACTTATAGAGACTCCACTATGGGCGATATGCTGATCAGGCACGTAACCGGCTATATGGTCATGATGAACTGTGGTTATTACACCCATTACAATTTCCTAAGACTCATTTTTGCTTCAGTTTCAATTATTTTTAAAGCTTCCATTCTATGAGTTATTCTAGCTGGTATCTCTAGATATTTCGCTTTTTTACCTTTTTTATGTTTAGCTTGTAAATCTTCATGAACATACACAGCATAATCAGCTGTATAACCAACTATTACATCTGTATCAAAAGCTCTACCACCTATATTTCTTGTAAATGCTCCACCTCTCAAATTTCCTACATCAACCGGAACTATTTTTTGACTTTCTCTCTGGATTAATAACCCTGCTTTTTTCAAGCCACGTTCAACACCAATCCCAAACTTAACATTAACTCTTTTAATATTAGCTATAACATTCTTAACTCCAGTTACTTTAACTAAATTAGCCATTATAAATAAGCTATCTTTAAGAATTCAGTTGCCTTAAAATTCGGTATATCATCGGATCTTTTTATCTCCCACGCTCCATTATTTTGTCTAGGATTAACTGGATCAGTTATATCAGCTAACACTCCACGCATTAATAATCCTCCTAGAGCTACATCTCTGTCTACGTATACAGTAGCTCTAGACATATACGTAGTATTATCAGGGAGCATGATCTCTACATTAGTATCATCCCATCGACAATCTATTTGAACAGGATCAGCGTAAAGTGGTTGACCAAAATTATCGTAATCATTACCTCCACTATTAATACCACCAAGAGGCCACCATATAGCAGTCTGTTTTCTCATTCTTGCTATGATACTCATAGTTAATTATGAGCAGACTTATTTACAACATGTCCGTTCATTCTCTCCTCTCCGACTTTTATATCTGTATAATTCTTTTGTCTTTCTTTTGTAGAAATTTGGATAGCTTCTTGATTAGTTTTAATTGCAGCTCTATCCCCTTCATAAATATAAATGCAAAGACCAATTACACATATGAGTAAAAATGAAACAATGCTGTAAACCATCTTTTTACTTATTTCAAAATGAGTATTAGACATTGCTTTACCTTTCATTTAATCAATAGCATATGGATCTTCTGTTCCTAGCCACGTTGCTCCAACAGTAGAAACACCACCACTTTTTATCTGTTCATTCAAAGCAGATAAACCACCTTGATAATCTATTCGCATAGCTGTCTGTCCATAATGAGAGGTATCAAATCCTAAATCAACTTTACTTTGAGTTCGCTCACTAACAGGACCAGCCTTTTCACTTATTGCTCTAGGATCTCTGTTAGTGTATATATGAGCAGATAACCATCGTTCAATTAATTCTAATATAGCATCTGTATAAGTTATCTCAACAGAATCGCCAGTACAACACTGAGTGACTAATGCGTTAGCAAGCTCTATAAAAGGTGTTAAAGAAATTTTAGCATCTATCTCTATAATCCCTTCAACAGCACTAGCAGTTGTCCTAGCCATTATAATATCTCCACTATTTGTCCACGAGGTTTTTGTCTCGGTGTTGAACTACGCTTAGCGAATAGTTGAACCATGTTAAACCAAATCTTATATCTAAACTTATTTCCACCATCCTCTATGCTCATATCTCTAAGAAGCTTATCTGCATATAGCCTTATAATCTTTGGATGTAATATATCTGCTTCTCTTAAAATTTGGTACAAAGCATCATGAACTAAAGAACTACGATAATTTGTCTTATCATCCCAAGTTGGACCACTTGCTCCATCCCAAGCATACCCTTTTTCTATATCTAATACTCCATCTTTTAATCTAAGATAATCATTTTCAAAGATTATATGCTTTAACTCTGGTAAAAGATAAGTTATAGAAAATTTTACATCATACTTATAACCTTTAAGCTTCCTGAATATTAATCTTGGACTATTCATTCTTTATCCTTTCATCCCAAAATTCTTTTACGCCAATCTTAGGAAACATATTTAAAGAACTATTATCTGTTATATTTATAACTTTAACCTCTGGAAACTTAGACTCAAGCTCTTTAGGAAACTTAGAAAACCCATCGTTTATGAAACGATCATAATTAGTATCAGGTTGCTTCCTATCAATAAAATTATCATACCAATTAGTCTTTCCTTCAGTCTTGTGCATATCAAAGCCAAGTAAATAAACCTTCTTGGCTCCAAGAACTAAGGCAAGATTAATAGCAACCGCTCCAGTACAAGCGTTCCATCCAAGTTTATCAGTATGTAGTCCATATTGTTCACGATACATCCACAAAAGCCATTCAACATCTGATTTATATAACTGAGAAGCATTTGTAACAACGACTCCTTTATAATGAGCTAATGCTCGCTCGTGTACTAAGAACCATTTATGATCTCCAAATACACATAGCTTGCATACTTCTTCACCATGAATATAAGCATCATTGCAACCGATAGTAAGCTCTTCTTTTAAAAGATCCCATTTAAAGGCTTTCAACGAAACACCACCACCAATGATAAAGACTTCTTCACCATCCCAAATTTTATTAGGGACCCATTTAGGCATTTTTATTTGAATCTATGAAAATGTTCACTTCTTGTTTAGTAAAAAGCCCTTCAGGATTCATTAATTCACCAGATCCATTGACAACTTGATAACCAGTTCCCATTTGATGTACTCTGTATTGAGTTCCTTTAGTTATCAAGAAAAGATTAGTCATATCTGGTCCTAGCCTAATAGCCTTTTTAGCTGCATCAGCATCATTAGCATTTTTAGCAGCCTCAGCAGCCTTAGCCTCTTCTAAAGCCTTAGTTGCATCAACAACAGATTGTGAAACTTTAACTTTAACAGCCTTATCTTTAGTCTGAGAGTCAATGATCTGCTGATCAGAATAAACCTTTTCAAATTTACCTCTAAACAAGGACATTAAATTATCATCTGATTCTATAATATCCCCTCTAGAATATTCCTTCAATTTCCCATCTTGGTCTTTTTGGACATGACCACCGCCGATCAACTTATATCTTGTCATTTTATTCCCTTTCCAAATTTCTTTTATTTTAGTTTCCAATAGCCATGTGACTATTAAGTAGATCCGTGAACGATACCCGCATTCCCGTTTTGGTCAGAACGTAACTGAGGGACTAAGATCGACATGATTTTAAAGTTCTTAACCATACCGCCCTCTGTGTCCCATTGGACAGTGACAATATCCATACCGTTTATCATACGAACAACATCCTCGGACATCTGTATAAGAATTACATCAAAGTTTGTAAGATAATCAACAGTTTGAACAGAGCTAAGATCAACAATAGCCTCAACTCTTTCCCGAGTAGTACGATCCCCTTGAGCTTTATAGTCATCACCAAGATACCGATCCCAACCAGTGGATATCAACAACTGATATGGACCATAATGAAATACAGCTTTTGCTTGAGCAACCATAGCCAAGACTTCTTGAACAAATATAGTACCAGTCCACGATGGATCAGTAGGAGCAGTAAGAGTCTTAGTCAAACGATCAGGGAAATCCGTATAACCATAGATCTTACCACCACCATATGAATATTGATCAGCGACGGTACTAACACCGAGTAACAACTTTTCTGTCTCTTCTGCCACTCTTCTAGCAGCAAGTTTAGCCGTAGTAAGATCAAGAGGAGTATTGCTGTTACGACTCACTTCAATTTCGCGAATATCAAAATCAAAGTCTTTATGCACTATCGGCAGTGGTAAGAAAGCCAACTCATAGACCGGACGGTCATTGCCATTCTTACGTCTTGGGCTCATACTAACATCAGCAGGACCGATGTCACTTTGAGTCGTAGTTTCCAGAACCGTCTTGCCCATTCCATTAGGAATGTTATAACTAAGACCAGCACTAGTCAATAATCCAACAGCTTTCAATCTTGGCTTTGCAACGTCGACAACTGCTTTGTCGATTTCCTTCCAAGCGTCTCTACGCATAGTCGTAGTAACATTACCAATAATCTTTTGCTCAAGCTTACCTTTTTCCTGATTCCACACAGAGATACAGTCGTACTTTCCACAATCACTCTGGTATACTCGTAAGCTATGAGGATTGAACCCATGCTGAACGAGCTTTGTAGCTACATCCCCATGAGCATTTCCATTGAAAATGAAATCCATTAGTCTATCCTTTCAGAAAATTAGATCATATTAACAGAGATACTATACTATTCTAATCCTAGAAATAGTATCACTTGAATTACTGCCAGTGAGGTCATTTGCCTCAGTAGCCACACCATTGACATGAGCCAATGTTTCACCGCTCTCAAGATCAGACGAAACCTTTAATTTGCCATTACCAGCAGAAATAATCTTATTGCTGATAGCAACGTTCTGTCCATCTTCGATGAGCATTCTAACCTCAGATCCTTGGTTAGGGACAACACAGCTTACGAGATCACCAGAAGCATAAACAGTAGCAATGCCTCTACCCTGTTTAGCATCTTCAAGAGCAAACATATTCTCGTCACCGAGTTCTCCGCCTTCCACATCATGCTTAATCACCTGATCACTAGTGTTAAGCTTTATAAGCATACCGGGATAAATTCCTGCCTCCCCCGCTATATGCTCCACAATTTGTACTGGACCTTTTGACTCGATCCTATTAGCACTCTCTGCCATTGTACTATCCTTTCCAACTTTAATTAAAATTTAGTTAAAACTAACCACCACAAGCAACAGGAACCAGTTCCAAAGCATCACCAAGTTCAACATTACTAATACTAATTGGTCCTTGACCTTCATAATTGAAGCGAGGTTCCAATAAATCTGCATTCTTTACTTTACCACCAGCAAGAGTACACATATTTTGAAGCTCTTCAACATCTTTAGTGTTGAGAAAAACTTCTGTAAAGGTGCATTTCTCATTGTCAAGAAGAGCTTTGACAAGTCTGGCCTTGATCGCCTTTTCAGCGATCACTGCTCTATTGAGAGTTGCTGCAATTTCAGGAGGAGCTTTCTTCAAATACGACTCAGTAGTTTCCTCTACTTCGTTTCCTGTCACCTCAGCAGCAGCAGCATTAGCAACAGCTTCTGCAGCAACTTTCGCAGCTTCGACTTCAGCAGCCTTACGAGCAACCTCAGCAACATCAGCCTCCTCATTGACAATCGGTGCCATTTTATTTAGCACCTCTTCGCTCATAGCCATCAACGAATCATGGTCAGACTCTGTCCAACTCGTTGACTCATTAGCAATAAGCCCATCTACTAACTTTTTCTTGTTCATTGTTTGTTCCTTTCGATTTCCAACAAACTTTCCATCCAGAGTTCTAAACTCGGTAATCCGTACGACCTCCGTGGCCGTTCCAGTCAAAGCAACTTTCCCATCCGTAACTGTATAACTCCTTTTAAATAACTTCCCATCATCTTCATAGATGAAGAAAGTATTAAACACATCTTCGACCCAAAGATTCTCGTCATTAAGCTCTGCCCTCAAAGCAGAACCAAGCAATGATCGTATATCTCCATGACTCATCTCATTCTCAATAATAGCTTGAAGTCTAATATGTAAAAATGCACTATTATTCTTTGCATACTCTTTCTCCTCATCAGACAAACCCTCAACTATAACATTAACCTGATTTAACAAAAAGCCAGCACCATCTTCCATTGAACATGCTCCCGTAAGATCAGGTAATACTGCTAAGTGGTCAGGTTGAAAATTTCTAGCTATCATATCGTAGGGTGTACCGTTAAATTCGCCAGGAGTCGTATCTGCCTCTACATATAAACCAGTAGAGAGCTCCATCGTAGTTCCATTCTCAACAGCAGCAGCAATGCGATCATCAATTTCATCCATTCGCCCAATCTCACACCAAGCTTCCGCTTTAAGTGCAGGAACTTTCACTGTTTCATTATTAATTACTTTCTCTACCTCCCCGATCTTAGTGTTCATGATAGTACCAATACCACGATTAGTTATAACAGCAGGATCACAAGCTGAAATACCTCTGCCATTCATCTGTGGATGATAGACAACAACAGGTTTTGAATTCCACGCAGCAGGAAACTTCGACATCTCATCTTTGGTATATAATATCGGTCCTTTGCTGCCATTAAGCACTCCTTCCACCATCATCACCATTGGAATCACTAAATGATCTCGACCAGCCATCCTATCCATACGAACAGGACCGGTGAAGTTAGCTACTATTGGAACAAACTCTCTATTTGCTACATTGTTTATAAACATTTTTGATCTCCATTATTTATTAAGCTGCTTTACGCTTCTCTCCAACATCGGCTGGGATCCACATACATCGACAATTAGGATGTTCTGGTATAAGACCACGAGCTTCCTCGATAGTAAAAACTGTTCCTTCAAGATCTGCACATATAGCACATACACGTTCATCTCCGGCAGTTATCCACTCAGCCTTAACTATTAGCTTCTCAACACCTAATGCTTGAAATGAGTCTAGCTGTCCTTCTGCATGGGCTCGTATAACCTCGGTACGGGCAATTACTTTAGCCCTTGTATTAGTAAGCTTAGTAATTTGTTTAGTCATCTCACGAGCTATTACAGCCGGAGCACGACCACTGGACAACCCTTCAGCAAGTATACGCGATAATTGCTGATCCATTGTAGCAGTAACACCCTCTAACTCAGTAAACGCACGTTCATACAATAGTTCAACTTTACTAAGTGCTGTTTGTCCACTGAAAGAGGATCGTAGAAACTCTTCACGAGATGATATAAGGCCTTCTGGCTCTAACAATAAATCTCTACGACTTTGCGTATAAGCACGAAGTACTCCCTTACGATATGAGGCCTCAACATATTCAGCGGTCCAAGGTTTGTTAGTCGGTCCAGTGGTTACAAGTATATTAGCATCAACACGTCCTTTTAACCACGATCTAAACGATTTTACTTTCTGCGGATTAGTTTGGAACCTCCACGCTTGTTGATCAACGTTAAAGATCGCTGGAATATTTGTAGGAGCTAACCCAAGAGCATCAGCTTCTACAAGAGCCTGTACGATGTCGGCAGCGACTCGCTTAAACCGACGTACCATGTCAGCAATGAAACGCTTTCGTAGTAACACTGTTCTCGTAGGATCTTTTTGTAAGGCGTTAGGCATTATTCTACGATCTCTCCTTTACCACATTCATGATACTCAAGGCAAGGAACCCAAAGCTTACACTCAAGGCATACAATCATTAACCTATGGATAAAAGTTTTTAGTTTACTCATCATCACCCTCCTCCTCGGAGTCTGGCTCATCCACATCTTTTAACATCTTATCTGCGTTTTCTATTATCACCTTAACAACTTCTGATTCAAGCTTTAATACATGTATTAAGAAATCCTCAAAAGTCATAATACTACTTATGTCACCCGCTATATACTTAGACAAAGCCTCAGCTCGTATTCTTCCAATTTCCGCCTTATCTTTATCAGTTGGAGCATTGAGATCAGGCCACGAACTTATGAATCCATCCTTAGGAGCTTTTATAATCCCAAGATCTATGAGCCGTTGAACCATTGGTTCTACCATAAACGGCGACAGATATTGATTCTGCCTGCGAGCGACACGTATGTTCCATGTTTCCTTATCCTGCACAGAAGCTAACTTAGCTTGTTCAGAACCGAGCAATATACGTAAGGGAATTCCCAGAGTCAATGCCACGCTTTGCAACTGAGCTAAGACATGTTCTTTAGGTGAAACAGCTTGGATAGCCAAAGATTTAGCAGTGACACCTTCTAAAGCTAGATACCGTTGAGTTCCATCAGTGTATTTTTTAAATTCTTCTCTTATTGACGTAGCATCAAGAGTTGGATTCTTTAAATCTTTGTTGATCTCAAATGAATAACCCGGAAACGCACCTTTCCAGAAAAATTCACCTGAGCCACCTAGTATCTTACGATAATCTAGCACCCTATTATACACAGGCTTTTGAGTTGGGACACCATTGATCTCTGATACCTCTCTATTATCAGCAACGTGTAAAATCCTAGTCCAATGAACGTCCATAGTTCTAGTAACAGAAGTGATATTAGCATTAGAAGTATTCTCGAACCTAATAGTATACATCTTAGGAAAGCCGAATCGTGGACTAGAGATCTCTGTTTCAGTAAGCTTAATTTGTACAAAGCTTTCGTCGAATGGGCGTAAATACAATAGCTCATATTCAGTAGGTGTTTTATTCACCTTACCAGTATTCTCATCTATATTAGTTACTGGTTTATCTAAAGTTTCACCATCACTTATCCCTATTAACAGGACACCGAATCTACCAATCCTTGAAAGGATATCCACACGTTGCAAATACGAGTAGATGTGATGTTCCTTTTGTAAAGCTTTCCAGTCCTTTTCAAAATCTGTATCAGCAGCTTTCTCCTCTTCAGTTATCACAGGATCAACTCTCCATGATTCCTCAGGTGCTAATCTAACGACTCTATTAGCAAGTCCGACCCTGTCATACATAGCTTTATAATTAGCTATGGATATAAAGTTAGGATAACCACAAGCAAAATTGATGTCTCTATTCTCGTTAAAGAGACTCCTAGAAAGATTAGCCCTAGTTAACTGAACGACATTGTGAGCCATCATAGCATTTTCAGTGTTATTTAAGAATTCTTGTCTATTCATTACTCTAATGCTCCCGCTCGTTGATAACCACTAACTAACTCATTATAACCAGCAGCAGCAGCGTCAACCTGATCTTTAAACTTAGACAATGGGAAAAATCTAAGCTCATCTAAAAAATCTTCGTTCCAAGGTCCCGGAGCCATAAAGACATTCCCATTATTAACTTGCACTGAAAATGGGTCAGCACGATACACCTTGTCGCCGGATGGTCGTTCTATGATAACATGAAAACCATGTAAATTTCGAGACTGAGATTGAGCTTGATGTTTCCCGCCGGATCCCGGTTCCTGCTCTAACAAGATATTAACTGGTCTTCCGTCCATAACAGCAGTCTTCTTCATTGTATCTTCACGAACATCGGTATCCCACTGACCTCTAACTACGTTTAATATCCAAACTCTACCCTTAGTGTCCAGTCCAACTTTAACTCCAGCAGAGAAGCATCCCGCATCCTTAGTGGCTGCGTTATCCCATGAACGTATTCTTCCCGGATAAATAGTTTCACCTTGTATATGTTCCCATTTAGTAGGAGGAATATCTATCGTGATTCTATTGACCTTGAACATTCCACCACCGGGAGGAACAGGCCATTGACTAAATTGACCAGCGTATCCATACTGTCCAAGCTTTAATTTATTCTCAGCTAGGACTTTATAGTTAAGTCTCTTAGGATCCATTAATCCATCTTTATAGAATGATTTAAGGTGTAGAGGTTGAACTCTATCTGAGACTTCAGCGGGTAAACATATATGACGAATATTTTTTGTCTTAGCAAGCATATTAGCAGTACAGTCATCTTGGTGTAAACGCTGCATGATTAATACTGTTAATGTGATCTCTTTATCTACCTTACGAGTAGCAAGTGTTTCATCCATCCATTTATTAGCAGTAGCAAGTTCTGCTTCAGAGACAGCACTCTGAGGATCAAGTGGATCGTCAATTAATAATAAATGACCATGGAATCCTGTGATTAATCCACCGACTCCAGCAGCATATCTGTCACCACCATATGTATTAACAAAATGAGACTTAGCATCTTGATCACGACTAAGTTGTATCTCAGGGAAACATCGCCTATACTTTTCACTCTTTACAACTTGCCTATTTTTCCTAGACAATTCTGTAGATAACTTAGAGCCATGTGAACCACCAAGTATACGACACGTAGGCATTTTAATCCAACACCATGCTGGGAGCATGACACTAACTATGGTAGACTTAGTAGAACCCGGACTAATATTTATAATAATATCATCTTCACGTGGTAACCCTGCAAAAACTCGCTCCATAGCCATTTGGAGTTCGTAGCAAAGATATGCGATATGCCAATTGTCTTCATAAGTTTCTGGGATAACTGTATCCCAAAACTCTTTTACAAATTCAAAGAAAGACAATCTGCAAAGTTTTGCGATGAGCTTATACTCATCTATCTCAACTTCTAAAAACTTAGGATTTTCAAGAAGAGCCTGATTCACGCTTCATATCCAATAGCTTTTTCAATTGCTCTTGTGTAAGATCAAGTTTATCTATGTCGATTACTTGATGTTGGATTGTTCCAGATATTGGTGGAATTGAAAACCCACTGTGATCTGCAACACCCTGTATTTTATCTAAATTTGAACGAGCCTTTATCTTAATATTTGGATGTACGTTTTCATCTGCAATTAAATTCTCATAGAATCCAATAGATTCTTTTCTTGCTTCCACTGATCCGGAGACTGAACGTTCGTGAAGAACCTTTCTTGCTCTAGAGCAGATCTTTTCAAACGCACTTATTTCCACTTTCTTTACAGGTAAGCCAGTTCCAACCTTTACTTTAACCGAGACACCATTGACTATCCTATCTACTTCTTCTTTGGCCTCACCATAAAGGATCAGTGATACTTCTTTTTTCAGTTGAAACTTTCTAACACTATATGCTAAACGAGTAACAACATAGTCTATAATCGCGTCTGTCACGACTGTTGCTGGATGACTCATTTAATCTACTTTCATATATCATACGCGAAGGCTTGAAATGTCGGTGTTTTTATTCACATACCATTATTTTACCTAGACAAACCACCTGAACGGCATTATACTATAAAATGTTAAAAAGTAAAGAGGATAAATTATTTCCTGTGGTTTACCTAAATAAAAAGGCTGAACCAATTTAATGATTCAGCCTTTGATAATAAGGTTTGAGTTCACCGGATCGCCGGCAACGTTAACTGATCGTCTGTAAAATATTTAATTGAGTTCTTAGATTTGCTGATTAAAACCCAATATTAACAAACCAGTTGTCCGCAGCGGATACCGTAGCAGATAACTCTCGCCATCGTTTATTGAAGTCTACACAATATAAAAGATAAGTTGAAGAGATCCCATCACTTCTATTATCAAGGATCATATCTTCTGTGTTGATAGATTCTCTTTCTAAAACAAGACAACCAATACCAACATCGTTCACCATTACAGGTGAGCTAACCACAAGCTCATTAATCACCTCTAGGTCTAGAGGCAGAGCTCGGTTTGCAGATACAGTTGTTGCAGTCAACAAGACTAACAATAGTATCGCAAAAACAATTCCTTTCTTCATAAATGGCTCCTTAAAAAGAGTTAACATAAAGTAGTTGATTTACTACTATAAACACGCATTATACTATACATTAATGGATAAGTAAAGGAAAATATTTTATTCTTTTTTATTCTCAAGATTACGCTCATTAATCATCTTTATATTAAAACTATCAAACACATCTATCATATTATCAACAACAATATGATTTAATGTTTTTATGTAACCTCCTTCCACACGATAAAGATAAGTGCGTGACCATCCCATCCTTGCTGCAAAGGCTGTTGCTCCTACACCACATTTCATTCGCATCGCTCTCAACTTCCAACCATCTATTTCAAATCTAACTACAACCTCCTTTAAAAATCCTCCTATAACAACTTCTTTATTAGGATGAACCTTACAGTAATAACAAGATCTACAAAAAGCTTTGCCTTCTTCAACTACCCACATTCTTGTTAACCATATTTTTCTTTTACAGCAAGGACAGACTCTATTGGGAGTTAATCTATCAAGCTTCTTTTCACGATCTTTTATATACTGCTCAGATAGATAAAGTTTACACTCCTCTTCACTCTTCCAGTCTACTTTTTCTTTATCACGTTTTAACAACTCCTTAGCCATCTCTAAACCTTTTAAAATATCTGCTTCAGTTTTATACTCATTTACCATAACAACTCTTTTTTACCCTACTAGGTAACGGTTGATTTATAATGTTAGTTCATTAAACCAAGTACCAAATTCATAAAACCCTTGACACGTGACTGATAGTAATATTCTAACCTTATATACCATAATAATAATAACTAGATTTTCATAACTCCTTTACTACACTACACTTGTAAACAGGTCAAGGGTTTTGTATTTTTACTACTATCCCACTCAAATCTACATTATAAATCAACCGTTACCTAAAAGAGTAATTTCCCTTATTTTGCAGGTTACCTTACATTTCATCCACTTATTATTCTCTATCTGGATGGCTATCTTCCCATTCCTTTAACATCTTCACACCAACTTCACAATCACAGAACAATTCTACCAATTCATTATCATGTTCCCCTCTATGCTCCTCTCTCACCATCCCAGTTTCTTTACACTTTTTGCAGGGTACAACGAATCCAAGATACTCCTTAACCTTAAACTCTACAAAATCTAATACCTCTTTAAATTCACTTCTAGGATACACTTTTCCAAGTTCATCTTCACTCTTTTTGTAGGCTCCACTGAACTCATGATACGCATCTTTCATAACCATTAGCAGCCGTTCACCAGTCATCGCAAACAACATTCTATAATACTTCAAACATTTCTCATAAAAGGCCTTACTCATATTCGCATAATTCTTTTGCAATTTCTGGTAGCAAAGAGTGCAAACTAGATCTGTGCTAGGGATCACCTCACCTTTTGTCCCACAGACATCGCATTCAACTCTTACAAACGCTCTCTCCAACGCCTTTGTCTTGGTGGCGAGGTCGGCTTGAGCATCACCTAAATATCTATCGGTTTCTTTCATCCTGCCATGCCAAAAAATTCTATCCTTCACTGCTGTCGCAAGCTGCTGCTGGAGGTGGACGAGAGAGGCTTGAAGTTCACTTTTTTCTTTGTCCCAAGCATCCACTTGCCGATTCATCTTCTCCGAAGCAATCTTATCATCACTAATCTTACTGATCGCATCTTTACAAGCTTTATCTACTCCATGTTTTTGAATATAATGACCGCCGTCTCGATGTATCACAGCAAGAACATTGCCGAATGATTGACGCTCCTTTCCTGTCTTCTCCACAACCAGAATCACCTTATCAAGATCATGGATCATACTACTAGCATCATCTTGATCTAAGTTCTCCGCAGCCCAGGTCTTAAGGCCTCTTAACCTTTCAATCGCTTCCATTTTCTTTCTCCTTTTCTGGATAACGCTTTTCATTAAAAGTCAGTTCATATTCTTCATCAGTTAAAAAATATGCTGCTTTGGCTCTAAATTTCATTCGTTTCCAATTCATAAGAATAGGTTTAATTTTAAATATATCTGACCATATCTGTCTAGTTGAAACTCCAAACATTGAATCAAAAGTTGACCATTTTTGGTTATTTACTCCAAATCGCTTTGTTCTAAATATTAAATGAACACCTAACTTCCAATTCTCTTTGAAAAATTTTATCCGCTTAACTAAGAATCTCCAGTTCATCTACTCTATCCCATCACAACGAATTAATTTA
>SDBV01008729.1_pt1 | contig 13616 bp, 14 predicted proteins | sample 2277081 | NCBI WGS metagenome assembly SDBV01 (sample SAMN10402039, study PRJNA504765) | marine sediment metagenome | isolation source: marine sediment core GS10_PC15, 223 cmbsf | place: Arctic Ocean: Southern Knipovich Ridge | collected 2010 | reverse complement strand
GCGGATCCGATCGTCGAGAAGAGACACGTCGCGCAGCTCCGAGGCGCTCCGGTCTAGTTGTCGGGCGAGCGCCGCCTCGCGGTAGTCCATCCCGATCGGATGGCTCTCGTTGCGCCTCATGCCCATCGGCTGGCGAGCGCCCGCACGCGCGATGTCTCGAGCGACCGTTCCGTCATGGCAGCCGAGGCATCTTGCGCTCACGCGGTCGACCAGCCCCCAGCCGAGGGACTCCTCCCTCGTTTGGTCCCCGTGAGCGGACTCCAACGCCACGATGTGCCACGCCCGCGGGTCGCTGCCGGTGACGTCGTGGCAGGACCGGCAGAACGTCTCCCCGGTGGCGTTTCCCCGGAGTATGGGGCCCCTGCAGGGCACGGTGTGGGTCGTGGCAGCTACTGCACACGAGGTAGCCTCCGGCGTCCAACGGAAAGTGGCTCGGAACCGGGAAGCTGGGCGAGACATCGATCGGATGGATCTGCTCGCGAGTCACATCGTGGCAGAGCCCGCACGCGGCAGTCTCCTGCGACGCGCGGAGCGGATAGCTCACCGTCACAGCGTCGAAGCGCCGGCCCGTGGGCGGTGTTAGGCCCTCCGGCGCGGGACCACCGTGGCAGGCGGCGCAGCGCCCGGCCTTCCCGTGCGGGTCCATCGGATTGCCCAGCGCAAGAGCCAGGACGCTCACCAGCGCCCCCGCCACCACCGCGCTTCGGACGACACGACGTCGGCGGCGTCGGTCAGCGTTCCGGCTCTGCTCCATCGGGTCTCCCGCGGGCCCTCAGAGTGGTCTGCCTTGACCCAGCCGGATCGGCTTCGAGGCTCGCGGCGAGGCGCCCGAGGTTGCCGGCCAGCGCATCCGCGCTCTCGCAGATCTCGCGCGCCAGCAACCGCCCCTGCTCGCCGCCCCCCGATTGCCCCAGAAAACGCTCCAGCTCGTCGAGTGAAGAGCGGAGCGCGCCGAGCGGCTCGACCACGCCCGCGTGCCTTTCGGCAAGCCGCTCGCCAATCCGGTTGAAGTGGGCCGCCAAGCGTCCCGTCTGATCGCCGCTGCGAAACTGCACGCGATCCGGCAGCCTGCCGTCCGCGACCGCGCGCAGCAGTCGCGCGAGGCGCACCATGGGGCCGGCGATCTTGTGGGAAGCGAAGAGAGCGAGAGCTGCCACCAGGATTCCGGTGAGCACGAGCTGGATCAGACCCGAGAGCGCGGCAGCGGCAAGGACCATCGACCGGACGCTGCTGATGGTGGTCACGCCTTCCGCGTAGTCGCCCAGGTCGGCGCTGAGGACGGCGTACACGGTCAGTGTCGAGACCGCGGCTCCGGCCGCGAGAGTCAGGCCGAGCCGGATCGCGTAGTGGAACCGAAAGCACGCGCCCAGCGCGTGCGCCGATTGCGGAGGCTCATTCGACCCGGACACCTCATCCTCGTCCGCCCGTTCGCAACGGCGCTGAAGCCCGAGAGACAATTTTTTGTGACGCACTCGTCGCGCATCGGTGAATCGTTCCAGCCGGCCGTGCAATGTGCGTAGATCGGCTAGATGAATTACTGGATTCGAAGCGAGAGAAAGCGGAACAGCGAAGGCGTGGCATTCGGCCCGAACGGGTCGTGGCTTGGCAAGGGCTTCGTGCGAAACGACGCGGGGTGGCGAAGTCGTGATCCGCGCCGAGCCTCCCCCTCGGCCTGACTCGGATGCTCGGATCTGTCAGGGCGAAAGCCAAATAGCCGAGCGACTCGGCCCACCCCGGCTACCCCGAAGCGCCAGGTCGCCAGCGCGGATCCGTGGGGTCTTTCGGTTCAGGCTTGAGTTCGGAATACGGGCAGCGCAGTCACGCCCCGGCGCCAACCCGCCAACATCGGCGCCCCCTCCGGTCGCCCTTCGGGCTCCCTCCGTGCGCGCCGACCGCCTGACCTTTCCCCTCCGCTTTGTACTCATCACGACCTCCTTGGACATCCCATTCTCCTCAAATTCGTGTCCTAGAAAATCGGGGGCGCTTTACCTGACCCAAATAGGGACAATCCGGCGCGAGCGCCTCCCCCTTTTCTGCTCCGATCTACATCGTGTCTCGTATCGGGCCTCGTCGGAAATGCCGCTCAAATTGCCCAATTGCGATATAATCGCGGATTATCTTTTGGTTGTTTCCAAAGATTTCCTTTAATACGCCAAGTATGGGAGGTTGAAATGAGACAGCTACCCGCGGCTGGTATCAACGCGCTGAAAGGTTGGGGGCTGAAGTCTCTGACCGAGGATGAACTCGAACAGATTCACGTTGCGACTCTCGATGTCATGCAATCTACAGGACTCTTGGTAGATCATGATGAGGCATTGGACATCCTGGAAAAAGGAGGATGTTGGGTAAACAAAAAAACCAGAGTCGTTCGATTTCCACATCATTTGGTAAATGAAGTCATTGCCCAATGCCCAAGCCATATAACACTGGCCGGGCGCGATCCCGAACAAGATTTCATGATGGGTGGCAGAAACGTCGGGTTTACTCCTTTTGCCACAGGCGCTCTAACTCAAGATCTCGAAACAGATGAAATCAGAGATTCCACACTAGAAGATGTTTCTAACATGGCATTGCTGTGTGATGCGTTGGAACACGTGGATGTGTTTACTCCGCCAGTTTCCGCGGAAGATATGCCGAAGAGTTCATATGATCTTCACGCTTTGGCAGTCAGTCTTCCCAATACGACCAAACATGTTAGTTCCGATGCTGAATCAGGTGAACGGTGCCATCAAATGATCGAGATGGCAGCAGCCATTGTGGGTGGAAAAGATGAATTGAAATCTCGACCCATCGTCTCTTTCGGAGTCTGCCCAACGAGCCCCTTGCAATTGATTGATGAATGTTGTGACGTGATCATCGAATCCGCCAAGAATTGGATTCCAGTTAATGTTCTCAGCATGGCAATGGCCGGAGCCACGGCACCCATACCTCTGGCTGGAACACTGGTGATTCACAATGCGGAAGTGCTGGGTGGTATCGTGCTAGCTCAGCTGACAAATCCAGGAACACCTGTGATTTACGGAAGTTCGACGACTACGTTCAACATGAAGACAGCCACGGCGACGGTTGGTGCTCCTGAAATGGGCATGATCAGCGCAGCGGTCGCTGAAATGGCACATTATTACGAAGTTCCGTGTTACGTCGGCGGCACATAGGCTGACTCTAAAATATCTGACGCACAAATCGGTCACGAAAAAACCCTTACCGCAACACTACCAGCATTGGCAGGCGCCAATCTGATATACGGTATGGGAATGCTGGAAATGGGTCAGATTCTGAGTTTCAGTCAAATGGTCATGGATGATGAATTTGCGGCCATGATCAAGAGAGCCGTCCGTGGTATCGATGTCAGCAGTGAACTGATGGCTGTTGATCTAATAAAAAAAGTGGGGATCTCCGGCAATTTTCTTGGCCAAAAACACACCATGAAGCATTTGAAAAACGAACAAATACAGGCCGACTTGATCGATCGACGTATGCGAGGTGGCTGGGAAAAGAAAGGCTCGAGAGATTTGCATCAAGCAGCCGTAGAAAAAGCGAAAAACATTCTCGCCAACCACCAACCCAAACCACTAGAGGCTGGTTTAGCCGAGGAGTTGACCAAGATCGCGAAAAGTGCTGAGTAATTGTGAAAATTAGTGAGATATTACTGTAAAGAGGGTTAGTCATGCATCAACTGTATGAGCAGGCTAGAAAAGCCATTGTCGAAGCTGATGAAGACCGAGTAAAAGCAGTGGTTGAACAAGCTTTGGCTGAAAACATCGAAGCTGCCGATTTGCTGAAGCATGGATTCGTTCCAGGTATTTCAGAAATCGGAGGAAGATTTGAAAACGAGGAAATCTTTCTTCCTGAACTGATAATGTCATCAGATGTCATGAAATTGGCGACTGATCTTTGCACCAAACATGTGTCAGCCGCTCAGGCGGCCTCAAAGGGAGTCATTGTGCTGGGGACCGTGATGGGCGACGTCCACGATATCGGAAAGAGTATTGTGGAGTCTTTTCTTTCAGCCAGTGGATTTACTGTGCATGATCTGGGAAGAGACGTCTCAGCAGAAGCCTTTATCAAGAAGGCAATCGAAGAAGATGCCGATGTGATTGCCACCAGCGCGCTACTGACTACAACAATCCAAGCACAAGCTGATTTGGAAACGATGCTGGCCGAAAAATCCTTAAAAGGAAAAATCAAGACAATCGTAGGAGGAGCTCCCACCAACCAGGTGTGGGCAGATAAGATTGGAGCGGATGGGTACGCTGAAGATGCGCCCAGTGCGGTGCGACTGCTCAATGAACTGTTGAGTTGATCCGGTAGATCAATAGCGACTGTTCTGTTGATCGTGCTTGTTCGGCGCAATCCCCATTTTCAGTAGGGGTCGTAAATGGGAACCGACGGATGAGGAGGCTAGCTTTCACCTCGTTGTACACGTGATCGCTCGCACGCGAGCCCGCGGTCAAGCGATCGGTGTAGCCTCGGCGAGCTCCCCTGGCGTCCAGCCCTGGGCGGCCAGAATTTCTTCGGCGCTCTTGCGCTCTTCGCGATGGATGGCCACCGCCGCAATATCTCCGGCTGCCAGCGAAAGACCGGCGTGCATCGGCATGGTCTTCTTGCCGCGCCGGATCGAGAGGATCACGAATCGCTCACCGGCCTTCGGAGTCGGCTCGCAGCCCTCATCGGCGCTCGCACCCTGTTCTGGCTCGCCGCCGTACACCCAGTAGTCGACTTCGAGTTCGTCGTGACGCGAGCGAACATCCCAGCGCTCGACATCGTGGGGGCCGTCGAATAGAACGACGACCTTCTCACGCTCGACAAGCTCTGGCGCGAGGCCGACTTCGGGGTTGCTGGCGGCCACATAGCCACGCGAGACACCGAAGTGTTCGCGGGCGCGGCTCGCGAAGATGCTGTTCAACATCTGATTGGATGTCAGACCGATTGCACTGCCGACGTTTTCGAATCGCGCGCGCTGCAGGGTTCTCTCCTGCAGTGCATCGCCGTATACGACCTGGAAGCCCGCCTCTTCTGCCCGTCGGCAATTCGTGGGATTGGTATCGAGGAAGACGACCGGAACATCACCGCTTCTGAGCTGCATCGCGAGCTCGAGCCCCAATCCCTGGGCGCCCAGGATGGCAACCGTCTCGCGGCCGGGAAGTCACACCTTGAGAAGGGTCGCCATCGGCCCTCCCGTCAGGCCTGCCAGAATGACGGTCCCGGCGATGCACAAGAACACCATGGCGCGCAACTCCGGACCGCCGGCGATGCCATGACTCTCCAGTGCGGTTGCCGTGACCGACGCCACCGCAGCGGCCACGATCCCGCGCGGGGCGATCCACGACACGAAGAGCCTCTCGCGAAGTGACAGATCGGATCCCAGCGTCGATAGGCCGACATTGAGCGGGCGGATCACGAGAATGAGCAGGCCGACGATCGCGAGCCCATTCCAGCCCAGTGCGCGAACCTCTTCGAATCTCACATCTGCGGCCAGCAAGACGAAGAGCAGTCCAATCAGCAGCACCGTGAGTTGATCCTTGAATTCCCGCAGGTCGCGGTCGACTCGCGTTCGCGAATTGCCGACGACCACACCCGCCGCCGTCACCGCGAGAATCCCACTGTGGGAAACGAACTCGTCGCACCCCTGGTAGAGGAGCAACACGTAGGCCAGGGTGAAGATATTCTCGTAGCCTTCGGGAACGATATTCTGAACCCGAAGCAACCAGGCGAGAGCAAACCCCGCAATCACACCGGCGATTGCCCCAAAACCGAGGCTGGTGGCGAGAACCATCGGTGCATCCCAGATCGATTCGATTCCCTGCAGGGAGATCCCGAGCAGCAGCGCGGCGAGAATCGCGCCAATCGGATCGATCAGGACACCCTCCGCCTCGAGTACGGTTGCCAGCTTCGGGCGCAGTCTCAAATTTCGCACCAGCGGTCCCACCACGGTGGGCCCTGTGACGACGACCAACCCTCCGAAGACGAATGACCGCATCCAAGGCCAATCCAGACACCATCGCGCTGCGAGCGCTCCACCGATCAGAGTGATCAGCGCCCCCCAGGTGACGAGACGCCGGATCGACGTCTGTTCGCGCCGCAATCTTGAAATCTCGAGGTTGAGCCCGCCCTCGAAAAGGATCACCGCAACGGCGAGATCGACCACCGCACCCAGGCCCAGGCCGAGGGAGCGCGGATCGATCCACGCCAGCCCGTCGGGGCCGAGACAGACACCGGCCAACAGCAACAGCCCGATCCCGGGAATGCGCAAGTGTCGCGATACCGACTGGACGAAGATGCCGACCGCCAGGGCGAGCGTCAGAGTCAGGGCGGGGTGGGGGTAATCCACGGCCGCCAAGGCTAACCCGGACTCGACCGACAATCACGCTTGCGCGAGTCAGCCGCGATAGCGGTTGAGGGTTGATGGCACTCCCGCGACGGCTTCATGAATCGCGCGCAGATGCCCGAAATTTCGTTCGAGATGATCCGCGTGCTGGTGGAGAAGCCCGGACCGCGGAGAATTGAATTCGTACCGGCTGAACGTCCGGCGCCCTCCTGAGGGCACGGAGGCTAAACCTCCGAGTTCGATCGAAGTTTGGCTTTTGCGGTGTAGACCGCTTGCAAAACTGGAGAATGGGGCTAATCCTGCTGGCGTGCAGGGAGGTGCCCGGCTCACGTGATTACAATCACGATGTCCACGCTGATCACCGCTGAGCGCGACCGGATTTGGCGCGCGCTCACGACCCCCAGTGAACTGATTCGTTGGGATGATCAGATCATCGCGTTGCTCGACCCGATTCCCGACTTTCCGCAGCTCGGCCAACAGGTCCGTTGGCAATACCGGATCGGATCGGTCCCGGTCGTCGTCCATCAAACCATCCAGCGAGTCCAGCAGGGCGAGCGCCTGCAGTCTACAATCTCCCGCGGCGTCTTTTGTTTCGACGAGACCTACACGCTCGCGGACGAGATCGCGCTGTCCGATCGAACTCGGCTGAGTCTCAGGGTCGTCACGTCGAACTCGACACCGCTCGTGGGCGGAGTGATGGATCGATTCGAGATTAGGCGCCTGTCCGCAGAACTGATCGATTCGCGCCTGCGAGCGGTTCAGAAATGGTGCGAAAACCACGCCTGAGCTTTGCGCTCTTAAATATGAAGTTCTTCTCGAACCCAGCGGGCGGGGTCTTCGAAGCGCTCGCGGGTGAGGGCGCTCAGATCGCAGGTTTCGAAGCGCCCGGTCGCGATGAGTGCCGCTATTTCGCACCCGACCGCGTAGGATTGCATGACGCCACGCCCGGTGAAGGAGTGCGCCTCGAAGAGATTGTCGAAGCTTCCGACCTTTCCCGCGATACCACTGCAATCGGGCGTCACCGCGTAGAGACCCGCCCAACCTCGCACATGGCCGCAGCGCTCAAAGCTGCTCGAGCGATGGGCGAGCCGCTGCCAGATCTGGGTTTCGAAGAAGTCGTTGCCGTCGTAGTCGAAATCATAACCAGAAGCCTCGTCGGGAACCGAGAAACCTGCGAGAACGTGGGCCCCCTCGGGGTGAAAATAGAGCCCGCTGGCATCTACGATCATGCCGAGATCGTCCAATGAAACGCCGGGCGCAATATCCTCGCGATGGATATCGACCAGGCAGATCTGGCGACGGACGGCTTCGGTTACATCCGAAACTCCGATCTTCGACGAAAAGATCGGCGACCAGGCGCCGAGACAGTTCACGACCACCTCACAGTAAATGCGCGTCTCGCCAGCTTGCTTGTCGATTGGTACGCGATGGGTGGTCAGAATCTCTCGCACCGTTCCGCCCGTGTCCGCGACCTCTCCGCGTTCGACCTCGATCACGTCGACTGCAGACACCCGACGCCGGCTTCCCGCGACACCCGAGACGCGCTCGGTCACCACTCCAGCCACATAGTGCCGATTGCGAAAGACGACACCCAAACGCTCGGCCTCGGATCGGTACCACGCTCGAACGGCATTGGGGTTCACCAACCCGTCGCGAGGGGAGAAGGTGGCACCCACGATTTCTTCGAGGCCGCGGTCGAGTATCGGGAATCGCTCGGGGAGTTCAGCCGGCGAAAGAAGTTCGACACCGAGCCCGCAGTCGTTTTGAAAGCTTCTTTTCTCGATCGCCTGTGCGTAAAGTTCCGGATCCGAATAGAGCCAGAGGTAGCCGCGGTCGCGGAAACCGAAAGCCGCTGCGTGGTCTCGAAAGAAATCGAGCGTGGCGCGACATGATTCAATGTTGACCGGCTGCCACCAGGTCGCGCGCACGCCCCCGGCATTCAACTCCGAAGACGCGTAGACGCCGGCGAGATCCAGATCGACGACGACGATTCCGGTGACGCCGCGACTGGCCAACGCCCAAGCGATCGAAGTCCCGATCACGCCCCCGCCCACGATCAGAACGTCCACGCGCTCCGCCACGACCAGATCCTAGCCCAGAGCGTATTCTCGCGGCCCTACCCTTCCGTGGCAGACACCACGCTCTCTCGAACAACCGTCAGCAGTTCCGACAGATCTTGGTCGGGGATATTGAGCGAGGGAACCACGTAGACCACGTTTCCGATCGGTCTCAGATAGACACCGCGTCGCTGCGCCTCGCTGTAGACTCGCCAACCGAGCTCGGCCAGGTAGCCGCCATCGCCCCTCAGATCGAGGGCGCCGATCATCCCGATCGAACGCGTCGCTGCAACACCCGGAAGCCCTTTCATCTCCTCGAACGCACGGGCAATCTGCTCGGCTTTCGGTTTCGATCGATCGAGGACGTGTTCATCGTCGAAGACATTGAGCACCTCCAATGCGACCGCGGCGCCGAGCGGGTTTCCGCAGAAGGTGTGCCCGTAGTAGAAGGCGCGATCCGCCTCGCCGAGAAACCCGTCGAAAACCCGATCGGTAGCGAGGGTTGCCGCCATCGGCATGACGCCGCCCGTGAGGGCCTTCGAGATACACAGCAGATCGGGCGCGATCCCGGCGTGTTCACAGGCCCACATCGGCCCCGTTCGTCCGTAACCGGTAAAGACTTCATCACAGATCAGAAAAATGCCGTGTCGATTGCAGAGTTCACGAGCGGTGCGCAGCATGGCGGGATCGTAGATCCGCATGCCCGCGGCCCCCTGAACCATCGATTCGAAGACCACGCCTGCAATGGTATCGGCGTTGCGCTCGATCAGCGTTTCGAACTCTTCGAGACAACGAGCGAGCTGCGAGACTTCTCGCGCTGGCGGTATGTAGAGACAATCGAGCAGCACGTCGGAAAAGGGTTTTCGAAATACTTCGACTCCGCCGAGCGCCGTCGTTCCAATCGTGTCACCGTGATAGCCTTCTTCGAGTGCCACGAAGCGGGTTCGCTCGGGGCGGCCGTTCTGCGCCCAATACTGAAGTGAGAGTTTCATCGCCACTTCGATCGACGTCGAACCGTTGTCACTATAAAAGACGTGCGACAGCCCATCGGGAGCAACGCCACATAGCGCCTCAGCGAGCTCTGACGCCGGAGAATGCGTGATGCCACCCAACGCCGCGTGGCAAAGAACCTCTGACTGTCGGCGCAACGCCGCCACGAGGCGTGGGTGGTTGTGACCAACGGCCGACGTCCACCAGGACGCATTGGCGTCGATATAGCTGCGGCCGTCCGCAGCGATCAGTCGCGAGCCATTCGCCTCGACGATGACCAGCGGATCGACGCTCTTCCGGTAAGCGCTCATTTCCGTGTAGGGGTGCCAAACGTAGCGCTTGTCGAGTTCGACGATGCGTTCGGAAGAGCCCTCGGACATCTACGGTCTCCGGCGCTTAGAGGACAAGTTCCGCCAGCAGCTGAATGGCTTCGGGTTGATGGGCGCCCAACAGCAGTGTCGTCGCGGGAGAATTCTTCCAGGCTTGAATGCGCTCCGCGATCCTGTCCGGGGTACCGACCAGCGATACCGAATCGGCCAACTCGTCGGGTACCGCCGCCAGCGCCTCGGCTTTTTCCCCGTCCAGATACAGATCCTGGATCTTGACCGCGGCTTCTTCGTAGCCAAGCCGCGTCGCGTAATCGGTATAGAAGTTCTTCCCCCGAGCCCCCATGCCTCCGATGTAGAGCGAGAGCATGCCCTTCACGGGCATTCTGCAGCTGTCGAGATCGTCTCCGACGATGCATGTCACGAAAGGCGCGATGTCGAAATCGAGCAGGCTCTTGGCGTTGCCGCTCTTCGCAAATCCCTCTTCGATGTGGGGAACGAGCGCTTCCGGTTTGCCGGGATCCATCCAGACCGGAAATACGCCGTCGGCCACCTCTCCACTACACGCCAGGCCCTTCGGGGTGATCGCCGCGGTGTAGATCTTCATGTCCGCTCGGCCGTGGAGAATACTCTTGAGCGGCTTACCGAGTCCGGTCGCGCCCTCTCCGGTGTAGGGAATCTGATAGTGGTAACCAGAATGTTGGAGCCGATCTTCGCGCGCGAGAATCTTTCGGACAATGCTGACGTACTCTCGCGTTCGCGAGAGAGGGCGCCCGTAGGCGACCCCGTGCCAACCCTCCACGACCTGCGGGCCGGACGGTCCAAGCCCGAGGGTGAAGCGGCCACCGGAAAGGCGGTCGAGTGTCATCGCCGTCATCGCAGCCATCGCGGGCGAGCGCGCTGGCATCTGCATGATCGCCGTTCCGAGTCCGATCTTGGTCGTCTTTGCAGCGATGAACGCGAGGGGCGCGACCGCATCGCACCCGTAGGCTTCCGCTGTCCACACCGAGCTGTACCCGAGGCGCTCCGCCTCCAGGATCAGATCGTAATCAATGCGGATGTCGGGTCCGAATTGGCCGGTGAGCAGGCCGAGTCGCATGGGGGGCCTCTAGCTGGATGAACTGGCGCCCGCAGCATACCGGATTCGGGTCCGCGGCGGAGATCCGCGCCGAGCCCAATCGCCCCTGTGAAGTCAGATTGTCGTATTGCCGAAACGCGGCAACGTGGCTCTAGACCGAGATCGCGGTGAAGTTGAAGCCGGCTGCGCATCGCTGCACGCCGTTCGCGCGGCCTTCGCCAGGGCGCTGCTGTTGGCTGCGCTGGCCTTCGGGTCGCCGCTCGGCGACGCGCAGGCGGTGATCATCGAAACGGGTGACGGGACCGGAAATGTCACCGCGCCGCCCGATGATCCGGGCTGGGCGCACCTCGGAACGCGGGGTGGTACGACCGTCGTGTATATCGGGCGCCGCTGGGTGCTGACCGCCAACCACGTCGTCGTGGGAGACGTCGTCTTCGAAGGCCAGACCTATTCTCCCGTACCGGGATCGAAGATCCAATTCGAAAATCCAGACACCAGCCAAGCTGACCTCATGGTCTTCAAGCTTTTCGGAGATCCCAAGCTTCCCCGGCTCGATATCCCCAGCTCTCCGCCGGTGGTCGGCGATCCTCTCGTCGCAATCGGAAATGGGCGCAGCCGCGGTAGTGCAACCACCTTCATGGGACTGGAGGGCTACGAGTGGGGGAGCGGCCGTAGCATGCGCTGGGGCACCAACATCGTATCGGAGATCGACATCCTGGTGGACACGACGTACAGCTTCGCGGCGACATTCACCGACCCGCTGGATCCGAGCGCCACCGCCGATGAAGCCGCGGGCGCAGACGGGGATTCCGGCGGAGGTGTCTTCATCAAGGTCGGCAGCGACTGGTATCTGGCGGGAACCATCTTCGCGGTCAGTCTGTACATCGACCAGCCGGTCGCCACATCGATCTACGACAACAAACTCTTTGCAGCGGATCTCTCATTTTATCGCGATGACATCCTGGCGGTGATCGAGCAGAAGAGCTGCTCAGATGGGCTCGACGACGACGGCGACGGTTTCGCCGATTACCCCGCAGATCCGGAATGCACGAGCCCCAACGACGACTCAGAATCGATTCCAGGCGTAGCCAGCCTCGGCTTGCCTGGAACGATGCTGCTGGTCGCAATGATGTTGCTGATCGGAACGATGCCGCGCGCCCTTGGCGCGCGCTCACGGCTTCTGGGAAAAGCGAATTGATCCGCTGAATCGAGCGAAATGGAAGGTCGAAGCGCGAGCGAATCGGATCTCAGCGCCGCTCGAGCCGGCGCGCCTCGGGATCGACGCCGGGCGGTCGGTAGCTGTAGCCCTGGGTGTTGAGCGCGACCGGATGCGAGGCCTCGGAGCGATCGGGGGCGCCCTCCAAGAACAGCGCGACTGACCTCGCGGCGCCCGATTCGGAACTCGGGTCGCAGCTCTGCGCCAATTCGACGAGGTTCACCGAGATCACAGCAACCTCGTCGGCGGCGCGCACGGCCCGCACGCCGGGCAGGCTGAGCGCCAGCGCAGCGATCACGGCCAGGTAGCCGGCGCAGGTCTTCCAATCGAGCAGTTTCATGGAGGCCTCCGTGGTACCCTTTGCCTGTCATTGTTCCCAATCGGCACATCGCCCCCGGAGCTTGACGCGATTTCGACACTGCCTGCTGCCGGATTGCCTTGCTGTTGCGCCTCTCTTTCGCAAGATCTGCCGGGGATTTGCCGATCGGACGGCTCGCTGAACCGGAGGCCCCATGCACCTCGTCACTTTCGAGCGGCCCAGCGCTCAAGAAACCCAGAACGACACCGGCGCCCTGGGCGATGCGGTGATGGGCTTCGAATCCCTCGAACCCGCGCGTCCGGGTTCACGGCGCCTCGGTGCCGTCCTTTCGGTCGGCACTCATGCGGGCTGGGTGGTGGATCTCAACCGCGCCTTTGCGATCAAGCTCGCATACGACGACGTCGGCGCGCCCGAGGTCGAGGCGGATTCGCTGGTGCCCTCGGACATGCTCTCGTTTTTGCGCCTCGGCCCCGCGGCGCTGAAAGCGGCAAAGATCGCGCTCGACTTCGCGATCGAAACACTCGATTGCTACAACGCGCCCGACTTCCTGCGAGCGGGCGCGGTCGAACCCGCGGGCCGTGTGAGGTTGTGTGCACCTCTGCCGCGACCCGGAAAGATCATCGGGGCGTCCCACGAGGCCCCCGCTTCGGACGCCTCGGACTCGCGAAATTCCGCGGCGCCAAGACTCTTCTTGAAGGCGCCGTCCGCCGTGATCGGACCTGACGATCCAATTTTACTCCCTGCAGATGCGCGCCGCGTCTGCTTCCAGGGCGCTCTCGCCGCCGTGATCGGCGTGCTGACCCGGAACGTCGCCGTCGCCGGAGCGCTCGACCGGGTCGCGGGGTATTGCGCGGCCAACGACGTGAATTCTCCGAGCTTCGAAGATGAATCGGTGGGGAGGTCATGCGACACCTTCGCGCCGCTTGGGCCGTGGCTCGTCACGACGGATGAGATCGCGGACCCCGCAGACCTGGGAGTTCGAGCCCTCGTTTCAGACGATGTCGTGCAGCTCTCGAGAACGAAAGAAATGCGTTTCTCCATCGCGCAGATCATCGCTCATGCATCGACGATCATGGCGCTCGAGCCGGGCGACGTCGTCATGGTCGGAACGCCCTCGGGTGTCGAAGTGTCCGGAAAACGAGAACGTTGGATTCGAGACGGAGACGTCGTCGAGATCGAGGTCGAGTCGCTGGGCAGGCTGCGCAACTACGTGACTTCGGCGAAGTCGAATTAGCTGCGCGTTGGCCTGCGGCCAAAGCTTTTGCGGCGTCGGCTGACCCGCTTCGCGGGTCAGCCTCCTAG
>SDBV01008728.1_pt1 | contig 13619 bp, 10 predicted proteins | sample 2277081 | NCBI WGS metagenome assembly SDBV01 (sample SAMN10402039, study PRJNA504765) | marine sediment metagenome | isolation source: marine sediment core GS10_PC15, 223 cmbsf | place: Arctic Ocean: Southern Knipovich Ridge | collected 2010 | reverse complement strand
ATAATGGCCTGTTGAAAAGGCTAAATTAAAGTCCGGATAATTCTTAAAATTTGTTCTTATGTATTTTTCTATTTCACTTATAAAAATAGAGAACCTTATTTTTTCGTTGCATAAAACACACGGATATGCTTGTTCGGGATACCCCGTTTTTTTTCGGGGCAGGAATTAACATTACTGTCAAGAAAATAATTAGTCCTATTAATTTATTATTCATAATTACCGCTAAAAAATATTGCAATAAAATACAATTTGCCTTAAAATTTAGCTGATATCAATAATACAAGTTATTTATTTGTTATGAAAGTAAAAGTAATAATTTTATATTAAGTGTTCTGATTATAGTCTTTCTACTAGTTCAATTATTACATGATAATGAAGTGCATGTTATAACTAAACATCCGGTTACCAACTATGAAGACTATAATTATGGGGAGTCTTATAAAATAATAGATATTGGCATGCAGCCATTATGGATTCCAACAAATGCTATTTGTGAAGCTATGAATAGAGACCTTATTTTAAAAGAAGAACTCGGTAAAATAGGATTGGAACTACGGTTCCATAATTATCTAAAAGGTGCGGATGTTAATAACTATATTTTAAGTGGAGATTTGGAAGCAGGTGTTGGTGGAGATATGTCTGCTATTACAATTTCTGCGGAATTTGATATGCTGATACTTGTACTCATCCAGCACTCCGATTTTAAAAAAGATTTCACCGAATTTGCGAGAAATTTAGTTCTCGTGGTGAGGGCATGGGTGATAGGGCTATGGTATTGTGAAGGTTTTTATTTTTTGAGGATTCTGGGGAAAAAAACAAGTTTCAAGAAGATTATAATTCCTGTTGTAAAACCAATTGAATGACAACAGAATGACCTGTAAAACAGGGGAATTAAAGGTTTAATATAATTTATTCAATACAAAAATAGCTACAATGCTTAATTATTTTTAAATCTTGTAATATGTTGAAGAGTGGTTCCCCATAATAATTAATTAAAAAAACGGAAAGGCACTTAGAATGACAACTTCTTGTTTTGTTGATATAAATTTTTTAATCTGTTTCCTCCAAATAATAATTTGAGTTAAATCCAGAATATCTTCATACAGCGGCAATCCACAATTGATATATTTCTGCTTTATATGTTGCACAAAGTAGAGTATTTGATTCATTAGAAAAAAAAATCCGGTTAAGGTTATTATAAATTTGAGTTTCAGCTGTTTCACCCTCAAAAATAAATAATATTAGACATTAAATGCCCCTGCCTTGTACATTTTCTCGATATTATGAGCTTTACGAAGCTCTTTTTCAGTTAATTTAGGAAGTGAAGCAATTTTATTTTTATACATTAAAAAATAACAATCCGGCCTTAATAGATCATTACTCATTAAGCTCGTGTTATGTGATGTAAGGATAATTTGACAATTATTCTTCAATAATTCTTTAACAATTATCTTAGAAAGCGACAAATGATAAAAAGCATCAAACTCATCAATAAAAATAAATGAGGGTGGTTTTTCGCTCATATTTATTCTTTGTAACCAGTAATATAATACTGTCAATGAACGTATCCCTGTAGAACAATTTTTCCAATAGTTAATTGTTTTATCCCCCAATTTTAGGTTTATTGTTTTTTTGCCATTAATTTCAGTTTCGCTTAAATCTATATCAATCTCAGCATTATGGAGAAAATTTTCAAAATCTTTTACATGATTTTTTTCAACAATATCCGTCAATATGTCATTAGATGTAGATTGATACCCAAGAAATAATCTATTATCTAAAGACTTAAACAAGAGCATATTTTCAATAAAATCAAAAAGCTGAAAAAAATTTTTGTTTGCCATGGAATCCTCTATAACAGCATTTGTTTTAATATATTTTAAAACAGAAATATTTATTTTACTTAAATCCTTATTAAGTGTTTCAGTCCCTTTAATATCGATAATTGTTTTGGCATCTTTTCTTTTATCATAATTGATAATAAGTTTATCATTAATATGAAATCTTTCATAAATAATTTTTGAAATAGAACTTTTACCATAATTATAACAAATATGGGTATCTTTAAATTTAAACTCAAATTTAAATTCAGTAATATTATCTTCTAAACCAGCATTTGTATAATCTTCATAAAGAAATGGATTTTTCATTTGACTATCAGTTAGCAAAAATATTATATCAAAAATCGCAAGCCCAAGATTAGATTTTCCTACATTATTGTGACCGTATATCAAACCTTTACTAATAATATCATTTTTGATACATTGCGGATTAAATTCGTAATTCTTTACATCAGATAGATCTAATGTAATCCAATCTTTAAAACCTTTAAAATTTCTTACTGAAAATTTATAAAGCATTAATAATTCCTTTCATGTTCCTGTTAAAATAAGACATCCTATCAATTATTGCAAGTACTTCCGTAAAAAAATTACGGCAACTATACATAATTAATTGTCGTCTTTTATGATATCAATCAATAGCTAAATTAAAAACATCTGTTCAAAACATGTAATTACTTCAAAAACCTATCACCAATTGAATTAGAATCTAATGATATTGGTATGATTTAGGCACTTACGATGTGTTGGTTGTCTAGTATGTTTTGTTTTTATTTGAACCACCGAAGAAGACGAATTCACCGAATTTGGTTACACGGATTATGCCAACTGTTTGAAGGGGAGTTGGATTTTAATCTTTTTTTAAAATTAGTGTTACAAAATGTTGTTTTTTTTATATAATAAAGCAGTAATATAAATAATTTATTAAAAAAGTATTTATTGTTGCGTTAATTGCACAGATATTATGGTATTTTTTTTAATTAATAAAAGATCTTAGGATATATATGAAAAGAGCGGAGAAATTGTCTTTCATTGAAATCTATCTCTTATCAAGGCCCGATGGTACTACAAGAACTGAAATTGCAAAGGCGCTGGGAGTTCATCGATCTACTGTGAGTAGATGTATTGATGATCTGTCTTTTTCTGCCCCACTTATAGAGGATGATAAAAATAGATTATTTATTAACAAAACTAAATATTTAAATAACATAAAGTTGAATATTCATGAAATTTTCGCAATTTATTTAGCTGTAAGACTTTTAAGTTTAACATTCAGGCTCTACTCCCCTCATCTATATTCAGGAATTAGAAAAATAGCAAAGGCAATAGAAAAATTCACTCCTCTTTTCGCTCGTTTTATAAAGCTGACAGCTGATGATATTTCTCTAAGAAGTTCAGAACTCTGGAAAGAGAAAATAAGAATACTGGAAGTATTAACAGAAGGATGGATAAATAATAAAAAAATTGGTATTAAATATAAATCAAAAAATTCAATAAACATACATAAATACACTATATCAGTATATTTTATCGAACCATATACAGCCGGTAAATCTATTTATATTTTTGCTCATGCTGATGAGGTAAATGAAAAGAGAACTTTTCGACTGGAAAGAATCATTAAAGCAAATCTACTTAAAGATAACTACACTATAGAGAATGAATTTGATTATAAATCTTTCTTTAAAGATGCCTGGGGAATATGGAATTCCGGTAATAAAACAGAAAAGGTCGTTTTAAAATTTTCACCTAATGCAGCAAAAAGATTAGCAGAAACAAAATGGCATGATAGCCAGAACATAAAAATAAATAAGGACGGCAGTGCTATCTATTCGGTAAATATTTCAGAAACCCTTGAGATGGTTCCCTGGATACGAGGATGGGGTTCCGATGTGGAAGTTCTGGAGCCTAAAGAGTTGAGGGATTTTATGCGGGGAGAGGCGAAAAAATTGGGGGAAATGTATGGGTGAGTGGAAAGAGTATTATAAGTTTTGAAGGAAAGCTGAGACTTAGGGGAGACGATGGAATATATAGCACATACTGAAAATGAATCAGGTAAAGTTCATTCGCTTAAAGAACATCTTATTAATACAGCTGATTTAGCAGAAACTTTTACAGAGAATGAAAATATTAGAAAAATTTGTAAGTTGACTGGCCTTGCTCACGATTTTGGTAAATATCAAAAAGAATTTCAGGATTATTTATTATATGGTGGACGTCGCGGTAGTGTTCCACACTCAAAATTCGGCGCTATTGTGTTCAGGATAATGGATGAATTAGCAGATATTCCATGGTCAAAAGAAATATCTTTTTGTATTGATGGACATCATGGAGGCCTTCCGGATCATTCAAAATGGAAGCTTGTAGATACTTCCTTTAATGCTGAAAAAGCTAAAATAAAATATCAGCAGTTATTAAAAGTTTTTCTTGAAGATATGAATTTAAATCAAGAAGTGTTTAGGAGTATTATAACAACATCTGATATGGATATTCTGGATAAAGAACTCATCACTCGTTTTATCTTTAGTTGTTTAACTGATGCTGATTGGTTAGATACAGAAAAGCATTTTAATCTTGGAAAATATCAATCAAGAATAAATAGACATTTAAATTATACAGATTTAATAAAGATTTTAGATGATTTTTTTGAACAATTACCCTGTGATGGAGAAATAAATAATTTAAGAAATAAAACAAGAGAATATGCCCTATTAAAGGCAAATAAAATAGTTGATTTTTATTCTTTAAATTTGCCGACAGGAATGGGTAAGACCTATACATCACTTTACTGGGCATTACATCATGCAAAAGCAAATAATTTAAAAAGAATAATTATTGTTTTACCTTTTGTTAATATTATTGATCAAACCGCACAGATTCTAAAAGAAAGATTTGGAGAGGATGTTGTGCTGGAGCACCATTCCGGTATTTCTGAAATTGATGACTCTGAAGCAAAATATGATTTTAAAAAATTAGCATGCGAAAATTGGGATTACCCAATTATTATTACTACTACTGTACAGTTTTTTGAATCATTATTCAGTAACAAGCCCTCAAAATGCAGGAAAATACATAACATTGCTGAATCAGTTGTAATTTTTGATGAAGTGCAATCTTTACCTATAGAAATTATCATTCCAACTTTAACAATTCTTAAAAACTTTCAAAAAACTTTAGAAACTAGTTTTCTTTTTTGTACAGCCACATTACCGGCTTTTACAAAAAGAGAAAAATTTGATGGAATTGATTGTATTACATCCCTGGTTGAAGATCCTGAGTACTTATTCAGAAAAACAAAAAGGGTTAAATATAATCTTTTTAATGACTTAAAGGCTGTTGACTTCAATTATCTTTCAAATTATGTGAATGAACACGAAACTCCGGCATTAGTAATTTTTAATACAAAAAAAGATGCTTTACAATTTTATATTGAAATTAATAATAGTAATATGAACTGGGAAAAGATTTATCATCTTTCGACATCTATGTGTCCTGTTCACAGAAAATCCGTAATAAGCAAGATACGGGATGATCTACAAAATAAGAAAAGAATAGTTGTTTCTTCTACTCAATTAATAGAAGCCGGAGTTGATTTTGATTTTCCGTTGGTCTTTAGGGCTATGGCACCTCTAGAATCTATTATACAATCTGCCGGTAGATGCAATCGTGAAGGTAAAATGGATTCTTTTGGTCAGGTTTTTATTTTTCAACTGGTTGCAAACAGAATGCCGGATAAGACTTATAATGCGATATCGGTTCATGCAAAAAATATGATTGAAGACAATATCAATAGATTAGACGATTATACATTTTATGAAGATTACTATAGGCAGATAATAAGTTTATATATAGGTCCTGACAGTAAAAAAATTAATAAACAAAGAAAACAATATAATTTTAAAGAAGTAGCAAAATTATACAGAATTATAGAAAACTCAACAATTCCTCTATTTATTTCTGAATATAATGAAGAAAGTAAAGTATTATTTAAAGCAATTGAATATAAAGAAAAATTATCAAGAAATGATTATCGTAAAATGCAGGTATATACAGTACAAGTTTATGATAATTTTATTCAAAAAAATCGTGAATGGATTATAGATATGCCACAAGGATTTAAGGTGTGGTATGGAGCATATATTGATGAGACAGGAATTTCCATGAATAGTAGTGAAGATATTGATATGATTTTATAGGAGGACAAATGCTTGATAAAGATGTGGTAAGGGTAAAAGTTACAGGAGATTTTGCCTGTTTTACAAGACCCGATTTAAAAGTTGAAAGAATGACTTATCCTTGTATGACTCCTTCAGCCGCCAGAGGCATACTTGATTCTATCCTTTGGAAACCGGAGTTTAAATGGTATGTCAGAAAAATCAAGGTTTTAAAACCTGTAAAATTCTTTTCTTTCAAACGGAATGAAATTAATAGTAAACAAGGGTCTGTCCCAATAGTTGTTGATGAAGTGAATAATAGCGGAAAACCAAAATATCGTTCGCAACGAAACAGCATTCTTTTAAAGGATGTCTCATATATTATTGAGGCCAGTATATTTATAGATGAATATTCTGAAATAAATCCACCAAAAAAATATACAGAAATGTTTAACCGTCGTGTAAAAAAAGGTCAGTGTTTTAGACGTCCATTCCTGGGTACCAGAGAATTTGCGGCAGAATTTATACCTGCCCTTGAGGACGATTACCCAATTCAGGAAACCATTCCCATAGGCAGCATGTTATTTGATATTTTTTATGATGATAAGGGGAAACCTGAACCAGTATTTTTCTATGATGTTGCAGTTAAAGATGGTGTTTTAGATTGTGAAGTGCCTGAGAATGATCAACTATTGAAATCAACACATATAAGGCCTCCTCTTGAAGAAGATATCTTGAGTCAACTTCAATTATTAAGATCTGAGGAGGAGTAATTCATGATACAGCAGCTAAGTGCTTTAGGAAAAAAGTTAAGAGAAGAAAAAGCCAAAAAGAGTATCGTGCATGATGCATTGAAGTCAGAACCTTTTGCAATTGATCTTAATATTACAAAAGAAGGCCATTTTCATAGTTTTGTGTTATTTGATAAACAAACTACTGTTGTCGAAGCTTTATTATCAAAGAAAGGAAAAGCACGCTTATTATTAGATAAAGTAGAGGAGCTCCTGGGGATTGGTAAAGATGAAAAAAAGCATCAACTATTTTTAAATAAGTTAGAAGAGTATAAAGACGTTAAAGAATTGGAACCGGTATTTAAATTTTATAATGAGAATAAAAATAAAGGGCATGTTAAGGCATTAGAATGTTTTTTTGAAAATATTCCTGAAAAAGAACAAATGAATAATATTGCTTTTAGGATTATTGACGAGGAAATTCGTATTCATGAAAAAGAAAGCGTTTATGATGCTATTATTGAAAAATATTTGAATTGGGAACATTCCGAAATGGAAAAAAACCAAACGCAATGTTCTTTATGTGGAAAAAGTAAACATCCCGTATTGGATTTACCTCATGGTTTAATGAAAAGAGTTCCTGAAGGTCAGTCAGCAGGTTGCGCATTGATATCCTATAATGTAAACGCATTTGAATCATATAACCAGAAAGGAAACCTTAATTCAAGAATCTGTACAAATTGCGCTAAAACTTACACTGAAGGTTTGAACTGGTTACTACAAAATGGTCAAAGTCAAAAAAACAAGAATGGAAAAGATTATTTTAATTTTTCAAATCGAAAGAACTTGAGTTCGGATACAGCAATCGTATTCTGGACAAAGGAAAATAAAAATGTGAATGAACTGGATCTACTTAATAATAAACATGAAATAGATTTACTCAATCCATTCCAAAATAAATCTTCAGGGAGCAAGTATCAAGCTGAAGCAGCAGATATAAAGCAATTATTTAAATCTATTTCTTCCGGACAGACAGGTGCTGTTAGTAATGTTGATACAGATCGGTTTTACGCAATAATATTATCAGGAGCAGCCGCCAGAATTGCTATTAGAAGCTGGATAGAAATTGCTATGAACCAGATGAGAAGCAACATCGAAAAATGGCTAAATGATATTTCTATAATTAAGTATGATAAACCTGTTTTTAAAAAAACCTTTAATCCAATACAAAATCTTTCATTTTCATGTGCTGTTCATAGAAAAGATAAACAGGGGGTGTATTTATGTAACTATAAAGATCCTGTTATAGGGATAGTAAGCACATCTTTATGGAAAGCCGCATTACTAAATACTATTTTACCTTTAAATATCCTGGATAAAGTCCTTCGCAGAATAAAAACAGAGGAGGGTCGAATTACCGATTCACGAGCGGCTTTAATTAAGTTGATTTTAAATAGAAATAATAAAGGAGGTCATATGCTAAAAGAGGAATTGGATAAAAAAAATAAATCCACAGCATATATCTGTGGCCGAATTTTCTCTGTGTTGGAGAGTATCCAGAGAGCGGCTTTAGGAAAAAATGTTAATGCCGGAGTAAGGGAACGATTTTTTAGTTCTGCTTCTACAAGTCCTTCATTAGCGTTCGGGAGATTGATGAAACTAAGCCAGAATCATCTTTCAAAAATTAAAAATGAGGAACCAGGTCTTGCTGTTTTTCTGGATAAAAAATTGCAAAAGTTGTTTTACCTTGTAGATGCATTCCCGGTAATTTTTACTATGGAAGAACAGGGACAGTTTGCCATTGGTTATTATCATCAAAAGCATGAAAATTTTAAGAAAGCTGAACAAAAGGCTGAATACAAAGCAATGGTTGAAGAAGAAGAAGGAGAAAAAAATGAGTGATGTAATAAAAAACAGGTATGATTTTATTTATTTATTCGATGTAAAGGATGGGAACCCTAATGGAGATCCGGATCAGGGAAATTTGCCAAGAGCAGATATAGAAAATCAGGAAGGTTTGGTTAGTGATGTATGTATTAAACGTAAGGTTAGAAATTATATTATGCTTAAACAAGAATTGACCCCACCCTATGATATTTTTATAAGACAGGACAAATACTTAAATGAAATCATAGATAATGCAAAAGGCGAAAAACCTTTGGAACGACAGAAGAATTTGTGTAAAGACTACTATGATATAAGGACTTTTGGTGCCGTTATGAGTACAGGGAAAGGCGCCGGTACTGTAAGAGGTCCTGTTCAATTTACTTTTTCCCGTTCTACCGACAGGATTTATCAGGCAGAGCATTCTATCACAAGATGTGCTGTAACTACGGAAACAGCAAAGGCCCAGGAGAAAAGAGAACATGCTTCAACTTTTGGCCGCAAGTCAACAGTTCCATACGCATTGTACAGAATGCATGGTTTTGTGTCAGCATTTGATGCAATAAAATCACAGTTTACAGAAAATGATCTGGCCTTATTATGGGAAGCCCTTCTGAATGCTTTTGAGCATGATCGAGCTGCTGCACGTGGAGAGATGAATCCGAGAAAACTAATTATTTTTAAACACAAGGGTCTTCTGGGTAATGCGCGATCTGGCGAGTTGTTTGAAAGAATCACAATAAAAAGAAAAAGTGATTTACCAAGGTCATATTCAGATTATGAGATAACTATAAATAAAGATTTGCCATCAGGAGTAGAACTTATCGAGATGTTATAAAAATGTATCATGAAGATGATCTGCTTATGATTTCTGCGTTACAACACCTCATTTTCTGTCCCAGGCAATGCGCACTAATCCACATTGAGCAAACCTGGTCAGAAAATAGATTTACCATGGAAGGACAGATAATGCATGAACGCGTACATTCCGGGAATATTGAAAATAGAAAGAATAGTAGAATTGAATTCAGTATGCAGCTACGGTCTCTTGAATTAGGACTTACAGGAAAAGCAGATATAGTTGAATTTGAATACGAGAGTTCAAAAAAGAATAAAATAATTAATATTATCCCTGTGGAATATAAAAGAGGTAAGCCAAAGAAAAATAATTCTGATAATGTTCAGCTTTGCGCGCAGGCACTTTGTATTGAAGAAATGCTGAATGTGCCTATAGAAAAGGGTCTGATTTATTACGGTAAAAAAAGGGAAAGGCATGAAGTCATTTTTACCAATGAATTAAGAAGCCTGGTAAAAAAAACCGCATTAGAGCTGCATGAATTGTTCAATAAAGGAAAGACACCTGCTCCGATATATAATAAAAAATGCAGTTCCTGTTCATTATTCAATATATGTCTACCTGATAAAATAGGAAAAAATGTTAAGCAGTATATTAAAAAACATATACTTTTTTCTGAAGAAGAGATGTAATGAAAAAATTGCTAAATACACTTTATATTTCAACCCAGAAAACATACCTTTCTCGTGAACGGCAGACCGTAGTTGTAAAAAATTCCGGGAAAAAACTGGCACAGATACCTATCCATACTCTGGATGGTATAGTATGTTTCGGAAATGTACTTATCAGCCCCTTTTTACTGGAATTATGTTCAAAGAATTCAATTACAGTAAGCATGATGAGCCAGTATGGTAAATTCCTGTCCCGTTTCCAGGGTTCTGTTTCCGGTAATGTATTATTAAGAAGAAATCAATACAGATTTGCTGATAATAATGAAATTACAGTTGATATTATAAAAAATATTCTTTGCGGTAAAATATTAAACAGTAGAACAGTAATAAGAAGGGCCATGAGAGATCACCCTGATCGCATAAATATTGATAACTTTGAAGATGTATCTTCGAAGTTAAAAAGAAGCATCGACCGTATTGAATCAGCCGAAGATACAGATTTTCTGCGCGGAGTGGAAGGTGAAACCGCAAGATATTATTTCAGTATTTTTAATGATCTTATTTTATCTGATGACGATTATTTTATTTTTTCCGGCAGAAACAGGAGACCTCCGAAAGATCCTGTAAATGCTTTACTATCTTTTTTATACACAATAATGATGCATGATGTTTGTTCTGCCCTGGAAGGATGCGGCCTTGATCCTGCTGTAGGATTTTTACACAGGGATCGTCCGGGGAGAATGGGACTTGCTCTTGATTTAATGGAAGAATTCCGCGCAATTATAATTGACCGACTAACACTTTCACTAATTAACCGGAAACAGATAACAAGAAAAGATTTTGAAGAATCTCCAGTTGGTGTTTTTAAATTAAAGGATAAGGCCAGAAAACAAGTCTTGACGTCATATCAAAATAAAAAGAATGAGGAAATATTTCATCCCTATATAGATAAAAAAGTAAAAATCGGATTGCTTTTTCATGTCCAGGCAATGCTGCTTGCAAGGTTTATTCGAGGGGATATTAACGGATATCCTGTCTTTTTCTGGAAATGAGGTATTAAATAATGATGGTTGTTGTGTGTTATGATGTTTCTTTTGAAATTGAAGGAGCTCAAAAAAGATTAAGAAGGATTTCCAAAATTTGTAAGGATTACGGACAGAGAGTCCAGTTCAGTGTTTTTGAATGTATTGTTGATCCTGCGCAGTGGGTATCTTTGAAAAACAGATTGATACGGGAATATGATGAAGAGAATGATTCTTTAAGATTTTATTATTTAGGTAAGAATTATAAAAACAGGGTTAAATATATTGGAAAAGTTAAATCAATCGAACAGGAAGATCCTTTAATTTTATAAAATGCGAATATCATGCTTACATAAAAAGCTTTAACTTTCGCAAAAAATATAAATACTTATATATAAAGGAAATAGGTCTTTGAAAAATAAGAGAAGGAAATATATAAAAGTAATTAATAATGTTTCGCAAAAATCCTATTATAATTCATTATATTATAATAAAATATAAGATATACAGTCGCACCCCTCGCGGGTGCGTGGATTGAAACATAATATAACAATAGAAATAGCAACAACAAAACAGGTCGCACCCCTCGCGGGTGCGTGGATTGAAACCAATTATTACTATATCTGCTAACAGAGGTGTAAAGTCGCACCCCTCGCGGGTGCGTGGATTGAAACCGGTAATATCTTGTATGCAGCTTGCAATATCTTCGTCGCACCCCTCGCGGGTGCGTGGATTGAAACATTGCCTGTCCATTTATAACCCCACCACCTACTCTTGTCGCACCCCTCGCGGGTGCGTGGATTGAAACTTCCTAAAATTGCAAAAGAAGAAATAGATGTCAAGTCGCACCCCTCGCGGGTGCGTGGATTGAAACTACTATATGCCTATCTAAATCATAATCCTTAATAGGTCGCACCCCTCGCGGGTGCGTGGATTGAAACTATTTTAGTTTGATTCTCTGCTTTTTCTAAATTCGGGTCGCACCCCTCGCGGGTGCGTGGATTGAAACTTTCAGTTGGTATAGATCCACATGGTGGTTATACAGGTCGCACCCCTCGCGGGTGCGTGGATTGAAACTAAATTTGATTCATCCAACCATTGCCATTCGTAAAGTCGCACCCCTCGCGGGCGCGTGGATTGAAACTGGTAATGCTGGGGGAATAGCGGGTGCAAGGGTACGTCGCACCCCTCGCGGGTGCGTGGATTGAAACTTATTAGCCATTATATTCTACTGGTTTATATCGTGTCGCACCCCTCGCGGGTGCGTGGATTGAAACAAAGAGTTCGCTTCCAATATATTCACTTGCTCTAAGTCGCACCCCTCGCGGGTGCGTGGATTGAAACTATTATTACTTGCGTCTAATGTTGCCGTTATTCTGGTCGCACCCCTCGCGGGTGCGTGGATTGAAACTAATATAGACACTTGATTCATATAATTTGTAAGCGTCGCACCCCTCGCGGGTGCGTGGATTGAAACCAGTTGACGGTGATGATTATATTACTATTACTTATAGTCGCACCCCTCGCGGGTGCGTGGATTGAAACCTGGGTGTATTAACTTATATCCTGACACTTGTAAGTCGCACCCCTCGCGGGTGCGTGGATTGAAACCATCTACTTCAATAATAGAGTTTTTATATAATAAGTCGCACCCCTCGCGGGTGCGTGGATTGAAACACCAGATACTTTCATAAGTTTCCAAGGAACAGAACGTCGCACCCCTCGCGGGTGCGTGGATTGAAACTATTAAAAAGCGGATGAAATTTCCACCATGATAGATAACTCGTACTCCCCCTCATCTATAAGCTCCTGATTAAGATACTTCCCTTTCTCATCTACAGTATGAACATCTTTATTTTTAGGTATATAAAATACATCCACCAGATATATTAGATAAATATCTCGGCTATGAGTTTATAAGCAGAAGAATTAGAATATTCAACATAGTTTTTTGGATTTTTAACAGTAGAAAGTTCCAGCCTTTCAAGATATGTATAAAAACCACAGCCTAAATTTAAAACAGCTGTTTTTTAAAGAAAAAAAAGCGGATTAAAACCCGCTAGCAAACGAACCTTTTAAACTCTATAAGAGCATGGCCTTTACATCAAGGCAAAAAAGATTATTTTCTTTCCCTTATTAAAAAGGAGGGTGGAATACCTAAATATAAAAATTTTCTTAAATAATAATATATATATAATAATATAACTTTAGCATATACAACATTTTTGATGTGTTAAAATCTATTCGGTGAATTCGGAGTATTCGGTGGTTTAAATAAAAATATTACAAATACGAAAAATTATCCTGAGAATACGAAAGACTCTCTCCTAAAAAATAAAGCTAATATCCGGAACCATTATCTTTAACATATACAACTAAATATCCGAGCTTTTAGCTGGCGAGAAATCTTAAAAATTTTAAATTACAACTATATTTTACTGTCTGTAATAAATAGAATATCTGGCACCATCAGGATTTATTTGAGCTACACCACTTTGAGCTTCAAGAGTGTTTCCGTCT
>SDBV01008727.1_pt1 | contig 13620 bp, 8 predicted proteins | sample 2277081 | NCBI WGS metagenome assembly SDBV01 (sample SAMN10402039, study PRJNA504765) | marine sediment metagenome | isolation source: marine sediment core GS10_PC15, 223 cmbsf | place: Arctic Ocean: Southern Knipovich Ridge | collected 2010 | reverse complement strand
CTTCAGTGGGATGCGCGATGTTGATGTCCATGCTGCCTCGGGCAGCGATCGCCTTGAGGTTCTTCGAACCAAAGACGGCTCCCATCCCCGTTCTGCCGCCGGCGTTCTTGAGTCCCGTCATCACGTTTGCGTACCGCACCAGGTTCTCGCCGGCGGGACCGATCACCACGCACTTGATATCCTCATCGCCGAGTTCGTTTCTGATCGCCCGCTGGGTCTCGTGTACGTTCAGACCCCACAGGTCGGCGGCGTCGCGTATCTCGATCTCACCATTGTGAATCCACAGATAGACGGGCTTCTCGGCCTTGCCCTTGATGACAAGATGGTCGAATCCGGCCCATCTCAATTCGGGGGCAAAAAACCCACCCATGTTCGAGCTGCCGAAGAATCCGGTGAGCGGCGATTTTGCACAGACGTGCGTCCTTGCGGTCGCAGAAGCCAGCGTTGCGCCCAGGATGCCTGCGCTGATCAGCAGTGCGTTGTCGGGGCCCAGTGCGTCGACGCCTGCTTCCGTGTGGTTGTACAGCAAGTAGGCGTCCAATCCCCTGCCTCCAAGATACTTCCTGCGTATTTGAAGCGGGATCGGCTTCGTGTCGATCGCTGCCGAGGTGAGATCGATGTAGGCTATCTTTCGGTTCAGGGCCATTCTTCTACCCTTCCTTCTTTGCGGCGGCTTCCTGGGCGATCTTCCGGTTCACGTCCCATACCGGCCCGCGTATCCGGGGGAAATTCGGCCCGATCCAGGACACACGCCACTGCAGACCACAAGTTGGGCACTTGCACTGTGTGGCGCCGGGTTGAACGGAAATCCTCGCCATGCAACTTGGGTTGTGGCACCTGAACTTGCCATGCGTCCTGGTCTTGGCCAGACCCTCGACGCCGGACAATTCCTCCTTTTTGTCTGTCATCTGCGTCCTCCTCGTGTCCGGTCGGAGTTCTTGTATGCGTCGTTGATCAACACCATCGGGTGAACCGCCTTCTTTGTATCCTGACGGGCCTCTATTTGCAACATGCAGGTCCCACATTCCGTCACCACGGCGTCCACTTCAGCGTCTTCTATATCTGCCCAGAGCTTCCGTGCGATCTTCACCGACAGATCGTAGTGGGCCGCTTTCATGCCGAAGGAGCCACCCATCCCACAGCAACTGTCCACGACCTTGCTCACGCGAATTCCAGGTATCAACTCCAAAAGCTCAACCGGTTCTCTGCTGATTCCCTGTACTTTCAGATGGCAGGGGTTGTGGTACAGGACCCTAAGCGGCGTCTGACCGAACATTGTATCCAACCTGCCCTGATGCAACAACCTGACAAGATACTCCGGCGCATTCAAGACGCGGCTTGATACCAACCTGGCTTCCTGACTATCGAAAAACGGCAACCCCCCCTTCTTCAACATGAAACTGCAGCTTGGGCAGGTAGTTACTATATCCAGGCCCGAAGCGGCCATCTGAGAGAGAGACTGCACGATTTGATTGAAGTTCTTCTTCGCCCCTTTCATGTTCCCGTTGGACATCATCGGCATGCCGCAGCATTTCTGTTCGGCCAGCAGCACCTCGATTCCGTTGGTCTGGAGGACCTCGACGAAGGCCTCGCCGATCTGGGGGTGATAATAGTTGGCGTAGCAGCCACTGAAATAGACAACCTTCTCAGTCACGCCCTTCTCAGTCACGCCCTTCTCAGTCATCGCGGTTCACCCATTTCTTCAGCGTGCGGCGCTGAAACGCCGGCAGCCGAGCGTTTCTGTGGACGCCCATTACTGTCTCCATGATCCGCCGGCAGACAGAGAGACTGCTCACCCAGTTGGAAACCGGCGCCGTCATCGACCCGATCTTGGCCAGCAACTCAGGCTGATCCATCAACCGCTGCTTCCAGCTCCTGCCGTGTATTGCGTAGTGCTCGAACTGGGCTCTCCAGATCAAGGCGGGAATATCGATATCGAGCGGGCACTGCACGTGACAGCAGCCACAATGAAGACAGGCCTGGGTGGTGTCTAGCCGACCCTGCAGGAACCCGAGGAGGTAGTTCTTGGGGCTCCAGAGCATCCCATCGAGGTCAATGTGTTGCCCGATCGGGCATTGCCGGGCGCATGCCCCACAATCAACGCAGAGGAAGAGATCCCGGTACTGGTCGGCGAATATCTCGGTCCGGCCATTGTCCAGGATCAACACGTGGAGCTGCCGGTCCGCAGTGCCCCGGTCCCCAGCGATCGTGGGGAGCCCTTCAAAGTCGTAGTCCTCCACCTCCTTCGGACCCAGATCCAGCAGGATACTCTCCAGGCCGAATACTCCCATCGACTTGGTCTGAAGCAGGGCTGCCGGGCGGTCTTTGACGACCTTCTCCGGGCAGACCACGATCACGATCTTCTTCGCCTGCTGGAGGTCCTTGGAGATATTGGACATGTGCTGCAGGAAGAAGGCGGAGCCGTCAGCAGCGGAAACCGCATTGACTCCCACCACCGCAATGTAATCTCGCACTTGCCCCGATTCCAGGTGCGTAAACGTCCTGGCAACGTCGAACGATTCGACCAGGCCCTTCTCATGGAATCCCGACAGTCCCCAGTAGTCCTCGGTCTTCTTCTCGAAGGCGTCGAACTCCTTGAAGTAACGAACGTACGTCTGCAGGCCGGCGGCTTGTAGCTGGGGCCGAAGCTCGTTCACGACGACGTTTGATTTGTTGATCGAAACGAGGTCCGTGCGTCCGGCAACCTGCTTGACGTAGGACGCAGCTTGCGCGGCGTCCGGCGCGACGGTCCACTCGACACCCGCGAACTGCGAGAGGTTCTTCTTGTACTGCTGGATCAACGAGGTTTGGTTGTCCCGGCAGTGCCGGCGAATTTCACCGAGTTGGGTCTGGATGGACTGAAGATCGAGCGGAGACTCTCTGCGAGCCACGATTCCAGCAGCTCGACGCTGTCCGGCTGCCGGCTCGACCATCAGTAATGGGGGAATCTGGGCCATGTGCCACGGCGTCCCTCAGGCTTAGCGCAGAGGGAATCCCTTCGGTAATCTGAATTTCATGATGTTGCTCTCGCCTCATTGTCCACTGCGACTGACACGTTTTCAATCCCCTTTCACGACCGCCGAATGTACTACCAGTGCGGGGTGCCGTCAAGAAGTCGGCGCCTTGGCGGCCGGGTCCTCGAATGAGCAACACCAACCGCCTCGCTGCGAACCGCCCTCCCCCGAACCGTTCGTGCGGCTTTCACCGCGAATCGGCCCGAAACTGGCCTGCTTGCGCACATCCAGCCTAGTCGCAGGCCGATTGATATTCAGTGGGAGCGGCCGAGCGACTACCGGACTCGGCAGGGCTCATTTCAACCCCCTCCGTAGAGTTATAAGGAAGAGTGGCAGCCGTCTCAAAAGAGTTGCACGCCCGTTATCTGTCGGCTATGATGACCCAAGTTAAGCCAGTGAAACCTTCTTCGTCGGCTTGCTTTCCCGCATCGCAGTTTCACACTTACGCTCAATCACCTAGCCATCGAACTGCCACCTTCTCGCTCGACAACTCAGTGAGGTGGTGGGAGAATAAGCCCGTTACGATCAGCAACGGATGGCTCAGAGATCCTTGTGTTCATGGCCAGTGGCCTGGGGAGTTAAGAAGGGCTGGGATCTTCCTTGGCGAGTTGAAGACTTTTTCTGGATTCAAGCCGAGTTTGAGGTGATCTGCGATGACAAGAAAGACGGTCTCACTCTGCCTACTCATCTTCGCGATCTCGGCTCTCGTTTCGCCGGGAGGTGATGCACCCGCCGAGGAACCGGCCGGCGGTTCCAAGACGGGCTTGGTTGATTTCGTCAATGATGTGATGCCGCTGCTGAACAAGCTTGGCTGCAACGCGGCGAAATGCCACGGTTCGTTGAAGGGGAAAAGCGGATTCAAGCTTTCCATGTTCGCAGGCGAACTCGGGGAGGATTTCGCAGCCCTGACCAAGTCGGCCGAAGCGAGACGAATCAACAAGGTTGAACCGGACAAGAGCCTGTTTCTTTTGAAGGCAACTGCCAGCATCCCGCACGAAGGGGCGAAGACGGTTCAACTCCAAGTTGGCTCGCCCGAATACCACACGCTTGCTACCTGGGTCGCTCAAGGAGCACTCTGGGGCGACGAGCAAGCGCCGAAGCTCGTTTCCATCAAGGTCACGCCCCAAGAGCAGATCCTGCCCAAGGGAGCGGCCCACCAGATTTCGGCAACCGCTGCGTTCTCCGACGGCAGCCAGAAAGACGTAACTCGGCTCGCCCTCTACGCATCGTCTGACGAAAAGGTTGCCGCCGTCGACGGAAACGGGAAGGTCCAGGCGAGCGACTTCGGCGAGTCCCACGTGCTGGTCAACTACATGCGACAAACGAGTGTGGTCCGCATCGTCGTCCCGCAACCTCTTCCGTCTCCACCCCCGAACGTCGCGCCAAGCAACAAGATCGACGAGTTCGTGTTTGCCAACTTGCAGAAACTCGGGATTCCACCTTCCCAGCTTTGCACGGATCAAGAGTTCTTCCGCCGCGTCTATCTCGATCTGATCGGCACCTTGCCTACGCCCGATGAAGCTCGCGCCTTTCTTGCCGATTCCGACCCCCAGCGGCGGAGCAAGCTTATTGACCGATTGCTCGAGCGTGACGAATTTGCCGACTGCTGGGCTTTGAAGTGGGCTGACCTGCTGCGGATCAAAAGCGGTGTTGGTGTTATCCGGCCGGCGGCTGGGGAGGCTTATTACCGGTGGATTCGAGAGAGCATATCGCAGAATATGCCGTATGACCAGTTTGTTCGGGAGCTGGTTACGGCATCCGGGAGCGGTTACCGGGTTGGTGCTACCAACTTTTTCATGCCCGCATCCAACAAAGACCCGCAAAGCTTCGCCGAGGCTTCCGCTTTGATTTTCATGGGAGCCAGAATTGGCTGCGCCCGCTGCCACGCTCACCCGACTGAAAGCTGGACCTTGGACGACAACCTGGGGCTGGGTGCCTTCTTCGCCACGGTGAGTTTCAAAAAGACCAAAGAGTGGACGGAGGAGATTGTCTTCTCGAATCCCAAGAAGACACTCCGGCACCCGAAGACCGGCCAGGTGGTTATGCCGAAGTTTTTGGACGGCCAGGTATTGGACTTAGCGGCCCCCGAGACCGCGGCCAAGCGGGCCGAAGCGGCGGCTGCGGGCGCGAAGGCCGCGGCCACCAACGCGGCTGGCGCGCAAGCCAATGCTGAAAAGGGGGCGTCTGCCAAGCGCCAGCAGGCGGGCGAAGCGAAGAAGAAGCTGGATGATCTGGTGCAAACGCAGCAGAAGCCGGCTGAGGCCAATCTGGCCGCGGCCACCCAGGCCGTGACCGACGCGGCCGGTGCCAAAGCCGCCGTGGACAAGGCCTTGGCGGATGCCACAGCCGTCACGGCGAAAGCGCAGGAGGCTCAGCAGGCAGCCGAGAAGGCGGCCCAGGAGGCCGAGGCCACCGCCAAGACCATCGCCGAGGATGCCGCCAAGTCCGAGGAGGAAAAGAAGCAGGCTGCCGACGAAGCGGCCGCCAAGCGCAAGGCGGCCGACGAGGCCACGACTGCCTTGACCCAAGTACAGCAGAACCAGCAGCAAGCGCAGACTCAGGCCGACACCGGCGCGAAAAAGCTGGCCGAAAGCGAAGCGCAGAAGAAAGCCGTCGAGCAGGCATTGGCCGTCGTCGGGACCCAAGCGGCCGCTGCCACGACGGCTCACCAGGCCGCTGAGAAAGCGGCCAAGGACGCGGAAGCGGTGGCCGCCACGGCCAAGGCCCAAGCCGACAAGGCCCGGGCGGCGCAGGTGGCGGCCGAGAAGGCCGCCGCCGAGAAGCGCACGCTGGCCAACCAGGAGAAAGAAAAGGACCCCCGCCTGGTATTTGCCGATTGGCTCACATCTGAACAGAATCCCTGGTTTGCCCGGAACATCGTCAACCGTATTTGGTTTTGGCTGTTGGGGCGTGGGATTGTCCATGAAGTGGATGATCTGAGGAGCACGAATCTACCGGAGAACCCGGATCTTCTGAAGTACTTGGAGCAGGAACTCGTCAGCCACAAGTATGATCTGAAGCACATCTATCGGCTGATCCTGAACTCAAGAACCTACCAGCTTTCTTCACGGCCTAACCAGTTCAACGAGAAGGACCGCACCCACTTTTCCCATTATCGCGTGAAGCGCCTTGGCGCCGAACAGCTCTTGGATGCAGTATCCCAAGTGACCGAAACTTGGGAGACGTTCGTTAACCGAACCGCCGCTCCTAACGTCAGCCTGCCCAGGGGCCATAAGGCAAGCCGGATCGCGGATGGCAGCACCGAATCTGCATTCCTCGCCATGTTCGGCCGCGCGGCAAGAAGCACGTCCTTCGAGTCGCAAAGAACCTCGACCCCTTCGATGCGGCAGGCGCTCTACCTGATCAACTCCGACCAGTTCCAAGCCAAGGTCGCGAACTCCCCACGCATGAAGCGACTTATCGAGGCGAAAAAGAGCGACGCGGAGACGATCGACGAGCTTTATCTTGCCACCCTGTCTCGCCCCCCGACCGAAAAGGAACGGAGCAGGGCGCTGGAATACGTTTTGGGAACGAGCCAACCTGCTATTGGACAGGCCCAGGCCGAGAAGAAGGCTGCTGAGCAGACGCTGGCCAAGGTGCAAGGCGACCTGGCAAAGGCCAAGGCCGACTACGACGCAGCCGAGAAGGCAGCCAACGAGGCCGAAGCCACGGCCCAAGCGGCTTTTAACAAGACGGATGCCGACAAGTCCGCCGATGAAAAGAAGATGGCGCAGGACGAAGCCGCCGCCAAGCGGAAGACAGCCAACGAGGCCAAAACCGCGCCGGACAAACTGGCGGCCGACGAGAAGGCGGCCACCGCCAACGTGACTCAAGCCAACCAGAAGCTCGATGCCGCCAACGCCACGCACCAGAAACTAAGGGTGCCGGCGCTGCAGGACGTTTTGTGGGCGCTGCTGAACACGAAAGAGTTTATGTTTAACCATTAAGTGTTTTTGGAACCTCTAGGTTCAAAGACCCCCAAGGAGTGCTTTACTATGTTGGAGATCAAAGCTCGAAGCCTGGGCTCGAGGTGTGCGGGCATGAGCCGCCGCGACTTTGTAAGAGCAGGGGCCATGGGTGCCCTGGGCCTGAACCTTGCAGACTTCTTCAAGCTGAAGGCCCATGGGGCGACGACCGAGGGGAAGGCGAAATCCGTGATTCAGCTTTGGCTGCACGGAGGTCCAACTCACTTGGACACTTTTGACCCCAAGCCGGAAGCCGGGGAAGACTATTGCGGTGAGCTGAAGAACCCCATCGCGACCAAGGCGCCGGGAATGAAGATTTGTGAACTCTTGCCCTTGATGGCCAAGCAAGCGGATAAGTTCTCAATACTTCGAGGCTTTACCTCCCAGCATGGTGGTCACGAGGCCGGTACGTACATCGTCCAGACCGGCACGCCCTACTCGTCCCAGGCAATCGGCTATCCGTCCATCGGCGCGGTGGTGGCTCTGAAGAAGGGATACGAGGGCGGCTACAAGGGCGTGTTGCCACCCTTCATCACGCTCACCGGTAACGTGTGGTGGGTGGGGGAAGCAGGATTCCTGGGCGACGGGTACAAGGCCTATGCCGCCGGTGGCGACCCTAACCGAAAAGGATTTATGGCCCAGGGGATGAAGCTGGCCAACGGCATCACGCAGCAGCGGTCCCAAGGCCGCCGCTCACTGCTGAAGGACCTGGATTCGCTGGCCGGGCAAATGGAAAATGAGGAGGTTTTCCAGGCCATGGACTCCTACCAGGAGAAGGCCTACGGTCTGCTGATGGGCGATGCCAAAAAGGCCTTCGATCTGTCCCAGGAGAAAGATGAGTTGCGCGACCGTTACGGCCGCAATCACTTCGGGCAGTCCTGCCTGCTGGCGCGGCGGCTGGTTCAGTACGGAGTTCCCTTTGTCACGGTCAACCACGGCGGATGGGATAATCACAACGACTGCATCGGGGCGATGAAAAAGAAGCTTCCCGTGCTTGACATGGGGTTTGCCACTTTGCTGGAAGACCTGGATCAAAGGGGACTTCTGGATAGCACCATCGTCTGCTGCACGGGTGAGTTCGGCAGAACCCCGAAACTCCAATTCGACGCGCAATGGAAGGGCGGGCGCCACCACTGGCCAGACCCGACGCCTTGCGTTCTCGCCGGCGGCGGGTTCCGAGGAGGTGCGGTCGTCGGCGCCAGTGATGAGAAAGGGGAAACGATCAAGGATCGCTGGGTTTACCCATGGGATCTGACGGCCAGCATGTACAAGCTGCTGGGGATTGACTATCTGGGCAAGCTCCCTCATCCGCAAGGCTGCGGCGTGGCCTATCTCAATCCCCTTGCCACCGGCGAGGTTCCCAGTGGAGGACTTTTGACGGAAATCATGTAGGCCCCGCTTGCCAAGCGGGACCTTAACTCGGTTTTCATCAATACGGAGTCGCTTCGGATGAACATCAAATGCGCTTTTTGCACCGCCTCCGTCCTTTGCTTGTTGGCTCTTGCGCCCGTCCAAGCGCAAACGGCCACGCCGCCCCCACAGAAGTATTCTCTGGCGATGCCGGCCGCCGTCGCACCGCCGGCCGGCCAACCTGCGCCCTCGATTCAGTGTATGGTCACGTTCGGCCCGCCGGTACCCCTATCCGCTCTGGCATTCAGTCCGGACGGCAAGACGCTCGCCGTAGGCGGTTATCAGGAAGTTTTGCTCTGGGATTTGGTCGGTGGCAAGCTCTCCAAGCGGGTCGCAGTGGGACAGGTAACCGGTTTTGTCCACGCGCTGGCCTTCGTCCAAGACGGCCGATCGCTGGTCGTTGCAGAAGGGACACCTCATAGTTCAGGTGCGGTCAGAGTTTTTGACCTCGAATCGGGCGAGCAGACTTCCAGCTTCGAAGAGCCGAAAGACGTGGTCTACTCGCTGGCTTTAAGTCCCGATGGAAAACTCCTGGCAGGCAGTGGGGCAGATGGATTGGCTTACATCTGGAGCATGGAGCAGATGAAGGTCGCCGCCACCATAAAAGACCATAGCGACTGGGTTTTGGGCGTGTCGTTCAGTCCGAACGGTAAGTTCTTGGCTACCGCCAGCGCCGATTACAGCTCGCAGGTTTGGGAGGTTGGAACTTGGAAGTCGGTCAAAAGGCTGCAGCAGACCGATGCCGTGCATGGCGCAGCTTACAGTGCCGACGGAACGCTTTTGGCCTTGGCCGTTGGTGGTCCCAAGGACAGGGCAATTCGGATCCGAAGAACGAATGACGCTCGGCAGACAAGGGCCATCGGCTTAGGCGCCACTATGCCCTTGGACGTGGTCTGGGCTCCCAAAGGAAACAAACTCTATGTCCCTTGCAGTGACAACACCTTGAAGGTTTACAACGCCGCCAACGGGGCACTCGTTGCGAGCCTTGCTGGACATGGAGATTGGGTTTACTGTGTAGCCGTAAACGCGGACGAGACACGCTTCGCTTCCGGCAGCGCTGACGGAACGGTCAGATTATTCAACGCAGCCGATAACAAACTCCTGGCCACTTTCATACAGCTCACGCCTCGCACCGATGAGTGGCTGGTGATTACACCCAAGGGCTATCTGGCCACGTCGTCTCCGGGCGCTCTTCAGTGGAAAACGACCAATGTGCCTGCCCCCGACAAGCTAACGAGGCTCTATCAGAATCCCGAAGCGGTCCAGAAAGCGATAGCGGGCGAAGATGTTGCACCTCCTGCTTTGCAGTGAAGGACTCGAACTGCGAGCAGTACGTCGATATGGGAGAGATGACTGAGCGATCCCCTGGTTCCCAAGCTCCAGCTTGGGAACCAATCGGCTTGACGGCACACGGAAACCCAACGCCGGTTCCCAAGCTGGAGCTTGGGAACCAGAGGGGCAAAGTGCGAAGTTGTTTTCGGACAGCCCGTTTGGGAGATGATTCAGCGATGAGAATTCAGCACCCACCATGTCGACTCCTTCGGCGGCCGTTTGTGGCGGCAGTCCTTGCGCTGGCGCTGCTCGGACCGTCGCCATCGGACGCCCAGATGCCTCAACCGGTCATCAAGTACGTCTTTCCCCAAGGAGGGCAGAGGGGACAGACGATTGAAGCGACCGTCAGCGGCACCGATTTTCAAGCGGCCAACGTAGTTCGCGTCACCGGAGCCGGAGTGACGGCCAGTGTGGTCAAGGTCGAGAACCCGACCACGGTTCGCATCTCGGTGACCATCGCCCCGGACGCGGAGTTGGGGGAGAGGGACCTCCGGGTGATCACACCGGCAGGTGGAGCTTCCGGTCGCTTCCGCTTCTTCGTGGGCGACCTGCCCGAAATCAACGAGGTTGAGCCGAACTCGCTGGAAAGCCAGGCACAGCCCCTGGAATCGCTTCCCCTACTGGTCAACGGCCAGACGCTGCCCTCGGATCGAGATATCTTTCGCTTCACCGCCAAAGCAGGGCAGACTCTCGTCTGCCAGGTTCATGCCAGAAAGCTGTTGCCTTATATTGCGGATGCGGTCCCCGGTTGGCTTCAAGCCTGCCTGACTCTCTACGACGCAAACGGCAAGGAGCTAAAATTCGTCGACGACTTCCGCTTCAGCCCTGACCCCGTGCTGATCTACAACGTTGAAAAGGACGGGCAGTACCTCCTGGAAGTCCGGGATTTCATTTATCGCGGCAGAGCCGATTTTGTCTACCGGCTGACCGTGGGCCTCTGCCCCTACATAACTCACGTCTTCCCGCTCGGCTGGCAGCGCAACTCGGACGCCCAGGTGGAGTTGCACGGGGTCAATCTGCCCACACAGAGTTTGTCTTTCAAGATACCGGCCGACCATCCCCCCCTTCGCTTGCTGCGGTTGAGCCACAATGGGATGACCTCGAATACCCTCCCCTTCGCCGTGGGCGACACCGCAGAGTCGCGCGAGGCGGAACCCAACAATTCCATCCAACAGCCAAATCGCCTCACGCTGCCGGTGGCCGTCAACGGCCGTATTGGGCGTAGCGGGGACGCCGACTATTTCAGCTTTGCGGCAAAGAAAGGGGAAAGGCTCATCATGGAAGTTCAGGCCCGACGCCTCGACTCCCCGTTGGATTCAATCATCACGCTGCTGAACTCACAAGGCAGCGAGCTGCAGCAGCAGGATGATGCCGACATGGGTGATCCTCTTCTGACTCACCATGCCGACTCGCGACTGGATTATACCTTTCCCGCCGACGGAGATTACGTCATCAGGATCAGAGACATTCAAGCCAAGGGGGGAGAAGAATATGCCTACCGGCTTCATATCGCAGTTCCAAAACCGGACTTTACCCTGCGCACCATCCCGGATAACCCCCGCCTGGGACAAGGCGATTCCGCCATGGTTACCGTCAAGGCTTTGCGCAAGGACGGGTTCAATGGTGAGATAAACCTGGCCGTGCAGAATCTTCCCAAGGGGCTTGTTGCCAGCCCTGCGGTGATAGCGGCCGGTCAAAGCCAAACGCGCTTGACGATCACAGCCGCTGAGGATGCTGCCTTCGCTCTGTTGTCCCCAACCATCGTGGGGACGGCCACCATCGGCGAGCAAACGGTATCCCGCAACGCGGTCGGCGCCGAAGACATCATGCAGGCCTTCAGCCTCAGGCACGACGTGCCCACGAAGGAAGTCCTGGTGGCGGTAATCGAATCGGCTTTCTTCACTCTGTCCACCAACATTCCACCAACGGAAGTACGCGAAGTTCTCCAGGAAAGTGAGATTCCGCTGGTCATCAGAGCATCTCGAAAGGGCCTGCTGGCCGCTATCGAGCCGGCCGAGGCCGGAAAGAAGGTGGCCGACGAGAAGCTGGCCAAGGTGAAAGGGGACCTGGCAAAGGCCAAAACCGACTACGCGGCAGCCGAGCAGGCGGCCAAGCAGGCCGAAGCGGCGGCCCCCAGCGCGAAGACCGCGGCCACCAACTCGGCTGCCGCGCAAGCCAATGCTGAAAAGGAGGCCGCCGCCAAACGCCAGCAGGCGGGCCAGGCGAAGAAGAAGCTGGATGATCTGGTGCAAACGCAGCAGAAGCCGGCCGAGACCAAGGTGGCCGGCGCCACCAAGGCCGTCACCGATGCCGCCACCCCCAAAGCCGCCGCGGACAAGGCCTTGGCGGATGCCAAAGCCGTTACCACCAAAGCGCAGGAGGCGCAGCAGGCAACCGAGAAGGCGGCCCAGGAGGCCGAGGCCACCGCCAAGGCCGTCGCCGAGGATGCCGCCAAGTCCGAGGAGGAAAAGAAGAAGGCGGCCGAGGAAGCCGCCGCCAAGCGCAAGGCGGCCGGCGAGGCAATGACCGCCGCGACCCAAGCACAGCAGAACCAGCAGCAAGTGCAGACTCAGGCCGACACGGCTGCGAAAAAGCTGGCTGAAAGTGAAGCGCAGAAGAAAGCCGCCGAGCAGGCATTGGCTGGCATCAGCACCCAAGTGGCCGCTGCCACTACGGCTCACCAGGCCGCTGAGAAAGCGGCCAAGGATGCGGTGACGGCGGCCGCCACGGCCAAGGCGGAAGCTGACAAAGCCCGGGCGGCGCAGGCGGCGGCCGAGAAGGCTGCCCCCGAAAAACGCAAGCTGGCCGGCGAGGCCAAGGCCCGGCAAGACCAGCTAACCAGCGACGAGAAAGCCGCCAACACCACCGCGGCCGCAGCCAACAAGACGCTCGACGCCGCCAAAGCAAGGGCAAAACTCGAAATCAAGCTGACGGCGGATGCACTACCAAAGGGTGTCACGGTGAAGCTTGCAAACATACCTGCTGATAAGGACGAAGCCGCCTTGACGCTTACCGTCTCCAAGCAGGCGCCGGTTGGACTCCGGCAAAACATCGTCATTACCGGAACCGTTGGATCGGGCAATGACACCACCGCACACGTTGCACCTGCGATACCTATTACGGTTGTCGCTGCGAAGGAGTGAGTCGTTGCGACCCCGCTGCTCGGCTACGAGCTTTAGTTTCGGCCGCCTGCGGCGTATCCGAGGAAAGGACCCCTTTTTGAACGCGCGGCGGTGATCGCCGCCTCCCTCACTCGGCCGAATGCACCTCGCGATTTCTGCTCGATGTTTGCCTCACAACTCACTCAACAGAGATTGACACACGTCTATTCACAAGGCGGTGGACCAGCATACCCGTGCAGTTCCTACGCTTTTTCCTTCCAGAGGAAAGGAATGATCCGATGAAACAGAAGAGCGGTACGTGGCAGAATCGAGCGTTTGTTCTTGCGTTTCTCGTCCTGACGTTGTTTTGTTGGTGTCCCTTGGGCTATGGGACTTATGGCCCCGTGCGGCGGTTTCTCGGCATTCCTTCCTGGGCTGTGCTGGCGTTGGCCTTGGGTGCCGTCCTTTTCGTTCTGGAGTGGATCTATCTGTTCCATACTCAGATGGCAATCAGTGACGAAGAACTCCCGGACATCATCTCTCAATTGAAAGCCGTGGACACCGATCAGCCCCTCCCCGGAAAGGAGACCGAGTAGTGTATGCAATCGCGATTATCACGGGTATTTGTCTGATTTCCGTGTTTGTCAGTTACGTGGCCTTCCGCCGTGGGTTCACGCGGACTGCGGATGATTACTTCGTGGCCGGATCGAGCCTCGGCTATTTTGTGCTGATTTTCAGCTTGCTCGCCTCTTTCTTGAGCGCCTTTGCCATGTTCGGTATGTCGGGTCTCGGATACCG
>SDBV01008726.1_pt1 | contig 13621 bp, 7 predicted proteins | sample 2277081 | NCBI WGS metagenome assembly SDBV01 (sample SAMN10402039, study PRJNA504765) | marine sediment metagenome | isolation source: marine sediment core GS10_PC15, 223 cmbsf | place: Arctic Ocean: Southern Knipovich Ridge | collected 2010 | reverse complement strand
TATCTATAAAAGTGTTCCTATCTTTTTCCTGATTGTCAACAGCATTGATAAGAAAGGTTATAGATACATATCCATCCTTTGCATCAACTGCACCACTAAGTAAATTAGCATAAAAAATGCTGTATCCGTTTTCGTCGACCACACTTTTAATGCAGCTTCCTGCTTTAATTGGTGTTGTGTTTTCGTAATCACTCTTCACAATTTTATTGACCAAATTAAAGTAACTCTGCCAGAAATCTGAATACCTTTTAATTTCAAAAGTTCTTATCCAATCTTCACTTTCCATCACGATTTCATCAGCCTTCAGCTGAACGAACGGATACCACCATTTGTTCAAGGATTCTGGAAGATCTTCTTTTTCCTCTCCCACTAAAGCATCACTTTCCTCAACGATTTTCTTCTGGACAAATTGGCGAAGATCATCATGGTCAAGCAAAGGTTCTATCTTCTTTTTTCCAAATGCTCTTGCGTCGAGATGAAATTCATTTGCTTCATTACTCCCTTTCTTTAAGATGTCTAAAATACAAATCACCTTCTTACCTTCAACCGTGGCAACCTTTGCAATCACCCGGTTGTTGGACATTCTCCGATATCTATACGGAAAACGTACTCCAAATAGTTTTATTGCATCATCAAAATTTCGCTTTTCCAGGTCAACCACAAATTTTTCTAAATTATTTTTTATGTTCCAAGACTGGGCAGCAAACTTTGCATTGTTAGTTACGTATACGATCGTCATTTCAGTCCCTCCTAATCTGATTTACTAGTCACAGGAGTATATAAACCGAACGGTTGGTTCATACACAACATTCTGCATTATTAATTATTTATTTCCTTCGGTACTTTCCCCATCAAGAAGTCCAACTTCGAATCGACCCGTCGGTGCAATTTTGTCGGATCGAGCTTCAACCTCATTTCGACTGTCTTGCTCAAGCGAACCATTTCCTTCTCTTGCCGGTAGGATAAAATAACCGTTACAGGAAGTATGATTTCTCCCTGCTGGCGAATTTCTTCAGAGAGCTCAGCAATCTCGGGCTGCCAGCTAACTGTATAGGTTGTCTTCTTTCCACTGAAAATCTCCCGCCGCGAGGGAATCTCTTCCCGGCTGAAAGAAAGCATGATGGGGATATCATCCATCCCTAATATCCCCGGTGCAAGAGTGATTCCAATTGAGAGCGGCTCTCCTTCGCTGATTGAACCTACCTGCTCCACACTCTCGATAAACAACCAATACTGCTGTTCTTTCTTTGGTCCTAAAACCACCATCGGGATCAGACACTCAGCCAGACTTAAACCACCATGTGAGTAACGATCAGGTTTGTGGGGACCTTTCCAACGCTTGAAGATCCACCCCGGGCGGGGAAATAACATATAGTTGATCTGGGTGTTTCTAATCGAGGGGCTGTCATCCGGGATACCCATTACCCGTACGTCGAAATCTATCGCTTGCTTGCTGCTATCTCCTTCTATCTTGTTTATGGTTCTCGCGTTGCGGTATTTGATGTCGTACACATCAGCCACAATTTTCTCTGGTACACGATATTCTTTTTTTGGCATTGGTGTAAAACCGTGATCGCTGGTGATGAAGATCAGCGCGTCATCGGGCAAATCCCGCAGCACACTGCGCACATCCTGGCGGATGATCTCGCTCACTGTGGTGTTGTAAATCAAGGCTAAATCCTGATTATTGTGGTGCAGGTTGTGATCGGTGAAATTAAAAATGATGTATTCGAGCTGTTCGGAGACATAGCGAACTGTCATCCCCGAATCAACTGTATCGTCATCCTTGACTACTTTGAACTTAATATTAGTCCCCCAGGTCTTCCGCACCCACCTTTCTAGAAGATCGCTCTCACGCGTGGAAAGGAATTCAGTCGGCAAGCAGCCAGCACTGATCGCTTTACGGGTCAGCTGTGTCTCGGTTGGTAAAATCGCGCTGCCGGGACGTGATTCGATCACTTCATAGCGCTCCTCCAATACTGGACGGAGGAATTCATCCCAGGCATCCGTGCGCATGCCGTCGAAAACCATCACCACCGCTTTTTGCTTTGATTGTGGATCCCAATATGGCTTCAATACTCGGGAGAGAAATTGATGGGTGAACACAACTGGCGCATCATCTTGATAGATCCACTTGGTATAACGCAAACGGTATAGATCCTGAAATCGCCGGTTGATCATGTCCATCGCTTCCTGAATCACGGCGATTACCTCATCAAATTTATTGCGGGAGTCTTCCCAACTGGTTTTCAATTCTGGCCAAAATGATTTAAGTGGTGCAGGAAGCATATCCCCAACCCGCAGCATGCGATTGAGATCCGCGAGATAAAAGTCAAGCCGATTTAATCGATCTTTGTTCCACAGTTGGTCAAATTCATCGAAGGTTAATTCATCAGTTGGCGTAACTTGAATTTTCTTTACGTAATCGACCAGTTCAAAACATAACTCATAACACTCCAGCGCCCGGTGATAGGCATTCAGAAGTGTTTCCCATTGCGGGGTTGGCCTGCTGAGGGCTGGAAAGTTGACTTCCTCCACCTGTTTTTCCAAGAGAGTAAGGGTCTTCATATGGAATCGCACATCCTGTTCTTGGATCAAGTTGGCCAGTAAGGCAACCAAAGCCATACCACGGATTAACGGTGACAATCGCTCCTTCTGTAATACCTTGTAAGCTTCTTTGGGTTTATCGATTTGCAGGCGTTCATGAAGCAGAAAGGCTAAACGGGAAGGATCATCCAGAAGAAAGGTCTCAGTATCTTCAACGTCTGCAATTACCTTATCAGGATCTGCAGCAAGCTGATCCTGCATGGCGCGATCCAAGAATTTTGGATCGATCTCGCGATAATCGTGCAGCGTAGGATCAATATTGCTGAGTAAAACCTGGTATTCCAAACCGTGTTGGTGAAGGATAGCAGCCAAGGTGAATGCCCGTACGATCAGCTTAGGATCACGCTCCAGAAGCCAGCAGAAAGGTTTCTCTGCTCGCTGAATAGTTTCCTTCAGCGCAGAGATTACTTCTTCAGGCAAAACAGATTTCAATTCATCAATTTCTTGATGTTGTTCGATGCACAGGTGACGGATTTCAGTTGGCGATAATTGTTTGAATGGGTTGATCTTTAACGCTCCGCCAAGGATGATCTTATAACAATCATTGTCTGTAAAACGCGTTGGGTGGACCTGGCGAAGATAACGGTGTGTTTGCAGAGTATCCTCAAGATGCTCGAGGATAAGCCTGGAAACCTTGCGGTCATTCACCATCTGCGGCCAATTTTGATCGCCAGTCACATCAACCAGGTATTTACGAAGGGATAGATGGATGTGCGCGGGGCTTTTTGCAGCAGCATCCAGATCGGGGTAGAACAATGGGATCTTGGCGTCTTCGCGGCTGCGATCGACCACCAAGAACCTCAGCGAAGGATCCACTCCAGCAAATTCGACAAACTCGCGCAAGGCCATGTTCCCTGAGCAAAACGGGACAACAAACCCTGCTTGTTCGGCCCAACCATCGACAACATGTGCTCCAGGTTGGATCATCCGTTGCGGATCCCGGAGAATTATGAGTGGTTCTTTCTTTAGAGGTTCAATCTTTTCAAGGACCCATTCTTCGATCATTCTCGAGCGCTCCTACGAACACAGATCTGGTAATCCTCTTCCACTTCCATCTGTGCTTCTTCGCTCAGGCTATCGAAGGTGAAGCCGCCTTTCTCATAGAGTACTCGCCCCTGCTCGTACAATCCAGCCCGGCGGCACTGGCGGATCCAATCGGCAGCTGTGGCGGTGTTAGCGGGAATATCCTTCTCGTAGGGCGGTACACCTTCCAACAGAGCATTAGCAAAACGTTTGATCCGCCGCAATGTGCCGCTGGTACGCAGGGATTCCTTCTGTTCGCGTTCATCCTCATTCGCAGGAGGTCGCCAGGTGCCTTCTTCCGTCTTGAAGAAAAATTCCGGCAGCCATTCCTGCATCAATCTGCGCGGCTTATCTTGTATGGGAAGATATTGTTCGAACAGGTCGGAGTAGTGCACGCCGAGTTCGCCCGTATTTTCCTTGAGGTATTGCTGCATAAAAGATTCCAATTTAGCAGCAGCCTCAGTCTCCTTCTGGCTTTCACCTTCTTCAACTTGATCGGCGGTTTCTAACAGATACCAACGACCATCCACCTCCTCTGCCACGCTGCGTAGGATTTCATCGAAGTTGTGACGCTCGAATTCCCTCTTGCGTACCATGCGGGATACCAGCTCATCATAGAGCCGGTCAACAGAAGAGCCAGGGTGTTTTTCTAAGGATTCTATGATAATGGCGCGGGCTTTTTGGGTAAATGTAACCTGGTCCTCGTCGCCAAACAATGTGAGCTGTTGGGTGAGCTCTCCAGGGTGCGGCTTTCGGAAATTGATCACCAAATCCCGTTTGGTGACTTTTGCTGCAACCAATTGATTGTAAGATTTTTGACCAGCATCAATGAATAAAGCTACATCAGATTCCTCAGAAATGAATCCAACCTCAGCTAATAAATCTTGCATTAATTCCCAGGTTCCTTCACTGGTATCGTGATAGCACAGAGAAATCCATCTTCCAGGTTTTAATACCCGATAGCATTCACTCATCGATTGACGCATCATATCTGCCCACGCTAGGTCTGTTATGCCACGAGTATTATTGATAATAATCTCATTATGGTGCCAACGGGTATCAAACTTCAACCAGGCTTCCCAAATAAAATTAAGTTCCCCATACTGAACATTTCCACCATAAGGCGGATCAGTAAATATATAGTCAATTGAATCAGTAGAGATAGAATTAAGGTCTGTAGCTGTATCTGTTGAAATTAAAATCGCTTGAGAATTTATCTGAGTGGATATTTCTTTTAATCCTCTCAGTACATTATTCATTTTGTTTTTAAAACTTGAGAAAACATTAACCTCTTTAGACACACTTGGTATGTAATAAGTGCCCATTAATATAGCTGTATTACTCTCACATACCATTGTAGATACTCCAAGAATATTGGAGCTGAAAGCAAAAAGAAATGGGTTTCTAATATTACTATCTATTCTGTGAATATAATCTTTAATCAATGATAGGGCAAATAGATTCCGCCTAGTAAATAATTCAGGAACTGTTCTAAAGTTACTAGATCCAGCACGCCATTTATCTCCCCAAGGTCCAGTATCAGAATCGACATTCATCATATGATCGCGTGGATACCAATACGTTATAGTTTTACTCTCAATCTCACGCAATTTTCCAAGATCAAATTTCTCAAAGTAATCACGTTTCTTTGGATCTGAGTCGTTATGCTGACGACGATCACGCTTCGGTGTACAACCCTCAATACATAAGTAGCTGACCAGAACAGGAATAGACTCATAACGTTGGGTCCTAGTACTAATTTCCTCCACATTTCCATTATCATAGCAGTACGGACAAGCTTTAATTGTTTTGGGGTTCCCGGTAGCTGTTTGTCCTTGGGTTTGAATACAATCAAACAAAGGCACCTTTTCCAAACACCTGGGGCATTCGTAAATGTAAGAATAAACTGTGTATCCAGTGATTGCCTTGCCATCACAACGATCACATCGAGTCTCGTACAACCAATTTATCTCCGATTGAACATTGTTTTTCAATTTATCGAATGCACGTTGTAATTCTTCAATATCAACTGGAGTGCAGTAGTTCATTGTGATGAATGTGGCTGCAGGAGAGAGATCAATGGCGATAGCCACTCTACCCTCAATTAGGGCTGCTAAGGCAGTGCTTCCCGATCCGCAGAAAGGATCGAGAACAACATCACCACATTGAGTATAATGTCTAACATATTGCTGAACAGCATCGTGTGGCTTTTTACTCCAATAACGATGCATATTATAAGTTGCTGTAGCTCTATGAGTAGTTATTGGATGGTCAAATGGTAATACTCGATAATCGTCATAATCGTAATCATACGGAGTTTCATGCTCGTCAACGAAACGTCGCAGGTTAGGATTTGCTCCGGAGGAGTAATATCCTTCCGGCATCTTTTTGATTTCTATCTTGAATAAGCTTGCTTGCTTTGGATCTTGTCTAATCGCCATAATCACTACTCCAATTCAATCACCAGTAATTCATTCTCGTTGGCCTGTATTGCATCTCTGATAAAGACTTCAAACTCCTCTACCACTTGATCCACATCTTCTGCCTCAATCGTACGCTTGCTGGGCTGAAAATCAGCTAGTCGAAGCTCGATGACCTGGATTTTCTTCAAATAGCGACCCAGAAGCTCGATTGGATCAGGCTCTTGCACTTCTTCACCACCAAGCGTTTGAACCAAATATTCGCTGACCTTCTCGATGGTTTTGGCGCGGAGCAAGCCTGCAATGAAGTCATGTTCGTTCCCTTGGGCTAAGCGATCACGCAGCGCATCACTGTTCAGGAGGGCTGCCTTGTCACTTAAGGCATCTGATAATACATCCTGGCAATCACTGATCACCTCAGCTGCGATCTCCAGCCAATCGCTCGCATTCTGCAGCGTCATTGGACATCCAGGGGGATGCGGCCAGCTGCGCAGTTCCCTTTCTACATTGGCTTTGGTGATGTTCACTGGAAAGAGAGCAGAATCAGCATCAAGATAGGATTCGTATTTACCCTCAATTTTTGGGATGGGGTTTTCACCGAGCTGTCGCAACGATGCCAGGCGTTCCACAGCTCGATATGCAGGTGAGATTCTTAAATCACGGATTCCTTGACGGGTTTCTTCTGTTCGGGCAGTCACCTGATCAAACACCTGCAAATAGCGCACGCTGTAGCTCTGGATGGCTTCCTCCATCGGGTCCAGTAGATCGCTGCGCAGTTTCGCTTCACTGGCCATTAATGATTGGATATCCTTGAAACAGTCTCCTGCCCTGGCGAGCCTCTTCTGAACGTCCTTTAGCGCTGGTTCGTCTGGCAATTCCAAGCCTGTGTAACGTGCCGCAGCTCGAATGCGGTCCTGGTGCTTGTAAAAATCATTCGCTTGCTGGATCTCGATGCACCTGGATTTCAAATCATCCAATTCGGCCTGGCGGACATTGTCCTCCTGATAAATGTGATATCCGAAACCTTTATCAAGGGCGCTGCGTAAGTATGGAATTGGATCACTCTTGTCGACCTGGCTGGTCAGGAATTTACCCCAATCACCCAAATGATCTTTCAGGGGATTTACCCCTCCAATTTCTTCGAACAAATCAGCCAGTCCCTCTTGGAGGTGCTGGATCTCCGCTTGCATTTTTTCTTTAAGGTCTAGTAAATTCTGGATGGCTGCCCGGATATCCGCATCTTCCTTGGCACTCCGTACAGATTCATCACCCAGAAGGATCGCCGCGAAGGGTGCCAATAAATCCCAACCCTCCGGGGGTTTAAGACGCTGGATCTGGTCAAAGGCATCCAGGAATGAGGTCTTGAAATCGATGTCCGCGATGTTGGTGTAATCAATCGTTTCTACCGGAGCGCTGCGTCCAGATAGCGAGATACGGATCTTGCCCTCCCGCACCAGGCAGAGCAGGTAGAGCTGCACCATCCGCCGGCTGAGGCCATAATTTACATTATTGGGACCACCTATCCCCATGAAATTCTTCTCAATCGTATTGATGGGCATCGTCGCCGTGCTGTCGATTAATTTCTTTTCGATCCAGTCACCGATCGCTTGAGTATAGCGGCAATCACGAAGGTCTAACTTTTTATCGTTGGGTCGCCGCATAATCTGCAGATCAAAACCGTAATTTTGAGCCGCGGATATATATCGGTTTGGTTTGGCCCCGCGTGGAATCTCACCCACCTTGACAATACCGTTGATCACATTAATCGCATTGGTATCGTTGAAAGCTGCCGGAGCAGTGAATTCTAGCTCTTTGCTGATATACGTATCGTTAAGTACTTTAGCAACCAGGGGAGTCAATATGGACTTCAGCTCACCTTGAGCGGTGAATTCCATTTGTGAGTGCTCCAGAGAAGTGATGCGACCACGTCCATAACTGTCTGGGACAATGCGGTAAATGGTGCCCATCTGGTCGCGTAATCGGCTCTGCACCCAATCCAGGACGATCTTTGCATCCTGAGAATCTCGACCAGCATATTCTCGCACAAGTATGCGATAGGCAGCGAAGTCAAGCAATAGATTCTGCTCCGGGTTATTTAATTCATCTGGAGTCCAGATAAGTATCCTGGGGTCATTCTTGGAGGCAATCAGCTTTTCGACCTGATCGCTGGCAACGGTTGAGCTGACAAACACCATGAATTCATTCCCTGTATCCGAGCTATTGATCGAAGGCAGCATCGCATCGCGCTTACCTATATCCAGCAAATCGCGCATCAGCACCCGTCCAGTGATCTCGCGATTATGCCATTTGATGGTGATGTTCATCTGACTGCTGGGTGCAACCTCACGGAAAATTGATTTGATCCCATGACTTAAATCAATGATCATCAGCTGAGTTTTCACCTGCCAATCTTTCAGCTCCAGAAGAGCATTCCAGGCCTTTTGCCGCTCGACCTCATCCTGTTCTGCCTCTCCCCTTGCACGCTTGAAAAGATCATTGGGGTTAATTCCGATTGCAGTAGGATTAAATTTAAAGTTCTGTCCCACTTTCACCACCTGCGGCAGCTCTGTAGAAATTTCATCTGCTAACACTTCATAGTGATCCAGATTATCCTGCAAATCCGCTCTCTGCTCTTTATCGTGATCCTTCCACTCCATCACGCTGTTCATTAGCTCTTCATGGCTCAACCCACCGGGCGCCATATTGGCTACATGATACAGAAAAAGAGTCTTGATAATTTTTTCACAACGGCTGCGATAAACTTTAAGCTTTCCCTTGGTTACACTGTCCAACTGGAGTTTAGTGTTTTCATAAGCTTTCCATTCTTCCGGCCATTTAGTCTTGATGCTGGTGATACCCTTGGTCGTTCCAGAGGGATCTTCTTCATAAGCGACGACATCATCAAACAAACCCCATAAGCTGATCAATTCATTCGACTTGCGTTTTCTCTGGGTTTTTAGGGTTTGCAGCATAAAATACAGTGCAGAACGCACCGTTGTGAGATTCATGGAGATTTGACGAACAACATCCAGGCTCTGTGGATAGAATGGGAAGAAACGGGCAAACTCATCTTGCCCCTTGGCTTGCGGCCAGCTGAAACTTCTTTTGTAATCTTCATAGTATTGGTCGATCGCAGAAGTATCAGTTATTTCGCGGACTCGTTTTAGTGCAATATCGTAATAATCATCTTGCTTATTGAGAAGAGGAATTAGATCCAACCTTTCTCGAGCATGGATGTTCTTCACCCCGGCCATTTTCGACTCAATAGCTTGCTGGGCTGCGCAAACTGTCCAAACGGGTAGGTTCTCCTTGTATGCTAATCGATTGGAGAGGACTACCAAAGCCTTTTCATCTTCAACTCGCTGAGCAGGGGAGCGACCTTTCATGAACAGGGATACCTCATCCAGGATCAGGAGCAATCCGGCATAACCTTCTTCCAACAAACGCTCTACCATATGCTTTAGAACGGGTTCTGTCTCCATCGGTATATTTGGAGTGATATCTAAGTATTTCACATAGAAATCCCACAAACGCTGGCCGCAATCCTTCTGCACACCTGGATCAGGGTTGTTCTGCAGATCATCCAAGAAATCGCTGATTTCCTCTTGTTCCTCCTCGTCAAAGAAATCAGGATCTCTCAAAAAACTTGCCAGATTACTACGATAAAGTTCGAAATCCTTCGTGTTCAGGAAACGTTCAGCCAGGATTTGTGTTGGGTATATTGGGAGTGACTTACCAGTCTCTAGATAATACTGCTCGGCAACCGCATCTAGAATATATTCAGTTAATTTTTTGTCCCCACCATCCACACCTATCGTCCCACCACCCTGCCCAACAAGAGTCTTTACGGTGACGAAGATCCCTCTACTTTCTTGAGTTTTCTTCTGAAGTCCTTCCTCGAAAAAATAGTAAAGGCTATCACGGCGACCCCGTTCCTCTTTTTTCTCTTTCTCTTTGATGATATTCCAAGTATCTTCCTCACCGAGAGCAAGCGCACCGATAAATGAAAGAACGTGAGATTTACCTGAACCAAATTCGGCCTGGATCCAATATCCCTGACCAATGGGATTATCTTTACGACTCGGATCATAAGGAGCCGACAATTTACGGAAGAAATCTGTCAAGAAAGAGCGAACCGGATCGATCTGAAATTCCCGGATCGTACGCAGTTCTCCTTTGCGCTTCTTTCTCAATTCTTCAGAGCCACCATCCGCCCAAATATGGTTCTCAACAACGTATACACTGATGATCTCGTCAGGTACTTCCGTTATTTGATCTAGAGATTTCCTTTGAAACAATTCGAGTTCTGATGTTTTAGCCATCGATCAACTCCCAGAGATGGTTGTCAGCAATTAAATTACTTGGCAAGGGGCGATGAAAACGAGTGCTGGCTTCATGAAAGACCGTTATATGATCACTTCGTCTCTCTCCTGGTATCAAGAGGAGCAAATGATTTTGGTCTGTTGCGCGCGTACGAAAGAAACTTAAATCTAGGTCATATGCAAATATTAGCTCAAGGTTCTTTAATATCAGCAAATTACTTTCGGTCATCAAGGTACCTAAGACATTATTAAGTGAATTGTTCAACGCACGCTGAACAGCTTGTGGTCGCTTGGCTTCATCTCGGACAAGTTTTTTCAAATCTTCATCACCGATGCTTGCCAAGAGTACCCGGTTCAAGTTTATTGTGGAGGGAAATGGCTCGCCATTCGGTAAGGTGGCATTTCCAAGATCCGTCTTTTCAAATCGATCTAACTGTTGATATGAGCCAAGTACGCCATAGAGATGACGACCGATTTCAAACTGCAATTTCTCCCTTAACTCGGTAATGATTGCTGGCCCGGTTGTTTTCATTACCCTCCCTTATCTTCGTTCAATTATCATGCTCCCGGACAGACATAGAGCCACGCAGAGGGTGCCCAAAGTAAGTTCTAAGTGCCGTCATTTGGTCAAGCTGTAGGGAAAACTGCCTAACCGTGTCAATTTCGCTGACTTTAGCGATGACACCAAAATCCTGTAAGTTATACAGCTGCAAGCGCATCCATTCTTTGTCCCACAGCATCCAGTGACGCATCGGACCCTCAAAAAGAGACTCAAAACTATACACCCCCGGCTCAGAAAATTCAGATGCAAGAACATATAAGAATCCTTCTAAGGTGCCCTTGTGGATCTGTATATGGAGCAGATCACCATCAGATTTGCCTATCGATAATAAAGTATAGGTTTTATATACAGCATGAATGATCTTTTTCTGTGAAGCCAAACTTGTTTCAGGCAAGGAACCCGATATATATTCCCGCATGACCTCTCGATCTACATAGCCGATTGGCAACGCAGGCCAGATAAATTCTTCAGCTATTTTTGTTGCGAAAGGTTCGGCTTTTATGGTTTGGTAGAAGATTGCCTCCTTTAGCTCTTTCTCACTTGAACAATTAGAAGCAAAGTAGGTCAGGGGTGTACGAATATTTCCATCGGGAAAGTAGCGGCCAAGAATGTAATTCGCCCGCCTTTGTCGTGTAGTGGAGGAATTATATGGAAGGTTTTCTTCTAAATAATGCCTAAAAGCCTTAATATCCCCAAATTGAGCTGCCTTTGGAAGGAATTCTAGAGTATTAGCAATTTCGTCATTTACATAGGCACGCATTTTGGTTTCTTTAGACTCTTCAAACAGCGGACCTAACTCTGCATCGACTTCGATAAGCTTAGGTTGTTGAAATTCTTTTTTGACCTGGGGCATTGAAACAATCGGTTTTTTCTTATTTCCTAATTGACTTGATATTAGATGCGCGAGAGCCTTAATGAATATGGATGCTTGTTCACCGATACCATCAATGCCCTGCAATTCATCATATGAAGCTGATAATATTCCATCGATATTTTTAAATTGAATCAGCAATTCGTTTGCGATTGGTCCAACATCCTTTCTTGGGAGCGCATAAGTCAAAATCAATTCCAGCAGCTCTCCAATGGATAATTGATCTGGATCAGAGAGAAAACGCTGCCGCAGCTTGTCACGATGACCTTCAGAAGGTTTCATGAAAAATCCAATCCATCAGACCCGGTCTTTTTTCCATCAAAATGGATTTCCTGAGCAATCCATTTCTCCAATGTTGACCGATTGAACCGCCAATGACGACCTACCTTTTGACAAGGTATTTTTCCTTCTTGAGCCAGTTTGTAAAGTGATGAAACAGGTACGCGCAGGAATCTTGACGTTTCTTGTATTGTCATTACACCAGGGAAAGACTCGTCCATCATTTATCCACTTGGCCTTGTTCTAGTTCTCAAGGATGGCAAAAAAGAGCTTATATTCAATTAGTACCACTAAATTGGGCGAAATTATCAGTTATTGACAGATGTTATCTGTTAATAATAACGCAATTCTAGCACACTAGTTACACCCAACTAGAACCGAAATGATTTTAGGGTAGTTAATAAAACCAACTGCAATCGGTTGAAGGTACTCTGTGTTATTATTACCCCCTTCCGCAGGCTGACCACCCAGCCTGCGGTTTGCACACCACGCCTTCGTGCGTAAAGGGTTTTCAATGCTTCGCACTTCGCCTGCGCTTCGCTCTTGACACACTTCAGCGTGTGTACAGTAGCCCCGTATATGGAGCTAAGCGCTCCATCAATAATTAGGAGCATAAAGAATGGGGGTGATGATCATGAAGAAAATCCAATCTGCCGCTTTTGGCGTTCCGGAACACGAGATGAAGTGGTTGGGAACATACCGACCTCGCATTTCGCCTGAGCATTTACGTCGCCTCTGGAAGATGAAGCAGGAAAGCGGCAAGCCAATACTTAATTGTTGATCTTGGTCACCATGCCGGTACCCCCATTATTTATCTCAACCTATAAGCTTTCCAGCCTCCACTCGCGTTAAAAGCACAAATGAGTGTTCTTGCGTGCCTCTCCCCCCTGGGGGGAGTGCTGTGTCTCTTCCCCCCTCTAAATATTCCTTAACTCCCCCGCAGGGTGATTTCCCATACCCACCCTTTACATCCTAGAACACATGTGCTAAATTTGAACCGGGTCAATCCCTCCTTTGCCTTCTATCCAGCCCACCTCGCCCCTCGCCACAGCCCATCTATTCTTCCGGTGAACCCTTGCCCGCCAGCATCCCTCATCAGTGTCCCTCAACCTTTTTCAGCGTTTCAGTGGTTCATCTCTCTTAGGAGGTTTCTATGACAAACAAAAGCTCTCGCCTGGCCAAATCCTCTCCACCAACTCTACCTCGTTTTTTTTTCGATCTTTTTTAATCCAAAAATACCAGCATTACAAAAACATGGACCTGACTGACGAACAATGGGCTCTCATCCAGCCCCTTATTCCCCCCACCTCCCCTCACAGCCGCGGTCGCCCACCTGCTGATCCTCGTGCCACTCTCAATGGAATACTCTGGAAGCTGCGCTTGGGTGCACCTTGGTATAACCTTCCTCCTTATGCTGGTGATCGTTACCCCTCCTGGCAGACCTGCTATCGTTGCTACCGTCGCTGGCAGCGCTCCGGTCTCCTGGATGAGATCTACCGCCTTCTTTACCAGGATCTCAGTGATCGCGCTGGTATCG
>SDBV01008725.1_pt1 | contig 13623 bp, 12 predicted proteins | sample 2277081 | NCBI WGS metagenome assembly SDBV01 (sample SAMN10402039, study PRJNA504765) | marine sediment metagenome | isolation source: marine sediment core GS10_PC15, 223 cmbsf | place: Arctic Ocean: Southern Knipovich Ridge | collected 2010 | reverse complement strand
AAAACAGAACGCTCGGCATCCGGAATGAATATAGTTTTCGGGGCCACGTACCCACGGCTCGCACGCTCGCATACCTATGCTTCGCCAGTCTCGTTACCGAGACCGTCGCCAGGCTTGCTACCGCCTCGGGCGGGCTCACCCCTCGCCGGGCGGGTTTCGCACCCGCTGGACAGAAAACGAAATTTCATGGAGTCATCGCACAACCTCCAATCCCAATCGACCAGCAGAGCCTGGTCGCACTAATCTTCCTATTCGCCAAGACGAGCTACCGGGGCGAGCTCCCGGCGGATCTGACGCCGAGCCTGGAGGAGCTGTCGCGGCTCCAGGAACAGCGCGAATCCCTGGCGCTGCAGATGGCCGAGACCGAATCCCGCCTAGCCGCGCTCTCCACCGACGACGTCTCTCCGGACGCGCGCCTGCTGCAGCTGCGGGCCGAGCTCAACGAGGAACTCGCGATCCACACCGAGAAGCACCCGAACGTCGTCAGCCTGAGGCGCCAGATTGCGGGCCTGGAGCGAGAGATCGCAGAGATCGACGCCGGGGACACGGACAGCACACAGCGGAACAACACGCCGTTGGCGGCCAGCCGCACGACGCTGGAGGAGCTGAAGCGGCAGCGTGACGCGGCCGAGGTGAGGATCCTCGATCTCGAGCAGCGGGTCGCCAGGATTCCGGAGCGGCAGGAAGAACTCGAGGCGCTCGAAGAAAAGGAGAGCGTGCTACAGGCAACCTACATCGACTTCCTGCGCAAGGTCCAGGAAGCCGAGCTCGCACAGACCCTCGAGCAGGCCCAGCAAGGCGCGCGCATCTCCGTCATCGAGCGCGCCGAGCCCCCGCTGCACCCGACCCGTTCGCGGCGGAAGCTGCTGGCCGTCGCGGTGCTCGCGTCGCTCCTCGCCGCCTGCGGCGCCGGGATCCTCTTCGAACTCATGGACCCCGTGCTGTTGATGTCGAGCGACGCCCACTCCGTGGAAGACATTCCGATCCTGGGATCCGTTCCCTGGATCACCTAGGTCCCGGGCCTCGATCCCGACTGGTGAGCCTCGGTGTGACGTCGAGTGGTGTCTCGTCTCACTGCCCTTCGAGCAGGAGGTTCTTCATGATCTTGCCCGACTCGTTTTTGGGCAGGTCGTCGCGGACCCGAAATTCCGAGGGGATCTTGTAGGCGGGCAGCTTCGCCTTGAGGACTTTCTCCAGGGCCCTGGTGTCGAGCGCCTGATCGTCGCGAGGCACGACGAAGGCGCAGATCTTCTCGCCCAGGATTTCGTCCGGCATTCCGACCACGGCGACTTCGTGGACTTCCCTGCTCTCCAGGATCGTCTCCTCGATCTCCTTGGCCGAGATCCGATGCGCGCCCGCCTTGATGAAGTCCTTCTTGCGGCCGACGACAAAGAGAAAGCCCTCTTCATCGCGGTAGGCGATGTCACCGGTGTGGTAGCCGTGCTCGCCCAGGGCCTCTGCGGTTCCCTCCGGATCGCCCCAATAGCCCGACATGATGTTCGAGCCGCGTGCGACGATTTCGCCGTGTTCGTTCGTTGCCGCCTCGCTTCCATCCGAACGCAAGACCCGCAACTCCACGTTGGGAATCGCCTTGCCGATGGAGCCGATCTTGCGCGGCAGCTCTTCGGGCGGCAGGAACGAGAGACGCGCCGACGCCTCGGTGGCCCCGTACATGATGAAGATGCGTTTGCCCGGGAGCACCTCCATCAGCCTGCGCGTCAACTCGGGACTCATCGCGCCTCCGGCCTGGGTCACGTAACGCAGATGAGTGACCTCTCGCTCCGCCAGATTCGAGCGATTCAGCAGGATGGCGAACGTCGACGGGACGCCCGAGAGCCCCGTGCAGGCCTCCGCTTCGAGGGTGTCGAGGGCCGCGTTCGGGTAGAGGAAGCGATTCTCGATGACGACGCTCGCGCCCGCGAGAGCGTGCGTGTTGAGCAGCGATTTTCCGTAGACGTAGTAGAAGGGGAGGATCTGAAGAATCCGATCCTCGGGTCGAAGCGCCAGATAGCTCACGATCGACCGGGTGTTGGAGACGATGTTCAGGTGCGAGAGGGTGGCGCCCTGCGGTGTTCCCGTGCTGCCCGAGGTGTAGATGATGGAGGCGACGTCGAGATCGCTGAAGGTGAGATCCGGCGCCTCGGCGGCTTCGGCGGCGCAGGCCTCGTCGAGGTCGAGGCGTCGAATGGAGGCCGGGAGCTTCGGCAGCCGATCGCGCGATGCCACGGCCACGATCTCGAGGGGGGGGCCGGCCTCGATGCAATGTCGGGTGGCCCGCTCCAGCTTCGGCCCGGCGATCAACATCCGGGCCGTGCAGCCCGACAGGAACTTCGCCAGTGTGGCTCCGTTGGCCGCGGTATTGAGTGGTACTGCGATACCCCCAGCCTTGAGGATCCCGTAGTAGTTCTCCACGTAGAAGCGCGAGTTCTGCGCCAGCAACCCCACCCGATCGCCGCGCGCGAGCCCCGCGCTGAGCAACGCGCGCGCGGCGCGGTTGGCGCCGGCTTCCGTTTCTCCATAGCTCGTGGACACACCCTCGTGGATGAGGAAAGGGTGTTCCGGGCGGCGCTGGGCGATCTGCTCTACGAAGTGGTGAACGAGGTAGGGAATCATCATGAGCTCGAGTTGCGTGAGATCCATTCGGGCGCGGCGCACCGCTGTATCGAATGGCCCGGGCATGCGCTTGACATCTTGGAGCTTTGCATACAGGGGCGGCTTCTGCTGCTATCCGCAGCCAGCCCACCTGTTCGAGATCGGCGCGCGGTGCGAAATGGCCGCGTGGCCCCCGCGCCTGCGCGTAGCTATCAACCCGTAGGGCGTTTCATCGGGCGCCGCGCGGGAGCCAATGGAAACCGACGCTCAGGACGTCTTCAGGTCGGTCGATGTAAAGCGGGCGGAGGCCGGCTCGGAGGCTTCGCCGAACGAGAAACGCCTCGAGCCTTGGAGTGAGCGCTGAAAGCCCATGTGCGGAATTGCCGGAATCTACGATCTGGGGGGCGCAACGGTGGATCCGGCAGCGCTCTCGCGTATGGCGGAAGCCCTACGCCACCGGGGACCCGATGACTCCGGCGTGTGGACGGATGGCCCCGTGGGTCTGGGCCACACGCGCCTGTCGATCATCGACCTGGGGGGCGGCGCCCAGCCCATGTCGAACCCGGCGGGAAATCTCCACATCAGCTTCAACGGCGAGATCTTCAATTACCGCGAGCTGCGAAAAGATCTGATCGCGCGCGGTCATCGCTTCGCCACCAAATCCGATACCGAAGTGATTCTTCATTTGTACGAAGAACGGGGCGAAGCGTGCGTCGATGTGCTCAACGGCCAGTGGGCCTTCGCCATCTGGGATGCACGTCGCGAGAAGTTGTTCCTCTCGCGCGATCGCGTCGGAATCCGTCCCTTGTATTATACGCGTGCGGGCAGGCTCCTACTCTTCGCATCCGAGATCAAGGCGCTCTTCTCTCACCCGGCGACCAACCGGCGGATCGATCTCGAGGCGCTGGACGAAATCTTCACCTTCTGGTGCAGCGTTGCACCTCGGACGCCCTTCGAAGGCGTTGCAGAGCTTCCGCCCGGGCACTGTATGCGCGTCGAGAACGGCCGCGTCGAAACGTGGCGCTTCTGGCAGCTCAGCTATCGAGGGCAAGAGTCGAAGCGGACGGATGAGGAGTGCGTCGAACAGCTGCGTGAATTGCTGATCGATGCGACCCGCTTGCGGCTCCGCTCCGACGTTCCGGTCGGAGCCTACCTGAGCGGTGGGTTGGACTCGTCGACGATCGTCGCGATGATCCGGAATTTCACGGACACACCGCTCAAGACGTTTTCCGTCGCTTTCGAGGACTCCGAGTTCGACGAGAGCGTCTATCAGCGGGAAGTGAGTCAGCATCTGGGAACCGAGCACCAAGAGGTGTGTTGCTCCCACGAGGACATCGGGCGCGTCTTTCCCGAGGTGGTTCGCCACGCGGAGTCGCCCATCATTCGCACCGCCCCGGCTCCCCTCTACATGCTTTCGGGGCTCGTCCGCCGCAATGACTTCAAGGTCGTTCTCACGGGAGAGGGGGCGGACGAGGTCCTGGGCGGCTACGACATCTTCAAGGAGGCGAAAATCCGGCGATTTTGGGCGGCGCTGCCCGATTCGAAGCTGCGTCCGCTGCTGCTGAAGAGGCTCTACCCATACTTGAAGAACATCCAGGCGCAGTCGGACGCCTATCGAAAAGCCTTCTTCCACGTCAGGCCCGAGGACCTGACCGACCCGTTCTTCTCCCATCTACCCCGCTGGGAGCTCACTTCCGGGCTCAAGCGCCTCTACTCCAAGGAAGTCCGCGCCGAACTTGAGAACTCCGACGTTTACGCCGATCTGAGGGAATCACTCCCGACCGAATACGCGCGCTGGGATGCCTTCGAGCAGGCCCAATTCCTGGAGACGACCATCTTGATGCCGGGGTACATCCTCTCCTCCCAGGGAGATCGCATGGCCATGGGCCATTCCGTGGAGGGACGCTTCCCATTCCTGGATCATCGGGTCGTGGAGTTCGCCGCAGCGATCCGCCCCCGGCTGAAGATGCGGGTTCTCGACGAGAAACACGTGCTGAAACGGGCGCTCGGGCATCTGATTCCCGCTTCGGTGACGAAGCGCCCGAAGCAACCCTATCGGGCGCCAGACGCCGTGAGCTTGCTCGGTGACGCGGAGGGCCGGGGGCGCCCCGAGTATGTCGACGAGCTGTTGTCCCCCGCGCGAATTCAAGCGGACGGCCTCTTCAATCCCATCGCCGTGGACAAGTTGCTCCGAAAGTTCGAAAAAGGCCGCGCGATCGGAGTCCGGGACAATATGGCGCTGGTCGGTATCGTTTCGACCCAGCTGCTCGTGGAGAGTTTCATTCATGGCACCGGGAGCTGAGGGAGTGATGGACGAACGCACTATTTTGAAGGAAGTTCGGGAGTACGTTATCGAGAACTTCCTGCTCGGAGAGGAAGCGGATGAGTTATCCGACTCAGAATCCTTCTTGGAATCGGGCCTGATCGACTCGACCGGGATTCTGGAACTCATCGCCTTCCTGGAAGAGACCTACGATGTCGAGATCGAGGACGAGGAGATGATCCCCGAAAACCTCGACTCGGTGCAGAGGGTGGCGCGCTTCATCGCTTCGAAGAAGGGGCTGTGAGAGGATTCTCTTGTGAGTAGGAATGCGAAGCTCTCGTTTGATGTGCTGAAGATCGATTGCGAGAAGGTCGCCGGCGAGATCGAGGCATCGATGCGGCAGATCGTGTTCAAGCGCTTTCACAAGAAGGGAGCCGTCGTCGGGATCTCCGGAGGCATCGACAGCAGCTGCGTGGCCGCGCTCTGTGCGCGGGCGCTGGGGCCCGACCGCGTCCAGGGGCTGCTGATGCCGGAGGGGGAATCCGCGGCCTCCGAAGAATCCACCGCTCTCGGGCACCTCCTGGCAGACAGTCAGGGCGTGAACGTGATCATCGAAGACCTCAGCGCGGCGCTCGAGGCCGTGGGATGCTATCGCCGTCGCGACGAAGCCATCCGCACGGTGATTCCCGAATACGGACCCGGGTGGAAGTCGAAGATCGTCCTGCCGAGCGTGGTGGACAGCGATCGCTACCGAATCTTCTCGATCGTGGCCCTCTCGCCCGACGGAGAAGAGATCAAAGCGCGGCTCAAGCCAGCGGCCAACCTGGGTATCGTGGCGGCCACGAATTTCAAGCAGCGCGTGCGCAAGACGATGGAGTACTACCACGCCGACCGGCTGAACTACGCGGTGGCGGGCACACCCAATATGCTGGAGTACGACCAGGGTTTCTATGTCAAGGGCGGAGACGGGCTCGCGGACATCAAGCCGATTGCCCACCTCTACAAGTCACAGGTGTACCAGTTGGCGAAGCACCTGGGCGTTCCGGCGGAGATCTGCAGCCGCCCACCTACGACCGATACCTACTCGCTTCCGCAATCGCAGGAGGAGTTCTACTTCTCACTCCCCTACGACAAGATGGACCTCTGCCTCTGGGCGAAGAATCACGACACGCCCGCCGAAGAAGTCGGCGAGCTTCTCGGCCTGACCGCAGACCAGGTGCAGCGCGTCTATCGCGACATCGAGGGCAAGCGCAAGGTCGCCGAGTATCTCGGATGTCCGCCGCTCCTGATCGAGCCGCTGCCGTAGAGCGGCACATCGCCGGGTCGAGTCGCTGGGACGCCGGCCGGCCGTTCGAGTCGCGGCAGGAGGGAGTGACCGGTCACTCGAGGCCCGGCATTCGCCCGCTAGATCTTTCGCACTCCGCCGACCCCCCACATCCAAACCGGTGGAAATGACAGCCCTCTTTGGTACGTTTGTAACTGCGGAGAATCAATAAATGTTGGTAATAGCAAACGGAGCGGCAAAAAGCGGCTCGACATGGCTTTATAACATTGTTGATGAACTGGCTGCGTTCGAGAGACCACCTTCCGAATATATCTTGGATGAGAAGAACCGGAATCCAGAGATCCAGTACGACAAGTTGGGCAGCTTGCTGGAGAATCTTGATTATTCCCGCAAAGACTATCTGATCAAGAACCATTTCAACGCGGCTGAGGAACGCGATCTGATACTGTCCCATGCAGATGTGTTTGTAGTCGATATCGAGCGGAACTTACGAGATGTGGTCGTTTCCTCCTACTTTCACAACCTACGAGAGTCGAGTTTTGATGGACCTTTCAAGAAATACTATTGGCAAACCGGCCGCTGGCAGACCGATCTCGTAAGATCTCATCACGAACTATGGAAGGTCGCTCCCAAAAACAGGGTGTATGTGTCGTCCTACGACCGCCTAAAAGACGCTTTCACAGAAGAAGTCCAGCGCATCGCGACGTTTCTAGGCCGGCACCTTTCGGATCTTGACGCCCAGCGAATCGCGGAAGCTACCTCCATCAAGAAGTTGCGAGAAAAATATGATGATAAAGGAGCCATCAAATTCTTTCGCAAAGGCGTTTCCGGTGACTGGGAAAACTACTTCGATCGGTTAATCACAAGAGACATCAGGGAAATCGAGAGACGGGGAATGGGCGGCCTGGGAGTCTTCGCCAAGAATTTCCCCCTGATGATCAAGAAGCTTTATGCTTACAGGATACTCTAGTAACAGTCTTCTTGGAGGTTGAACTGCTGGAGGATAAAGTCGTAGTAATCACGGGGGCCGGCGGTGGCTTGGGTCGTGAACTGGCGAAGGCCTTTTGCGCTCGAGGTGCCGTGGTTATGGGGCTCGGTCGCTCAACGGACAAGCTCAATGAGACGAGACACATCATCGGCGAGGGGGAATTCGAAGTCCATTGCGCCGATGTGGCTGACTTCTCTCAAGTTGAAAATGTCGTTACCCGGATCATCGATAAGCATCGACGTATTGATGTACTCTTCAATAACGCGGCGGTGTACCCCAAGGTGAATTTCCTGGAAGAGTCTGCCCGAGACTTCGCCCATGCTCTGCTAATCAACGTCGCGGGTGTCGCCAACACCTGTAAAGCAGTCCTGCCTTCCATGATAGAGAACGACTTCGGGCGAATATTCAATATTGGCAGCTGGGCCGATCGTGCACCGATTGCTGATAGTGCAGTCTACTCCGCGGCGAAAGGCGCATTGCACGCTCTTACCAAAGCCATTGCTGTTGACATCGCTCACTACAACGTCGATGTAGAAATTCACGAGTGGCTTCCAGGTCGCCTCAATACCCAAATGAGTGGTTTCAGCGGCATGGACCCCGCTATCGCCGCGGAATGGGCGGTGGCAATTGCCTCAAAGCCTCACGCTTCGAAAAAGAATTCCATCTACGAACAGAGCTGGGAGTGGCAACCGCCGAAGTCCTTGAAGCAGAAGTTGCTTTCAAAGATCTTGTTTTGGAAGAGCCACGCCTTCCTGGCTTAGCTTCCTGTCGATCGCATCTGCCACGCGCAGTGCGTTGGCAGCAATGGTGAGGCCGGGATTGGTTCCGCCACTCGTCGGCATGAATGAACTGTCGACCACGTAGAGATTATCGAGTTCGTGAGCCTTGCAGTCTTTGTCGACAACGCTTGTCGCAGGGTCATTGCCGGCTTTGCAGGTGCCGCAGGGGTGACCGTAGTTCAGAGACACACCGATATTCATCGGGATGGAACGCAGAGAAGAAAGTTGTTTACGCACCCGCGTTCTCATCTCCATCACGCGGCTTCTGAACTCTTGTCTCACGGTGTATTGGAAGCGCATCCCAGAGGGTCTCGACTCGTCCACCAGTACGCAGTTGTCCTCGTAGGGAAAATCTTCCACGATGGTGGCGAACACGGTCGCTACGCCAAAGAATCTGGAAGCGAAATACGCGGGGATGCGCAAGAAGTGTCGCAACGGAGTAAATTTGCTGAACCGGCTCTGATCGAACAGCAGGCGCAGCGCATATAGAACGTTACCGTAGCCCGCGGTCAATCCCGTTGATTGGAATTCACCCAGCTTGTGTCCATCGACACTGTAGAGATCGCGAAAGGCGATGGTCTTGTTCGGACCCAGTCTTGAATATTTCCGCTTCGACCAGAAAGCGATGAAGTCACTGGCGTGGAGCATTAGATTCTTGCCCACGAGGCCGCTCGAATTGACCAAGCCCTGCGGCCACGATTCGTTTCTTGATCTCAACAACAGCACCGGTGTGAAATAGGCGCCAGCGGCCAACGCGACAACCTTGGCTCTTACGGTGTAGTGGCCACCGTCTTGCTTCACGGATACGCCAGTCACGCGATTCTCGTCGGCCTCGAGTCTGGTGGCTTCCGCACGCTCGGTGACGGAGAGATTTCCAGTTGCTAATGCGGGAATAATGCAGCTGTTGAGCGCATCGCGCTTGCAGGCATTCTTGCAGATATGACCGCCGCATTCCTCGCATCCCTCTACATATTTCACTGCAACGTGTAATCGGTAGGGGTTGAAACCGGCATTCTTGAATTCCTGAAAATAGTGCTGATCGGTTTCACACATGACCGGTGGCGGTGCGAGATCGCAGTCGGAATCTGGCTCCAAGGGATCTTTGGTGCCACACACAGAAAAGAGTTTTTCTGCCTCTTGATAGTATCGTTCGAGGTCGCTGTAACGAAACGGCCAATCGATGGCGTCGCCGCTGGGTGCGGTTCTGGGCTCCAGATCCTCGGAGCGCAGACGTTGTATAGCCGCACCGTAGAGCAGCGAAGAGCCCCCGAGGCCACAGCCCAGGGGCGCCCAGATATCGGACAGCGCCCCATCTACGTGGGCACTGACTTTGTGGGGCCATCTCCCATTGGCCAAACGCTCTTCCGGATCCTCTTGCTCTACCTCTACCCCTTCACACTTGCCCTCAAAATTGGCCAAGCCCTTTTCGATCAGAAGAACTTTGTGGCCCTTCTTCGCCAGAGCATAAGCGGCACTGCCGCCCCCCATTCCGGCGCCGATGATTACGACATCCCAATCCTGCATTTGCGCAGCATCGAGATCAATGATCTTGTCGTTGGCAACGTGTGAACTCACGGGCGGATAAAGGGACCTTCTAGGGCGTGATCTGTCACATGGGTGCTATCAAGAATCAATACGCAGTCGGAAAGCCTTCCCGCTTCGAGACCTGCAGCAGCTTGTATCCAAGGCGCCGCTTCCTGTCAAGACAGTTCAGTCTGCTTCGCCTTCTCGAACTCCGCACTCGTCGGGACGGACCGCTCGTTCACGAGCCAGGCGATCCGCTCGTTCACGAGCCAGGCGATCCGCTCGGGGCCGTACGCGAGTTCGGCGAGGATCTCCTTCGTGTGCTGCCTCTCCAGCCGAGGCGCCCGCCGCATGCTTCCGGGCGTGCCGTGGAGGTGCAGCGGCACGCCGGAGATAAGCATCATAGGGGGATTGGCCGGCCCCTCTGTTCGAAGCCCGGGAAGTTCCGATAGTCGAATCCCGTGCCTTGCTGCCAGAGGGCCGCGCGCGCGGGAAACTGCTGAAAGTCCTTGAGAGGTAGTGTACCAGTAATGATCGGGCCGCTCGCGGTGGTAGGCGTCCCCTAGGGGACGCCCCGCTTCGGTGAGACGATAGGCTTTGTCATCGCCATCGATCAGGCCCTTCTTTAGGCGTCCATCTATGGCCGTCTTTGGGTGTCCACCGATGACTTGGATGCCCGAATTGTGTCATCAACCTAACGAATTACCGGATAACCGCGCTGTTGCGAACGGGCGATTCTGCCGCTGTGAACGACCCGTACATTTCTTCAACGCGCGAGCACGTACCCGATGCGGATCAACGAATCGTGTTCGACAAATTTCACATTGCACAACATCTCGGTCGAGCTGTGGATGAAGTGCGCAGGGCTGAGAACCGAGAACTCGTTCGTGAGGGAGACGATCGCCTGAAGAATACGAAGTACCTGTGGCTCACAAACCCAGACCGAATGAGTCGATCGAGATGGGAAGGCTTCGCATCGCTTCGCGATAGCCAGCTGCGCGTAGCTCGAGCCTGGGCGATCAAGGAATCCGCCATGATGCTCTGGGGATATGTTCGTCGTGGGTGGGCTGAGCGAGCATGGAAGGGCTGGTATGACTGGGCAATCCGCTCCCGCCTAGCGCCGATCAAGCGTGTCGCACGGTTGATTAAGTATTACTGGGACGGTGTAATCAATGTCGCTTGACCTCTCGACTCACCGTGGAAGGAGCACGCTGGATCAAAGATGCGATCTCCCGCATCGATTGACCCTCCGCAAGACCCCGTGAGATCTCTTCCCGTTCAGACAGACTCAAAACCAAGCGAGAACGGCGACGGATTGGAGGCTCGATCCCTCCGGTGGACGAAAGAACCCAGTGGATCGAGCCACGCTGCCTCGCAAATACTCGAGCGATGTCGTTCATCGACTGCCCGCGCTTCCATCGCTCCCAGAGTTCCTTCTTCTGCGAAACGGAAAGCCTCGGCCCTCTTGTTCTTGACATCTGCGACACCTCCTCGGTTATGAGCTAAAACAGAAGATGTTGCATCGACCGATTGAACCTACCCTATTATCGGACATTGCCGAAAACCCAGCTTGATTTGCCTATCAACCGTTCGACATGTCGCCCGATGCTATCCGAAACCGCGCTCGTGTGGCCATGAGAAGAACGCTTCACCGGCCCGCTACCACTCTACGGTGTGCAAGTGACCGGCACAAGAGGGTCGGTTCCGATTCCTCTACGGGATACGGATGACGCCGCGCTGCGCTAGCTCATCGATCAGCGCTTCGGTGAAAGCGGCCGTATCCCGGTAGTCGAGGTGAGAGGTGTCGGGCAACTCGAAGTGGTTGAGCGCGGGTAGATCCCCAAAGTGGATCGCCACCGCAGGCGTCCTTGCCGCGAACCGGTCCCAGTACTCGCGCCTGGGGTAGTACTGCTCATCCAGCTCGTGATGTTTCCCCGAGGTCGCGAAGCGCGTGAAGACGACTCTTCCGCCGCGACCCTGAATGCTCTCGACCATCGACGTGGTCTCCATCGCCTCTTCGAGCCATTGCTCGGGAGTCGGTGTCAATGATGATTCATAGTTGTCGCGTGCCCGCCGCACCAGATCCCGCCGATAGGAGCCGGCATCCACCATGGTGAAGTCGGCCGACCGAGAACGATCGAAGTGGGTGGTGACATAGTTGGGGTGCGGCAAGCTCCGAGACTTGAGGAACTCCGATACGATCTCGAGAAAGCGGATTTGCGGGTTCAGCACGGCCAGATGTTGCTGCAAGAACCATCCGATGTGTTCGTTGAGTCTCGTGTTCAGGGACTGTCCACGGTGATAGAACGCGACGTACTCCTCTTGTCCATTCCGGCTGTCGCCTCGCAGGCTCGGAGGGGTCACCGCGCAGATGACGATCCCGGTGAACTGCTCGTCCTCAGCCAGATCGCGGAGCGTCGCGATGGGGTTTCTTCCCGCAACCGCCAGCTGCACGACGCCGTATTCGGGTAGGCGCTCCCGAAGGGTTGGGGTCGCCACGCCGAGCTGTATCCTCGACATGCCGAGCAGCGCGATGGTCCGCGGACCCCGCTCGTAGACGTGCTCTCTGTGATAGGCCCACAGCGCCGGCTCGTCTACGATCGACGGGAGGTGGCCCTGGCTGCGCCAGAAGAACTCCGCGCCGGCCAGCGTGGCGGCGGCAACGACCACGGCGCCGAGCCACGCCCAAAGCCAGCGAGCGGTCTCGGTCTCCCGGCTAGAACTGGAAGTAGATGAAGGCACGGTCCTCTCCAGACATCGCCACGATCGCAACGGACATGCCCGCCAAGACCAACGAACGGAACCACCAAGGGCATTCTTCCGCCACGGCTTCCAGCGAACGATCGCGCATCCACCAGTGCACGGCGAGCAGGCCCGCCATCGTGCCGAGGACGATCAGCGTCTCTCGGGTCTCCAGAAGCGGCTGTGCGCTCGCAAGAGTCAGTCCGAGCATGGCCCCGGCGATTACAAATGCCTGGTCCAACGTGTGGGCGCGAAAGAATACCCAGGTAAGGCAAACCAGACCAAAGGTGAATAGAGCCAGCGAAACACTCGCCACCGTTCCATTCCCAAGCGACGCACGCGGGAACCTATCCCGCAACACGCGCTCTACGGACAGATACACGCCGTGGAGTCCTCCCCAGACGACGAAGCTCCACGATGCGCCATGCCACAGCCCCCCGATCAGCATGGTCAACATCAGGTTCACATAGGTCCGCATCGCGCCCCTGCGATTGCCACCGAGGGAGATGTACAGGTAGTCCCGAAGCCAGGTCGACAGCGAGATATGCCATCTCCGCCAGAAATCCGAAAACCCTTTCGCTGCATAGGGAAAGCGAAAGTTCTGGGGGAGGCTGAATCCGAGACAACGGCCCACCCCGATGGCACAGGTCGAGTAACCCGCGAAGTCACAGAAGATCTGCCCCGAAAACGCCAGCGTGCCGCACCAGGCGCTGAACGTGTCGGGATCCAACTGCGAATCGAATATACGCTCCGCGATCGGGGCGAGAAGCCCGTCGGCCAGCACGATCTTTTCGAACAGCCCGAGGAGCAGCAGGCTCAGCCCCCGGGTGAGCTGCCCGGCCGTCACCCGCTGAGGCTCCAAGCATTGCGGCAGAAATTGCACCGCGCGAACGATTGGCCCCGCCACCAGTTGGGGGAAGAACGTCACGTACATGGCGTAGTCGAGAAACGAGTGCCAGGGGCGCGTCTTACGCAGATAGATGTCGAGCGTGTAGGACAGGGTCTGGAACGTGTAGAAGGAAATTCCCACCGGCAGGATGATGTCGGGCTTCGCGGGCTCGAAGGGCACTCCGAACAGGTGGGACAGCGCGATGAAATTGTCGAGCAGGAACCCGCCGTACTTGAAGAATCCGAGCAATCCCAGATTGACGCCCAGGCTCGCCAGCAACAGAGCCTTGCGTGCCGCCTGCGAGCTGGCCTGGTGGAGTCGCTTGCCGATGTGCCAATCGACAAGAGTCGAGATCCAGAGCAGGACCACGAATGGCGGATTCCAGGCCGCATAGAACAGGTAGCTCGCCCAGAGCAGGTTGAACTTCTTCACTCGCCATGACAGGGGCAGGCTGTGCAGCCAGAGAACACATGCGAGGAATAGTATGAAGGTGTATGAGTTGAATAGCACAGGTGAATCTCGGCTAGCTGTGAAGTCTAGGTAGGTTGTTCATTCAGGGCC
>SDBV01008724.1_pt1 | contig 13623 bp, 18 predicted proteins | sample 2277081 | NCBI WGS metagenome assembly SDBV01 (sample SAMN10402039, study PRJNA504765) | marine sediment metagenome | isolation source: marine sediment core GS10_PC15, 223 cmbsf | place: Arctic Ocean: Southern Knipovich Ridge | collected 2010 | reverse complement strand
AAAGTGTTTTTTATTGGAGATACACATTTCGGACATGCTAATATAATCAAATATTGTAAGAGACCGTTTTCTTCAGCACAAGAAATGGACGAAATGCTTATCAAATATTGGAATGAAACAGTAGAACCAAGTGATACAGTTTATCATGTTGGTGATTTTGCTTTCGATAGACATCCAGAAAACTATCTTAACAGATTGAATGGTATAAAACATTTGATCAAAGGAAATCACGATAGGCAGCCAAGCCCTAAACAGGGTTGGGCTAGTGTAAATGATTATCGAGAGATTAGAGTAGAGGGACAGATTATTATCCTATTTCATTATGCATGTCGCGTATGGAATAAATCACATAAAGGTTCTTGGATGCTTTACGGACATAGCCACGGAACACTATCTGATGATCTTAATGCGTTGTCAATAGATGTAGGAGTAGATAATCATAACTACCGTCCTATTTCATTTAATGAAGTGAAAAGGATAATGACAAAGAAGACCTTCAAGCCTATTGATCATCACGGAAGATCATAAATTTTCAATCGACAAATCCAGTTTATGGCGTATAATAAATATCTCATATATCATAAATCTGAAGGGATATATCATGGATCGCTCAGTTCTCATTCCATTAGATGAAAAACGCGAAATTATTTCCGATTTCTATTTTGAAAGATGGGATCGTGATATGGACGAAACCCGCCGCGAACTTTATACAGAACTTCATAAAATCTATGGGTTGATCCGCAAGGGTGTGATCCGTGTTCCCGATACAGGATACATTTTGGAGCTGGGAGTTAATCGTTGTGTCAGCTTTAATGAACTCTGTGACATTTTTGACAGGAAACGTTGTGTTGGTTTTGATTTAGAAAACATCACAAAACATCCAAGAGTAGTTACAGTAGACATTAGAAATATGGATGATGTTTTATATCCGGCGGCATTGTGTGTAAACGAAGTAGGCGGTTGGACAGTTACGCCAGAAAGTCGCAAAGCTGCTTATGATTGGATGATTGGCAATATGCTTCCAGGGGGCATTGTGATCGAACATTCAAATGAATATGCTGGATGGGATATTACAGAAGATCTTAAAGACAAAGGTTTCAAAGTTGTCTGGATGGGTCCAATCCACATTGTGATGAAAAAACTCTAACAATATTAACGCGGGGTGGAGCAGTGGTCAGCTCGTTTGGCTCATAACCAAAAGGTCGCGGTGTTCGAATCCCGCCCCCGCAACCAAATTTATGATAAGGAAATAATATGGAACTTCGTGACGGACTTATTGAAGAGTTAAAACCAAAACTAAATGATATTGGTATAATCGGCGATACGAATTTATGTCGCCTAATAGGATTTCACGAAGATGATGATGATTTTTATTATCATGTGTTATATATGAATGGACACAATCGACATTCCGATAAGAACGATGTATATTTTAGTATGGTAGGAAGGTTTGAGACTTTAAAAGGCGTCTTGCCTGAAGAGTCTTACAAAAGAATGGAGAGCACATTTTCTTTAAATGGAGCTCCACCAAGTAAAGAATTCATAATCAGTAAAGATTAATTCAAAATAATATGCGGGTGTGGCGAAATGGTAGCCGCGGTAGGTTTAAGCCCTATTGGGAGTGATCCCGTGCAGGTTCGATTCCTGTCACCCGTACCAAATTGGCATCAGTGAAAACCGGTTAGTAACTGATGTTAGATCACCGTATATTATCTACACTCACAGTTAGAATGCTGTGTTCTCGGACGTTCGATTCGTTTAGTGCGGTGTGTAATAACAGAACATGGTTGTGAAGGGCGTAAGACCCCTCAGTGTAGATCCATTTTATTTTAAGCCTAAGTGGTGGAACGGTATACACGCTGGTTTCAAAAATCAGTGGCCGAAAGGCTATGTGGGTTCGACTCCCACCTTAGGCACCAATTTTATGTCGTCGTGGCGGAACTGGCATACGCAGTCGAGGTCAAGCCAATACGGATGGGTGTAGATAGTGACCCTATTTACAATGCTCCAGTCTCATGGCAAAAACTGGCGGTATGGTGGAGACTGACCTACCATGCTTATAGGTTCGAATCCTATCGATGACTCTTTAATCTCTCCCGGTAGTTTAGTGGTTAGAACGTCAGACTCTCAATCTGGTAACCGGGGTTCGATTCCCCGTCGGGAGACCAATATATTTGATGGGAAGCTGTCTAAGAAGCGTTTTCAAATAACGCTTGGAAAGGAATATGTGACCTATCCATACGTTGTTTAGTATTTTTTGAATCCATAAAAATAGGAATACTAAAAGACACCCTTGGTCCACTATGATTACGCACCTTATGGACTTGTCCTGGTGGCATATAAAGAACATCACCCGGCATCATAGTAAAATTCATAATCTCCGTTAGATATTTGCTTTCACCTTCTTCTGTTATTGAAATGTGATCATCTGGTAAATCGTCATTGTGGGAAAATATCTTCCATGATGTATTGCCAATTACTTGAAGATAAATTTTATGTTGTGGGCGATCACGATGGGCCATATAACCAGTGCTGTCATTTATTGGTGAAATATATAAATGCAAATCTGCATGACAATAATCAAGAGATTTTTCAATAGTGTCAATTAACTCTGCAACAGCTTTGTTAATTTGAGACATATTCATCATTACAAAACTGTGACCTGACTCTAGGAGATTTGTAATTTTCTTCTTTTTAAGTGCTGCAAGTGACCAACAAACATTTTGATCGACAAAATAACTACGTTCTCCATTTCCGGTGACAATTTGCATTGGATTACTAATATTACAGCCATTGTTAAGTGCTGTTTCTATTTCAGCTAAACTAAGTAGATCAGTAAAATCACGTTTTCCTTCGCCAAGCATTAAGAAACTTTCATTCGCACTTACCTTAGCGGTAAATTCATTCATTGATAACGGTTTAATTAAAGTAGAAAAATCCATATCATTATTTATCGTTAAAATATTTGACTTATAATAATAGATTTTGTATAATAGAAATATGATAAATGAAACTACAATAATATTACGAAGAAGCGAAGACCTTGGGGACAACGAGTTTTTATTTCTTGTTGAAGAAAATCCGGGGAAAATCGTTGTAGCTCATCAAGATGATAGAAGTCATTATACCATAACTCCGGATAAATGGAAAGAATATAAAAAATGGTTGAAAAGTAGTAAAATTAAACCTAAGAACATTAAATTAGGTGGACTATCCAGAATAGAATTTAAAAACTCTAGTGATGCAATGGCATTTAAGTTAAGATTTTTAGAATAAATGAATATTCTCGGTGTAGGAAAGTCTGGTATTCCGCTTGCTTTGGGAGCAAGAAATCGCAAGTTCGAATCTTGCCACCGAGACCATTTTTATTTGCTATATTTTTCTTCCCACAGATTTATTCTTTCGTATAGCTCTTCTACTGTGATGGAGCATCTGGAATTTTTTTGATTATTACCATTTATTCCGTTATGGAACATAAGTTCGCCATCGCTAACAAACAAGGTGGTTCTATGATTGGGTAAGAATGCCGGATATGTTCTTACCCAATAACTGTTTATATTATTGCCTTCTTTGCTGGTGGGTCCAGCGGCATGGCCTTGAACCATGTGACACAGAGGTTCGAATCCTCGGAGGGCAGCCATTTTTGAAATTAGGGACCAGTCTTCGGGCTGGTCCCTTTTTCTATGACTGCTTATCTTAACCATTTATTAACTACTCCGTGTTATGCTATTCTTACATTTTTTGGTATAGAAAGAGGAGGTTTTATTGTGACTTCTAAGGCAGCAATGGAACGGTGCTCGCTGTTGTGCTTGAATCTTGGGCATAAGAAATGGTTGACTTATTGGTTTTCTATGCTATACTAACTATAGTAAGAGGAGTTCCAAGATGAAGACCCAAAACTATACAAAGCTAAAAACTGCCATCCGATACTGGATGTTGGGTCGAGAATATCATATCGCTCTCCAAGCCATGGAATTTGGTCTAAAATATCATACCGGTCTACGCAAAGACGGTGTGATGCCAGAATTTCAGCATCAAGTAAGCCAGGCATCGTTTGCTCGCACCTTAGAGCCGCATTTGCTTTATCCAGACGAGACGCTCGCTACTATCTTTCTACATGACGTAGTTGAGGACTGTGATGTCGATATTTCAACTATCTTTACCAAATTTGGCGAAATGGTTGGAACGAGCGTTGAGCTAATGACAAATCAGGTTCGCGGAGTTAGGAAACCGATAGAGAGCTATTACAGCGAAATGCAGTTCGATCCAATTACCTCTGTTGCTAAAGGATGTGATCGTATTCACAACCATCAAACAATGATTGGTGTATTTACTCCCGAGAAAATTGACAGCTACATGATTGAGACCAACGATCATGTTATCCCGATGTTGAGATTGGCGCGGAAGAGGTTCACTAAACAAGAGGGAGCATATCTTAACATCAAGCATGTCTTAATGACGCAGATGGAACTTTTACAAGCCCTTAATCCTGTTGCGAAATCTGAGCTAAAGCTGACTTAATAGAAACATACATATCTGTGTAGTTCATTGTTAAATACCGCTTTACAATACGTTAGAATCTGTTAAACTGTTATTATACGTTTTACGCAAATTGTTATAGGAGTTTAGACATGATCGATATCGCAGAGATTCTTCAGCAGATCCAAGACGCCGTTGATGAAGCTGGCGCGACTGTTGAGGTCAAAGATAACGACATTGTTGTGACCTTTCCAAACGGAACGGTTCAAGTCTTCGAGGGCGTAGCGCACCTTATGGGCAGCGGCGCCACATCTTATAACGATGATATGGGTGATGTGATCGATCTTCTTGATCCACAGGGAGTGATTCCGCCAGTTGAGATGAGCTTCTCGGTTCCTGAACTGGAGAACGTGGTGGTCGAAGAGGTCGAGGAAGCGAGTACTCCTGCGGCTCCTAGTGTTCCAGTGGATGAGCCAAGTGATCCAGATCCGGAGCCCGAGGACGAGCCTGAAGGTGATCCTGAAGGTGATCCAGGTCCTGGCCCTAACCCGGACCCAGAGCCGGAACCTGAGCCGGAACCTGAGCCAGACACTCCGCCTTCAGCAGATCCAGTGACAACTCCAGCTGAGACATCAGGCGAGATTCCGAGCGGCCTCGCGCTTCTTCTTCTGTCTGAAGAAATACCTTTTGCCTTCAAGCAGTTTAACGTCAACGACGAGATCGGCGACAATGACAACTTCCAGGGTCCTGTCGATATGGGCGGCGCCGACGCTGAGACCGCGCTCGGTAATCTGGTATTCACTTACAATGGCGATATCAACTACGGTACACTGGTGCTAGAGTCGGGCGGCGTCTTTACTGTTATGACGGCCGGTACTACCTACACCAGCGCCGACACCATCTGGTGGCTCGCAACCCTAACGGATATCTCCGAGTTCGAGGTCGTGCCTAACGCTACCTTCACCTACTCAGTTACTGATGCAGACGGCAACGTCGTCGGCGCCCCGGTGGTGATCACAGTTGATGGCGATCTGCCGAATGGTCCACCTGATCCAGACGCCGTAAACCTTTCTATTCTAACAAATGACTCCCAGGGCGTATTTCAGATGCCTTTAGAGTTGTTTGATTTTGTCAACGGTTTTGAGATTGAGAACCTTGTTGGCTTTGGTGGTGAGGTTAACGGTAGTTTCGCGACAGTAACCAATCCAGCTTTCGGTATCGGCATTCAAGGTGAGAACAATGTAAATTGGAATGGTAGCCTTTTTTACCATGGCTCCAATCTTGACGATCCTGGAATTGTTGAGATTACTGCTCTTGATCTTGGTCAAGGCGAGACGCTAAATGGTGATGGCGTTCATACAGTGCTAGTTGGTAGCGAAGCCCATGATACCATTCAAGGTAGCGATATTGCCGAGATCATTATGGGTGGTCAGGATAATGCCGCAGATGATATTTTTGGAGGCGGCGGCGATGATGTCATCTTTATGTTCGATAAGGATCAGGTATCCGGCGAGGGCGGCGAGGACACGTTTCTTGCTACCGAAGCTGTTAAACTTGTTGATATCTTGGATTTCTCCGCAGGGGATGACGAGATTGACCTTTCGAGTCTTGGTGTTGATGATGAGGACATCAGTGTTGTTGACCACGATGACGGAACAGCATCGGTAATGATTAGTACAGATTTAAATATCACGGTCCACTATGATGTTGGTGATATTGGCGATATCACATTCCATGTAGATGACGGTATCATTACTGCGGATGTATCCTGATAACCGACACCTCTTACATTTATAGAGATAGGGTGGCTACTTTGTGGCTGACCTATTTCTATTTGCCTTTTAGTGTAAAATATAATAAAATACTGTATGAATAAAAATAATAAGTGGGATAAGCGATTTCTTAAACTAGCACACGAAGTAGCATTCTGGTCAAAAGACGATTCAACAAAAGTTGGCGCAGTCATTATGGGTGAGGATCGTACTCCGCGTTCTTTTGGTTATAATGGAATGCCAAGAGGTGTAGATGAAGATATTCCGGAAAGACGTGAGCGTCCAACGAAATATCTGTATACAGAACACGCAGAAAGGAATGCGATATATCATTGTGCTAGGGTAGGTATCCCCATCGAGGGATGTACTATATATGTGACACATTTTTCTTGTACCGCCTGCACAAGAGCTATCATAAACTCTGGCTTAAAAAGATTAGTAATCAACGAAAGTTCTTTCAAGTCGGATTATCACGACAGGTCCAAAGAAGACATAGAGGTTTCCAAAGCTATGCTTGAAGAAGCTGGCATAGAAATTGTGTTAGTTAAGGTATAAGAATGCCAGTATGGATTTTTGAAGATGAAGATGGTGAGACAATAACAGTTGATCTTGAAAATGATCAGATAGATTGGAAATATAAGTGTGGGTGTTCGGAAAAAGAACATGATCATGTAGATCACTGCCCAATACATAATGAGCCATCGTATCGTCTTGATTACGAATAAATAATATCACTGTTTTATTCGTAAGGGCATTTTATATTGTACTGGGACACTATCCACGATTTACTAGACATTTGTCATCTTGTTGATTTTGACCATCATATACATCCACCAGAAGATCAGTTAACAGTAGATGAATATCTTGGATGGATTCAGCGCGGTTTGAAAATCTATGTGCTTAAAGACAAAGATGACCACTGGATTGGTACTTATCAAATTATTCAAAAAGAAAACGACGAAATTTATTTTGCGGGCTTTGGCGTAGCACCTGATCTTCAAAGAAAAGGATATGGCCAATTGTTAATGGATAAGATGATCGCTGATTATCCAACCCAAAAAATCACTTGCAAAACCAGACATAATAATGTTAAAATGAAAGCGTTATTAAAGAAAAATAAATTTTTGAATAGCCTTATTGAAATCGATAAGGGAAACTATTGGAGCTGGTGGTCAAGAAAATCGGAGAAGTGATTTAAAATGTTATATGGTGGTTTTTCGTCGTATTATAGAAGAAAGCGTCAGCATGAAGCAGAGGAAGAGATGAGGGAAAGAAGGAAGCGAGAACAAATAGAAAGTGAAATCGCTTCTATCGGCGGTCGAGCGAATATTAATGCTGAAGAATTTCAAATGCTTTGGCGTCTTATTATAGATAAAAAACATTCAGTTATTAGTGATGCTTTTAAAGATCTTTTGTTACAAGCAAAACTTATTTTTAGTACTGAGATAGGAGAAATTCTTGCCGAACAACAGAGACAGAAATTCGAAGCAGAACAATGGGCAATACGAAGAGCTAAAGAAGAAGTCCGACAAAAAGCAAAAAGAGAACGATTAGATTATATTTCAGAAAAAATTCAAAAGCGCAGACAAGAGTTATTAGAAGAGATACGCAATAAAAAATATAAAATTTTGGACTTTAGCGGAACAAAGTTGCGTGATATAAGGGAACTGCTAGAAAGTGGACATCTAAAAACAAGTTTTTTTGGACGTTTGATTATTAAAAATGTAAATGATATACCAACATCTAAAATAGTGGGGAAGCGTTATGAAAAATATCAGTAGTTACATACATAGAGCTGGGAAACTTTGGCTTGTTGGTGCATGTATCTCTGCTTTGCTTGGTCTGATACATGGTGTATTAACTTTTTATGGTGTTATTCAGTGGGGAATAGTTTAGCCACGTAGGAGAAAACAATGAAAGCAATATTAATTATCGCGATAACTATGTTAATGGGTGGTGGAACTGGCGATGGTTTTATAGATTTAGAGCTCCGCATACCGCAAAAAGACATTGTAATATGCGAAGAAGCAAAGAACAATATCGGTATACATACTTACACTAATAACCCTGAATATAGAGATGAATATAGATTTAAACTTCGTAGAGCGTGGTGCGTTGCTAAACAGCCAGGGCCTACCGATATACCGATCAATTGAGCTCTCAACGCTCGACAAATAAGCATGTTGGTGTATACTGTTTGGTACGACTAGGATTTTTAGAGACCAAAACTTTCAAATATCCACAATACGAAGATCTGAGCAAACAAGACTTTGTGAAACAGTATGGAGATGACGAAAATGATGTGTAGTAATCTTAGTGCGATTTATAGTCTTACAGCTAAAGTAATATCAGTTGCTTCGGGATGTGAAAACGATGATAGAAAAACCGAACTACTTTCTTTAGCAGATGAGATTATTCTTGTTATAGAGAAGATGTCAGACGAAGCAGATTGCGAGGATTAAATGAGACACGATGAGTTTGCTCCACATGCGATAATGTTGATCGGTATGCCGGGATCTGGAAAATCAACTTACATAAGTGAGCTGAAAGCACAAAATCCAGATCGCGATTATGTCGTCTTGAGCACTGATGACATTCTTGAGCGTTTGGGTAATGAACAAGGTTTGAATTATAGTCAAGCATTTAAAAATATTCCTTTCAAGAAAGTTCAGGCGATTTTTAATAATGACTTTCGACAAGCAGTTAACAATGAAAGCAACATTATTATTGATCAAACAAATCTTACTGTAAAAAGTAGGGCCAAAAAGCTTAACAAAATTCCAAAAGAATATAAAAAGATTGGGATTGTTTTTAGCGTTGATGCAGATGAGATGAAAAAGCGTCTCGACGAGAGAGCTGCTGAAATTGGAAAATTTATTCCACAACACGTTTTAGATAATATGATTGGATATTACGTCCCTCCAAGTCGTTCTGAGTTTGATGAAATCATAGAGGTCTAAAATGTCTCTTAAACTATTCAATACGAAAACAAAACAAGAAGAAATCTTTGTTCCTATCGACAAAGATAGAATCACTATGTATGTCTGTGGCCCAACAGTTTATGATTACGCTCATATAGGAAATGCTCGTCCTGTTGTTGTTTTTGATATTCTTTATCGTCTTTTGAAAACAAAATACAAGACTGTAATCTACGCTCGTAATATAACAGATATCGATGACAAGATTATTGAAAGGGCAAAAAGAGATAATGTCACAATCAATAAGATAACAAAAAAATATACAAAAGCGTATCACGATGATATGAGAGCACTAAACGCACTGGAGCCAACAGTTGAGCCAAGAGCAAGAGCGCATGTTTGGGCTATGATTGAGATGATCCAGAAGTTGATTGATAAAGGACACGCATATATAGCCGAAGACCACGTGCTTTTTGATATCTCAACTATTCCTAGTGTTGGGCATGTTTCTGGTATGGATTTTGATGATCTTAGAATAGGTGCTCGGATAGATCCAGCACCATATAAAAAGAACCCTGGTGATTTCGTTTTATGGAAACCATCTACAGAAAAACAAGCAAGTTGGATTTCTCCGTGGGGTTCAGGTCGTCCAGGATGGCATGTTGAGTGCTCAGCGATGATCAAAAAACATCTTGGTGAAACAATTGATATCCATGGTGGTGGTCAAGATCTTATCTTTCCACACCACGAAAATGAGAACTCACAGAGCATGTGTGTTCATGACGGAAACGAGCTGGCTAAGTACTGGATACATAATGGTTATTTGACCGTAGAAGGCGAGAAAATGGCGAAGAGTGCTGGAAACTTCATTACAGTTAATGAGCTATTAACGGAGTTTCCTGGTGAAGCTATTCGTCTCACTTTGCTTAAAGCGCATTATCGTCAACCATTGGATTTTTCTCGTGATGAAGTTAGACTGGCTAAAGAAAAACTGGACAAATGGTATAAAGCAATAGATGGTGTAACATTTTCAGAAAATCTACCAAACGAGATTATTGAAGCTCTGGAGGATGATTTGAACACAACACTAGCTATTGTTCATATGGATAGGTTAGCAAATGAAGCATTGGCCGGCGCCGAAGAAGCAGCAAGAAAACTAAAATCTGCTGGATGGCTTATGGGCTTGTTGGCCAGTAAAGATTGGGAGTATGATCGTGTCCCCAAAGAAAGAAAGGTAGACACTTCTTTAGTTGAAAGTTTGATGCTCGAAAGAGATCGAGCCCGCGCAGAAAAAGAGTTTGGAAAAGCCGACGAAATAAGACAAGAACTAGCGGATATGGGTATTATTTTAGAAGATAAAGATAATACGACAATCTGGAGATATAGTTAATGGAAGAACAATCAGAATCTTACATAGATGAAAATGGTCATAAATTTTGGTATCTTCCGTCGAAAGGAAAAGATTATAACCATAGAACAGATGGCCCTGCTATTGAACTCAGCGACGGATCGAAAGGTTGGTGTTTTAATAATAAAAATCATCGTCTTGATGGACCTGCTGTTGTATACGTAGGTTTATATTCTGTGTGGTATATTGATGGTAAAGAATTGAATACAGACGAAGTCGAAGATTGGTTAAAAGAAAATAATATCAATTTAAATACAGAAGCAGGACAGATGGCACTTAAATTGAGGTGGGCTTAATGGAAGATATTGAATACATGCGGCGCGCAGGAAAGCTTGGAGCAGAAACTCTGGACTACATAACTTCATTTGTTAAAGAAGGAATAACAACAGGTGAGCTCGACGAACTATGTCATAATTTTATTATCGATAATGGAGCCATTCCTGCTCCACTAAACTATAAAGGTTTTCCTAAATCCATTTGCACGTCAGTCAATCATGTAGTTTGTCATGGCATTCCCGGTGATAAAAAACTTCATGATGGCGACATCATGAATATTGATGTCACTGTTATTTTAGATGAATGGCATGGCGACACAAGCAGAATGTTTTATATTGGTAAACCATCCGTAAAAGCAAAACGATTAGTAGAAGCAACATATGCAGCAATGATGCTCGGCATACAGCAGATCAAGCCCGGCGCTCACATCGGAGACATTGGACATGCTATGGAAACATACGCAAAGAGTAAACGACTTGGTGTTGTAAGAGATTATTGTGGACATGGTATTGGAAAGATTTTTCATGACAATCCGCAAGTTCCGTTTTATGGCGAGGCTGGAACAGGTGTCGAACTAAAGTCTGGAATGTTTATAACAGTTGAGCCAATGTTTAATCTTGGAACGTATAAAACTAAAACACTTACTGATAAATGGACAGTAGTTACGCGCGATAGATCCCTCGGAGCACAATGGGAGCACACTATAGCTGTTGTTGATAACGGTTATGAGATTATGACACTTTCTTAATAAATAAGCGTAGTTATAACTTAGAAGAAGTGTCATGCGTCTTTTTGAATTTGATTACAATACTATGGTTCGTAAACTCGGTTCGGTTTATGCTTTGATACAGCGTGGAGCAACCGGAGGAGAACGAGCTGGCGGCGAACTTGCTTTTAAAAGAATTTTGTCTACTATTACCCGTGATTTTGGTGAAGAAAAAGCTGCTGAAGCCGAGCGCCAAGTTAAAGGTTCTTACGGCAAGCAAGAACGACCTAAAGCAAGAACACGCCGAACATATCAAGAACCTCCAAAAAGAGAACCACCGCGACAAGAACGACCACGACAAAAAAGCAAACGATCTACTGGTGCTACTTATATGCACAATGGATGGACATTTAGTATTCTTCGATTTACCGATCCAAGTGCTGGAAAACGTGGAAGTGATAAAATATGGGGTTTTGCTATAAAAGGTACAAGACATATGACTTTTTGGGGTGCATTTGGCAAATCAGTAAGGGTCAAAGAAGTGAATCATCTAGAAGCTATTAAAAAATATCAGCAAAAAAGTGCTAAAGGATATAGATTTGTCAATGCTGATCCTATTGATTATGGGTATATTTTCTCTCAAAGCGATACCTTGTGATTTTTTCCTTGACAGATAATAGATTTGCTATATAATAATGGTTTAACCACACTAACTTTTTGGAGATGATAATATGATTGACAGGATCATAAATCACTTTAAGAATATATCTCCTAGGCGTCTTCTTGATTATTGGACAATGTTCATTTGCTCTGCTTTGATTATTGCTATTTTCGTTTCATTTTCATAATATGGATAAATATATCTGCTTCCGTATTATAGAAGGCCAACGAAATGGACCCCTATCATCCTAAAGAAGAATGCGGCATTTTTGGAATCTACAATCAACAAGATGCTGCCGCGTATACTGCTCTCGGCTTACACGCTTTACAGCATCGCGGTCAAGAATCTGCTGGAATAGTCACATACGACGGAGAAATTTTTCATAGTCATCGTGCTCAAGGACTAGTAGGAGATAACTTTAGCTCCGAAGATGTAATCGCAAATTTGCCTGGACATGTTGCTATGGGACATGTTCGCTATTCAACAACTGGCGAAACCCTCTTAAGAAACATCCAACCTCTTTTTGCACATTACGAGTTTGGTGGTATGGCAATTGCTCACAATGGCAATCTGACAAACGTAAATGAAATTAGAGAACGTTTGATAAAACGTGGATGTATTTTTCAATCCACTACAGATACTGAGATCATAATCCATTTAGTGTCTACCAGTATGCAGTACGATCTTATTGATCGTTTGACAGAAGCATTGAAAGAAGTCAAGGGAGCGTATTCTCTTATTGCGATGACGAATAAAAGAATCATAGGAGTAAGAGATCCGCATGGTGTTCGTCCGTTAAGCATCGGACGCCTGGGCGATTCTTATATAATCGCTTCTGAAACTACGGCATTTGATATTAACGGAGCAGAGTTTGTTAGAGAAGTAGAACCTGGAGAAATCGTTTGGATTGATCGTAAGGGAATACACAGCCGAAAGCCATTCGCTCCTGTGCCTCCAAAATTTTGTATTTTTGAATACGTGTATTTTTCAAGACCCGACAGTGTTGTAGAAGGAAAAACAGTAGCCGAAGTCAGAAAACGCATCGGAATGGAGTTAGCAAAAGAAGCGCCGGTAGAAGCGGATGTTGTTATTCCAGTTCCAGACAGTGGTGTACCAGGAGCAATAGGATATTCCCGCGAATCCAATATTCCTTTTGATATGGCAATCATACGAAATCATTATGTGGGTAGAACGTTTATTCAGCCAACCGAGGAGATACGACACTTGGGGGTTCGATTGAAGCATTTAACGTGTAAAGAAAGTGTAAAAGGAAAACGGGTGGTTCTTGTTGATGACTCTATTGTGCGGGGAACTACTTCTACAAAGATAGTGCAGATGATAAGACAAGCTGGAGCAACGGAAGTCCATATTAGAGTTGCTTCACCGCCAGTTACCGATCCATG
>SDBV01008723.1_pt1 | contig 13625 bp, 10 predicted proteins | sample 2277081 | NCBI WGS metagenome assembly SDBV01 (sample SAMN10402039, study PRJNA504765) | marine sediment metagenome | isolation source: marine sediment core GS10_PC15, 223 cmbsf | place: Arctic Ocean: Southern Knipovich Ridge | collected 2010 | reverse complement strand
GCAGGGGCAGGCGGCGCGTCGGCGGTACGCTCTAACGGGGTCGCCATGCCCGCGGCGCCGGACGATCCGGCAACGCCCTTGGCGGGGAAATCCTTCGATGTAATGCGTGGCTGCTCGGGCGGGACACTGGCGGTATCGCCGCCCGCATGAACCGTGGCCGCAGACGACGGCACACTCGCCGGCCTCGCCACAGTCTGCGTCGCCGCATGAGCGGTAGCCGTTGCAGGCGCAACGAGCGGCGCAGCACTCACATTGCTGGTAACCGGGCCGCCGACCACGGCCGGCCCGCCCGCGTCTGCATTCGCAGCCGTTGTATCAGGAGAGGCCGAGGTCAAGGTGGGCGGCAGCGTGCCCACCGTGTCGGCGCCGAACGGTTGACGGTAACGCACCGTCACCAGCTGGAAGTCGGTATCGACCTGCGCAGCCAATTCCGGGTGTCCGGACAGCATGTCGCGCAGCGTCTGCACCAGCGAATGGCCGGCCACCCAGCTCACCGGTGTCGCGGCCCACACGCCGGCGTTGGGCAGATTGATGCTGTAGTCGATCGGCACGACAAGGCGCAAAGCGTTGCTCAACGCCATGTTCGTGCCGCTCGTCGTCACGCGCGGACTTTCACGCGACTCGCCGACCAGCGTTACCTGTTCGTTGTGCTGAGCATCTGGCGTGCCTGCCGCGCAGGCACGCCCCGACAACCCGCTGCCCAGCACCGACAGCATCACCATGCATGTAATGACCGTGCGCATCTAAGGACGTCCTCGTTGCCGTTCATGGCGCCTAACCACGCCAACTATTTTCTCGTCGCCACTTGCGTGCCGATTCTTCGCTATCCTATTCTTGCTTCATCACCTCTGCGCTGGACAACCGGCCATTGGCCTGAGACGATTGCAGCGCTCCATCACAACCTGACACCACGACCATGAACCATCCCAACCAGCTTCGTGACCTGACCCGCGAAATACTCGACCTGGTCGATCAGCGCCGCTTCTTCACCGACCTGCATATCGAGCAGGACCGCCCGATCATGATCAAGACGCCACGCGGCTGGATCGAGGCGGAAGGCGGTCCGGTCATGATCGAGGAGATGGAGCCGCTGCTCGCATCCATCGACGAAGACTGGCGCAACCGCATTCAGGAAGGCGCGCTCGACCGGCCATTCGTCTTGACCCGCTGCCGCCTGCGCTGCCACGTCTACCGCGTCTCGGGTGGCCGCAAAACGGTCATCTCGATCCGCCGTTTGCCGCTCGAAGCCCTGCCGCTCGACAAGCTCGGCCTGCCCGCCTATATCAAGACGATGCTCGAAAGCAACAAGGGCATCGTGCTTGTGACCGGCCCCACCGGCTCGGGCAAAACCACCACCATGGCGTCCCTGCTCGACCACATCAACCACACGCGAAACTGCCACATCGTCACGATCGAACAGCCCATCGAATATGGGCTGGAGGCTCATCAGGCCATCATTTCGCAACGCGAGGTGCCGACCGACACCCCAAGCTTTTCGGCTGGCATGCGCGAAGTCATGCGCGAGCGTCCCGACGTCATCATGGTCGGCGAGATCCGCGACCAGGACACCGCCGAAGCCGTGCTCCAGGCCGGCGAATCAGGACATCTGGTGTTTGCCAGCATGCACACCAGCAGCGCACTCAACACCTTGACCCGCCTGCTGTCCTTCTTCCCCGCCGAGCAGCGCGAGCGCCACGCGTCATCGCTCGCCAGTTCGCTGATCGGCGTCATCTGCCAGAGCCTCGTGCCAAGCGAAGACGGCACTCAACTCGTACTGGCCAGTGAACTCCTGTTCAACCACAACCAGCAGGTCAGCAAGCTTCTGGTCGACCCGGCCAAGATTCATTTCCTCGCCGATTTCGTCCGCCGCAAGGAAGACAACATGTCACGCTCGCTGAACGACAACCTCAATCAACTGGTGAGCAAAGACTCCATCACTGCCCGCGACGCACTTCGCGCCGCCTATAACCGCATGGAGTTGCACGAACTGCTGCAGTCGTCGGCGACTCGTTGAAGCCATTTTCTCCCGCAAATATCGAAGGCTTCGAGTTTTTGACAATCTGTTACGGTTGCTGAAAAAAGAACCGGTCGGGAAATGTGCTGAGTGAATTTCCGGCACTTCTGACAGCGAGGAAATCTCAATGCGGATTGACAGATCTATTGCGCACACAACCCGTTGGGAAGCGATATGCCGGAGCGCGAATGGTTTACGAAATGTTTCTGGCAAACGACGCTTTGGCCGCGCGAGCGGCTTGTCGCCCAGCCATCGCAGGCGAGCACATCCCGCACGATCGCATCGCGTCGATGTCATCAACATATGGGCGAGGCGCGGTCGCAATATCCGCTGCCCCATATGCAAGACCACGGGAACCAGCGAGGCCGGTGATCCCATGCGGGCCCGGAACCGCACAGCAGCGGTAATCCGGATGAACGCTACGTGAGTTCAGGGCCTGGATGCTTTTCCCAGGCCGAGTTTTTCCATTGCTTCATGCGCATCGATCACCATCGTCGCGATTTCGCCTACCGTGACCCGCAGGCTCGTGGCGCGTGAACGCATGTGTTCGTACGCGTCGTTTTCGCTTAGGCGATGCGCTTCCATCAGGATACGGCTGGCCTTCTCGATATGGCGCCGTGCCTTGAACGCCTCCTCGAGCTTGCCGATCTTGTGGTGCAGTCGTTGCTGGTAGCCGGAGGATGCGCGTGCCAGCACCAGCGTGCTGAGAATCCCGTTGGAGCGATAGGGCTTCGTGATCACGCCGTGCGCCTGGGTATCGACAAGGATTTTCAGGGCCGTGGGATTCTCGTAATCGGACAGGGCAATCAGGGTCGCTTCGGTGTCGGCCGCGCTCCAGTTCCCTGCGCTTCGAAGCTCCTGACCCACGAGAAAGAAAATCACGTCGACATCAACGGGAAGCTGCGAAGGAAACGGCCAAAGGACGCGCACCGGGCAACCAATCCGGCGCAACTGCTCTTCGAGGACGCTGCGATCGTCCCCGGGCGGATGGATCACGATAACGCGCAGCGTGCGCAGATCGTCAAACAGCCGACGCGCACCCGTAGTCATGCCGGTTCTCCGTCGAGCCAGAACTCCGCGAAACCATACGATGTCAGATAGGGGTCCGGCTTGATCGGACTGCGGCCTTCCCACACCACCTCGAACGCACCATCCGGCCGGCAAATGGCGATGCGCGGGGTGAGGATCGCATGATTGTTCTCGGGATCGATTTTCAGCAGACCCTCGGGCGAATCGAATTCGACGTCGCGGGCCGCCTCTACCAGCCTCGCCGTATCGAGACTCCCCGTGCGGGCCAGGGCGAGGGCGAACAGATGCACCTGGTTGTAAGCCATCTCAGACCACATGCTGGCCGGCTGAGCGCCGAAGCGTGCCAGCCAGGATTGCAGGAAGCGCTGGTTGCTCTCGTTGCGCAGGGAATTGACATAGCTCGCAGAGACGATATGGCCGCCACACAGCTCCGTGCCGATCATATGTGTTTCGCCTTCCGTCATCGTCAGGCTGGCGATCGGAATGCGAGCGGGGTCGATGCCGTGTTCGCGGTACAACTGATAGAAAGCACGCGCGCCCCGGCCGATCAGCGTGGAGAAAACCACATCGGGCTCGACGGCCTTGATCTGACGCACGACCTCCGCCAATGCCGAGGGATCGGCGTCGCTGGGCAAATACACTTCGTCGACGATTTCTCCGTCATGCTCCTCGACCATATCGCGCATGATCCGGTTCGATTCCCGCGGATAGATGTAGTCGGCGCCGACCAGAAAGAAACGACGGCCGTGATTGCGCAGCAGATAGGCGGCCAGCTGCATGCTGTTCTGGTTCGGTACCGCCCCCGTGTAGATCACGTTCGGCGAATACTCGAACCCCTCGTAGATCGAGCAGTACCACAGCAGGGCGTTGTTTCGCTCGATCACCGGCAACACCGCCTTTCGGCTCGACGATGTCGAGCAGCCGAAAATCACTGTCACGTCGTCTTCCTGCAGCAGGCGTGCGGCGAGCCGCCGATATTCATCAGGATCGCTCTTCGGGTCGTACACGACCGGTTCGAGCAGACGTCCGTCGACGCCCCCGGCCGCGTTGACCTCTTCGATCGCAAGGGCAGTACCGAAGAAATGCTCGGACTCGGTCGCCGCGGTCACGCCGGTGCGCGAATACAGGACGCCGATGCGCCAGCCATCGCCTGCCGCGCTTTCCTGCGCGTCGCTCGAAGCAGCCGCACGCATGCTGCTGCCGCGTTGCGTTCGGGCAGCCGCCAGTTCCGCCGCGCGTGACGCGAGATCGTCGTACGAACTGCTGATGGTCATGCTATCGCTCCATCCATTGTCCGGCAGGCGGGCACACGCAGCGCCGCTCCCGGATGCTGCCGCCGGACTGTGCCGACGTTGTATTGTCCCGCTGCCGCGCGACCGTGCCACATTGGCGCGCCTCGTGGCAGCCTCTCAGGCACCGTCTCAGGCACCGGCTACGCCGTGTGGCGACGTCGCGACGCCGCCGCGATCGCCTGCTCGACGAACGCAGCAGCGTCGAGGCAACGTGCATCGTCCCATGGCCGGCCTATCACCTGCACGCCGATCGGACCGCCTCGCGCGCCCCAAAGTCCGGGAACGTTCACGCACGGGCATCCCAGCAACGTCCAGTTACGATTGAACGCGGGATCTCCCGTCGAGCCCAGGCCATCGGGCGCCTCATCCGGCGCACTTGGCGTCAGCAGTCCGGTGATGCCGTTGAAGAGTTCGGCCAGGCTGTCCTTCGCCTGCGCCATCAGAACGCACGCTTTGGCATACGTCGCCGCATCGACCGCGGCTGCACGCTCAAGAAACCCAGCGAGCATCGGCGACAGATCGACGCGATGACGATCGTACTCGAATCCCAACGATTGGTAAGCCTCGTAGCGTTGAATCGTGTCGTGTGCGGCAACCATGTCTGCCATCCACGATCCGAAGCGGATCCGCCGGACCCGGCCGCCGGCATCCTCGATGGCTCGCACGGCGGTGTCAAGCGCAGTGCTGGCGTTGGCCGACGGTTCGGTCCACGGATAGCTATCGGGGACGGCGAACACCGGGCCGTCCGTCACCTCATCCACGGCCAGCCGGCGGCCCGACAGGACCTGCGCGAGATAAGCCACGTCGCGCACGCCCGCGGCAAACAGGCCGACCGTGTCGAACGACCACGAGAAGCATTTCATGCCGACGGTCGGCAGCATGCCGAACGTCGGCTTGTAACCGGCAATACCGCAGAACGACGCAGGCCGGATGGTCGAGCCGCCGGTTTGCGAACCAACCGCGAACGGCACCATGCCCGCGGCAACGGCAGCCGCCGAACCAGAAGACGAGCCACCCGGGGTGCGCCCCAGGTCGCACGGGTTGCGCGTGGCGGGCGGCGCCATGTAGGCAAACTCGCTGGTGACGGTCTTGCCCACGATGACACCGCCGTTGCGGCGCAACAGTGTCACGATCGCTGCATCGGACCTGGGCTGGTAGCGTTCGTAGATCGGCGATCCGTAGCGGGTGGCCAGATCGTACGTGTCAAAGATATCTTTCACGGCGATTGGCAGGCCTGCCAGCGGCCCGTGCGCTGCAGCCACCGACGCCGTCGCGGCTTCGCGCCGGACAACGGCCGTCATGGCGCCGATGTCGCGGTCGGCCTCCTCGATGCGCGCGAACGTATCGAGAATCAGGCGATCGCGCGCTTGCGGATCGTTGCCGGTTCGCGAGAGCAGTTCCAGTCCCGAAACCGGCCGATAAAATGAGTTTGAGTTCATCAGGTCTCAGTGAGGGGTCAGTGTCAGACGCGCAGGTGCTCGAAAATCGAACCTGCGGCTCTTTCGTCGCTGGCGTTACCATGATCGATGATTTCGCCTTGCTTCAGCACGGTATAGCGATCGGCAACCTTCAGCGCGAACGGAACGTTCTGCTCGATCAGCAAGAGCGTGGTGCCATGACGCTTGCGCTCCCAGAGCAGCGCCTCGGCCAGCCGCTCGATCACGGACGGCTGCAACCCTTCCGTGATTTCATCGAGCAGGATGATCGATGGGCGCATCATGAGCGCACGGGCCACCAGCAGCATCTTCTGTTCGCCCCCGGAGAGCGTGCCGGCGAGTTGCTTCAACCGGCTCTTGAACACCGGGAAAACCGGTTCGATTTCGGCAAAGCGTTCGTCGAACACCGATACCTTGGCAAGGCCCAGGCGCAGGTTGTCACGAATCGTGAGATCCTGAAACAGCGCATGTTCCTGAGGCGCGTACGCGACGCCCGCTTGCGCGATCCGATGCGGCGCCATGCGGGTAATGTCCTGCCCGCGCACGCGCACAGTGCCGGTCTTCTTCGGCAGATAACCCATGATCGTCTTGAGCAAGGTGGTCTTGCCCATGCCGTTCTTGCCCAGCAGGGCGACGGCTTCGCCGTTGGCGAGCGTCATCGACAGCTTGCGAAGCACGACCGACGCCTTGTATCCGCTGGTGACATCCTGCAGCTCCAACGCGATCTGGCTCATGATGCCTCCCGGTATGCCGTGTTCGCGCCGGATGCTGCGCTCTGCGCGGTTCCGGCATAAATCGTCCTGACCAGTTCCGAGTTGACCACTTCGTCGAAGTTGCCTTGCATCACGATGCGTCCCTGATGCAGGACCACGATGCGAGTAGCAATCTCGGCAACGAAATCGAGGTCGTGCTCGACCAGCAGACAGCAGAGCCGGTAGCGGTGAGCCAGTGCGGCCAGCACGTCGCCGATTTGCGTGCGCTCTGTTTTGGTCAATCCTGCTGTCGGTTCGTCGAGCAGCACGATGCGTGGCTCAAGCGCGAGCACCATGGCCAGCTCCAGCGCCTGCTGTTCGCCGTGCGAGAGATCCTTGGCCACCGCATCCAGCTTCTGGTCAAGGCCGGTGGTCCGAACCACCTCGAGTGCATACGGAGGCAACGAAAGCGTGCCCGCACGCCGGAACAGCGACGGTCGTTCGATGATCGTGCCCGCGATTCGCAGGCATTCCGCCACCGTCAGCGTGTCGAAGATGTTGGCGTTCTGGAACTTGCGCCCCAGCCCAAAATGCACGCAACGGTCCGGCGGCAGTTGCCGGATATCGTGCCCGCACAGCACAACCGAACCGGCAGAGCGCTCCGCTCCGTCACTCATGCAGCGCATCAGCGTCGTCTTGCCGGCGCCGTTCGGACCGATCAGGCCAACGAGTTCGCCAGCGTTGGCGTTCAGGTCGATTCCCTGCAACACCTTGAGACTGCCGAAATTTCTGGCGACCCCCTCCATCTGCAGCGCAGGTTCTGAGCGAGCCTGCACGCTTTCCACCCCGACGGCCCGCTCCACCAGTTCGGGTTTGGCGGCGTTGCCCGCGAGATGGCGCAATGGCTTGAGCAGCAACGGCACCATTCCCTGCGGCAACAATACGATCACGGCCACAAACGCGGCGCCCAGGATGAGTTGCCACGCAAATGGCATGCTGCCGCTGAGATAGGACGTCCCGACGTTAATCAGAAGCGCGCCGATGACGGGCCCCCACAGCGTTCCACGACCGCCCAGCGCGACCCAGATAATCAGTTGGGTACCGAGAACGAAGCCGGTCAGCTCGGGCGCGACGACACCGCTGAATGCGCCGTAGCCGAAACCGGCGAGGCCGGCGATGATCGCGGTCGCTACCAGCAGGACGATCTTGATCAACGACGTATTGATACCGAGGTACGAGCAGCGCGATTCATTGTCGCGAATCGCCGCCAGCACGCGGCCGCCGTCGCTGCGTACGAAAAGCCACGCCAGCGCTGCAATCAGCAGCAAGGCGCCGCCGGCGATCCGGTACCACGCGTCGAGAGACAGATCGAACGTCTCGTAGCCGGTCAGTCCTGAACTCGAGCCGGTCCATTCACCACCGGACAGCAAGAGCTGACTGAGTACGATCGGCAGTACAAGCGACATCACAGTCGCGAAAAACGGCGAGGCGCCCCGATAGAAAGACAGCCAGCCCAGCAGCGCCGCGATCGCGGCCGTCGCTGCGATGGCCGCGCCTAGCGCCAGCACCACATAACCGGCCGAGAAACCGCCGTGCGTGAAGACGAGGCCCGCTGCGTACGCGCCAATGCCGAAAAAGGCAGATTGCCCGAACGTCAGGTATCCGGTGTACCCCCAGAGGATATCGACCGTCACGGCAACGATCGAAAAGAAGAATGCCTGGATCAGGACATTCAGCAGATACGTGCCGAACAGGAACGGACCGACCGCCAGCAGCAGAACGGCAAACCCGCCGATCATCAGCAAGCCGCGTCCGGGCGACAGCTTGCGCCGGCTGGACACCTGCTCGTCGCGCAACGAGGCATCGCCGATGCCGGCATGTCCCGGCGAAGCACCGACTTTAGCCATGTGAGAACCCCTTCGGACGAATACGCAGTGTAAGCGCAGCCAGCACGGCGATGGTCAGGCCACCCAGTACCGGACTGACGAACGTGCTGACCAGAACCTGGCAAGCGCCAAATACGAGGCAGGTGACCAGCAGGCTGATCATCGAGTAACCCGAAACCATGACCAGCATGAAGGCGCTCACCAGCCAGGCCAATCCCATGTTGGGATCGACGCTCGACAACGGGGTAATGAGCGTGCCGGCCAGGGACCCCAAAGCAGCACCGAGACTGAACGTGATAAAGCGTATGCGGCCCGAATGAATGCCGAGCCCGCGAGCCAGGTCCTCGTTCATGATCACGGCACGGGTCTTGACGCCGAACCGCGTGCCTGTGAGCAGCGCGGTCATGAGAGCGCACAAACCGAGCGCGATAGGGATCAACAGCAGGCGATAAGCCGAATAGTCGGTCCCCGCGATGGAAAAGGCGCCTTTCAGCGGCGTTTCCACGAACTGGACCTCGCGGCCAAAAGCCATGACGATCAGCTGCCCGATCACGATTCCCAGGCCCCAGGTGGCGAGGATCGCGTCGAGCGGGCGTTTGTAGAGCGGGCGCACGATCACCTGCTCGACGAGCATGCCAACCACGGTGCCGACCACGATCGCCAGCGGCAGGCTGATCCATGGGTTGAGCTTCAACTGCGTGACCACGAAGCTCGCATACGCACCCGTCGTCAGCAAGGCGCCGTGGGCGAAATTGACGATTTGCATCACACCGAAGATCACCATCAATCCGGCGGTCACGATGAACAGCACGGCCGCCGTTGTGAAAATATCCAATGCCAGAACCATTGTCTTCTCCAGTCACCTCCGCCCGCACGCCGGCAAGGCCCGGCGATCAGGCGGATGCTGCATTCCTTAGCAAGCCTACTTGATGTTCGGGCACTGTGCCCCCGGGTCCACGTCCGGAAAGGATTGCAGGATCTTTACCGAACCGTCCGCCTGAATCTGGCCCAGACGCATGGCGAGAGGCGTATGCCGGCTCTTGTCCATCGACACCGGACCGCGCGGTCCGTCGAACGACACCTGATCCAGCGCCCGGATCACCTTGGCAGGATCGGTGGACCCTGCTTTCTCGGCCGCCGCCTTGTACAGGAAGAACGCTTCGTATTGCGGCTCCGACAACTCGTTCGGCGTCTTCAGGTCTTTGCCAAAGCGCTTGTCCATGGCGGCAAGGAATTTGTCGTTCTCGGGCGAGCCGATACTCGTCAGGTAGGAGCCCGACATATAGATACCCGTCGCGACGTCACCCATGCTGTGGGCGGTACCTTCGTCGATGGCCAGGTTGCCGTACGGCAGCGTCAGCCCTGAACCCTTCAACTGCTTGGCGAGCGCCACGTTGGGGGCGCCGCCCGCCGTCGCGCTGATCAGCGCGTCGGGATGCACCGAACGGATCTTGGAGAGAATCGGCGTCCAGTCGGTGCCGTCGATCGGCAGGTACTCCTCGCCCACCACCTTGCCACCGTGCTGCTCAATGTACTTTTTGGTGAAATCGAGCATGCCGCGGCCGAACGCATAATCGTTGCCCACCAGATAGAACGTCTTGGCGCCTTTGCTTTTTTCAAAGTAATCGACCACCGGCGCAACCTGTTGCTCCGGTACCCAGCCGTTCACATACATCCATGGGCTGCACGAGCGGCCTTCATAGAACGAAGTGTAGATAAACGGCTTCTTGCCACGCGCTACGATGGGAAGCGCCGCATTGCGGGCCGCGCTGGTCTCCATCGAAATGATCGCGTCGACATTCTTCTGAAAGACCAGCGTGTCGTACGCCTTCTGTGCGCCGACCGCGCCGGACGCGTCGTCGGTAATTTCGAGTTCGACCTGGCGGCCCAGGATACCGCCGGAGGCGTTAATTTCTTCGACCGCCAGTTGCGACGACTGAACCACGGCAGGCGCAACAACGCTATTGGCTCCCGACAGGCCGACCGCCACGCCGATCTTGATGGGGTCGGCGGCCAGCACGTCGGCACACGCGCCAACGCCGACTATGGCCGCCATGGCGGCGGCAAGGAATGGTTTGTTGAACTGGGTCATGGGATTTCCTTTGTAGTGGTCGTGTGGTCTTTCGAGGAACATGCAGGTGCCGGCCAATAGCTCACGTATGAGCAGACGGCCAGCCGGTGCCCAGCATCGGGTCATACACGTCGGCACGCCGGTCGCGCAGCACGTGATTGAAGGTGTTGAGCGTGCGCTCGGCGCGCGTGCGCTCCAGATCGATCGTGGCGTAAAGGACTTCTTCGCGTTCAGCGCTGGCTGGCCCTGCGACGGGCCACCCGTTGCCTCCTACGATCAGGCTCTGGCCGACGAACGGCTGACCCCGCTCGTTGCCGATCCGGTTGGCGCACGCAATCACCAGGCCATTGCTGTGCGCAGCGGCCATCGTCAGGGTGGTGGCCATGGCAGGACGATCGGCCGGCTGTCCCGCCATCGGCACCCAGTTCGTCGGTACGCAAACGATGTCTGCCCCTTGCATGGCCGCCAGTCGAAATGTTTCGGGAAACCATCCGTCGTAGCAGATCGCAATGGCAATTCGCCCCACGGGCGTGTCGAAAACCGGCGCGCCGCGGTCGCCAGGCTCGAAGAAGCGATGTTCGTTGTTCCATAGATGCAGCTTGCGGTAAATGCCGACGTGACCCGAGGGACCGGTGAGAATGGCCGAGTTGTATAGACGTCTGCCCGCCCGCTCGGCGATGCCGGCGACAATATGAATGCCGAGGCGCTGCGCCGTTTCGGTAAAGATCTGAGCGGTCTCCCCGTCCGGCAGCGCTTCTGCAAGCGAGAAGGCCTCGTCGCGGTCTTTGAAGACATAACCGGTGTTAGCCAGCTCGGGCAAGACCACCAGCGACGCGCCTTCGCTGGCGGCGGCTTCAATGTGCCGGACCGCGCGCGCCACGTTATCGAGTTTCGCGCCGACATGTGGCTGCATCTGAATGCAGGCGATAACGAGGCCCTCGAGGCCCGCTTCTCCAAGACCGTGCTGCAACATTACTTTTCGTCCCCCAAAACAAAAAACCCCCTCACCAGCGTTGGACGCAAGTTCGGGGGCTGCATAGCCTTCCATATGTGGCACGGCATCGTTGCCGTGGAGCCGCCAGACAACTTGGTGGCTCAGTGGACGCGAATTTAAGAAGCCAAATTCACGATGTCAAGAGATTTAGCGAAGAGTTTGGAGCGCCTCCAGGGCGAGGGGTTGCCAGCTACGCTTCAGGGCCGTCAACCACACAGCCTTCGCCTTCCCGGGCGGCTGGCTTCGCACGTCTTGCCCTTGCTTCGCGAAATCGGCGAAAACGCGGCGTACCGGATTCTATTCTCGTGTCAGCAAACTGACCCCACCCACGAGGATTGCAATGGTACACGTCACAACCGACAACAGCACTTCCGCTGCAGAGCTTCCCCAAGGCACTCCCTTGAGCACGGAAGAACATGAAGCAACGAATCGCGGCGCTACGCCGCGTTCCACGTCGATGCCGACTCCGAGCAGGGAGATGCCTGCGCCGCGCACGAGCACCACGGGACGCCTGACGCAGGAACCAGGCATCGAACTTCGGCGCAGGCAGCCCGCTCCAACGATGACCGTCGCGGTGCGCACCGCACAGGATGCGGAAAGAGCCGCTCCCACGGCCGAAAACCGCCTCCGGCGTCTCGCCGGTCCCGATACGCCGGCATCCGTAATCCGGGTCGCACACACGGCGGGACAGGTACTCTACCCGAAGACCTTCGACAGGATGCCTGACGACGTGCTCGCCAGCCTGCTCGAGCGCGCGCCAGTATACGAAAGGCATGGCATTACGACCCAAAAGGACTTCGAGGGATTCCTCACGAAGTCGCACGCCGAGACATTTGCACCGGTGCTCGGGCGCCTCGGATATCTGCCCACGCTTCCGCTCGCGGCCAATTTCATTGCGCCGCACCTCGAACTTCCGTTCACCGGATATTCGACCGGCGGTCCGACCATGTTCGCGACGGTCAATACGATGGCGCTCCAGGAAGGGCTCGAGAGGTATTACATCGGCCAGCTCGATACGTACAACTTGCCCCCGTCCGTGCAGTCGCGCTACGACGACTTCAGGAAAAATTCGGTGCCGCCGGAGGTTCTCACGGAAATGTACCGGCAGATCCCTCGCGTGATGACGACGTTAATCCCCGCTTTCCATGCGATGCACCAAGGGCAGCTCATGGATCAAAAAGACGTGGTGCTCAACGACGTATATGCCGATGCCGCGACTTTCGCGTTTGCCGACCTGATTCCCGCCGTCGCAACAGCGATCCACGATACCGTGTTCAAGAATCATGCGGACGCCGGCAAGGGTCTTGAAGCGCCGTCGCATGGCGAACTGATCGCGCACCAGCCCATACCCATTCTCGAGCATCGACTGAGCAACCATGAAAAAGGCTGGTTCAAGTCGATCGGCGAGGCCGGTGTTGCGATGGCCGAAGGACTCGGAGAGCTCTGGACGACGCGGGATCGTCTGCCGAGAACCGTGCTCGTACCGGCCAACGCCGGATCGCTGATCTCGGTCGCACTCGTCGTGACGGCATTCACGATCGACAAGTTCAGGAACCCTGATCTCCCCGAAGGAAAGATCGATCCGAAACTCGCAGCGGCCGTTCCGTTGCCGCTCGCGTACATGGAAGTCCTCGCGACGCTCGCGTTCGGCAAGCTGCTCGAGGTCTGCGACAACGTGCTCACGAAAGGCACGCCGCGCAGGGAATACGACACGCCTGCAAGCATCGAAGAACTCTCCGCGCACGACAGCGATGAAGACGGGCACGACGTCGCCGCACTCGAAGCGCATCACGGATCGCCCCGATCCGATGCGTCCCCTGAACCTATGATGACCGCGGCAGTGCCGCTCGAAACGCCCGGGAGCACCACGGCCACGCCCGGCGCGCGCACGAGCGACATGCGCTAAACGGAGCATCGAGGTGCCCCGCGAGCGCCGCGGGCCTTTCACGGCCTGCGGCGCATCGCATCAACCTGACTACCCTGAAATCGAAAAGGACACTTTCTTCATGTCTGACCTCAATCCTCATATCGGCAGTATCGGCGGCGCCGCAGACCTGCCCGTGATCGAACAATCCGAGCCCGCTTCGACCCGCCGTCGTGCGGCCACGAGCTCGCGGCTCGCGCGACCGGACAATGCACCGGGCTCCTCACAGACGACGCGTTTGGGCGGCACCCGCCCGCCGGCCCAACCTGTGCCGTCCGGCAGTGCGC
>SDBV01008722.1_pt1 | contig 13626 bp, 4 predicted proteins | sample 2277081 | NCBI WGS metagenome assembly SDBV01 (sample SAMN10402039, study PRJNA504765) | marine sediment metagenome | isolation source: marine sediment core GS10_PC15, 223 cmbsf | place: Arctic Ocean: Southern Knipovich Ridge | collected 2010 | reverse complement strand
CAGGCCAGGTAGCCATTCGGATCGCCCAGGCCGTCGTCCGTTACAGTGGCATCCATTGTCGCGGCGCAAATCGGCAAAGTGATCTGCTGATCGACTCCGGCATTGACATTCGGCGGCTGATTGCCTAACGCGCCCGTCGCCTCCAGCATAAAGCCGCCGACCGAATATGCCTGGGTTGCGTCGCCAGGAGCAACCTCGCTTGTAATCGCAAAGCTTCCGTCAGATCCGCTGGCGATATCCGTCCAACCAACCACGTATCCGTTGATGTGATTGCCGCCGGCCGGCAGAAGGGCCGTTGCCAGCGTCGGAGTTGTAATACTGCTGCTGCTGTTTTCGGTGGCACTGTCATGACCGGAAATCGTCACCAGTGTTATCCTGGCGGGAGTGTGGGTGTCGTCGCGAATCGCCGTACCAATAAATTTGTAGCTGTAGGCGGGATTTAAACCGGTAAAGGTTATCGTCTGTGTTACGCTGCCCTGCACATTCATCAGGTCTGCGTCGAAGTCCACAATTGGATCGGTAGGGCTGTTGGAGAAATAGTTGTATGCGTCGGTTCCGGAAACAGGGGCACCACCGGCAGTGTCGCCGCTGCTTGTCCCCACCGTACCGACCGAACTGAAAGTTACGGTAGGCATGCCAGCTTCGCTGCCCGTCACAATATCCTTCAAAAAACCCGAATTGGGACCGCCCCAGCCATTATAGAGGGTATAACATGTAACATAGGCATCCGTACCCCCCAATATGTCGGTGTGGCAGTCGTTATAAGCTGTCCACAGCACATCGGCCCGGGACGCAACCGGTGTCATTGCAAGTAACAGCAAAACAGACAGACATATTAGTTCTTTCCACTTTCTACTTCTCATACAAACCTCTCCATAAATGACAACAACAGGAAACCTTAAGAATTTACCCAGCACTTAAGTGGCTTATCTACCTCATATTGCAGTTAGATTAGAGTGTGTCCTCCTGACACCCATCTGATGGGAATATAACCACACCTCCACATAAGTACTGCCCCCATGCGGGTCATTGTACCAGTAAAAGGACCACACTGCAAGGCCAAAAACAGGTCCGGCACGAGTATGAGCCTGTTTTTTCAGAACATATGCGTTGGAAATGTGGAGATTTTACAGTGGTCCGATGTTTGCGCGACAAGCCAAGGGGCTTCTGGAAATGGGTACTTTGGCAAAAAACAGGCGAGTTAATCCAGTGTAAGGTTAGCGGGCATAGTCGCCTCACGACAATTCTGTTATTCGGCTGAGTTCTTATTTTTGAAAATGGAATTCTTTGCCGTCTCTGGGTCGAATCAGATAAGGCTCGTCATTCGACCATTTTACATACATCTTTGACAAATGCCAGGAGATTCCTCGGTTGTTATTGCCCTGGAAGAACAGGTACGTTTTGCCGTCAACATCTTCAAAAATGCCAGGGTGGCCCGATTCGCTGGAGTTCCACTCGTCCGCGGCGCCGTTTGGCAGGAGGGGATATCGGCTCATTCGCTCCCATGCGACGCCGTCATTGCTTTGGGCGACACCAATCTGTTGCGGCTGATTGTTGTAGGCCCCTGCGTAGAACATGAAGAGTTTGTCGCCTCGGCGGACGAGCGAAGGTGCTTCGATGCAGCGTTTTTCCCATGGTAGTTCGGGTTTGAGAATCGATTCGTCGCATAACTGTGTCCATGCATCACGGACAAAACCAGAATCCATTGGCGCAGAAGCTACCCCTGCCATCTGAATTTTGAAATCTGGATCGCGTGTCGCCCAGTACAGCAGCAACTTGCCATTGTGTTCGATGACGTCTGCATCGATTGCCCGGCCGCAGTTCCATGGGCCGGTGGGATGAAAGATTGGGTTGGTGCCGTTGCGGTCGAAGTGTATGCCGTCGCTGGATGTTGCATGACAGATCGCGTCTTTGGGACCATTGCCGTATGTCTGATAGAAGAGATGCACTTTGCCATCGAGTACAATCGCCGCCGGTGCTGCAAGGCCCCTTTTCTCGCAGGCTTGATGGGGAGGGAGATCGGCCACTTTCTTCCAGATTACCAAATCCTTGCTGGAGGCAATTCCTATAGCTATTCCCTTGTCTTTTCGCGATGTTGAGTAGTACATAAAATAGGTGCCGTTGAAGTTGACGACGTCCGGGTCTTTGGCGAAAGCATTTCCGAATGTAGTGTCGGTGTAATACATTTGTGGTTTCTGGAATTGGTCGGTAAAGGTGTTTGGTTCTGCAGTGGCGGACAATATAAATAGTAATGAAATGATATTTATACTGCTCACGATTGAAAACTCCGGTTTGTGCGCGGCTAAATGGCCTTACAACGGTAACTTACAACTTTACTGGCGGGATTTTACTACCCTGAAGGGTATACCATTCGATTTTTTGTGTTCATCGTATGCCTCCCGTTAGAGTATAGTCCCTGAAAAAGCGATAAAAAACGCCACCGACATGATACCGGCAGCGTTTGGAATCTTCAACTTCGAATTTGTCTTAACACACGCAAATCTCGTATACCCTTCAGATTAGCTCGTCGGCTGAAACATGGTCATTGGGTTCGTCCAGATCGTGCACCTCCACAGATTCTGCCGGCAGTGCAGGACAAGGGACCGGCGTGAGGAACTCATGTAGAAGGTTCCAGCGACGGTAAACAAAACTGCCCATGCCGCCAATAGCAAGCAGGCAGGCGAACAGACCAAAACCATAGTAAACACCGGAATCGATCTGCTGTATTCTTTGTCGCCTGGCTCGAAACGTCACTGACATCGCAGCCTCCGGTTCAACCTGCAACGGGCTGTCAAAACGCAGCCTCTTACCGCTAAAAGGCATGGTAATCTGCAGTTGGGCGACGGAACCTTCCGCTGCCGCCTGAGTTTGGATAATCCGTTGAGTGATCAACTCCAGGTTCTCACTGTCCGCCTTTCCAAGCGAGCTTTCGATTCGCTCCGCCTGCTTCTGACTGAAGGTGATACTCTCGCCGTCAACTTCAATCAGGCCGCTGCTGTCGTCCGGGACGCCGGAGGTCTGCCGGCGCAAGCGGCTGCGGGCATTGACCAGGCCCACCTTGGCCTGCTGCTTCAGAAGATTATCCAGGTCCACCCGGATGTCTTCGTTAAGAGCCCTGTTGCCGCGTGAAAAGTTATAACCTATGGACAGTGCCCGACGTGCGTCAGCCTGGCGACCCTGCTGAGCAAACTCGTGTGCAAGTTCCTGCTGCTGCTGAGCGACCCGGTCATTCCTGATGTTTACTTCGAGGATTTGCTGCTCGTAGGACTGCAGATTATAACGACGAGACTTATAGCCGGCCGCCGCAGTCCTGTTAATCGTCAAAGTTCCGTCAAACCCGTCGTAACTGAAACCTTCGGGTACATAAACATCCCATGTGATCTGTTTCAGAGGCAGGTCAAAACGCGGGCCGGATAAATGGTGAACGCCCGACCAGTCAACCGGACCGCTTCGGGGCCGAACAGACGGCAACTCCGCCACATACACCATCTCAACCACCGCATCATCGGATGTCTGCTGTGGCAGTGGAACGAGTAACGCATTCCGGCCCAGGGAATCACTGCGGATGGACGGCTGTGTCGCCTGGCCGTCAACCGACAGCGACCAGATAACCCCATTCTCCGGCAGTATAACCTGCAAATGCCGACGGGAGCCAACGCCAAGTGTCAGCGTCACACGGTGTATTGCCTGGCCGTTCGGCGTAATTACGGTTGCAAGCTGTGCCCTGCGTACGTCGGCGCCAATCTGCTCGGCGGCGGCATGACGCCTGGCGTTAACTGTCAGTACATGGTCCGGCGAGGCGCTGTGGTAGCACATTGCCGCTCCGGAAAGGTCGCCGGCGCCGAAGTAGCCGGGAATACTTCGTGCCTCGGCAGGGCGCAGTGATGCGTCCGTCGAATCGACTGATACTTCCATCCGATCAGTCGCGAACACCACCGTATATCCCTGTTGCATATCCACGTCCCGGCAGATGACCGGAGCCAACGGAACATTACCCTCGGTCTGGTTGTATTGCGTCTCATAGGTCACTCGCAGCAGATAAGGCCGATCATATACTTTGTCAGCCAACTCCACCCGCCAGTCACCCTGACCCAACTGCTCGCGTCGCGCAATTCCGGACCCTGTAACAGTCACACCCGTTGCTTCGGCAGGCAGAGACAACTCAAAAGTTTTGGCGCCGGCATGGAACAACTTGTACCGCAGATAGTGCTCGTGACGCACCAGGCCGTCGGTCACTTTAGCCACATGCAGAGACTGGACCGTCACCCGCGGCTGAACCAGCTCGGTCTGAAGATCCAACTGCCAATCGGGTCGCAGCAACCTGAACGCCAGCAGACCCTGACCCGGCTCGCCGAGTTCGGCGGGATTGACTTCACTGACGCCCTGTTTCGACGCCACCGACAAACGTACACCCCGCTCCGAACCTATCACCAGTTGCCCCGTATGCTTCAGCACGTCCGCCAGCATCACACGCGGCACAGTCAAACGCTGAGGCATCTGTGCGACAGGTTGACTAAGCGACAGATTCAACCTAATCGAACCGACCAACTTGCGCTTGAAATGAACACGCACGTCACGCTTACCGGCATCGACCGATGCATCCCAGTGGCTGACTTCCTCGGCCAGGAGTGTATCAATATCATAACCTTCCGGTATCTGCAAAACGACATCGAACCTGCCGGCCTTGGCGATTTCGATGACCCATTGGCTGTTATAGACCAGCCGGTCGTCCTCCGCATTGAATCGCGCGGTTTCATGGCTGCGCAGCTCACTTTGTACAGCGAGCACCTGACCGGTAACGACACTGTCGGCAGAGTCGAAGCGAAACGCCTGGGTAATCTGCTCGGCAGAAAGACCGGGAACTTTCTTAATGAGTTCGGCGCTATCGCGAATGTAATCGCGGGCATTCATAGCCGACGGACGCTCATCCAGGTGAACATATACGGACGAATCAGCCGCCAGCCCCATGATACTGTACTGGTCAAGGGCATCGTGAACAACCAGCGGCTCAAGACGAACTGCATAGGGCACGGAGGAACTGGCCGACTGGGTAACCAGCATTATTTCATAGACTCCCGTCACCGGCCGAGTCATACGAACTTCAACCTCGTGGGTTGCCGGGTCAAAACGCCAACTGCCAACGTCCGGGGCGACGACGGAAGTAACTGTCTCGCCACCTGCAATGCGCAGCTTGAGCGAGTCAACCTGACCCTGGGCAATCTGCAGACGAACCGAATGGAACACCTCTATCAACCCCGATGCCACGTGCACAAGAGACACATCCTGCGCATAGAAGCGAACTTCTTCCTGCCAGGCCTGACGCTCTTTCGGCTGCCAGGTAAACACAGCCGGACGGCCGGGCACAAACATTGCTTCAACCATAGTCCGGTCCTCCTGCACGCTGCGAGTCAGGTGAACCGCCTGCGGAGAGTCGATCAACACATTTGTGTCGAATATCACAAGGCTGACACTATTGGTCAACGCCGTCGGCAGGGGCAACTCGAATCGCCTCCGATGATCCGGACCCACCTGAGGCAGTGGAACCAGAAAAGTTACCGCCACATCATAGACATTCGCCCTGTCAACGACTATTGTGTGCCGACCATTCTCGGTGCGCACGGTCACATATCGAGCTGGTTTGGGCGAAGAAACCAGAACTGCCGATTCATCCAGCAACGCAAAGCTCGACGGCGCATCGGCTGAAATCCGCAGCTTGTACTGAACCTCCATATTATCGTCGCCCGCCGACAAACGGCATTCAACGCTTTCGACCATTGAATGCTCAGCCAGCGGTTTGCCGCCTGGCCCCGCTATCGCACAGCCGCCCAAAACACTTAGTATAGCGACCATTAATATCACCGGAACCGCCGAGGCCTGTGCAGGAATCAGCGACCGGCCACTGCGCTTCCTCGATGCGATAAAGACACACCATACTGCCATCGCCACCGGTCCGCCCCATGTCATCAGCACTTTCAGCACCGACCAGGCAGCCGGTATCCTGGCTGCGAAATAGATCCCAGCGGCCGGGGCCGCCGCCGCTGCCAACAACGATAACCGCGGACGGATGAGACTGACAGCCGCCGCCGCCATGACCACTCCCACCACGACCATATCCACCAGCGTAATGTCCCGTCGCCAGGCAGGGACGAGTTCGGCACTAACCCGGAGCGCCCGATCGGGGTCGGCATTTACCGCCTGCGCATAGCTCAACGATGTCACGGGCGCAGGTTCTTTCACGCTGCCGCTCATCGCCGCTCCTGCCCCTACCCAGATGAGCGCAACCAGCAGCACTGCCAGAACCACGTCCGGCAGCCGCCGGCGAAAGAAGATAACGCAGAGGATAATCAATGCCGGCACAACTGCGCCTGCCGCCCACATCGCCGGCGAACCAATCCAACGCCGGAACGACCTGGCCCACAGCCAGCCTGCTCGATTGAGTAACGGCGCCAAACCCACGTGAACCCTCTGCCGGGACTGCGCCTCCATGTTGCCGCCAGCCGCGGAGATCGACCACTCATCGGATGCGGTAACATGCCACTCGGCATAGGTAACCGGGACGGTACAACGCGGAGCGGTCAGGTCCAGTCGGCTCCGCCACCAGCCGACCTTTTCATGAATCTGGCCATACTCCAGCTCGATCGTTGACGGGTCGTTGGGGTTGGCCTTGCGAATCAGCGGAATAAGCAGTTGGCCACTGTCGGCGTCATGCGATGTCGCCAGTCGCCTCTTCACTTCACCGCTGCCATTTTGCTCGACCGAAAATACCGACCAGACACTCGCCTGCGCCGGCATCGTTAACGAAAGGAACTGACCCGTCGTATTCTTGACCTTATAGCGGACGGTGGTAACCGATTCGATCCGCCTGTCGGGACGTACCGCCAGCCTGGTCCGATGGGTAACGATATCCAGTATAACCGGCAGCAGTCCGCTCCGCTGATAGGGGTCGATACTCAGCAATGCCGCATGTGGATCGGTAACGTACTTGTACACAGCCAGAATCGGACTGCTCGTCAGCAGGCGATAGTCGCTCGGCAATTCATCCATAGCAATCGTCAGCAGCCCCTCTGCATCGGCATCCTTCGGCGGGGCTATCTGCAATTTCAGGTCCAAATGGCTGGTGACTACCACGTAGCCCGTTTGCGTTTGTACATCATGGCATTGCAACGCGCCAAGTTGAATAGGCCGATTGGAACCGTGTTGCTGCGTGTAGGTCACCGCCAGATTGTAATCGCCTATAACCTTACGCATGAGTTTGACCACCCAGACACCGTCCTGCAACGTCCAGCGGCGAACATCGCTGCCGACAAATTCCACGTTCTCCATGCCCTTGGGCAGACTGAAACGCAATTCGTCCACCGGCGAGCCCGTGATGATATAGTTGATCACCGCCGAGCCGTGAGCCATAGCTTCGCCGACCGATTGAAGATGGAAGACTTCGGCCCTTATCCCGGCAGGCTTTCTCTGAGCCATAAGGTTCAGCTTCCAGTCCGACTGCCGAAATCTGTAGGCAAACTGCGCCTGTGCCACACGCAGCGGCACCGAGGCGGTATGGACCTGTCGCAGATTTTCGACCTCGGGATCGTCAACCTCAATCCCGGCTTCGGCGGCAACAATCACATAGCCTCGGTGGGTTTTGGCACCCAACACCTGCAACGCCGGGATCGTCTGACGTTGTCCCAATGGTCCATGCCCCAACTCCAGACGCAGACGGATTAGCGTGCGACCTGTCAACGGCCTGGAGAATACCGCACGAACGGTTGTACCCTCGTTTCCCTTCGGTCCCTCGGACAGGTGATAGTCTTCAACATAATCGCCATCGACCGACGCCACCACCATGCCGGCGCCCACCAATATCTCAAGCTGCCGGATTGGCGCGTCTCGCACGTCCAATTCCAACTCAGCGTCAACAATAAGGTCGTCCTCTTTTATTGTTGTTACGAAGCGCCCGGCCACATCATAACTGGGCACAATATCGTCCACGGACAGCATCAGCCGGCAGCGGCTGCCGGCATATGTATAGAAAAACGCTTTGCCCTCTGGAACAGGGCGACCCTGTGCCCCGGCAACCTGGATACGAGGAAAAGCAGCGGCGTCGATTTGAGTCAGGCCCGCTGACTGCAAGACCACTAATTGCAGCGCACTGTCGGTCCCAACAACCAGATGGCCGCTCGCACGGATTCCGCCGGTAGGCTCGATGACTGGAACCTCAATTTCAGCGGGCAGTTTGTCAATGCCGGCTTCGGCGCCGATGCGCAGGTGGTAGCTTCTTTCCTGTGGTCGGCTAAGTTCTACCACGAGATTGCGCACACCCTCGTTGGTCTCTGTAATCGACCAATTGCGGATGTAGGCCCCGTCAAGCGCAGTGATGCTCAGACCGGCCGGCACCTCGAATGTAAGGGTCTCAATCTTGCCCTGCGTAATCTGAAAATCAAATAACGCATCGACATGCAGCAGGGCAGCCCGCACATCGATGATCGTGTTGGCCTGACTGGACAGCACCAGCTTGGCGCCTGCCAGTTCCACCTGGGGTTTCCACCGAACCACAAACGGCTGGTGCGGGCCAAGAATGGCGGTAATCGTCAGTTGTCCCTGTTCGACCAAACGCTGGATGCGCATAGCGTTCGGTAACTGCACTTCAAGGTCCGGCCGATCACTCACAAGCCGAATCTTACGCATGCGCCCGGACGGAACCTGCAGGCTCGCCTCTCGCCAGAAACTGTCGGGATCAACCTGAGATTTCGCCACAAACGTCGCACTGATTTGATGACGGCCAGCCCTGGGCCAGGCTACATAGTAAGCCTTCTGACCACCGTCGTAGCTGAGCTTGTAGTCGGCCTTTGCTTGATTAAACTTCTCCAGCACCACATCTCCCTGGATCAGCAACATCCTGCGGTGGGCAGACTTCGTTACTGCTTCAAAATCAAGGCTTACGGAAAGTTCTTGGCCGTCAATGCGACTGGTAACCTCCACCTCCGCAATCTCAATCCCATCTGACTGACCGGATACCGCCCCTGCCGTTTCCTCAGCCAATACCGACACCGCAGGCAATATCCAGATTAGAAGCAAGAACGTTATTTGGGATTTCATAGTCCTGTCCTCAAAAAAAATCATTGTCGTGTCTCACAATAGTTATTTCGCTGCACTGCGTGCATGACTTTTTGAACGTGCAGCCACAAAAACCGCTCCACTCATAATACGGCATTTCCCAACCGACAGCATGTAAAACTTGTGTAAAAACATCGACAACATGGCTATTGCGATTTGGGAAGGTGCTCAGCTTTACGGATAAGTTCCACCAGCTCACGCACGTCGCGATCCAGCGGAAGGGTCAGACGGACCTTCTCTGCAACAGCAAGCACATCTGTCAGACTGCCGTTCTGTGCGTGTTCCGATTGACGCAGTATCTCAGCAAACTGCGCCGCAGCCGCGGCGAGGAAGAAGCGTGGCGAACTCTCGACCTTCCGTCTTTGCACAATCTCGCTCTTAAGTCGGCAGGATATTTCCTCCATCTGATCGGTTTCAGCGACACGATATCGAACAAATACAGTTCCCAGGTCTTCTTGTTGATTCGCCGACAGTTGGCCTGTCAGTTCCAATTCGTATAAGGCCGTGGAACACTGACCGGAACCGACCTGGCCCGCGTCAATCGTATCGTCACGAAAACGCTTGTCTTCTATGTCCCGGTTCTCGTAGCCTATCAGCCGGTAACGCCGCACGCGATCCGGATTGAAGCTGACCTGAATACGTGCATCTTTGGCCACCGTGTACAGCGTCGCCGCCAACTGTTCCACGAAGACCCTTTGAGCCTGGCGGACCGAGTCGAGAAACACATAACTGCCGTCGCCCCGATTGGCCAGCGATTCCAGAAAGATGTCATTGTAGGAGCCGTATCCAACACCAACACAGGTGATGGTAATGCCCTGTTTTCGGTCCGCGGCAACTGCCTTGAGAATCGCCTCTGCCTCGGTCTGACCGACATTGGCCACACCGTCCGAGCAAAGCACCACGTGGTTGATCCCTTTGGCGTCAAACGAACGCCGAGCGACCGCATAGCCCAACTTAAGCCCTGCCAGAAGATTCGTGGGCCCGGACGGCTGGATGGCGTTAATAGCCCGGCGAATCCTGTCGCGGTGGCGCAACGAAGTCGCCTCCATATGCAGTCTCGCCTGGTCTGAGCAGGTTATCAGAGTAACACGGTCCGCCGCCGAAAGTTTGTCGATCAGCAGATTCAATGCCTCTTGAACAAGCCCCAGCCGGTCGGGCTTACCCATCGACGCGGAGGTGTCCACAACGAGTATCAAGTGGGCCGCCTTGTACTGATCGCGACCGATGGTACGCGCCTTTACTCCGATCTTAAGCAGTGTCAGCCTCTTCCCTTTGTCGGCAAATGGAGACGCTGCCGCTTCAGCGTGAACCGTGAATGTACGATCGGCCCGCTGCGGGTAATGGTAGTTGAAGTAATTGATGAACTCCTCCATACGCACCGCGCCGGCAGGCGGCAGGAACCCGCCATAAATATATCGTCGGCAGAGCGTATATGAAGCCGTATCAACATCAAGCGCAAAGGTCGAAAGCGAATCGCGCTTAGCCATGACCCACGGATTGACCGGGACAGACTTAAAACGAGATGCAGCAGGCAAATCGATTTCTTCATCGCCAACAGGTCCGCTCAAGTTCGCAACCTCTAAACCTTCACGTTCCGCACGTTCACGAAGATCAACTCCGAGCCCGTTCTGTATCTCGGTATCCATGTCTTCGTATTTATCAACAGCCGATATAATATCACCGTTTATGCTCCCAATCTTCTCAACATCCACGAGCCGAGCTTCCAACTCGCAACGAACCGCAGGATCAGACAACTCCTTCTTAACCAATTCCCGGTTCTTGTGGAACTTTATTTTATCGGCTTCTGACAGGTCTGCCTCCAGGCTCCCCAGAAGCAACGAGATTTCATCCTCACGACTTTCCTGCTGCTTCGTAATCCGCCCACGTGCTTTCCTGGCCATCTCCTTCGCACCAACGATCAGCCCCCCGCCATCGCGAGCAGACACACTGCGGTTGGCCTCCAAATTAACGTTGAACTTCTTGTCAGCCGCATCATTCTTACTGCTGGCAGGCTTCATCGGCAATGACGCCGCCACACCAGCCGACCCAAACTTCCTGTCTGGGGCTGGGGTCTTCATGGTCGTCGGCGCGGCGGGCTGGGCTGGTCGGGGTGTTCCTACAAAGGCCGGCGCAGGTCTCTTGGCCACCAAGGCCGAACGCTCACGAAGGACATGTAATCCGCATTGGCCGCCGCCATTACCACCACCGTAATCCTTGCCGCGTTTGCCAGTTGCCGAAGATGAATCGGCCGCCCATTGATTTGTGCGAGATTCATAGTCAAGCTCAACGACATCGCCGGGCAAGGTGGCATCAACTGCAACTGCACCACCAACCGAGGTTGCCCCCCTGCCAACGATCTCGTCGGCATCACCATCTGTGACTGCAAGACGACCATCACTCAACTCGGCGAGCTTATCGACTTGCCCCTGGCGCGAACTCTGATAGGCCCGCATTTGTGACTGCATCTGTGTCATGCCACCACCGCCATTGTAGCCGCCACCACTCATGCCGCCGCCCATCATACCGACGTCGCCGTTTTCTATTCGGCCAGCGTAGGAGTCCAACCTTTTATGGCCCAACATGGAAATGGCAGTGCTTGGTTTCTTCACTTTGTTAAGACTTGGCATAAACAGGAGAAAGGCCGGCAGCAGTACCGCTACCAGTATCGCCGCCGCCGCCGACATATATCGCACTGTGAAAACCGCCGACCGCCTGCCGCGGCGACTGGCGAGTCTGGCCAATTGTTTCAAACGCCGCTTGCTCAAGACCGGATTCGGCCCATGCTGCAATGCGTCCGAGGCCACCTTGACTGTCATCCGCATATCGGCCAGGCGTTCGCGAAGTTCGTCGTCACCCTGTAGATAAGCCGTCAGATCAGTCTTAGATGCATCGTCAAGATCACCGAATATAAATGCCGCCAACAATTTTTCTGCTTCTTTTCGATTCATAACCAACTCCTGACCCAGCCTTCGACCGGAAGGATTGCGTTTCGTTTTCTGTGGCCCAAAAACACCATCTAAACAACTCCCGCTTTTCGTAATCGCTTCGCCAGCTCTGTCAGGCCATGACTGAGCCGATAGTTGACCAGTGAAACCGAGATGCCGACCACCTCAGCAACCTGGCGCAACGTCATTCCCTGGATGATCTTGAGCAGCACAACCTGGCGATACTGCTCGTCGAGCCCCGTCAATTCCCGCAGAGCCGTCTGGCATGCCTCCTGGCGGAGTACTTCGCTCAAGGCGTCCAGCTCGTCTGCAACTCGTTCTTGCGCCAATACAGCGGACTCGGCTGTGGTTTCCGCTGCGCTTCTCCGCCGCGACCGACGACGGAGTACATCAATTGTCCGATTATGGGCCGTCCTGAACAACCACGTCGTAAGGTTCCTGATACTTTGCCGACCTTTCCCGGCAACCTGTCGATGCAGTCCGACAAAGGTCTCCTGGACGACGTCCTCCACTTCGTGATCGGTCGGCCCTAACATTCCGCCCACATAACGCAACAGCGGGCTCTGGTAATGGGCGACAACAGCCATCAAGTCCCCGGCGTCCGGCGACGGCGCATCCCGTCCCGCTGCGATCGACCGATTCGCGGTATTTTTGACTTCGTTCACTTGGACCTTTCTTCTGTTCACCATTGGTATAGACGATAGATCGAACGGTATTTGCAAATTAAAATACTTTTTTTCGACATTTTTTGATGCCTACGCCAAAAGTTTGCTAAGCGGCTTTGCTGAGCGTTGGCGATTTCCTAAATTCCCGCAACTGCGGCAAAATTCGCCGCCTCACGACCGTAGAAACACTTTTCACGGCTATTATCATCTTCAGAAGTCCGAAATCAAACCCAAATACGCCTAAATGCGCCCAAAGTGCGCCTAAAGTGACCCAAAAGTGACCCAAAAGTGACCAAAGTGCGCCCAAATGGACCCCAAAATTACACGCAAAACTTTGTCCCCGACCTCTAAAATCAGGCCTCCAATCGCGGACTCTGGACAGCGAGGACCTTAATTAACTATTGATTATTGATTATTGGTGGTTGGTGGTTGGCGGTTGATTATCGTTTGGATTGCGGGCAATTTGGAGAGAATATGGAGAGAATGGGGGAGGGGAAGGGAGAAAAAAGAGGGTGGGGGAAGGAGAGTGGGGTGATTGATAATTGGTCATTGATTATAGATTAATGTATGGCTCGAGGATAGCGTGGAGGATTAGGGTGGTTGTTTGCTTGACAAATCGGGAGAGGGCGTGGAAGGGGCATTGTGACAAACTGGGATGGGCTTGGGGAAACAAAAAAAGGATGAACAAAAAAAGGGTACCTTTAATTCCCCCCAATCAGAAAAGAGCGAGGAAAGAAGAGGATATAAAGAAAAGGGGGCCGCATTATACGACACCCTTTAGCTTTCCTGGTTTGTCTTCTCTCTAAAACAGAGAACATCTCTTACCTTTTTCTACGTCGTAAGCCCATGCCGCCTAAGCCATGCAGTAAAAACGAAGTCGCATAGGATAAGTCAGGTCCCCTATCATAACG
>SDBV01008720.1_pt1 | contig 13628 bp, 8 predicted proteins | sample 2277081 | NCBI WGS metagenome assembly SDBV01 (sample SAMN10402039, study PRJNA504765) | marine sediment metagenome | isolation source: marine sediment core GS10_PC15, 223 cmbsf | place: Arctic Ocean: Southern Knipovich Ridge | collected 2010 | reverse complement strand
TCGCTACTGAGTCGATCAACAAGTACAACCAGGGCAAGCCTGAGCGTGGTTGGTTCATGGAGACAATCGAAGGCATGGCCATCGTGAACTCCCGAGCCGTCACCCGAGGCAACCGAGTCTAATTGAAACAGAAAATCCCCGGAGCGTAAGTTCCGGGGACTTCTGGATTGAGACACTTGGAGCCAAGGATCTAAGGGTCGGGAGCCTCAGGTTCCCGACCCTTTGTTGATTTACCATACTAGAAGGTGTTGTTGCACATGAAGAAATTCACTTGGGCAGTGACAGCTTTTGACTTTTCGGATTCGCATCACGGTAGATATCGAGTTCAAGTTGAGGAGGCTGAGGACGGAATTTCGGGTGCTATTATGTTGTTAAAGGAGGCTAAAGCAGGAATAACTGGCCACAATAGCAGCATTCTAGACGAAGTATTGACGGACCTTAGCGCCACAGTGGACAAGATTAGAAAACTTAGAACGGATCTGAAAAATCTCTAGGAGACACCAATGACCCGCGCACGAAGACTTCTTACGCTCGCATACAAAGCGCACCAGCGTGGCGAGCAAGAAATTGCTTCTCGCATCGCAATTCTGGCTTTCACAGAGCCCGATTCTGCTTCTCTGTTTGAGGAGATTAACTCCACAACGGGGATCCCGAATAAGGTAGCTGTAACTGTTAAGAATGCCGAAGCTATTCTACGCAAGGCTGAAGGTTCTACTAAAGGTAGTATCTTTACAGAAGAGGGCGTGGATAAACTGCTCGCGATTGCGAAGAAGATTCATCAGGCTGGCTTCCCCAAGGTTGCAAAGTCTATCGCTCGCGCCGCGCAGTAATCGGCCGCCCTCAAACGGGAGATTCTAAATGGCCGACCCGACAGGAGCATTCGGCGGTACCTTTGGCGAGGGACCGGGCAAAGACGTAGGCGAACGCATATTTCAAGCGGTCGATACGCTCGCTCGTCTCGCTATCATCCAAGATGCTGTAGATCGACAACTTATCCTTGTAGAGGCTAGCAATAACCTCTACGCGATGGATAAGCAGGCTATCATTGCGGGCTCTAACGAAGTTGCGGCCCCGAATGGTGGTGTTTGGAAGTTAGTCAGTCTTGAGGGCATTCAAGGTGAAGTGGGACCAACTGGTCCCGCTGGCGCTCCTACAGGAGTTACCGGATCCACTGGAGAGACCGGACCCGCTGGACCCCTTGGTTCTCAGGGTCTCAAGGGAGAAACCGGAGCCACAGGCGCAACATCCACTACAGGTGCCACTGGTCTCGTAGGTGTAACTGGTCTCGCAGGTCAGACAGGTCTAACCGGTGCCGGTCCTACCGGATCCACCGGACCCACAGGAATAGGTGTAACTGGAGCCACTGGTGATACAGGAACCCAAGGTCCTGCCGGTGCTGCTGGAACCCCTGGCGGTCCTCCTGGGCCTGTTGGTGAAACAGGACTCACTGGAGCAACAGACGGAGCCACTGGTCCTGCTGGCGGTACTGGCCAGACTGGTCCGCAAGGTAATACCGGTGAGACTGGAGTTCAAGGAGTACAGGGATCGGAAGGTACTCTGGGCGCGCAGGGTAACACTGGACAGACTGGTGCCACGGGCGAAACAGCTAATACTGGTCCCACGGGACAGGCTGGCGCTGGCGAAACAGGTGCCACTGGAGCCAGTGGAGCAAGTGGAGAAACCGGAGCAATTGGAGCAACTGGTGAGACCGGCGTAACAGGCCAAACTGGCTTAACGGGTCTCACAGGAGAAACCGGTGCAACTGGTTTTGGAAACACTGGAGTAACCGGTCCTGAGGGAGTTGGTGGTTACGGCTCTATATGGGTGCATGCTAACTCCACAGCACAAGCAGTTACAGGCATATACGTTCAGATTGACGACTTCGCAAACGTAGGAGACCAACTCAACGTAGTTGGTTCAGTAGGCGCGACGGGAACTGTACGTCCTACGGTGACCGGTGCTTACAAGGTTGTTTTCTCAGCCACCGTTTCGTCCTCAAGTTCTCAAGAGATTGAGTATAGCATCTTCGTCAACGATGTTGAAAATCAAGAAATCAATGTTCATAGAGATTTCGCGGCCAGCGGCGCAGTAGGGCCCATTGCCGTAGTAGGAATCCTAGAACTAACTGCCGGTGACAGAGTTGACGTAAGGGCCAGACGGGCCGACGAAGCCGCAGGATCAGTCTCTTTCACTATCGTCAACGGGAACCTGAGTCTTATTCGTTCCGCTGGTGGAATTACGGGCGGAACGGGCCTCACTGGTCTAACCGGTGAAACAGGTCCGACTGGCGCTACTGACGGAGCTACCGGAGCAACAGGTGAGACAGGAGTTACAGGACCGGCTGGCGCTACTGATGGAGCTACTGGAGCAACAGGCTCCACAGGTGAGACCGGTGCTACTGGAATAGGAGAAGCCGGTGCCACCGGAATGACTGGTGGAACTGGTGCCACAGGGGTGACCGGTGCTGGAGAAACCGGCGCGACGGGTGCTGCCGTTCGTTCCTATACGATACTCGATACTGGCGATTTCCTGTACACTTCCGCTACTGCGAAGGTCATTACCGGCCTAGACAACATTGCTGTGCCGGGATCTCCAGATGCCGCGAAGAAGTATAGTGTAAGCGCGACTCTTCTAATACTAAACGACGGTCTGGCTGACAACGAGGTGACGATCAGTGTCCATCTAGGTCAGGACGGTGACATCAATGACGCTCAGGTCTGGTCTGGGCAGACTACCACACATGGCGCAGATATCATTGACGCCATGACACTCTCGATCGGGCCGTTTGAAATCATACCTGATCCCTCGGACAGGGTATCTATCTCGGTTCAGTCTGGGGTTGATGTACGTGTTCTAGGATCAGGTGTTCAGAACTCCTTCGTGGAGATTCGGCAATCCGATGAGGCTGGTCCGCAGGGAGAGACTGGGGAGACTGGAGTTACTGGAGCGACTGATGGCGGAACAGGAGCCACGGGAGAAACTGGAGTCACTGGACTCACTGGAGCCGCCGGAGCAACTGGAGAAACCGGGTCAACTGGATTAACAGGTGCGGGAGAAACTGGAGCAACTGGAGCAACTGGAGCTACTGGAGACCGTTCTTACACTCCTGGCTTGACTGGTAATTGGGAGGTTATAGCCCCATCAACGATTGAAGAGGCTCTAGACAGGTTAGCTGCCAGAGCTGTTTCGGGTGGAGCAACAGGACCAGTTGAATAAATTAACCGAGGTAAAAAGGGTCGATAACTCATGCCTCACAGTACAGGGCCGTTCGCTACAGAAGAGCATGCCTTAGGGGGCTCAGACGAATCAACATCAGGTGGAACCGAAAGCTCTGAGACCTTAGTCGGTCAAAGAATTCACCAGTTCGTCGAGACCCGGAGTCAGCTCTCCCTTCTCCAAGATCAGTTCGATGGTCAAATCGTAGCTGTTCAGGAGACAGGGCAGATCTATGTCTTCGATGACGCGGCAACTTCTGGCGACATCCCTTCCCCAACAGGTGGCTTTTGGATTCTGACCGGAACCGTTGGACCCACCGGTCCCGATGGAGCCACTGGTTCCGCTGGTGCTCCTACAGGAGCGACAGGAGAAACTGGTCTTACCGGTTCCGGCGGATTTACTGGCCCTACAGGTGAGGGACCCACAGGTTCTACAGGAGAGACGGGAGTAACTGGTCCTTCTGGCGGTCCTCAAGGAGAGACTGGAGAATCGGGAGTAACAGGTTCTCAAGGCATCCCTGGCAGCACTGGTGAGACGGGTGTAACAGGAGCCTTTGGTGGACCAACCGGAGCATCAGGAGAAACCGGAGCAACAGGAGCCGGACCTACTGGAGCCTCTGGGTCTACTGGCGAGACAGGATCCATCGGCCCGGCTGGCGGTCCTACTGGCGCTACCGGAGAAACTGGACCCACTGGATCTATTGGACCCGGAGTAGCCGACTTCTCGGGAGTTAGAGCAGAGAGAATTGTTTCTGGTTTTGCACTTCCACTGGATATCGCTACGGCAGTAGAGTGGGATACTGAGATCTATGATGTTGGCGGATTCATCGGCACATTCCCGGACGACAATATTGTAATTCCTGTAGCGGGCGACGGCAAGTATAGGATTACAACTGGAGTTCGTTTCACTGCAAACTCTAACGGTCTTCGAACTGTCGAGATCAAACTAAACGGTACAGTCATAGCGGCCTCCTCTAGAGTGCCGTTGGCTACTCCTGATCCGACTGATATCGTACTTGTCACTGAAGTTGACGCCTTAGCTGGAGAAACTTTTCAGATTGTTGCCACCTCCTCTGTAGCAGGAGTCAGTGTTGCAGCGGGGAGAGAATCTTTCGTTACAATAAGTGCATCCAACGGTTCAGTTGGACCCACTGGAGAGACAGGAGTTACTGGTCCGTCTGGTGGACCACCCGGAGAAACAGGAGTCACCGGCGCAGGTGGAACAGGAGCTACCGGAGAAACTGGAGCTGCTGGAGATGCTGGAAGCACTGGGCCTACGGGTTCTGGTGCAACAGGAGAGACTGGTCTAATAGGTCTAACAGGAACTACTGGAGAAACAGGAGGCACAGGTTCGATAGGCCCTGCTGGTGCTAGCGGTACAGTGAGCCTCGTTGAATCATCTGATACGTTCATCGAGGCACCGGTATTCAATCAGGAGTATGTGCTGTTTCAGAGCGTACTGTTCCTGCTTACTATTGATGAGCTATATGGACAAACGGAGAGCGGAAATCTCGACGTTACTATTCTTTTGAATGGGACTCCGGTCGGTATATCGGGCGTGACTGGCCCGACCGGAGAGATGAACTTTACGGCTGGAGCTACATTCTACTCAGCGGTTCCGGCGGCTACAGCAGCCACCGGTGACCAGATCAAGCTACGTGTTGACGCCGTTGCAGCGGCGCAGGACGTTGGCTTCACACTGAAGACTACGAGAATCTAATGGCACCTCACGATCCTACAGGTCCCTTTGATACAGAAGAACATGTACTAGGCCAAGAAGAATCTAGTACGGTTCCGAGTGTAGTTGGACCTACAGGACCTCTCACAGAATTCACTGACATCCGAATTGACCAGCGTATTCTGCTGGCTCTTGCAACGGTCGCGGAGCTGTCTGCGGTTGAGACTGCTCAGGATCGCACCATCATCTTCGTTGAAGAGACCGGTCTGATCTATGTTTTCGATCGTCAGCAGCAGACAGTTGCCCCGAATGAAGTTCCTGCTCCTAATGGTGGTGTTTGGTCACCTGTCAGTCTTGGCGGACTTATTGGTGAGACAGGTGCCACTGGTCCTCTGGGCGCTCCGACTGGTGCAACTGGAGAAACTGGTACAGCAGGTCTTCCGGGATCCGCTGGATCCCAGGGTCAACCGGGAGAAACAGGTGCCACTGGTCTGTCTGGTCCCCAAGGTGTCTTTGGTCCTCCGGGTCCGACTGGCTCTCAAGGCACGGTCGGATCAACAGGTCAAACTGGCCTAACAGGTTTAACAGGAGTCACAGGCCCGACTGGACCCACGGACGGTGCCACCGGTACAACAGGATCAACAGGTGGTAGCGGTTCCACAGGTGAGACAGGTTCCACAGGTATAGCCGGTGAGCTAGGTGCTACAGGACCCGCTGGTGGTCCCACTGGACTGACGGGTGAAACTGGCCCGACAGGTGCTACTGACGGAGCTACCGGAGCAACAGGTGAAACAGGTTCGCAAGGTATCCAGGGTCCCACTGGAGCCGCTGGTACCCAGTTCCGTGGTTGTAAAGTCACTAAGAGAGTTTTCAATCAGTCTTTCTTGGCCAGCACCCCCGCTGTAGCAGTATTCGACACTGAAGAATTCGATATAGGTGATTTCTTTGATATTGGCTCTCCCACTATACTGACCATTCCGCAAGATGGTGTGTACAGCCTCAAGGCTGGTGGACTGTGGGATAATGATGGTACCTTCAAGCGTCGAATTCAGATTGCCGTCAATGGAACTCCTGTAGCAGAGCACACCCGAAATCCTCTTGATGCCTCCACTGATACTGACATCTCCATCACCATTGACCAAGAACTAACGGCTGGTGACGAGATCACAGCAATCCATACTCAAACTACGGCAGGTGCGCTGATCCTGCTGGCGAGTGTTTTCACTTACCTGTCTGCTGAACTTCTTGAAGGAGTTCTAGGTCCCACAGGTCCCACAGGTGCTACAGCCGCAATTGGTGAAACTGGTGTAACAGGTCAAATCGGCCTCACCGGTTCAACTGGAGAGACGGGTCTCACAGGTGCTCAGGGTGATTCAATCACAGGTACAACTGGATCTATTGGTGACACTGGTTCTACTGGACCCACAGGCGCAGGCCCCACCGGAGGCACTGGCGAGACCGGAGCGAAAGGAGATGCCGGAGCAGTTGGCCCGGTTGGTGGAACGGGTCTTAGCGGAGCAACAGGTGAGACAGGTCCGACTGGTGCAACGGATGGTTCCACAGGACCCACCGGAGCCGTCGGAGCAACAGGCGAGACTGGTCTTCAGGGTCTTCAGGGTGTAGGCGGAGGCACGGGCGGCACGGGCGGTACCGGCGGCACGGGTCTTACTGGTTTCACTGGTTCAACAGGAGAGACAGGTGTCACGGGTGCCCAAGGTGATTCGATCACTGGTGCAACGGGCGAAAGTGGTCCGACTGGCGCAACTGATGGAGCAACCGGTCCTGCTGGTTCGACCGGAGAAACAGGAATCACAGGACCGATAGGCCCTGCTGGCGCTCCTACGGGCGAAACCGGCCAAACAGGTAGCCAGGGTCCCCCCGGCCCTCCAGGTGCTCCCACAGGCGAAGCGGGGCCTCAAGGACTCACAGGAGCAACAGGTCTTCAAGGAGAAACTGGCTTTACAGGTCCGACAGGGCTTACTGGAGCCTCCGGCGAAACTGGAGAAACTGGTGCAACTGGCATTGGTCTCACTGGTGAGACAGGAGTAACAGGTCCCCCTGGCGCAACTGATGGTGGAACTGGCTTAACAGGGGAAACCGGCTATACGGGTGAAACAGGTCCGACTGGCGCTACAGATGGTGCCACTGGCGCAACAGGTAATCTTGGCCCAACAGGCTTCACTGGACCAACAGGTGGTACAGGTAATGCTGGTCTGCTTGGCCCAACAGGCCCGGATGGCGAGACAGGCGCTACTGGACTAACTGGAGGAACTGGTCTCCCCGGTTTCACTGGCCCCACTGGTCCGTCCGGCGCTACTGACGGTGCAACTGGTGCAACTGGTGCAGCAGGTGTGCCCGGTAATACCGGAAACACAGGTGCTACGGACGGTGCCACCGGCCCGACTGGATTAACTGGCGAAACCGGAGCCACTGGCGAAACAGGATTGACTGGACTTACAGGAGAAACTGGTACAACAGGTATCTTCCTTCTAGAGGACGTTGGTCTCATTGACCAGTTTGCCATTCAAGGCGTGGGAGCGATTCAGGTTGGGGACGAGTTTTGCCTGACACAATCCGCTGCTTTTGCCTTCGATATTACAGAAGGTTTTGGTGAAGTTGGACCAACTGGTGATATTGAAGCCACTGTTGAGATTGATGGAATACCAGTAGTCGGACTGAGCGGTGCTACATACGATACACAGCCTACAGGTTATTCTGCTACTTCTGGTAACAATGCTTCCACGGGTCAGAAGATAACCGTCAGAGTCACTGGCATCACACTGGATCCTGATGATTTCTGCTTCACTATTACCACTGAGCGTCTTGGTGGAGGTGGATCTGGTCTGCTACAAGGTAAGACTGGAGCGACTGGGCTAACTGGTGAGACTGGATCAACCGGACAAACAGCAAACACCGGCCCCACTGGCGAGACTGGTGTAACAGGAGCATCCGGCCCGACTGATGGCGGAACCGGCATGACAGGGGAAACCGGCCTAACCGGAGCGACTGGCCTAACTGGAGAAACTGGCCTAACTGGAGCTACTGGATTAACTGGCGAGACCGGCCTTACCGGCCTTACCGGCCTCACAGGTGAGACTGGAGCAACGGGTCCGACCGACGGCGGAACCGGCATGACAGGGGAAACCGGCCTAACCGGAGCGACTGGCCTAACTGGAGAAACCGGACTCACTGGATCCATACCGGACGAGCAGATTGATGTATTGCTCCTACGAGGTGGAACAGGTCTAAATGGAGAGTACACGCTTTCTTTGAGCGCTAAGTTTCCCACTACCGTGGTCAACATGACTCATAGATTGGATGTAGGAACTCTCGAAGCGTCTCTAGAAATTGAGGGAATATCTGTTGGTGGACTGGATAATCTGGCAGTTACCACGGCAAAGGTAACGGAAGGAGCGACTGGAGCTAACGACATCGCTGTAGGGGACGAACTATCTCTCAGTGTAACGGGAGCAACCGCTGGCACGGATACCCTGGCTATATCCATCAAGACGGAGAGAGTATAGTGCTGCGCTGGAAAATTTACTACGGAGATGGATCGACTTTTACCAATCTCCGGGGAAGTGCTGATGAGGCTCCCCCCTTTGGGGATAAAGATTTTCCGGGGTGGTACCCAGAGAAAGGTGAAACTAGGTGAAGAGGTATCTAGTAATCGTGCATTTGCCTATGAAGGAAACTAGGGTCAGCGAAGTTGTCGGTGATCTGGGCGCTGCTTTGCGCACTGCGGACGCTTATCCGACGAGACCTTCTGTGGTACTTAGCGGTTCTCTGAATATGTTGAACCATTCTAGAGGAGTTCTGAAAGTGCCTCCTCAAGATTGGTTGACTACAAAAGCATTTCTTGCGCACATTTATGCCGTGGCGGCTCTATTTGACTTCAAGACTGAAGTGATCCAGAACGTCGCGAATTGGGATATTAAGAAGGCGAAGGAATAATCATGGTTCATGATCCGGGCGGACCGTTTGATACAGAAGAGCACGTAATTGGCGTTGATGACGCTGATGCTGGCTCCCCAGATTCACAAGCTGTTGGACAACCTCATCGTCCTTCGGTAGAGACTACGCTCGATCTCCAAGGAATTTCTGACGGTATCGACGGCGAGGTTATCCTTGTCCGTGATAATGGTACGCTATATTACCTAGACACTTCATTGGTTTCGGCCCCTCCCGGGTCCGTTACTTCATCGAACGGAGGGTTTTGGGTACCGACTGGGACGGAGGGTCCCACCGGTCCCGCCGGTCCTCCGGGCGCACCCACTGGTGAAACTGGATCTACTGGTCCCATCGGACCTGCCGGGGTTGGCTTTGTCGGCCCTGCTGGCCCTTCGGGTTCGACTGGGGACATAGGTTCAACAGGTCTAAAGGGAGCAGGTGGAACACCCGGTAGTGACGGGTTCACCGGCTTCACTGGACTCACTGGTGCGAGTTTGCCCGGAGCGACCGGTCCTCAAGGTGAAACAGGTGAAAAGGGAGATGCTGGTCCAGCGGGAGCGGCAGGAGTAGAAGGCCAAACGGGAGCTGGCGAGACCGGAGACTCTGGTGGTACCGGAGCCACTGGTGATACCGGCAGTACAGGTAACACTGGTCTTGGTGGACCTGCTGGCGCAACGGATGGATCTACAGGCGTTACAGGAGGCACGGGAGGCACAGGAGCCACCGGTAACACAGGAGTCGGAATCACAGGTCCCACAGGACCGTCTGGAGCAACTGACGGAGCTACTGGAGCTACTGGACCAACTGGAACCTCGGGCGCTACTGGTCCCCTTGGTGGATTCGGCGTAACCGGTGAAACAGGGGCCACCGGAGAAACTGGACCCGACGGTCAGACGGGTGCTTCCGGGGAGACAGGACCAACTGGTGCTGCTATCACGGATCACCAGCTACTCACGAATCGGTCTGCTGCGTCTGCTCATCTCCAGTATGTCAATGTAGACGGCTCTACTGACATTACTGGTAGCCAAGAGATTAAGAACACCGCAGACGCTACCTTGTCCTTAACGGTCGATTCAGGAGACTCGGCTGCTCAGATTGCTTCGATCATTTTCCAGGATCGAAACTCCACTAAGTGGACTATTCGAAAGAATGCTTCCAACGTTTTCGAAGTCGTAGAAGGTGGTGGGCTATCTGTAATTGTGGTTGAGGAAGGTAGCCGCTCTAATCAACTGTACCTAGATAGCAGTGGAGACGTTGGTATAGGTACGAATCTCCCAGGCACAAAGCTGGACGTGGACGGTGACATCTTGTCAAGAGGCGAGATCGTCGCAGATAATAATGCCGATGCTAGCAATGCTATAATTGTGGATAGTGGATCAGGTTCGGCACAGGAATCCAGCTTTGAACTTTCCGATCGTGGAACGGCTAAATGGGTGTGGGTCAAGACAGCCTCGAATAACATTTTACTGCGTGACACTGCAACTGCTACCGAACCCATTCGGGTTGATGTTGGTGCCAGCACGAATACGCTCCGAATCACAGCCACCAGTTTGGTCGGTATAGGCAAGGTGCCAACCACGAAGCTCGACGTGGATGGTGTCATTACAGGAACAGGTTTGAATATCATCGGAGCTGGTTCTTTCTCTGGAAACCTCACTTCTTCTGGAGTTATTTCCGCTCCGTTCATAACGGTTACTACTGAGCTTTTCTTGAACGGTGCGGACATAGTTCTAGCGAATACCAATAAGCTAATCGGTGAGGATACGGGTGCAATTCAAAGATCTCTGGCTTACGTAGATGGTTTAGACGTTTCCAACTTTGGTGACGAGACGTTGCCGTCCACCATACATGTGGACACCAGTTCTGGTCTACAAGTGAAGATTGCAGCGGCTTCTCCAGTCCAGATTTGGCATGAGGGTAACCAGGGCGCGGGTTCTGGACTGAACGCAGATCTTTTGGATGGAGTTCAAGGCGATGACCATCTGAGATGGCTTGCTGGTAGCTATTTCGAAGCGAATCTAGGGTCATTTCCCAGTACCGGTTCGTTATTGCAAGTAGCTCACGGTTTGGGGTCTTTTCCTAGACTTTTCATGATTTATTACGAGAATGTCATTGCTGAATTTGGCTATGTTCCCGGAGATCGTATTCCTTGCGCGGGGAACTTTGGTACCAACGAAGGTGTTTCCGCTTTCTGTACCCTCACTCTAATCGGGGGAATGATAAACGGTAGACCTGACATTACTAGAAAGGACAGCGCGCCGTTTAGTCTATTTAACTCTGTTCTTGCTAATTGGGAGCTTATCGTAACTGCCTGGAAGTAGTTATTTTTCTAGGAGAACCTTAGAGTAGGATCATGGCAGAAGGATTCACAGCGCCTGCATGCCTGACAGGCGCAACTGGCGTAACCGTCGCAACCGGTGAATCTGGTTTAACCGGTGTTGGCGTAACTGGTGCCGCCGGACCGATCGGCGCAACTCAGCCGCTTGGAGCCACAGGTGAACCGGGAATCCTTGGCTCTACTGGCGCTACTGGCTCCACAGGTGCTCCTGGCGAATCTATCACCGGTCCCACAGGTGTAGATGGTGCCGCCGGTACCGCCGGTGCGAAAGGAAATGTTGGCGAAACAGGTCAGCCCGGTATTCAAGGTTCACCGGGGCTGAAGGGCGCGCAGGGAGACTCTATCCTTGGCCCCACAGGATCGGAAGGTGAGCAGGGTATCGGTATTCCCGGCGCTACTGGTTCTACCGGTCTCCAAGGTGAGACGGGAGTTGCGGGTTCCACAGGATCCACCGGAGCCACAGGAGGGTTTGGGGCTACCGGAAACGTCGGATCTACAGGCGCGGGAGTAACAGGCCCCACTGGAACAACAGCAGGTGAAACTGGAAACACCGGTCCTACTGGTTCTGTTGGATCCTCTGGTATAACAGGTCCAACAGGTTCGCAGGGCACCCAAGGGCAAGAAGGTATTCAGGGCGAAACTGGACATCAGGGGCTATCTGGTCCCCAAGGCTCGATTGGTATCACTGGTCCGTCTGGAGGTCCTCCTGGCCCCACGGGTGCTACTGGAGTTGGTGAAACCGGACCTATCGGACCTGCCGGTGGAGTTACCGTTCACAATGCGCTGGCCGACTTGGATCAAGACGATCACAATCCCATTTACATCCCGAAAGACTTGAGTCGTGGTTTTGATAACGAGGCAGACGCCGACGTATCCTTAGACATTTCCAGCGGGGACACGGTAGCACAGAACACTCAGATTACCCTGATGGATCGTGGAACGCCAGTCTGGATTATTCGAAAGGATGCGTTCAGTAATTTGATAGCAATAGCTGCCTTTTCTGGTAAAGCTGTCATGATTATAAGTCAGCAAGCGAACGCTTCCACTATCGTGCTGGATCCCGCCAGTAATGTGGGAATCGGAACTGCTACACCGGCTACGAAGCTACATGTTCTCGGTAATGCTCGTATTGAGGGTAATGATCTGCGCATTGACAACAACGCAGACGCCGATACCACGGTGACCATTGATAGCGGCAACTCAGCGCCTCAGAATTCCAACTTCGTATTTGCATCTAGGGGAGCAGATGAATGGCTGATTAGTAAAGACGCTAGTAATGAACTCTTCATCAAGAAGGTTGGTGATTCTCCTATTATAACATTCAAGAGCGGAAACGTAACCGATCTGGATACCACCTTCACCAAGGCTGATGCAGACGCGATGGACATCCACGCGCACGCTACCCGGCACGCGCCGGGCGGAGCAGATCCGATAAGTGGGCTTGGTGCTCCTTCTGAGTTGCTAGGGATTCTTGTTCACACCGATGGTAGAACTGTGACTTTGAATCCTAGTATCGGAGGATTTTTGGTAGCAAATATCGACGGAACTAAACTTACTCGTACTACACCGTTGATTTTTATTCTCGATGACTTTGGTGTAGGAGGCTCCCATCTAGATGTTGGATCCGAAGCATCAAGTACGCCTTACTACCTCTACATTGATAATGTTGGTGGTCTTATGACTCCTGTGATTTCGGCCACTCCTCCAGATGACATAGGAGACACAAAGCCGGGGTATCATCCGGTTAGAACAGATGAGAGGTGCATCGGCTCAATATGGAATGATAACGTTCAAAACATTACTCCGTTCTTCATGGCTGGCAATCGCGTGATGTTTACACCAAAATCCCCCGATCATGTATTTGCCCTTGATGGAACCTCCACCACTTCGTGGAGGAATTTGGTTATCGACTCTATTCCTCTAACCGCTCTTGCCGTGGACTTTAACTCTGCTGCAATCATGCCAACTAGCAATAGTATATTTGTATACGGCGCTGGCAATGCAGTGTCTAGTCCGCTGTCAATAGACCTAACCGCTGCTGGTTCTGAGGATGTCATGTTTGCTGCTCGACAGAACGGAACAAACGACAACGCCGGTCACGGTATCTCGGGATCTATTCCTATTGTTAACCGCCTAGCCCCGAATATTAAATACGCTTTCAATGGCGGTTTCTCCAGTTCTGATCCTGTGCTCTATGTGACGGGATATAGAGATCTGTGGGCACCCAAATAGACCGGTGATTATCTCTTCATAGGAGCGAAAAATGACTATTGGAATCCGAATTGACCCTAACGCTTTCGAGCCCGGCGAGCCTCTTGAGGCTTTCAAGCTCAGAGCAAATCCGGCCCTCGCAAATCCGTTGCAGTTCCCTGAGGTACCTCTGCCTCTCGGAACGACTGGAACCACTGGGGCTCCGGGTCCGGGCTTCATTGCTTCTGCCTCTCCG
>SDBV01008719.1_pt1 | contig 13629 bp, 12 predicted proteins | sample 2277081 | NCBI WGS metagenome assembly SDBV01 (sample SAMN10402039, study PRJNA504765) | marine sediment metagenome | isolation source: marine sediment core GS10_PC15, 223 cmbsf | place: Arctic Ocean: Southern Knipovich Ridge | collected 2010 | reverse complement strand
GCTGGTGATACTATTGTCAGTAATAAGATTGCTGCCGATTAACTGACCAAAGACCGTAGACGGAAATAGGTTCGATCCGGCTTCGCCCCCCCCTTCGCCAAGACTACGGGGCGGCAGGAAGGCTACGCCGCGACAAGATTGGGTTTGATTGGGTTTGTTTTTTTCTCGGCCGGGGGGACGAGCATTTTCATAATCCTTTGTTGTAAATGAGGTTACGTTTATTCGGGCTTTTAGTAAATTGGGTTTGTTTTGCATAAATGCCTCAAAGTGATTGATTTCTCCAGAGGCGCAGTTAAAATCGAAATTCGAATATCGAAATCCGAAACGGTTCGACAAGCTCACCACAGGCAAATTTGAAATACTAATGTCCAAACCAGGAAACCTTTCTTCATAATAATTGACAATTTAGCATTTACTAATTGGGAATCTGGGTCTGCTGACCTTGTGGCGGTGCCTTCTGGCGGCTTATGTTTACTTTCTGGTAAACATGGAGGCATTTTAACATATTATCGAACAAAAGTCAAGAAAAAAATGAGTTCGTTGCTCCATGCTTGATGCTCGTGACTCGTATGTCGTATTGTGTGATGCGTATCGCAGATAGCATTTAGTATATAGAAAAAAATTAGTGCCGAGTTGGCAGACTTCGCGCCAAGTTGGCAGGCTACCAAATTTCAACAGAACCAGCCAAATGCCATGAAATGCCCTTTTTCAGCTCAACAATAGCCATCTTGGCTAGAATTAAATTTAAAGATGATTTGGCACGGTTTTGCTATATTATTAAGAGTAATCAGTCGGCCCAAAGGCACGGAATGCCGAAGGGCCTAAAGTTATAGCAAGGCTTAAAACTTTAGACACTTCTTTTTTCCATGTCTTTCTGGCTTCCGAAGATTAATTGAATAGCAGTTTATTAACTTTTAATGAAAGGTAAAAAAATGGCAAAAGAAGAAAAAGGCAAACCAGAAGGAACTCCCGGACAGGGACCACCTGACAATCCTGGCGATAGAGGAAAACCTCAAGGCCCAAAAGATCCGCAAAAACCTCCGAAAGATAGGGATGTCGGATGAATCAAAAAAAGTGGTGGCAGATTTATCCAAACAGGCTCAGTCAAGAGAGAGAATTGCTTGACAAGGCAGGAATAGGGCACACGCTAGATCAAGAGGCTTTCGAGCAAGGATTTATTCGCCTTGTTTTACCGGAAACAGAGGCGGGGGAAGTGTATGTCATTTTTCCCGACCTCTATCCTTATTTTCGTTTTCAGATTTATGCACCAAAACTTGATCTTGAGCATCACCAAGATCCCTTTAGTAAGAATCTTTGTATGATTGGACGTGCAACTGATAAGTGGTGTCTACATGACATGGTTGCGGATTATATGACAACAAGATTACCTAAGGTAATTAAAGCTGGAAATAGTGTGAACAAGGACGAAGCTTCCAAGCTTGAGGAACCTCAAGCCGAACCATTTACTGACTATTTCTCATACGTATATGGAACAGGGATTGTTATGGATGGAAATTGGAACATTAAGCCAATGTATAACAGCGGAGCTATACTGATTGGGTCATGTTCTTTGAAGCCTCGTATCCAGGGTGCAGCCCTTGAAATATGGGATGAGAGTAATAATATAATCGTACGGTCAGATGGAAATCTTGAAAAAGCATTTTCGACTAATAAAATTTCTGCACGATGGATAAGACTCGATAGTCCCCCAAAGACATCGTCACCTCTTGAACTTTTTAACCAACTATCTCAGCTCGATAGATCTAATAAAATTTTATCTCACTCTGTTGATGAAGGAAAGATTCAAATTAGAGCTGCACTGTTTCCCGAAGAAAGAGGGCACCGAGAAGTTGGCCAAGGATGGATATTTGTTTGTAGATATGAAAAACAGCAACCGGTACGAAAAAAAACAAGAAGTCGCAATAATAAAAAGTGGAGATGAAATTATGGGCTGTTGCATGACGAAAGCCTTCTATGCTTCACCTGAAGACTTAACTAAAAGAATACCAGAATTATGGCCTCTCCGTAACAAGACGGTTGCAATTTTTGGACTTGGAAGTTTAGGTGCACCAAGTGTTTTAGAATTTGCTCGTGCAGGTATGAAGAAAATTTATATGATTGATTATGATATTGTTGATCCTGCCACAATGGTTCGATGGCCATTTGGTTTTAGTATTACTGGCGAACGAAAAACCGATATACTAAAGAAATTCATTCTCAAAAACTACCCATATACAAAACCGGAACCTACTTTCTTACGAGTTGGTGGTATTCCCATTTTGGAAGATAAAGGGAAATCGCAACAAAAAAGAATTGACGCTAATCAACACGATCAAATTTCAAGTATCATAGATGAGTCTGATTTGATTTACGACTGTACTGCAGAGTGGGGAGTTGTTCATTTTCTCACAGACTTATGCAATGAAATGAAAACTCCTTATATAAGAGTATCGGGAACCCAAGGGGGATGGGGTGGAAGAGTATTTCGTGTCAGGCCATATAAAGGAACTGGCTGCTGGTATTGTTATGAAGATGCTTGTAGAAAAGGCGTCATACCAAAGCCACCTGTTGACAAGGATGGTAAATTTCAGCCGGTCGGCTGTGCAGATCCAACATTTACAGGCGCAGGATTTGATATGGTTCAAATTGCCATCATGGGAGTGAAGATGGCAATTTCGACTCTTTGTGAAGGAGAAGTTGACGCCTATCCTTCTTTTGACGAGGATGCAGTGCATATCCACATGCGCAATGAAGATGGGTCATTGATAGCCCCAGAATTTAAAACATATAAGATTGAACGACGCGTGGGGTGCGAAGTTTGCAATGGAAAAGCATAATCAAAAAAAAGTTTGGCTAAATAAGATGGTTCTTGAAAGCCTTTCTATAGAAGCAAAAGCAAAATATCCTTTGGAAACAGGTGGAGTTCTAATGGGATATTTTGGAGAGCCGGGTAATGTTTCGGTCATAATGTATGCTAGTGGCCCGGGACCCAATGCTATTCACTTACGAAATTATTATAGGCCAGACCAAAAATTCGATGAATCTCAGATCGCAACAATATACAGGGAATCCGGCAGACAAATTACATATCTCGGAGACTGGCATACACATCCGGCACCAATTGATAAGTTGAGTTACAAAGATAGAAAAACTTTGAAAAAGATTGCGATGTACAAAAATGCACATGTAAACACGCCGTTGATGCTGATCTTGAGTTATCATTGCCAATGGAAAGCTTTGATATGGCAGGGCATCCTAATTAGAAAAAGGTGTTGGCGAAAGCGACTAGTAACAAACAGCCTCGCAGTTCGTTACTTTGAATGATTTAATAATAATTGATTATTGGATTTAGATAGCCGCCCTTCGACAGGGGCTTCGACGGAGCTTAGCCGAATGCCCTCAGGATAAACTCTGTTGCTTGCAATGATGGGAATATTGGTTTAGGGGGCTAAACTCGTTGAAGGGGCAAAATACTTCAGTTTTCGAAGTATTTTTTTAAGAATTTGTTTGACAAATGAACTGTTCTGGTTTAAGATAGTATATGAAAGAGAAAGAGTATGCCTTACGGCAGTGAATAGTATTTAGTATTTAGTCGTTAGTCCGTGGAAGCCGACTTTGTCGGCAGTTGATTTAACATGTTATATAACAAGGGATTAGACGAGATTCATGCGTCAAGTCAGTCAATTTGATTATTTAAGGAGTGGAAATGGGACCGGACTTGGAAAAAGCGATTTACGAGGTGAGCCAGCGGATGCGGCTTCTGCGGGCGATGCAGGAGGATAAAACCTCGGCTGACGGCTTGAGTGAGCGGGAGATAATGATACTCGGGCTGTTAGGTCAGCGTGGGGCGATGACGGTATCTCAAATCGCCCAGGCCAATCCTAACGTCAGCGACAGTACGATATCGACCAGTATCACCAAGCTGTGGCGCAACAGGAAAATGGTCTCCAAGACTATCAGTCCGGAAAACCAGCGAACAACAATCGTTGAATTGACGGCCAAGGGCACCGAAGCCCTCGAGACGGTCAATAAGCAGCGAGCAGAGCGTTTTAAGACGTTGTTTAAGGCAATTGAGATGACCGACCAGGAGAAGGATGTGTTTTTGAAAGTATTAAATCGCGCGATTGGGTTTTTTGACAAACATCTTGAGATTGACAACGGTAGCAAATAGTAGACGGATAAATTGAGTTCAGCTTTGAGTTCGGCATCTGTGAAGTGATTTTAACCGCACACCCTTAAGGGTGGTAAGTGTCCGCGAATAAAGCTGTAATTGGTTGTTTTTAAGTGACTTACCCGCGGATAAGCGGGAAAATTCAGTTGAGATCAGTGTATTAATCGGCGGGAGTGCCGAGCAGATTGCGGTCAGCATCATCGGCGCAAAAAAACCGCCCCAAGGAGGTGTTAAGATGTTGACTCGGAAAGATGAGAAAAGAAAAGATACAAAAGTCGTTTTCACGGCGTTAAGTATATGTTTGGTTTTGCTTGTTGCCACGGCCCTGGCAGCAAGAGGAGGCTATGGGAGTTCGCGAGGTGGCGGCTCCAGAGGTGGTGCCAAGGGTGGCGGCCGAAGAAGCGGCGGAAAAAGCTCACAGGTTGCCAGGCCGGCGCATAGCGGCGGAAGGGGATCGCATGTTGCCAGGCCGGCGCGCAGCGGCGGCGGTCGGGCAAATGTTGGCGCTTCCAGGCGCAGCGGCACGGTGCAGCAGGGGCCATCCCACTCCAGACGCTCTCATCGCAGACCTTCTAAGGGCACAGTTACTAATCGTAGCACAATCTGGGCCGAGATGGCGCAGCAGGGGAGAAGATTTTCTGTTACGCGAGGAAACCCGGGTGCCTTCAGTGCTTTTGGCAAGGATGAACCTCGCAGGGGTAAACACCCCCGGCGTAGAGACAGACCACATTTCGGGGATAACACCGGCAGAACCCGCGCAGGGACAGGCAATATCGAAAGAAGGGCCGATAGAGGTGCAGCCGAGAGGCAAGTGACAAACAGAAGCGGCCCAGCAGTAAGAGAGGCAGGAAGCAGAAGAGATGGCGGCGCGAGGCGGTCTGGGGCAATATCTGGTGCCAGACCGAGAAACAGGACAGTTGTGAAATCCGGAAGCGGTGGTTCTCTTTTGAGAAAAAGTTCTATTTCGAGAAGAGAGTCTATTTTGAGAACCGGTGCCGGCCGCAGTCATAGAACCCGGATAGGGGCCTCTGGCAATCGTCACAGATTCAGTGATCGTCATTGGCGCAGACACAGACAGATAATCTGGCCCAGAAGCAGGCACATTGTCCACTATCGTTATGGGCACCGCTCTACGTTTCGGAATGTGTTTCCGCGTCACCATCGCAAATTTGTCTTTGTGAGCCTCGGCGGGTACTGGCCTTTAGATTACGGGTATCGGCGTTACTACTGGTACGGCTGGCATCCATACTACTGGTATGGATATTATCCGGCGGCGTATGAAGTGGCAGGGGATACCTATAACTACTACACGTACAGCTATGGCGGCGAAACCATAGACGCCGAAACCGGCGATCTTACGAGTGTCGATGCTGATACGTTTGCCGATGTCAGGGAAAGGCTTGCTAAAGAGGCAGCTAAGGAGCCGGAAGCTGAGACCAAAGCCGACCGATTGTTCGATGAGGGTGTCAAGGCCTTTGAAGCAGGCGATTACGATAAGGCCGCGGATAAGTTTGCCGACGCAGGCAATCTCGACCCTGATGATATGATTCTGCCGTTCGCTTATGTCCAGGCCCTTTTTGCCGATGAGGAATATACCAAAGCGGCCAAGGCACTGCGCCAGGCCCTTGCGCAATTGCCGCAAGACCAGCAGGAAGTCTTTTTCCCTCGCGGCCTGTACCCGGACCAGGAGAGGCTTCTTGAGCAGATCGACACCCTTACCATCAAGGCCCATAGTTACAGCTTTGGCGGTGACATGGAGTTGCTCTTAGGCTATCAGTTGCTCGGCACCGGCAAACTGGACGAGGCACAGGAGTTGTTGGAACAGATTGAGTCTGATTCCAAAAACGCCGCTGCCGCCGAAACACTGCTTGGCCTGGCTGAAAGAATCAGAACGCCCGCTAAAAAAGCAGGAGAAGGTAGTGACACTTATTAAAAACGTTTGGGTAACACGCAAGTCCCCGGCGAAAGGCGGGGACTTTTTCTTATAAATTTTCAAAAGCTTAGATGTCTATTGTGTGGGGTAGTTTTTCAAGCGGGCAGCCGCAGCAGTTTGGTTTTGGTTTGCAGAACTCCTTGCCGAGCCTTACAAGCAGGGCGTGGTACTCGTTGAACAGTTGCACATCAGAAGCCAGGTTTGACTCGAATAAAAGCTGTAACTGTTCGTAGTCGATGTCGGTGTCGATGAGGTGGTGACGGACCATAATACGAGCGGTGTAGGTATCGACAACGAAAATCTCCCTGTCGAAAGCATAAAGCAGAATCGAGTCGGCGGTTTCCGGGCCAATACCTTTTACGCTTAGCAGTTCTGTTCGCAGGGTCTGGGTAGCTAATTGCGAAAGGTTCGAGAGTCGGCCATCATAGTGTTCGAATAGCCAGGTCAGGAAGCTCTTTATGCGTTTTGCTTTTATATTGAAATAGCCTGCCGGCCGGATTAATTCGGCGAGTTTTGAAATGTCGATTTTGTGAAGTTTTTCCGGGGTCAAGAGGTCGGCGGATTTCAGATTCGCGATTGCTTTTTCGACGTTGGCCCAGTTTGTGTTCTGGGTGAGGATGGCACCTGTGATTATCTCGAACTGACCTTCGCCGGGCCACCAGTGCTGCGAGCCAAAACGGTCGAAGAGCAGTTGATAAATCTCGGTTAATCGTTCGGTTGTCATTTTGTAAATTATTGTAAAAAAGTTTTTGACGGTTGTAATGCAAGCAATCTTAAAGTAAACTTTGCGAAATTTAACTGATTCGGTCAACTACTTTTTTTTATAAAAGCGGCAACAACCGGAGAAATCATAACAAAAACGAAAATCACGGAAGATGGCGGATAAAAAGCACAACTCGGGTCAATGGTTTGACTTTGCACGCGACTCGTATTTCGAGCGGACGAGCAGGCCGATCTATGCAATAGTCTTTTTGCTGCCGTTCATTTTTTTCTATGAGCTGGGTACAATTCTTATCAATACAGATGTGCTCAGGCAGACTCAGGTTCGGGTGGTGGCTTTCGTATGGCTGCAAAACTTTCTTGAGTATCTTGGATTTGGCAGCAAGTTAGCGTGGGTGGCACCGCCCCTGGCGGTTGTGATAATCCTGGCGGCGATGCAGTTGACCAGTCGCAAGAGCTGGCGCATCTGGTTCGGTGACATTGTTCCGATGACCGTTGAGTGTGTATTACTGGCAGTACCATTGATTGTTTTGACATTGTTTTTGAATAGTCCGGCCCGGTCGCAAGGCCAGGCAGCCTGGTTCGACAGTGGCAGGGTGTCGGTTTGCAACGAATACGCTGTTACGTGTTCTTCGGTAGAGGACGGTGGTTCGTCGGCAGCTACAGAGGGCGGCGGCAACGTAGTGACACGTCGGTATCTGCTTACTAATATCGTTACCGGTATCGGGGCCGGCATCTATGAGGAACTTGTATTTCGGTTGATATTGATTGGGATTTTGATGATGCTGTTTCAGGATGTTTTACGGCTGAGTCAAAGAAACTCTATTATATTTGCGGTGCTTCTGTCGGCGGCTTTATTCAGCGCTCATCATCATATAGTTTTTCTCAACGGCCGGCTGGCGCAATGCGCAGAGTTTAACTGGACTGAGTTCACATTCAGGACCATCGCGGGTATCTACTTTGCGATTCTTTTCGCAATCCGCGGTTTCGGGATTACGGCGGGTGCTCACGCATTTTATGATATTATTGCAGTGTTTACAAATGTGTATTTCTTTGGGCAGTAAGAACTTAAAATAATTGCCAATTTCTCAATTTTTTTAAATTTTTTTCACATCTGTTAGTCTTTTAACCTTCACAGCTTGCAGAATAATCGTCCTATAAGCGAGGTAATCGGCCCTATCAATACTGGTATAGGGGGTTGAATCAGGTACCATGATTTTCGTATAATAGTAGTGAAGCAGATTATATTTTAATTTGGGGACCTGATAATGAAACCGCACAAAGTCAATGTAGCTGTTGAAGAATTGACCTTCAGTCTTTTTCAAAGGCCTCTTCACCCGGAGCTTTTTCAAATTTACGCCAAGCGTAAATTAAAGACTGAGAAATACGAGGCTCTTATCTGGATTACCGGCTGCACTCACGTTGTTAGTATTTTTGCCGGAGATGTTTGTCTTAGCGAAATAGTGAGTGTGCCTAATCAGCCGCTGCCACAACGTGGTTTGATCGAGCGTTTCCAGTTCAACGGTCCGCACAGTCACAAATGCACTCTCAGCCGAGGGGTAAATTATATGACCGATTTTCAGGTCGAGAGGATGAGGACCGGCCTGTATAAGCAAAGCCACGCCGACCTTGAACGGTTCGCACGTAATCGCGGCGTGTTCGTAAAGTTTCCAGAGTTGGAAATTGACGGGCTGGAACCTTTCTGCTACATAGACTTCGAGGCAAGGCAGAGCGAACTGCATATCCATACATTCTCTGCGTATCCTGACCAGTTGACGATGATCAAGACCCAATCGCTGTTCGATTTTAATTAAGAAGGGGCGCGCTGGTTCACAACAGCAAGTCAGGCGGCAACTGTGTTCTCAAGTAAATATGTCTATGATTTCTACTGACTTTTTTGTCTGAGGATATCCATTCTGTCGCGGATTTCAGCGGCCATTTTGCTGTTGGGGAAATCCCGAATAATCTGCATTCCGGTTTCGATGGCTTTGTCCCAGCGTTTTTCGGAAACATTAAGTGAGAACTGCACACCGAGATTATGCAGCTTTGTTCTAAAGACATCTCTTGCAGCTTCCTGCAGAGCCAGGGCCTCGTTCGGAGTAAGGTAGAGGTCGAGTTCTCTTAGAATTTCCAGGCTTCGGTCGGTAGCCTGGCGTTTTACGGCGTCGTCCCAGGCTGCAAGCAGAATTCTTTTGCGTTCGGCTTTTTTATCGACGAGCTTTTGACGTATCGCTTTTGCCTTTTCAGAATCCGGGTCAAGCTCAATCAATCTTTCAATCTGGTTGCTGGCCTTGATCCAGTGATGATTTTCGAGAAGCTGTTCGATATTCATAATGACCTGATTTACTCTCTCCTGGTCGGTGGCGTCACGGTATCTGTCGGCATCGGCGCGTAGCTGTTTGGCCAGTTCCGTATATACAGTTGAGCTAGCAATCTCGTCTATTATTTCATAGGCGGTATCGAAATCCTGCCGCTGGAGCTTGTCGAAGACGGCTTCGCGCAGTGACTGTCTGTCGGCATCACGGTAGGTAATCGCTCTGGCTGTCTCGCTCAGGCATGCGCTTTGATTGACCTGGGTCAGGACGGCACGAATCTTTTCAAGCGAGGCTGAGATTTTTTCCAGCTTTACGCCGTTTTCACGAAGTTCCGTCAGCATCTTCAACAGCTTTGAAAGTATCGTCAGTACCGCAATCAGAACTACCAGGCCGGCGAGCATCTGTAAGAATTTCGGAACGAGACTTCCCTCGAATTTCTGGAAGACGTCGGTAAACAGCGCAAGCAGAATCGTGATTACAATTACAGCTATAATTAAAATAATGTGGCCTTTGAACTGCCGCAACGCTCTGTCTTTTTCAAATTTCATAGCCGACCCTTCACAAAAAAATCATGATTGAACTATACTTATTATAGTATTTGCAGGCTGCTGGTGTCAACTATTGAAAAATAATCTCCTGTGACCGCCTGTATTATTACCAAAGCCAATTATCCGAGAAAACCGAAAGGTCCGCGACATTTATGTGATTGTCACGATTGAGGTCCTGGGGCGCAAGAATAATGTGCTGGTTCCATCTGTTAGCCAGGTCGGCAAAATCCTGTAAGTCTACGGCATCGTCATTATTTAAATCAGCTATGTTTCCAGCCGTTGACGGTGACGCACTTGCCTGTGGGGTTTGGCCATAAGCACCCATGTTCACAATGCCGCCATTCGGATACAATTCACCACCTGTCGAAGTGTTCGGATCGCCTGCGTCAATGCAGGGGCTTGTATCAGCATCCTGGACCCAGGTTTGTGTGTTGGCGTCCCAGCGGCCTGTCTGTGATTTCAAATGATAATAGCCGTTGGCGGCATCGGCAAAGAGAGGGTCTGTATCGATGTTGCCTGTGCCGGGAAAACCGCCTTCGGCATTGCTGTATGTTACCGTTGGGTTGCCCGAACCATCAAAAGAACCGCCTGTGTTGGCCCAGAAAATACAGTTGGTCACCGTTGGGTTATTTTTGCGGTTGTTCATTCCACTGCCGGTGTTGCCGACGAAAGTGCAGTTTGTTATTATCGGGCTGGCATCATTGTTACGCATTCCACCACCTTCATTCGCGACGTTGCCGATAAAGGTGCAGTTGCTTATTATTGGCTCACCTGTAGCCATGGCCTTTCCCACATGGTTTTCCATTCCACCTCCGCTTCCGGCGGTGTTGTTGATAAACTTGCAGCCGGTCACTATCGCATTACTGTTTTTCCGGTTATTCAGGCCGCCGCCTTCCTCAAAGGCGGAGTTAGCGATGAAATCACAGTTGGTTATTATGGCGTGGCTGTTGGTGTAGTTGCGTATTCCGCCGCCATCATCATCGGATCTATTTTCGCTGAAAGTACAGTTGGTTATCGTCGGACAGCTTTCGTAATTGAACATTCCGCCACCCATGGCCGAGGCGAAGTTTTTGCTGAACGTGCAGTTGCTTACAGCAGGGCTGCCGAGGGATGTGTACATTCCACCGCCAAGGCTGTGCGGAGAAATGCCATCGGCATTGCCTGCGGTGATAGTGAAACCATCGAGTACGGCATTGGAATCGGTTTCGCTGCCGTTAACAACGTGATAGCTGTTTTCATTATTATCGGCAAAATCAAGGCTGTCATCGCCATTAAGGTCGCCGCTGAGTATAGAAATATATTTCTCGACGTCGCGGGCATTTGGGTCAGGTTCGGCAAAACCGGCAAAGCCTCCCTTTATGATAACGCCGTTGATGAGACTGAAAGCGGCTTCTCGGTCGCCGCTGCCGTTGGGGACGGCCAGCCAGCGATCGGGTCGATAGAGACCTTCGGCTACCCGTATCTCGCTGATGCTGCTATTAGAATCCGCATGTGCTAAAGCATCCTGGAGATAGTTGTATGCATCAGCCCACGATGAGCCGTCACTGACACCGGCGGTGTCAGTATCAACAAAGATCACATCCGCACCGGCACTGAGAGCTACAAACAGGCACATAAAAAGATGAATTGTTTTTTTCATTTTCACCCCTGCCGCCGGCTATAATCCATGCCAAATAACCCCACATTAAGAGGAAATCAGGTTTCGGCCAATCAGGGCAGAGCCTGTTTTTTCTATCAGGTAAGCCATCATTATTTTTATCGGACGAAGGCCTGTAATAAATCCAGCAAAATTGACCCAGGCCCTAAATAATTGGAGGCTACAGAGGCCGAAAGCAACCATAACCTGTGTATGTATATAGACCGCAGCAGCAGCTTATAAAAACTCTGATTGCAGTACTGATAACGGACGTTTGCGTAATAAAAACAACACGGACGTTTACAATTATAAACATTGACGTTAACTTTTTTTGGGTAAAACCGTTATGTCTGATTAAGAGATATCTACAAAGCCGCAGTGTTGCCTTTTCGCAACACCTGCTCTTAACCTGCATAAAGAGTGTGTCTTGAAAAGCAGTAACAAAGCTTAATGGCGTTATATAAATGCGGCTTTTAAGGCTATTTAAGCCGGTAAGCGGCTAAATTTCACAAAAAACCTATTTAGGCTGGTTTAGGTATGGGTTTTGCTCATTATTAAGTATCGGTCGGCAGGGGGAAAAGGGATAATCTATAAAGAATTAAGGGTGATTGAAGGCGAAGATTTTTGAGAGGATAGGGTCAAAACAATGAATAGATCGAAACTTGAAGGTGAAGTGAACGACCTGGTCAAAGAGTTCGGGGGCGTGAACAATCCACAATACAAGAAGCTGGCAATCTTGGCCAAACATGCCCGCGATAACCATAAAGAGCTTCAAAAAAGCGTAAATAGCCTGCAGGAATCGCTGGACTATCTGCGAATTTGTATTAAATATCAGCTTTTCGACCTCGAAGCGACACGGCGTGAAAATCAGTATCTCAGAAAACTGCTCGAGGAAAAAGACCTTTAAGAAAGGAGCTTTTGGTCTCTTTACGAAAGTTGTTATAGAATGCTCACACGAGCAGTCCCATTATAATAATTTCCGACAGCACTTCGGCGCATATTATACCTGCAATCATTTGAACTGCTGACAAGCAAAACCAATCAACCAACACTTCAGCAAAGTAAACCCACTGGGCAACTGGCTGTAATGACAAATTAGCGCTGATCACACACCCTGATTTTTCTAATGTCTTCGAGCATCAAAATATCCTCGATATTATGTTAATAAAAAAGATTTTTTTGTGAAACGGCCTGCCCAACATGACGATATCTCTGTTGTATAAATACGTGGAGAAAATCTGTCAAAAGTAATTGTCGAAAAGGATTATGTAGACTAAAGACGAGGTTGGCCGATGGACGACAAAATTACTGTTTTAGTTGTTGATGATTCCAAGGGAATTCGCAATATTTTGGACAGTAACCTTCGATTGGATGGGTTTGATGTATATCTGGCTGAGGATGGACGCATAGGTCTTGAAACAGCCCGCACAATAAAACCTGATTTAATTTTGCTTGATTGGGCGATGCCCGAGATGGACGGGATGGAAACACTGTCCGAGCTTAAATCCGACGAGCAGACAAAGCATATACCTGTGTTTATGCTGACCGGTAAAAATACGGCCGGTGATGTGGGAAGGGCTATATGTGAAGGCGCCGAAGGCTACTTTGTTAAGCCTTTTGATCCGACAAAGTTGGGTAAAGTCCTCAAACTAAAACTACAGAAGCTGGTAAAAAACTAAGAGGGTATTTGCCGTACAAATCAAAAAGGACGGCGACCTGTAAGCAAACGAATTCCTGTTTTGCCTGGATTTTCCATTACCCTTTGCTCTTTAGACTTTTACACTTTGTATCCGACCGAAGCGAAAAGGCAGACATCTTACCACGCTTTTACTGCTCGGCTCAGGTGGTTTGACTTTGCGAAGAAAATGCAGGCCAGAATAGCTTTCAGTACTGATCTTATCTGTTTTCCGATCTCTTTCCACGTTGAATCGCTTCGTAAACCTTCCTTAACCCATTAGCCCTTTACATTGAGGCAATTCCGGTTAAAATCAGCAGTTATGTTTTGCTCTTGATACCGAAAGGCAAGAGAAACAGAGAAAACGGAATATTTCGAAGCGTCCGAGAAAGCAAAAACAGAAGTGCCCAAAGTGCAGTTTTGATTATGCAGGCGGAGACAACCATAACGAAACGTGTCATTATATGAAAAGAATTTGCCAGAACTGTAAACGTTTTCGTTCTCAAGGTGAAATACATCTTTTTGGTGTATGTAAGTGTAACTCTGATTCGGCTTGGTATAGAATACACATAAATGGGAAAGATGAAGTTGGTGAAAGAACGACAAGATATAATTCTTGTGACAAATTCAA
>SDBV01008718.1_pt1 | contig 13629 bp, 11 predicted proteins | sample 2277081 | NCBI WGS metagenome assembly SDBV01 (sample SAMN10402039, study PRJNA504765) | marine sediment metagenome | isolation source: marine sediment core GS10_PC15, 223 cmbsf | place: Arctic Ocean: Southern Knipovich Ridge | collected 2010 | reverse complement strand
CGCAGGCCGGGTTGAAGGGATTCACCGCCGAGGCGGCCGACGCGCTCTTTGGTGCCTGGCTTCCCACCGGTTTCAGCTTCGACCTCGCCATCCTCGCCCGCGCCCGGCGCGCCGGTCTGCGGATCGAGCAGATCCCGATCGTCTACCGCTACGACAGCGAACCGACAACCGTGCGTTTCATGGGCGACACCGCGAAAGCGATTCGCGACCTCGTGGTCGTCCGCCTTCGCATCGGCGGTGCGACCTATAACGAGAACCACGAGCGGCTGAGGGTGTGGGCCAAGCAACAGGCCACCCGGTTGTGGTCGGCCGCGACCTCGTCGGCAGCGGGGTACGTCGCGGCGGCGCTGTGCGGGCTCGGGCTGATCGGCCTCGTGCTGTTTCTCTACCTGAGCCGCAACAGTGCGGCCGCCATGGTGAGCTGGTTTGTCGCAATTTCGGCCTTTCTGGTCCTCGTGCGACGATCCGAGCTCGGTCGCGGGAACGGTGGTGGCGGCATCTTTGCCGACGGTTGCGAGCGTTTCATATTCCTCCTGATCCTCGGTCTCACGGCCTTTCTCCGCTTCTGGCGGCTGGGTACCATCCCGCCGACCATCCATGGCGACTCGGCGGAGTGCGGGATCCATGGATTGGACATACTGCTCGGCCGGGTATCCGACATATTCGGTTTTTCCCCGTGGTATCACACGCCCTATCTGGCCCATCTGCCATATGCGGCGAGCTTTGCCCTGGTCGGCCGCACCGTGGTCGGTTTGCGGCTTCCCTCGGCGATCGTCGGCACCCTGGCGGTGATCCCGCTGTATTTTCTGGTCCGGGGCTGGTTCGGCCGTCGTGCGGCGGTGATTGCCTCCCTCTTGTTCGCCCTCTCGCACGCCGCCATCCACTTCAGCCGCATCGGTTTGTGGAATATCCAGGTCCTGTTCCTCGAGCTCGTCTCGTTTGCCTGCCTGGCCTTCGCCCTCCGAACCGGTCGCGCGGTGCCGGCCGCCTGGGCGGGGATCACCGCCGGTCTCGCCCTCTACTCCTACACTGGCGGGCGACTGATCCTGGTCGTGGCGATGGCCCTGCTCGGGGTTCAATTCGTGCTTGGCCCACGGCGGTGGTTGATTCGCACCTACGGCGTCTTCCTGGCCGGGCTGATGGTGGCGGCATTGCCGATCGTGCTGAGCTGGGCCGAGTATCCCGATGTCATCGCGGCCGACCGCTCGTCCTCGGTCATGGTGTTGGCCGAGGCGACTCGTGAGCATGTGATGGAGGAAACGGGCCAAGACACGGTGGCCGGCATTCTCCGGGTGCAGACGACGAGATCCCTTGCGGGATTCATCACCGAGGGCGACCACAGCGGCCAGTACGCCACCTCTCAGCCGCTCGTCTCCCCGATCACGGCAGTGCTGGCAGCCGCCGGTTTTCTCATCGCCGTGCTGCGCTTTCGGGAGACCGAGAGCCGGCTCGTGGTGCTGTGGGCCGTGTTGGGCCTCGTCCTGGGCAGCGTGCTCATCATCGATCCGCCCTCCGCCACCCGGCTGATCATGGTCTTCCCGGTTCCGTTCATCTTGGCCGCGCTGACGCTCGAGACCCTCTTCGGATTCATGGCGCGCGTCGGGATTCCACATCTGAGACGCGTTGTCGGGATCATGAGTGTGCTGTTCATCATCCAGTCCGCGATCTTCAACCTGGGCGGCTATCGCAAGTATGTGGCGCTGGTGGATCGGGAGGCCCGCGAATGGGATGTGATTCAGGCCGTCGGACGTTTTGGAAACGATTATGACTACTACGTTTTCGGCGGGCCGTGGTTACCGGGGGATGCTCCGTCGCTGCGCCTCTTTGGCGAGGGCAAGCGGATGACGACCGGAATCACATCCACCGACATCCCGGACCGGCTGGCCCGAGACACGGTGTTCATCGTCATTCCGCATCTGGTCACCACCGAGCCGGAATTCTTTGACATCGGGACCGTGATCACCGAAAACTTTCCGGAGGCCCGGCGGGAGCTTGTCAGCCGAGACGGCGAACCGCAGGTCATCCTCTACGTCGCAGCCGCGGGAGGTGTCCCGCCGCCGCCGGAAACCAGCGTCCAGGAATCGAGGTGACGTATGAGAAAACAGACAGTGCTCGTGTCCCTGATGTTGATGGCGGCAGTCTGGGTGTCGTCGGCCGACCCGGTTGGCGCCCAGGTCCAGGAGGGGGCGGCGCTCCGGGTCGAGGCCGCGGCGCGACGCCAGCTCGAGGTCGATTTGACCAGTTCCGATCATACTGTCCGCTGGGCCGCCCTCAGGGCGATTTCCTCGCTCGAGGTCCCGTGGATTGCCGAGATCGTGCTCCCGCTGTGCCAGGCGCCGGATCTCGGCGAACGGGTCATCGCGCTCGAGGTGGTTGCCAACACGAACCCGCGATTGGGCGAGGACGAGTTCATCGATGCCCTCAACTCCCACGAGCGCGCCATCCGGCTGAGAGGATTGCTGGGGCTCGCCGCCCTTGGCGACTGGAGCCCGGCGTCTGAAATCGTCAAGATCCTCACTGATGACCCGGACCCGGATTTGAGAGCGGCGGCAGCAAAGACCCTCGGCGTGATCGGGGATGAGAGGGCGGCGTTTGTCCTCGACGACGCCATCGAAGATCACGTACCGGCGGTTGGCGAACAGGCGGTGCTGGCTCTCGTGGCGATGAACGACTCCGACGTCGGGCGGACACTTCGCAAACGGCTGGAGAACAACGACGACCCGGGAGTGATCCCGCTCCTGCGGATGATGGCCATGGTCCCGGATCCCGACCTGATCGAAATCCTGGCGCCGTACCTGGAAGACGACAACTCCGAGATCCGCGCCTTTGCCACAGCCGCCATTTTGTCGGTGCTGGAGCTCACCGGACAATCGTCCCCCTGATGGCTGATCCTGCCGTCGCCCGTCACTTCGGCGACAAGGCCGCCGGTTACTCGCGCCTCCGGGCGACCGGCCCTCTCGGCCGTGTCCGGGCTGCGGAGCAGAGAGCGGTATGGGATCTGGCCCGGGTTTCGGCGGACGACCTCGTCCTCGATGCCGGTTGTGGTGACGGCGCCACCCTGGAGTGGTTGAGCGCCCGCGGGGCGCGGGCGGTGGGCGTCGACCTCGTGTGGTCCATGGCACGCGTGTGCTCGCGTCAGAGCTTCGATGTGGCCGTCCAGGACATCGAGGAGCTCGGGTTGCGGCCGGTCTTTGCGTGGGTTTTGTGCATCGGCGCCCTCGAGTTCGTGAGGGACCCGGCGCGCGCCCTCGCGAGTCTCGCCGACTGCCTGGCCCCGTCGGGCACGCTGGTGCTGCTCTATCCGCGCCGCGGTCCGCTCGGGATCCTTTACGCCCTCTACCACCTCACCCACGGCGCCCGAATTCACCTCTTCGGTCACCGGGAGATGGATGCTTTGCTGGTCGGCGCGGGCTTTGAAGCCCCAACTCGCCGACACGATTGCATGCTATCAACCGTGTGCTCCACTCGGCTCGCGCGGGGAGCGTCCCGGTGAAACCGATGCTCCTGACCTGGGACGTGGAGGAGGTCGACTGGCGTCTGCTCGGAGGAAGGAGGCTCCCGCCGGCGGAGCAGATTGGGGTCACCGCCGAGGGTGTGCGACGGATCCTCCCGGTTCACGACCGGCACGGCGTCACGGCCACGTTCTTCGTGACCGGCGCCTTTGCCGCCGCCGAGCCCGAGTTGGTCGCGGCGATGACGAAGGCGGGTCACGAGGTCGGGGTCCACGGGCTCGAGCACGGCGACGACTACGCCGCTCTCGAGCCCATGGTGGCCGTCGACCGGTTGGTGCGCGCCCGCGAGATGGTCGAGACTGCGAGCGGCGGGGAGGCGAGGGGCATGCGCACCCCCCGTCTGCGCCACTGCCGGGCGTCCGTTGTCCGCGACGCAGGATTCGTCTACGACGCTTCGCCCCATCCAACCTGGGTGCCGGGACGGTACTTCGGGCTCCATTACCGCCGCCACCCGTGGCGGGAAGAGGGCATCACAAGGGTGCCGATCTCGGTTTTACCAGGGTTGAGGATGCCGGTCTCGTGGATGTGGTTTCAGCTCGCGGGCCCGCGACTCGGTCTGCTCGGCGCTCGTCTTTCCCTCGTCGGCGCTCCCTACCTGCAGCTCTACTTCCACCCCTGGGAGGCGGTCGCCCTGCGCCCGCTCGGCGCGCCGGCGTTGATCTCCGCCCATACCGGCTCGCCCTTCCTCGAGGGTCTCGACCGGCTCCTCGCGTGGAGCAAGGGGCGTCTCACTCCCATGACGGTGGGCGAGGTGGTTAGCCTCAATACTGTTTGATGAACGTCGGCATGTGCAGGCGGGACGCCCGCACCACAAGGCTGCCCGCAACCAAGAAAAAAACGCGGCGCTGTTGCGCCGCGTGTTTTCTTGGTTGCGGGGGGGGGATTTGAACCCCCGACCTTTGGGTTATGAGCCCAACGAGCTACCGGACTGCTCCACCCCGCGTCAATGGGAGGGAGAGTATAGGAGTCGGAGTGGGGCCTGTCAAGGCGGCCGGTTCAGGCGGCGGCGTCGGGGTGGTGAGGAGGATGACGGTGTCGCCGGGACGGACCCACCCGAGCTCGAGGCGGGCCAGAGACTCGACCGCGGCGGAGTCCGAGCGGAGTGCCTCGAGGGTTGCTTCGAGTTCGGAGATGCTTTCCGACAGCTCGATTGTGCGCTCCTCGAGGTGTGCCCGTTCTTCCTCGGCTGCGGCGAGCTCGTCGAATCCGTGGCTGACGATCGAGGACAGCAGCCCCAGTATCACGAGCGCCACGAGGGCGAGCAGGATATAGGAAACGCGCCTCATCCTCTCCCGTGGGCCAGCGCCGAGCGGCCGCGGAAGCGGGCGACGTCTTCTAGCTCCTCCTCGATGCGGAGGAGACGGTTGTACTTGGCGATGCGGTCGGTGCGGCTGGCGGAGCCGGTCTTGATCTGGCCGGTGTTGAGGCCCACTGCGAGGTCGGCAATCGTGGTGTCCTCGGACTCGCCTGAGCGGTGGGAAATGACCGCTGTCCAGCCCGCCTTGTGCGCCATTTCGACCGCGTCGAGAGTTTCGGAAAGGGTGCCGATCTGGTTGAGCTTGATGAGCACCGAGTTGGCGACTTCCTTTTCGATTCCCTCGGCGATGATCTCGGGGTTGGTGACAAAGATGTCGTCGCCCACGATCTGGATGCGGTCGCCGAGCGCATCCATCATCTTCTTCCAACCCTCCCAGTCGCTCTCCGCGAGACCATCCTCGATGGAAACGATGGGGAAGTCGTCGACCAGGCCGGCATAGACTTCGATCATCTCGTCCGAGGACAGACCCTCGCGCCCTTCGCCGGAAAGGTTGTAGACGCCATCTGCGAAGAACTCCGATGCCGCCGGGTCCAGCGCCAGAGCAACCTCGTCTCCCGGGACATAGCCGGCCTTTTCGATGGCCTCCATGATGAGCTCGAGGGCAGCGCGGTTAGACGGCAGGTTTGGGGCGAACCCTCCCTCGTCGCCGACCGCCGTGGTGAATCCGCGCTCCTTCAGCACATGTTTCAAAGTGTGGAAAACCTCGACGCCGGCACGGAGACCCTCGGAAAAGGCGCTGAATCCCAACGGCATGACCATGAACTCCTGGAAGTCGACGGAGTTATCGGCATGGGCGCCGCCGTTCAATATGTTCATCATCGGCACCGGCAGCTCACGCGCGCCGCAGCCGCCAAAATACTGATACAGCGGAAGCCCGCTCGCCTCGGAGGCGGCTTGTGCCACGGCCAATGACACCGCGAGCATGGCGTTTGCGCCCATCACCGATTTGTTGGGGGTGCCGTCAGCATCGATCAGCGATTGGTCGACGCCGAGCTGGTCGCGCGCGTCGAGGTCCTCGACCGCTTCGGCGAGCGGGCCGTTGATATGCTCGACCGCGCGCAGCACACCCTTGCCCCCGTATCGGTCGGGGTCGCCGTCACGCAGCTCGAGCGCTTCACGGGACCCGGTGGAAGCGCCCGAGGGGACGATGGCATGCCCGAAAGCGCCTCCCGACAAAACCACCTCCGCCTCGACGGTGGGATTTCCGCGGGAGTCGAGAATCTCGCGGCCAGTCACGAATTCGATGTCGAACATGGTCATTACCTCCGTTGAGAAAAAAACTGCCGTACAAGATGCATGAGGTGACGCCGCTCCTCCGACGATCGCCCCTCGGCGTAGAGACGGATCTTCGGCTCGGTGTCGCTGACCCGGATCAGGATCCAGCTCCCGCCCTCGAAGACCAGCTTGAGTCCGTCCCTGCGGTCCACCTCAGCGACCTTGAAACCGTCGACTTCTTTCCATTTTTGCTTGAGCCGTCGCTCATAGATCTCGCGCGAACGGTCGCTGAGGGGGATCTGGGTACGGCGGAAGCTGAAGGTTCCGACCCGCGCCGCCAGCTCGTTGCTGAGCTCCGCCATACCCTTGCCCTCGACTGCGACCATCTCGGCGGCCAGCAGGCAGGCGAGTACCCCGTCCCGTTCCGGCAGGTGTTTGGACCAAGCCAGACCTGCGCTCTCCTCACCGGCGTACTCGAGGGTGCCATCGACCAGCAACGGCCCAAAGTTCTTGAAACCAACGGCGGTCTCCACCAGCTCGAGGCCGTGCTCGCGGGCTACGGCGTTGATCAGCCCAGAGGTGGCGATGGTGTAGCCTACGCCGCCCTTCAAACGTCGTCGGCGTGCGAGGTAATCGAGGATGACCGCGAGAGCGGTGCTCGAGTTGCACATCCGGGCGCCGTGGTCGAGGATCCCAAAGCGGTCGCCGTCACCGTCGGTGGAGAGTCCGAGATCGGCCCCGGTGCGGCGCATGACGTCGCGCAACCGGGAGAGATTTTCGGACGTGCAATCCGGCGCGTAGCCGCCAAAGTAGGGGTCGCGGGTGCTGTGGATGACGTCGACCTGAACCTCGTTCTCGAGCAGAATGTGGTCAAGGTACTCGCGCGCGCTCCCGTACAGGGGATCGACCACCATCTTGATGCCGGAGTTGCGGATCGCCTCCCAGTCGATGATCTTCTGAAGTCGTTCCAGGTACGCGGGTTTTGGATCAAACGTGCTGATGAGCTCCGCGCGGGGAACGAAGGTGTCGTCGTACGTCTTTTCGAGCCGGTCGAAGATTTTTTCAACCCGGTCGGTGAACTCCTGTGGCGCGAGAATACCGTCCGCGGTGTAGATCTTGAGACCGTTGTACTCGGGCGGGTTGTGGCTGCCGGTGAAGGTGATGCCGGCTGTCGCCGAGCGTTCGAGGACCATCGATGCGACCACTGGAGACGGCACATCGCGGGGGGCCAACTCGGCCGAGATCCTGTTCGAGGCGATGAGCTGGGCGGCCGTCTTTGCGAACTTCTCGGACAGCAGCCGGGTGTCGAAACCGATCACGATGAGCTCGACCGGATCGCCCGCCTCGCGAAGGGTCTCGATCATCGCCTGCACCACCATCCGCACCCGCCGGAAGGTCAGCTCCCGACCGATGATACCGCGCCACCCGGAGGTTCCGAAGTGCACCATGGGTGGAGAATATCACGTGGGCCGATCTGCCCGTCTTCGTGCCCGTTTCCGTCTCCGTGCCCGATCGAATCTCGCGGTTTGATGTGACGGGCCCATCCGGGCACGGAAACCGAGACGGAGACGGGCACGGGTTCGGGTAGAATCGCGGGGTGTTCATCTATCGTGAAGGCGACCCGGCGGGGAACTACCTGATTCCTCAGGTTTCACACGCTTGGCTGGCGTGGCAGGTGGCGGAGCACTGGGGTAACCGGAGGTTCGCGCGGCCGGCGCCGCTGCCTGAGACCCTTGCCGCCGTGTTGCTTCACGATTGCGGCTGGGCCGAGTTTGACGAAGCTCCTACCCTCGGCGAAGACGGCCGACCGTGCGCTTTCGATCGCATGCCGGTCGCCGAGCACCTGGCCATCTGGCGTCGAAGCGTGTTGCGATGCGGCCAATACAACCGCTATGCCGGCCTCCTGGTGGCCGCCCACTTCGCAGGGATGGCCCAGCGCAAGCTGGCCGATCTTCTCGAGCGGAACGACACGGCGGGTGCGCGGCTCAGCCAGAGCTTTGGCGCCGAGATGGAGCGCATCGAGCATACTTGGCGGGAGCAGCTCGGGGACGACGCCCGCTATCAGGCGTATCTGAGTGGCCCCGGGCGACTGGTCAATGCCAGCTTGTTGGATGCGTGCGACCGCATTTCTGTCTTTCTCTGCGCGTCACTGCCCTCTCCTTTTGAAATTCAGGCCCAGAGCGCCACGGGCGAGACCTCCACCGTCACCTTCGAGACCGTTGACGACACAACCTGGAGGGTCCAACCCTGGCCGCTGGAGGGCGAACGCCTGAGCATCCAGTGCGAAGGACGTCGATTGGCAGCCTCCTCGTTTTCTTCTCAGGAGGAGTTTTTCGAAACCATGACGCGAGCACCGATGGTTCGACTGGTCTTCACCCTGCTGCGTTCATCAGCCGTCGGTTGACTTTCGAGGGCCTATCCCTACAATATGCGTTTGCCACTGATGTTCCGCAGTAGCTCAATGGTAGAGCGGGTGGCTGTTAACCACTAGGTTGGGGGTTCAAGTCCCTCCTGCGGAGCCAGAAAACAAAACCGCCGGGGTTCAGGCCCCGGTTTTTTTGTGTTGCGTCGCCGTGAGGTTTTCCAATAGTCATTGCTATCGGCATCGAAACATCGAGTCGGCTTGGTCTTCATCGATAACGATTCAAGAAACTCATTGACGCGGCGGCATTCTCGGCGTATAACGCGCGGGCGTGTGACAGAGCGGGGAGGTGGTCATGGCGACAGAATTCAACGCGTTCGAGATGGCGCAGCGGCAGTTCGATTCGGTGGCTGACAAGCTCCAGCTCGACGAGGGTATGCGCGAGCTCCTGCGCTGGCCCCAGCGCGAGTGTCACTTCCCCCTGCCGGTGAGAATGGACGATGGCTCAATCAAGGTCTTCAAGGGCTACCGCGTGCAGCACAACGACGCCCGCGGTCCGGCCAAGGGCGGAATTCGCTTCCACCCACAGGAGACCGTCGACACGGTTCGCGCGCTCGCCACCTGGATGACCTGGAAGTGTGCGGTGGTGGATATTCCCCTCGGCGGCGGCAAGGGAGGCGTGATCTGCGACCCCCATGATCTGTCGCCGCGCGAGCAGGAGGCGCTGTGCCGCGGTTGGGTCCGGCAGGTGGTCCGCAACGTGGGTCCGGTGCAGGACGTGCCGGCGCCCGATGTCATGACCAATCCCCAGCACATGGTGTGGATGCTCGATGAGTACGAAAAACTCGTCGGCGGCCACTACCCCGGCTTCATCACCGGCAAGCCGGTCGAGGTGGGCGGTTCGCTCGGTCGTACTGAGGCTACCGGTTTCGGCGTCATCTACACCGTCCGCGAAGCTCTGCAACGCTTTGGTGTTTCGATCGAAGGTGTCCGAGCTTCACTGCAGGGCTTTGGCAACGTTTCGCAGTATGCGGCCAAGCTGTTCATCGAGCTTGGCGGCACGGTCGTGGCGGTGTCCTGTTGGGACAACGACGACCACTGCGCCTACACCTTCAGTAAACCGGAAGGTATTGACATGGACTTCCTGATCTCCATTACCGACCGTTTCGGAACCATCGACAAGGAAAAGGCGGCCGCCGCCGGGTTCGACGTGCTCGAGGCCGATGCTTGGCTCGAGCAGGAGGCCGAGATCCTGATTCCGGCCGCGCTCGAGAACCAGATCACCGCCGACAACGTGGGCCGCATCAACGCCGCGGTCAAGGTGATTGCCGAGGGGGCCAACGGCCCGACCACGCCGGAGGCCGACGAGGTGATCAAGGAACGCGGGATCTTCGTGATTCCCGATTTTCTGGCCAACGCCGGCGGCGTCACCTGCTCGTACTTCGAGCAGGTCCAGTGCAACACCAACTTCTTCTGGCCCAAGGAGGAGGTCCTCAATCGCCTCGACCAGAAGATGACCACCGCCTTCCACGCGGTCGCCGATCTCGCCGAGGAGACCGGGGAGTTCATGCGCGATGCGGCCTATATGATTGCGATCCAGCGGGTCGCAACAGCGTGCCATCTTCGCGGCTGGGCATAGCACGAATTCTCAATTTTGAATTCTCAATTCTTAATTGCTCTCGGCCGGCCACATCACTCATCCGGGTGTGGATGGGAATTGAGAATTAAGAATTGAGAATTGAGAACCCGGGAGTATCGGTGCGGTTGACCGTCACCGGCTTGTTGGTATAATCACGGCCCCTTCGGGGTCCTTCTGGGGTGTCGTCCAATGGTAGGACATGCGGCTCTGGACCGTAGGATCGGGGTTCGAATCCCTGCACCCCAGCCAGTTCAATTTCGAAAACCCGGCGTGCGCCGGGTGTTTTTTTTGAGGAGCTTCAAGGGTTCACGGTGCAGGGTGAAGGGTCAAGAAGTTAAGAGTTAAGAGTAAAGGTCCGGCGACGGCCTTAACCCTTAACTCTTAACCCTTAACCCCCTGAACCCTGATCCCTATTTCGCACGACAATCACAGCGCCTCCCGTGGCACGAACGTGTACAAAATCGTCGATCGCTTGGTTCGAGATCGAGGGCCGTCCGCCGGCGTCGATCGCGGCGTTCTCGAGCGGCCACCGAACGCCGTCGACGGTGACTCGCACCGACGGGTCGTAGGTCCAGAACGACCAGGTCTCACCGGGGTGGGCGGCGAGCGCGGCCTCACCGGCGACGGCCAGGACCGTGTAGTCGGCGGCCTCGAAGACGAGCCGCTCTCCCATCGCCAGCCGGGAAAGGAGACCCAGATTACCGAGATCGTGGTCGAGGCGACCGCCGACAGCCGCGAGCACCGTCAAGCGCTCCACGCCGAGATCGTCGAAGGCGTACCCCAGGGCCTTGTCGAGATCGGTTCGATCCTGGTCGGGACGCTCGATGAGCGACTCCTCACCGAGCCAGGCGCGGGGTTCGGGGCTGATCGAGTCGAGGTCGCCGATGACCGCCGCCGGACGTAGTCCAAGTCGGGCGAGGTGGTCGGCCCCGCCGTCGGCGGCAAGGAGGGGGACGGCCACTGCTGCCAGCGCCGCCAATCGCGGGGTCCAGCTCAAGGGGGCGTTCGCCACCAACAGGGGGGAGCCTTCTGCCATGGCGTCATGGTAGGACAGAAATCCCACTGATGGTAAACTGTCCGCCGATGCAGAACTTGGTTGACGGCCTATCCGGCACGATCTATATCCCTGACACATCGGCTCTCATCGAAAACCCCGACGTCCTCGATCGCCTCCTCACCGACGGCAACGTGGTGGTGCTCCTGCACCAGGTGATCGAGGAGCTCGGGCGGCTGCAGGCCTCGCGCTCCAAATCAGAGGGTGTGCGGCACGCGGCGCGGCTGGTGATGCGGAAGATGCTCGAGTACCGGCGTCACCAGCTCATCCACCACAACGTCGAGCGCCTTTTCCAGCCCCAGCCGGACCCGGACGCTTTCCAGCGGACCCCGACGGGCGGCATCCTCGCCTGGGAGCCGGATAACGCCACCATCGAACCGTATAGCGCGGAGTCCGGGGACAACCATATCTTGGCCAGTGCAAAACGCCTCGCCGAGGTGGCCAAATCAAACGGCCACCCAGGCTACGAGGTGGTAGTCATCTCGGAAGACTCGAATCTGCTGCTCAAGTGCGATGCGCTGTCGATCGTCGCGGAAAACCTGCGCTACGGCAAGGTCAGCCTCGAGAGCGTCGACGAGATCTACCGCGGCGTGGTGGACGGTGAGATCGAAGAAGAGACGGTGCAGAAATTTCTCGACAGCGGTGCGCCCGGCGAGCGCTGGTTATCCTTCGACAATTTGGTTCTCAGCCAACCGGCCGAGCTCTTGTGGAACACCGGGGTGGTGCTGCGCTGTGGCGAGGAGCTGATCTTGACCCGCGCCAACCCCGACCTCGAAAGGGTGGAGGATCTCCGCTACGCGCAGTACTGGGATCGCAAGCGCATGACCTACAAACCGCGTCCCATTCTCGGTTTCACTCCTCGCGACCCGCAGCAGACCTTGGCCATGGAATTTCTGCTCGACCCCGAGGTGCAGCTGGTCGTCCTTGACGGGCCGGCTGGCTCCGGCAAGACCCGGATGATGGTAGCGACCGGTCTCTATATGCTGGTGGGCCAGCCGACGACTTGGCGGGTGGCCCCGCAGTCGCAGCCGCTGACCCCGGAATACGGGTATGACCATGGCCTGCTCCTGCTGCGGCCCGAGCACGCCTCGAGCCAATACGATCTCGGCTACCTGCCGGGAGACTACGAGAGCAAGCTGTCACCGTGGCTGGAGCCCTTCTTCCAGGCCGTTCGCTCGCTGTCGTTGTCGAACGAGCACGACTTCATCGACGAGCTGCGGTCCACCGACCGGCTGACCATGGTTTCGACCTCGATGCTGCGTGGTCTCGACATCGAACGCTCGATCGTGCTCGTGGACGAGCTCCAGAACGGCGATCGACACCTGGCCAAGACCCTGATGAGCCGGTTCTGCGCGACCTCCAAAGTGGCGCTGGCGGGGTGCCTCGATCCGGTGCAAATTGACAACCCCTACGTGGATTGGCGGTCCAACGCCCTGACCCGGATCAAGGAGGCCTACCGCGGTTTCGGGCCCCAGGTGGCGCAGGTGCGGTTCGAGCACAATTATCGTGGCCCCATCTCGACGAGGGCAGACGAACTCTGATCAATTTTGAGTGTTGAGTTATCCCCGACCTATCCTTCAGTCATTGGGGGAAATTGGGCCGTATCTCAAAACTCAAAACTGAGAACTCAAAACTACGAACTGATCACCGTTCTCACGTCGAACTGCGGTGGATTCTCAATCGTCTTCTTCACTGAACATTGATTTGCGGCGCGGATGATGGCCTTGTGGTACTTTTCGGGAAAGCCGGCCGGAACTTCGATAGTGATGCGGATCGTCGTGAGCCGCCTGCTCTTCTCGTCGCGTTCCCAGCTCTGGACGAGTCGAATCCCCTCGTACGGGATTCCCCGTTTCTGACAAAAACCGAGTACGTAGATGCCGGTGCAGGTGGCGATCGAGGCCAGGAAGTGGTCGAACGGTTCCGGGGCGGAGCCGTCGCCGCCCGAGTCCACGGCCTGATCGGTGGCGATTGTGAAGCCGTTGTAGCTCGCGTCGACTCTCTTCCCGTCCGGAAAGGTCACGGTCATTTGACTGCTCATCGGTCCTCCTTCTCGGCAGGGATGATAGCGCGTTCCCGGATGAGGTTAAGGGTCAAAAGTTGAGAGTTAAGAGTTTTGAGTTTTGAGTTACGGACACCGGACCGTCTCAACTCTCAACTCTCAACTCTCAACTATTTGGAATCTTCAGTCGGCATCCGAAAGACTGCCAGTTCCTCGAGGTTGCCCTTCTGGCCGCGGATAGGTGACGGAATAACCCCCACGCGCTCCAGTCCGAGGGCCTCCAAGGCGCAGACAGTCTCTTCGATCGTCCGCCTGCGCACCTCCTCGTCACGGACGATGCCTCCCTTGCCCACCTCGAGGCGCCCGGCCTCGAACTGGGGTTTGACCAGGCACACCAGGTAGGCCGCCGGCAGGAGATGGGGCAGCAGCGCCGGCACGATCAGCCGCAACGATATGAATGACACGTCGACGACAGCCAAACCCACGGCGAAGGGCAGCGAGGTGCTGTCGAGGTGGCGGGCGTTGACCCT
>SDBV01008717.1_pt1 | contig 13629 bp, 11 predicted proteins | sample 2277081 | NCBI WGS metagenome assembly SDBV01 (sample SAMN10402039, study PRJNA504765) | marine sediment metagenome | isolation source: marine sediment core GS10_PC15, 223 cmbsf | place: Arctic Ocean: Southern Knipovich Ridge | collected 2010 | reverse complement strand
TTGAGGACGATGAAGTACTAAACGCCATGCACTTTATTCGTAATAATCTCCGTCAACTGATTACTGTTGATGATGTGGTGGACGGTACTTATCTTTCACGACGTAGTCTTGAACGACGATTCATACAGACTTTAGGACGTTCCATTCACAATGAAATCTATCGTATCAAGATTGAATGCATCTCAAAAATGCTCATAGAAACAAACATGGCCCAGTTACAAATCGCACATTTAAACGGATTCAACAGCCTTGATAATTTGCGTCGTTTTTTTCATCGAAGGGTCGGTCTCACCCCCTTGGAATATCGAAAACAACACTGCTAAATAAGATGAGGCGGTAAACAGATGGCGAACACTTGTCTTGCCAATTATGCCCCCCCATTCTGTTTCCTTTCTGCGTCGATGACATTCCTTCTTCAAACCTAATTTCCAGTACATCCCCCCCCCCCTGCTGCGTCCCAAATGCGTCCCTTTTATTTCACCTACCACTGACCTACCAGTTACTGCTGACTACCCCGCCAGTCATATCATTGCCTAAATGCTGTTTTTCTACAAAAACTCCGTTTATAACCTGTTTAATTACAAGTAGTTATAATGCTAGTTTTTGAGAAATGATGACTCATAATCCATTGGTCGAAGGTTCGAGTCCTTCTGGGCCCATCCGAAAAGCTTTGTTTCTAACTCAGGGACAAAGCTTTTTCTTTTTGTACTAGCCCTACTTTCCTTTTTTTCTGCTTAGCGCGCCCCAAATGCGTCCCTTTTGTTTTACCGATGAGTTATATTTGAAGAGTTTCATAGTCGTTATTACGGGAGATTACAGGAGTGTCACTAATATTAATAGTCCAAAATTTAATATTATTACGTTGAATTAATATCGACAAGTTTTTATCATAGTACCATCATATTAAATTTTGAAAATGTTATCTCAGTTGCAAGTTATCCTTATGATAATGGACAATAAAACAATACCATCTGATACGGCACAGGATTCGGCTGTTAAACAGTTTGATGTCCTACAAAGGATGGATGTTAATGCCCGTGCAGCAATGACTTTTGAACTTAGCGACAATCTTCGTTCAATACTTGAGGCCGGTATTCATCAACGACATCCGGATTACTGCGATGATGACATAAAAATATCGGCTCTTAGCCTGACGATCGACAAGAACTTATTCAAGCAAGCATTTCCAAACTGCAGGGTTACAGCATGACAAGCCAGAAAGATTTTCTTCACAGACTTGTTGAAATGCTGGATAAAAGCAACATTCCCTACATGCTTTCAGGCTCTATCTGTAGCGGTTTCCATGGCCAGCCAAGAGCAACCAACGATGCGGATATTGTCATTGATCCAACTCACTCACAATTAATATCATTTGTTAATTCCTTGGGGCCGGATTATTATGTCAGTAAAGAGATTGCTATACAGGCACTCAATGACAATGCGATGTTCAACATCATTGACATTCAAACTGGCTGGAAAGCTGATCTTATTATCAGGAAAAAAAGAGCATACAGCAAACAGGAGTTTTCCAGAAGAACAAACACACCTCTTCTGGGTATGAATTTATGGATCCTTTCTCCGGAAGATTCCATTTTAAGCAAATTAGAATGGTCCAAAGACAGAGAATCTCAGATGCAGTTTAAAGATGCACTGGGCGTAATAATGGTTCAAGGGAACAACTTGGATTTTGATTATTTGAAGAAATGGGCCAAAGAACTGCAAATAGAAGATTCGCTTAAACAACTCTTAAAAGAAGCACAAAACTTAAGAAGTTAAGTTAACACTCCAACTCTACCACAACACCCCACTCTGCGTCATTTTTGCGTCGATGACAAACCTTACTACAAACCTATTGCCACTACATCAAAACTATCTTACTGCGTCCCAAATGCGTACCTTTTTTTTCACCTACCACTGACCTACCAGTTACTGCTGACTACCCTACCAGTCATATCATTGCCTAAATGCTGTTTTTCTGTAAAATCGGCGTTCATAACCTATTTATTTATAAGCAGTTATAAGGCTAGTTTTTGAGAAACGATGACTCATAATCCATTGGTCGAAGGTTCGAGTCCTTCTGGGCCCATCCGATTTGGAGCCGGTGTTAGTTAATGACATCAGCTCTTTTTTTGTACTGAAATCACCTGGTGTTTTATTTGTTGCTTTTGGGTAGTTTAGATGCAAACCGATAGAGACCTGAGGACACATTGCAAATCGCATAGCCGTTTTCAAATCTCTCAAACGTAACGCCCCTGGTATAACCCAGAGTATTGCCGGATTCGGTGGCAACAGCGGCGTCTATCGCCGGCACATACACCGTAGCAGTGGCACCTGCGGGAATCTGAACTGACCATTTAAACTTCCCATCCCGAACGCTCCAGTCGCTTACGATGGTTCCGCGAATGCAATCGTAAGAAGTTTTGGCCCAGGAAAGCTTGTCTGTAATATAGGGCTTGATGACGATCTTTTTATAGCCTGGCCCTTCGCTTTTGATACCGCCAATATTCTCAAACATCCACTGCCCTACCGCACCATATGTGTAATGCGAAAAGGAGTTCATGCCGGTATCGCCAAATCCCTTTTCCGGCGTCCAGCTATTCCAACGCTCCCAGATACTTGTCGCGCCGTTCTTTACCGGGAAAAGCCATGACGGATAGGTATCCGTAAACAACAGCCGATACGCAACATCGGTCCGTCCGATCTTGCTAAGGACATGCATCAAGTCACGCGTGCCGACGAATCCGGTGGACAGATGCCAGTTACGCTCTTTAATACGTTCGATCAGATGCCGGGCGGCTTTTTCCTTCATCGCACCGTCAACGAGATCGAACCACAAAGCAAGTATATACGCCGTCTGTGTATTGCCCTTAATTATCCCGTCTTGGTTTACATAGGCCTTATTAAACGCAAGCTTGATATCTTCGTACAGCTTATTATATTTCTCAACATCTTTATCCTTACCCAGGACCGCCGCAACCTTCGCCATGATCTGCGCATCGCCTGCGGTATAAGCGGTATAGATAACATCCTTAGGCGTATCGGCTTCGATGTTAAGCCAGTCGCCATAGCAATGAAACTCTTTAGGTGCCAAATGATCCGGAGCACTTCTCTCGCGGAATCGAACAAACTTCGCCATTGCATCATAATGTTTTTCAAGAACCGTCTTGTCCCCATACACTTCATAGATCGCCCACGGACAGATAATACCGGCATCGGCCCATGCGGGCCCGCCCGAACCTCCGACCGACTTCCCAATACGCGGAGCTACTTTTGGAAGGTCACCGTCCTTATCCTGCGTATCCATCAAAGCGACAAACCACTTTCTAAAGAACGACTGAACATCCGTATTCAAACAGGCAGTGCGAATATAAGCCTGCGCATCACCTGTCCAGCCCATGCGTTCATCACGCTGCGGACAGTCCGTCGGAATATCGACAAAGTTAGCACGCTGCGTCTGGCAGATGTTGTGATAAAGCTGATTGAGCCGAGGATCGGAACACTCAAAACTCCCCGCAACAGGCGTCGCCGATGTCAACTCAACACCCGTGATCGCGCCTTTACCCGGCTTGCCCGGAAAACCCGTCATCCCAACATATTGAAACCCGTGAAAAGTAAACTTCGGCTGCCATATCTCAACGCCGGTGCCTTTGCAGATATAAGTATCGATCACCCTCGCTTTACGGAGATTTGCCGTGTAAACAGTACCGTCGGCTTTTAAGCGTTCACCGAACCGAAGCGTGATCTTCGTGCCCTTTTTGCCTTTAACTTTCAGCCTTGCAAAACCTGCAAAGTTGGTTCCCATATCGAAAACAAAGTTACCCTTTACAGGTTCGGTAACCGATAAGGGCTTTATCTCCTGAAAAACCTTAACGCCGGCGGTCGGATACGCCTCGACCTTAATGGCGATTCTTTCTGTAACATCAACACCAAACCAGCCGCTCGCATCGAAACCTGCTTTGTCCCAACCGTCCATTTCAAGACGTCCGTCATAAGTTTCACCTGCAAGAAAATCACTTTCCAGCATCGGCCCGGTATTGGCCTTCCAACTGCTGTCGGTAGCAACTACTGTTGCCGATCCGTCCTGATGTTCAATAACAATCTGCCCCGAAAGCCGCGGGTTCTTACCGTAATGATCGCGTTTTTTTCCCCAGCCGATATGCCCTGCATACCAGCCGTCCGCCAAAACACCTCCGATAGCATTTGTGCCTTCGTTGACCATTGGCGTAACATCGTAAGTATTGTAGTAAACTCGTATTTTATAGTCGGTCCAGCCGGGCGCGAAATAATCGTCCCCAACGCTCCTGCCGTTGATGCTCATTTCATAATTACCAAGCGCCGAAACATAAAGCGTCGCCCGCTTAACGGGTTTGTCGACACGAAACTCCTTACGCAGAAAACGCGGCGGAACAAGCAAATAATCCAGCTTCTCTATTTTATGTACACTTTCGGCATCTATGCGCGGCTTATCGAAACCGATCCATGCAATATCCCACTGGTCAGCACCAAGCACCCCCATACTCCACTTAGAAGCCCTGCTCCACTGCCCCGCCTTGTCGTCCTGGTCCCAAACCATAACCTTCCAGAAACACTCCGCACCGAACGCAAGCGGATTACCGTCATAAACAACCCCCGTCTCATCGGAGGAAGCAACCTTACCCGAATCCCAAAGGTCACCAATATTCTTTTTCAGCTTGGCTGCATCCGAAGCAACCAGAATACGATAGGCCGTCTGGCTCTGATCCCTTTGGCCGCTTTGAAGTTTCCAGCTAAGCTGCGGCATCGAGTTATCGATCCCAAGCGGATTATCCATGTATTCACAACGTAAGTCAGAAGTAACCTGATTTGCACAACCTGTTATCATCATTGCACAAGTTAAAGCTGCCAAAATTAGGATCGATCTTTTCATAATTAACATAATATTCCTATCATAAAAGTCTGCTCAAAATAACCGTTTGATTCGGATAGTATAAGGCTCGATGCGTCAATTGTCGATTTTTTTTCACTTTCCATAGGATAATTGAACATTATCCAACGATATTATTAAAACAAACTGGAAAATACTCCTTCTTACCATTAGCATGGAGATTCTATGAAAATGAATGTTATTTTTTTGAGGTCGAAAAAGTGGGATTAAACGAGATCGAAAAAGCAGCTATTGAAAAGATCAAACAACTTTCAAAAGAAACCGGCATTGACATCACCGGCGGTAAGATCAGGAGGTCGTCCTCAAGATTCTGCCTCGGCGTAGAACACGGCGACTACAACGGAACAGAATTGTTCGGCGTCGGAACCGACAGGTTCATCTGGCTGGCCTACAAACCGAACAACACATCAAAAGTCAGGATCTTCAGCGCAAACTTCCCCGAAGATGGCGTTGTAGAGTTCGAGCTCGGCGACGTACCTGAGCCGCTAACCGTAAAGGACTCATGGGCACGATTCCCGTATGGCGTAAGCTACATCCTCAGCCGCGAAGGCTTTAAGCTTACAAAGGGCTTCGACGCCGTCATCTACGGAAACATCCCCGGCGGCGGAATGTCGCGATCGGCATCGCTTTCGCTTAACCTGATACTGACGATGCTTGAGGTAAACGGTATTGACTTTGACGACAAACTAAAGATCGTAGACCTCGCACAGGCAGTAGAGAACGATTACATCGGTTCGCCATGCGGAAAACTCGATCAGATCATGATCCTCTTCGCCAAAAAAGACATGGGAACTCACTACAACCCGAAAACATCTTCCATCGACTACATACCGCTGGGCGCAAACCACACGGATTTCCGCATCGTCGTAATGGACACAGGAACCATCCGCCCGGGACTTGAAAAATCGACGTACAAAGTAAGAAGAGACGAATGCGAACAACTCGTTGCCATACTAAAAGACGCAGGCTATGAGATCGAATCCCTCGCTGACGTGACCGATAAGCTCTACAGCGAGATAATAGTAAGATTCGGCGACGGCCACCCGGACCTTTGCAAAAGGCTCGACTACATCTACAACGCCCAAAAACGCTTCTACCAGATGATGGAGGCGTGGAAAGCAGGCGATGTAGAGACCGTTGGAGAAATATTCCGAAAAGACGGACTCGGACTAAGAGACGACTATGTAATCTCAGGCCCAGAGCTTGAAGCAATGTGCGATATCGCACGCAGCGTTCCCGGCGTACTCGGCGAAAGAATGCTGGGCGGCGGCGACAAAGGTGCCTCCGGCTCATTAGTAAAAGCAGACAGCGTAGAAGCACTGAAAGATGCCATCGCCAAAGAGTATCCAAAGAAATGCCCGGACTTTGCTGACAAATACGCGGTACACGTCTGCGGCGTCGTAGACGGAATCGTCGAACTTGACGGAATGCTATAAGCTGCCGAAGGGTATACCAAAAGTATACCGTTTTGATACCGATTGTAAAAGTGATCGGCGTTTTTGGACTCAGAATGGGGATTGCGGCACCACGGTGCCACTTACCGGGTGTCCAGTCGCATCAGCAACTTCCCCCTGGCATCTAACTTCTTTTGTATGCGATGTGGATTTTTGCGATACCAAGAGTTAAGGGCAGGACCTTGACCTCGCCAAACCCCGCCTGTTCTAATGCGCCGGCAAGGTCAACCTCTCGATCCCACTTGCGCACGCTCTTTACGAGATAACGATACGCACCGAATTTGCCGCTGATCGCCCCACCGATAACAGGCAACACAAAATGAAAATATAACAGATACACGCATCGGCTCAATATATTGCTCGGCAGTGAAAACTCCAATATGCACACGCGGCCATTCGGCTTTAGCACCCGATGCATCTCTTTTAGCCCCGCCGACAGATCGACCATATTACGAAGCCCAAACGCACAACTAACTACATCGAACGACCCATCATTGAATTCCGTCGCAAGGCAATCACCCTGACACCACTGAAAATTCTCAAAGTCAAGCTCGCCGTCTTGTGTGAGCTTCGCCTGCTTTTGCACTGCAAGCTCGATCATCATCTTGCTGAAATCGCACCCGACGACTCGTTTTAAACCCGGCTGGGCCTTTGCAAAGGTTATCGCAACATCCCCCGTACCGCAGCACATATCCAGCAATTCTTCGCCAGTTTCCAGAGCAACTGCCTCCGCCGCACGCTTGCGCCATCTTACATCTGTACCGAAACTCAGCAGGCGGTTCGCCAGGTCATAACTGCCGGCTATCTCCGAAAACATTCTCCGAATCTTACTTGATCGTTCCTGATCGCTCAAAATCACCTCATAATTAACGATAATTGGCTCACAAGATTATAAACACATCTCAGATAAGGTCAAGATTTAGCTTGTAAGACAAAAAAAGTCCTATTTTCCCGATTTTTCTCTTGCAGTCAAAAAAACAACCCGTTAAAGTCATGGAAAGTGATAACAATAGCCGATGTTTTTAAAAGGGAACAGAAGCCAGCATGAAAAAAAAGATTTTAATATTTATTGCAGGGCTGGTTTTCGCCGTTATTTGTTTTATCACGATAAATGCGATAACGAAACCTTTTTCTGCTTCCGAGTTCTGCGGAAGTCAATGTCACATCATGAACACCGCCTATCAGACATGGGAACTATCGTCGCACGGATCGAATGAGTATGGTATTACCGTCAAATGTGTCGATTGCCACTTGCCACCAAAAGACAAATATTTCACACATCTTTTTACCAAAGCATTTGTAGGCGCAAAAGACTTCTATAAGTTTCATATTGCCAAAATAGATTATGATGTTGAAAAATCAAGACAAAAAGTTATCAAAGGTTTCAAAAACCATACTTGTCAGCACTGTCACGACAACTTGCTCGCAAAGCCTGCAAGTTCCGCGACATTAAAAGCACATAAGTCGGTACTCTTAAAACCCGATGCACCGGAATCAAACTGCATAAAATGCCATGAAAGCACAGGACATCAACGAATTTCAAAACTATTCGAAAAATAAAGGGGCAAAAAATGAAAACTAAAACAATCGCAGCATCCGTTATTATAACAATTGTTTTTTCCAGCTTGGGCCTGGCAGAAGATCAGGGGGCGACGATCCCGAATCTTAAGACATACAATATAAGCCGGAAAGTTTCCGAAGACGCCGCCGCGTGCATAGGATGCCACGCCGAGCAAACCCCCGGTATTGTTGCCGACTGGGCTTCCAGCAGGCACGCACACGCAAACATTTCCTGCATCGATTGCCACAGAGTATCACCTGCTGATACCGATATCAGCAAGGCACATCTGGAATACACATCAATAAAAATAAGCCCCGTTGTATCGCCAAAGGACTGCTCACGTTGTCACGCTACTGAGGCCGCTGAGTACGCAAAGAGCAAGCACGCCAACACCTTAGATATTATCTGGAAGATAGACCACTGGCTAAATGGCGGACTGAACAACGAGATCGAACGGGTAACCGGCTGTTACACCTGCCACGGAACCGTCGTCAAAATGGAAGACGGAAAATTTGCAGAAAATACCTGGCCGAACGTCGGCGTAGGAAGGATTAACCCTGACGGATCAAAGGGAAGCTGCTCGAGCTGCCACACACGTCACAAATTCTCAGTCGCAGAAGCTCGCAAACCGGAAGCATGCGGACAGTGTCATCTCGGCCCGGACCATCCACAGATAGAGATATACAACGAGTCAAAACACGGAGCGATCTACCAGACAGAAGGTGACTCGTGGAACTTCGGGGCTGCTCCGGGTACATGGACACCAGGCGTCGATTACAGAGCCCCAACATGCTCGGTTTGTCACATGTCCGGCGTAAACGACGTACCAACGACACACGACGTAACAGAACGCCTCGCATGGGAAACGCAGGCCCCGCTTACGGTAAGGCCGCAGGACTTCATACCATTCCCTTCAAAAACTGATTGGCAGACAGAACGTGACAAAATGAAAAAAGTTTGCCTGGCATGCCATTCGCAAAGCTGGACCAACGGGCACTTTAACAACTTTGACAAAGTCGTGGAAAACTACAATGAAGTGTACTTTAAACCCGCCAAGAAACTTTTAACAGAACTTTACGATAAGAAATTGCTTAGCAAAGACAAAAAGCTTGATGAAAAATTCGAGTATGAATTCTATGAACTATGGCACCACGAAGGAAGAAGAGCAAGATTCGGCGCTGCAATGATGGCACCGGACTACGCATGGTGGCACGGATTCTACGAACTTAAGAAAAGATCGATGGAACTAGAAGACTTGCATAAGGAACTGATAGAACACGGAAAACCCGCCAAGGTCTACGACATAAAAGGCGCCGGCGGTTCAACACAAAAACCGGAGATGAAATAGAAGCTCAAATACGAAATTAAAATCAAAGATCAAAAATTGAAATGAAAAATTGCAGAGTCCGGCTTACGGAGCTGCAAACTCAGATCGGTTTACTCAAACCCGCCGATTTTGCAAAACCGTTTTTTGGAAGTGTAAAGGTAAACTTCGTCCCTTCGCCAAGCTTGCTTTCGACCCATATCTCCCCGCAATGTCTTTTCACTATCTGCTTTACGATCGATAAGCCCAGCCCCGTCCCGTCACGCTCGGTCTTGCGTGCGTTTGACGCGCGGTAAAACTCATCGAAAACGAATTCAAGTTCATTTTCAGGAATACCAATACCGGTATCGACGATCTCGATCAAAATACCTCCCTGATGTTCAATAGCATTAATCGTCACCGTCCCATTGGCCGGTGTATACTTGATCGCATTAAGCAGCAGGTTAACTATCATCTCTTCGATGGAGAACTGATTTCCATATATCTTATCGTCCATCGGCTCAAAGTTTTGCGATAAGATGATAGACTTATCGTCTGCCCGCGTTCTCACCGATGCAACCGCACTGTCAACCGTCTCAGACAACGAGAACACTTCTCTGTCGAACTTATCATTAAGCCGCATCCGCGTAAGCTTCAATAACATCCGGACAAAATCAGCCAGTTTGCTGGTGCGCGTATAGGCACGCTGGACAAATTCCTGCTGCTTTTCGTTAAGTGGGCCTACCAGATGGCTATCGACAACCTCAAGGCAGCTCTGGATCGCCGCAAGATGACCCTTAATATCGTGCGTTACACGCGATACATACTCGTCTTTAAGACGATCCTTTTGTTCCAACTGAATATTCGCCTGACGGAACGCGTCTTCCTGCTGACGAAGCTGCGTCGCCACGGACCCGGTCATATAAACGATCATATAAAGTGTCATCGTAAAAATGAAGACCAAGCCGGCAATATACAATCCGTCACCGTGAAGATCACGCATGATAAATCCGACAAGACAATAATGAGGTATGAAGTTCTTGTATTCAAGCAACACCATGAGAGTTATCAAAGCCACCGCAAGCGTCGCCTGAAGATAGCTCTCTTTCGTCGAAAGCAGAATACTGGATATCACCATGTGAAAAATAAAGAAAATAACACAAGGATTCTCGATACCACCGGAAAAATGGAGCATGACCGTCAGGACTATCAGGTCCGCAGATATTTGCATGTTGACTATCTTGTTAATAAAAACCGCAATATCGGAACGCATATTCCTAACGGCCCCGTTAACAAGAACCAGGAATATCCAGTTGTAACAAACAAGCACCGCTGCAGCACAATAAAGACGGACAACCTGAACATCTATATCAAGGAACTTGTTAGCCATAAAAACCGCAAAACAGACACCGACCACGGCTACCCACCTTAACCTGATAAGCCAGTAAGCCTGCTTGACAAGTTTTGCGTTATGTGCTAAAGGGCTCATAGAAAATTACGACAACAGTCTTTCAACCTCCGCCAGAAGCACATCGGATTTCACGGGTTTATCAAGAAATGTGTCAACAGGAAGCCACTCGGCATCACCGGCCTCGGACTTAAAGTCCATCCCAGTCTTATCCCCAACACCCGTAAGCATCAGAATTGGAATGTTCTTGAGATCCTCATCGCTCTTAACCTCTCTGGCCATCTCAAATCCATCCTGCCATGTAGTCATCATCACGTCAAGGATCGCAAGATCGGGCTTGATCTCTTTGATCTTCGCCATACCCTCTTCCTTGTTGGACGCGATTGCAACTTCATAACCCTTACCCTCAAGGATCGTACTGATCGCTGCTACAAGATCGCTATCGTCATCAACTACTAATATCTTTGCCATACCATATCCCATCAATTGAAGTTTAAATTAATTTAAGAATATCCGCACATACAGTCTAATGCCCAGCCCAAAAAAAAGCAAGCCTGCTTTTCTCTGATAAATTGGTACATGACGGCATCAAGACCGTTTGGTGATCTCAAGACATAGGCTTTCGATCTGGCCGACATCTTTAAGCGATTTCAGCATACCTAGGACCGCATTGGCGATAAACCCCTGCACGAAACCATTGAGCTTTACGCTATCGCCATTTACGCTAAGTTTAACATCGACCTCTGAATTAACATCCGATTCACAACTCATTTTAGATCTCCTTTAATAAATCGGCCCCAGCCGCGAGGCTGGCACCTCTACTATTATCTAATATCTACTATCTATTATCTAATATCGTCCCGCCGCACACAACATTTTCCTTTTCGTCGTAGAGCACTATCCGTTGTCCCGGGCTCGGGCCGAACACAGCGGCGTCAAATTCGACCGTCATACTATCACCCCCAGCGGCGACAAGCCTGCACGCCCCGGGCTCTCCGCCCGAACGTATCTTGCCAAAAAGTTTTGAGTCCGTCTTATACTCGCTCTCGATGAGCACATTAACCTCGTCAGCCTTTATAACCTTTCTGCTAACCTGCTCACGCTTACCAAGCGATACGGTATTATTCACCGCGTCTATCTTGCCTACATATAGCGGCTCTCCGCCGGCAAACCCAAGCCCCCGACGCTGACCGATAGTATAGTTCGCCACCCCCTTATGCGTGGCGATCTTTTCCCCCTCCATGTTCAGCATATCACCGTCGGTTTCCGCTTCCTTGATACCAAGCACCGCCCGGTAGTCGCCTTCGCCTGCAAAGCAAAGTTCCATACTCTCTGCCTTATCGGCAACGCTAAGATCAAGCCCCTTCGCGATCTGTCGTATCTGCTCCTTGGAATACTCACCCAACGGCAGCACAAAGTTTTTCAGCCGATCCGCTTTTATACCGTATAGAAAATAGCTTTGGTCCTTGGCATGGTTCTCGCTGCGCCTAAGAAAACTCTGCTCTGACTCATGCACTACCCGCGCATAGTGTCCCGTCGCAACATGCTCAATGCCGAACTCTTTCTCGATAAGATCCCACACCAACTCGAATTTGAGCAGCGTGTTGCAGTCAATGCACGGGTTCGGTGTCTCTGCATTGGCGTATGATTTTCTAAACGGCTCGATGATGAGCTTTTCAAATGCTTCGAGCAAATCGACATAGTAATGCTTGATCCCAAGCTCGTTGGCAACCAGCGCCGCGTCCGCTCCGCAGCACCCCTTGGGCCCAACCCCGCATGAAACCGGTATCTGCATCGTGATCCCAACAACATCCCACCCCGCCTCTTTTAGAAGATGTGCACACACGCTGCTGTCAACCCCACCGCTCATAAGGACTGCGATAGGCTTTTTATTCGGATCGGGCTCCCACGCACCAAACAGTGGGCTTACCAAATTGACTTTATAATCGTCGCTCAACATACCGCGTATGATAACCAAATATCACAAATAAATCAATCAACCAATTAAACCCTATTGTCATCCTGAACACAGCCGAAACGATCATGATTTACTGCTTGCGAAGCACTTTAACGCTAAAATGCCCGTCGCGTTCTTCTATGCTGACGATCTCCTGCCCCTGCTCTGTAAAGCTTGCAGGCACATTCCGCACAGGCTCCCCGCCGTCCAGCAGGACCTCAAGGACGCCGCCAACGGCGACCTTTTCCAAAGCAAGCTTGGCTTTTACAAAATTCATCGGACACGTCACGCCCTTTAGGTCGATCTGCGTTACGTCTTCTTCTTTACTTTCCTCTTTCACTTCCGCCTCAGCCGGAGCTATCGTAAACTTCAAACTCGCATCAAGCGAGGCGAACAGATCCTTTACCCGTATAACCAAACCCTCGATCTGCCCTGAAAGATCGGCAAGGCTGTCTCTATCCCCAAGCTTATGGTCCATCGCCGCATCCAGCAATTCTTTGCTATCGCCGCGAACCCATCCGGGCTCTATCAAATGCTTCTCAAATCCTGCAAATATCTCGCGTTCCTTTCGCGGCTCCAGGCCGAACACCACCAAAAGCGCCCTCGCAGATGCAACCACCGCCTTATAAAGCTCGTCACTTTTTACCTTTTCATCGCCAGCATCGTCCGCTGCCTTGATCGCCGCAGCCGCCTCGTCGATGTCAACCTGCAAAATATCCATCACGCCGGCACCGCACTCGCCGGGCCCGCGTCCCGCCAGCGAGAACACCTCGTCACAACCAAAGTCATAATAATAATCGTCCTTTATCCCGTCAGCGGCAAAGCTGTCATACTTACCAACGATCTTTTTAAGCGCATCGCCCGCTGTCGCCTTCTTTTCGATAACCTCGGCCATCATGTCAGGTATCCGCTTAGCAGGTACCGTTGCGATCTTTTTAGCAAGTTTCGCCTGTCCCTGATATATTTTCGCACCTGCAAAAACATCATAGCTCGGCAGCAGCTTTCCGTTAACCCGTTTGGCC
>SDBV01008716.1_pt1 | contig 13630 bp, 12 predicted proteins | sample 2277081 | NCBI WGS metagenome assembly SDBV01 (sample SAMN10402039, study PRJNA504765) | marine sediment metagenome | isolation source: marine sediment core GS10_PC15, 223 cmbsf | place: Arctic Ocean: Southern Knipovich Ridge | collected 2010 | reverse complement strand
GGCACCTCTAAAAACTAGTTCTGTACATGAGAACGTGCGAAAAAAGAGATAGCAAGGCGGAAGGCAAAATATTCTGTAGATGTAGCCATGGCTACCTTGAGGAAAGATTTTGCTTGACAACGCAGTTATCTCTTTTTACAGCCGTTCGTAATAAAAAGTAGTTTTTAGAGGTGCCCATATATTCCTTTTAACAAGATTGTACTATCTTTAAGATACCACCGTTTATCCTTAAACAGGCCTGTCAGTGATAAATTTAAAAATACCTGAAGAATTATTGTCTCCCTCAGCGGAGCTTCTTGCGGCATCTGAGGAAATCGGACTCTTCTGGTGGTTCTGGAATCACAAAGAGCGCAAACTTTCTTTGAGTCCCGGATTGTTAAAAGCCCTGGGCTACAGCCCGGAGGAATTTGATCCTTCCAAACCTTCCATCTATAAAAATGTCCATCCGGACGATGTTAAAGAGAACATAGACAGAGTTAGGCAGTTGCTCAAAGAAGAAAGCGGTCTTTACGAGACAGAGTACAGGGTGAAAGACAAACAGGGGAGGTGGCATTGGTACTATAACCGCGGAAGTGTTATACAGCGGGACGCTGAAGGAGAGCCATTGATCATTGGGGGTATTTCTATGGATATCTCCCATCAGTTCAAGCATTTGATCTCAAAGATCGAGGAGAAGGAAAAATTTGAATTTATTTTCAGGAACACCAATGAAGCCATCCTGATCCTTGAAATGGAAAACGGAGAAGCCGGCAGGGTACTTGATGCGAATAAAGCCGCGGTTGCATTGTTAGGTGAGACAAGAAATGATCTGATCGGAAAGATCCCAAGGGCGTTTGCCGCTGACGAAATCATCGGGAGTAAAGGTAAAATGGTTCAGCAGATCAGGGACAAAGGCTTTGCCAGGTTCGAGAAGAAGCTTGAGCTGAGTAAAAATAACATCCGCTGGCTGGAGTTCACCGCACATTCATTTATCAAGACCGGAGAGAACCTGATCCTTGTCATTATAAGGGACAAAACCTCAAGTAAAAAAACTGAAGCGGCGCTCAGGGAGAGTGAACGGTTGCACCGGACGCTGTTTGAAGCTGCCGACGACCGGATCGGGTTGTTTACGACAGATCAAGAACCCGTTTTGTTGAATTCATCTTTTTACGAATCATTGGGGTACACCAGGGAGGAGTTTCTTGCATTGGACAGGGTGGATACCATCCATCCAGATGACGTGGAAGGACTTGAAAAGGAGAACAAGAAGTTCGTTTCGGAAGGATTCGCATCGTATGAATACAGGGTGAGGCATAAGCAGGGCCACTACCTGCATTTGTCTTCAAAGGTTGTACTCATTAAGGGAGAACCGGGAGAGAAGGATCTGGTCCTGTTCATGATGAGGGATGTTTCAGAGCGGAAACAGGCCATGAGGGAACTGGAAAGAGCAAAAGAGCAGGCTGAAGAGAGTGACCTGTTGAAGTCTGCCTTCCTGGCCAACATGTCGCATGAGATCCGTACACCCATGAATTCCATTGTAGGATTCTCTAACTTACTGGTCAATTCCGCCCTGGATGAAGACTCAAGGTCGCTTTATGTGCAACGTATTATCAGGAATTCGGAATTGTTGCTGGCGTTGATATCAGATATCACCGACCTGGCAAAGATCGAAAGTGGTCAGCTATCCATCATTTATGGAAAACTGAAGCTGTCAGGCCTGATGAAAGAGATGAAACAGTACGCCCTGGATGAATTGGTGCGCCTTGATAAAACACATCTTGAGATCATAACAACTGACGAAACCGGAGATCTTGAGATTGAAACAGATGTGATCCGGATCGCGCAGATAATGAAAAACCTGATCAACAACGCCGTCAAGTTTACCGAAGAGGGCAGTGTGACGATCGGTAGTAAACAGGAAGGGGACGGTCAAAAAGTCATCCTCTTTGTGCAAGATACCGGGGTTGGGATAGCCAATAAGAATTTTGACCTGATTTTTAACCAGTTCAGGCAGATGGACGGGTCCAATACCAGGAAATTCGGAGGAACCGGACTGGGTCTTGCAATCAGCAAAAACCTGGCGCATCTGATGGGCGGCCGAATCAGCGTTGAATCCGAAGAGGGGAAGGGGGCCCTGTTCCAGGTTGAGTTACCCATCAGATCATCCCGGAAGGTTTCATCAGTTTCAACTGACAAAGGAAAAACAGGGGCCATGCATGACAAGTCCGCCGGTCTGTCCATCATGGTTGTGGATGATGAACCGGATGCCCTGGAACAGTTCCAGGAAATGCTGACAGCCATGGGGAACCGGGTGGTTACGGCCATATCGGGGTATGATGCGTTGAAATTGCTTGAGAAGCCACCATTGCCCGACCTGATCTTCATGGATATTCAGATGCCTGTCATGAGTGGTACTGATACCCTGAGGATCGTGAAGGAGAGGTATGAAGGCATCAAAATGGTGGCACATTCGGTCCATGCGCTTGTTGGAGACCGGGACGGGTTCCTTGACAGCGGGTTTGATGACTACCTGCCCAAGCCTTTTACTGAAAAGCAGCTTACCACCATTCTTTCAACATTGTTTCAGGGGTAACGGATTTCCAACTTCTTAAATTATTGCTACTTTTATGGACTTTGCAAGTTCCATTCACATCATATTTTCCTCATGCAAAAGGTCAACGAATTTCTCCTATTCCTCAATAACTACCTGGGAGGCCATCAGTGGTTCGTGTTTTTTCTGCTGGGTACCGGCATCTTTTTTACCATTTACCTGGGCCTTCCCCAATTGCGTTACTTCAAGCATGCCATCAGGATCGTAAAAGGAAAGTTTGATCATCCGGAAGACGTGGGGGATACTTCCCATTTCCAGGCGTTGACAACAGCGCTCAGCGGGACTGTGGGCACAGGTAACATTGCAGGTGTTGCCCTGGCCATACACCTGGGTGGACCGGCAGCTTTGTTCTGGATGCTGGTGACCGCCGTATTAGGCATGTGTACGAAATTCGTTGAGGTAACTATTTCCCATAAGTACAGGGACATCCTTCCCGATGGATCCATTTCAGGCGGCCCCATGTACTATATGAAGAAACGGATGAACATAACCACCCGTTCGGGAAAAGTTATCCGGACAGGTGCCATACTTGGGGGATTTTTTGCTTTTGCCACCATCCTCTCTTCATTTGGGACCGGCAGCCTGCCGCAGATCAACAGCATCTCCGATTCCATGTTTTCCTCCTTTGGGATCAATCATACGCTCACCGGCGGGGTGCTGGCGGTATTGCTGGGATTAGTGATCATAGGCGGGATCAAGCGGATCGCGAAAGTTACTTCCACACTTGTACCGCTCATGGCGTTTATCTATTTTGTTGGTGCCTTCCTGGTGATTGCTACCAACTATGAAAATATATTGCCTTCACTGGGATCCATCTTTACCGATGCATTTACGGGAAGTGCTGCGGTGGGAGGTTTCCTTGGTGCCGGGTTCGCTTTTACTTTCAACAAGGGTGTGAACCGCGGACTTTTTTCCAATGAAGCCGGACAGGGTTCGGCTCCCATTGCCCACAGTGCAGCCCGTGCACAGGAGCCTGTGTCCGAAGGCATGGTAGCCATACTTGAGCCTTTTATCGACACCATTATCATTTGTACGCTTACCGGACTGGTGCTTCTTTCAACGGGTGTCTGGAATGAAAAATTTGAGAACCGTTTTGAGCAGGCCGACCTGGTGATCCTGGATGGAACCTATACTGAAACGGATAATGACGACCGGGCTCTGATGTACCGGGTCTTTAGCAACGATACAAGCCTGGCACTGTATACTGGTTCTCTTCATGTCAGCAACGGACAGGTTGAAACTGACGGACTCACCATTATCCATGCAGAATCTTTTGCCGAGGATGTGATTGTGACCCGGGGGAAATCGTTGTATACCGGTCCGATCCCGGTGAAGGGCGGGGTGGTGCAATTCGGGGATATATCTTCTGAAGAGGAAGTGTACTTTACCGGGCGATCTTTGATCCACAGTGCGGCCCTGACCACCGAAGCTTTTAAACGAAGTGTTATGGGTGACTGGGGCCAGTACATTGTGTCGATCGGACTGCTGTTGTTTGCCTTTTCAACGGCCATATCCTGGTCCTATTACGGAGGAAGAGCAGTGACCTACCTGTTTGGGACGAAGTATGTGATTGTTTACAGATTAATTTATGTGGTGGGGTTCTTTATCGCATCGTTCATTGACACAACCATTGTATGGAACCTTTCATACATCACCATTGCCATCATGACCATTCCAAACCTCTTTGGCCTGCTGGTCCTGAGAAAGGATATCAAAGAGACCATTGGAAATTACTGGAAAGATTTCAAAAAGGAATGGCCTGAGGAGAATACCCCCATGAGGGTTTAGGACACCTTTGGTTTTTGCCCTATTTTCGTATCTCAAGCAGTGCTATATTCTCCACATGGTGGGTATGTGGAAACATGTCCACAGGCTGTATTTTCTTTACTTCATATGACTTTCCCAACAATTCAACATCCCTGGCCTGGGTGGCCGGATTGCATGAAACATAAACAATGAGCCGGGGTGATATTTTGAGGATCTGGTCTACCACTTTTGCATGCATTCCGGCCCTGGGCGGATCGGTGATGATCACCTCCGGTTTGCCGTTCTCCTTAATGAAACCATCGGTAAAAATGTCTTTCATATCCCCTGCAAAAAACCGGGTATTCCCGATGTGGTTGATCTCCGAGTTGATGCGTGCATCTTCGATGGATTCAGGAACCGATTCTACTCCCACGACGGTACCAGCCCGGGAGGCTATGAAATTGGCGATGGTTCCGGTCCCTGTATAGAGGTCGTACACAGTCTCATCTCCTTTCAGCGCTGCAAACTCCCTGGTTTTCCGGTACAGATTCAGGGCCTGATAGGAATTGGTCTGAAAGAAGGATTTGGGTCCGATCTTGAATGTGAGGTCCTCCAGCTTCTCAAAGATGTGGTCCCGTCCCCAGTAGGTGATGATCTCCTGATCATAGAGGGTTTCATTCTTTTTTGGATTGACGGTGTACATCAGGCTGGTGAGGTCCGGGAACTTTGCTTTCACAGATTCAAGCAGCTCGTATACCACGGGCTCATCAAACTGCACCGACAGGATCACCATCACTTCGCCCAGGGTTGTATTGCGTATGATCAGGTTACGCAACAATCCTTCATTGGTGCGGTGATCATAGAACGAAAGTCCTCTTTCAAGTGCAATTTCCTTGACGAAATTGCGAACCTGGTTGGTTGGCTCGCCCTGCAGGTAACATGTATGGAGATCCACCACCTTGTCGAATCTTCCGGGTACATGGAGTCCCAACGCATTGGTGTGCTCAAGGGGGACATCCGAGGCAGCTTCATGATCAAGCAGCCAGCGGTGGTTCGAAAAGGTGTATTCCAGCTTGTTCCTGTAACGGATGGTTGGATCTGAGGCCAGGATTGGAAATGCCATGGGGATCTCAATGCCGGCAATGTGTCTGAATGCATCCGCCACCTGTTGCTGTTTATAGAACAGTTGTCTCTCATAGGGGAGGTGTTGCCATTTGCATCCGCCACATACACCGAAATGGTCACAAAAAGGTTCTGTGCGCTGATCCGAATAGTTGTGGTATTTTACCACCCTGGCCTCCATGTAACGCCCCCTTTTTTTATAGACCTGCAGGTCTGCCACATCTCCGGGTACAGCTTCCTTTACAAAGACCACCACATTGTCAACCCTTGCCAGTGATTTGCCCTCTGCTCCAATGTTCTCAATGGTTACCTTCTCAAAAAGGGGTAATTTTTTTTTTCTTCCCACAACCTTTTTTTTAGCTGTGCAAATATACTATTCCCCCAGTACTTCTGCGATGATATCTTCCACATCTCTTGCTGCAGCAGACATGGTTTTCCGGATAACCTTTGACAGGGGCTTTGCTATGAATCCCGAATTCATCCTGGATATCCAGACCGATCCGTCTTCCTTTTCATAGACAGCGATCCTGCACGGCATCATGTTTGAAACGATCCGTTCATCGTTCCTGCTCAGGATCTCATAGGAGTGCTTCGGATGACAGATATCAAACACCTTGACACTACTGACCTCCTTATCAAACTTTTTCATGGTTGCCTGCAGGTCATGCACAAAAGGTATTTTCCATCCTTTTGCCACCACCACTTCCTCTAAACGGGCCACTGTTGTATCGAAGTCATTCTTATTCCTGTCTTCCCGGAACATGAGTGCAGGTGAAGAAAAATAGAGGATAAACAATCCGATGATGAGTCCGGCCACCAGTCCGATAATGATTCCAACTACCATTGATTTAATTTAGTACGTATGAATTGAGTTTGTTTAGGATTATTATACACCTGACTCGGCGATTTGTTCTATTTTTGCCCCCATATGATTCGAATCGGGCGACAAACACCGCACTTTATGGAGGTGGATCCTCTGTCCATTGAGGCCGTTTTCTCTGAGGACAAGAGGTTTCGGTACCTGTTGAAAATGAAGTATTCCTGTTCCCTGTATGATACTGAACGGTCAAAAAAGGCAGCAGTGGTCCTGAAAAATCCAAGTGCAGCTGATACAAAGGCTGCCGATTCAACCATACGTAAGGTAGAAACGTTTATTTATCATCATTTAAAGGATGTGGTGGAATTGTATATTCTGAACATATTTGCACTGCGGGCCACCGATGCCCTGGACCTGAACAGTGAGTTTGGCCTGAAAGGTCCGGAGAGCGTCATTGGTCCGGATAACGATGCTGTCATTCGGACCATTACCGGTGAGGCAGATTATGTGGTGGCTGCCTGGGGTAACAGGAGCGGTATTCAAAGTGCATTGTATGAAGAACGTGTTAGGAAGGTGAAGCATCTGCTCATGGGAACACCGAAACATCTGGTTTTTGAGGTGAAAGGCAGGCAGGATACCGTTCAACCGCTGCATGGAATGATGTGGGGGTATGACCATCAGCTGGTTCCGTATCTAAATTTGAAAGGGGAGTAAGGTTATGATTTCTGTGGATAGTGTCTCCATTCGATTTGGGGCTTTTGTTCTGTTTGACCGGATCAGTTTCCAGGTAAATCCGGGTGACAGGATCGGGCTGGTAGGTCGCAATGGTGCCGGAAAGACCACCATATTGAACCTGATTGCCCGTCAACAGGATCCTGATGAAGGGAGGATTGTCAAAACCTCAGGGAAAACTGTGGGATATCTGCCACAGCAGATGAGGCACAGCAAGGGAAAATCACTTTACCGGGAAACCCTGAATGCCTTTTCCCATGTCATTGCTCTGAAAAAAAGAATCGATTCCATCACTGCAGAACTCAGTGAACGGTCCGATTATGAATCCCAGGCATATCTTTCCCTGATCCAGGAACTCTCCAATGCGAATGAGCAGTTTGAACTGGAAGGAGGGCATACCATCCATGCGGATGTAGAGCAAACCCTGATCGGGCTTGGATTTGAGAAAAAGGACATGGATCGGCCGGTTCATGAGTTCAGCGGGGGTTGGCGCATGAGGGTGGAGCTGGCTAAAATTCTACTGCGCCGGCCTGACTACATTTTGCTGGATGAGCCCACCAACCACCTGGATATTGAATCGATACAGTGGCTGGAAGTATTCCTGGGCAATTATCCGGGGGGAATTTTGATCATATCGCATGACAGGGTTTTTCTCGACAGGGTTACAAACCGTACCATAGAAATTTCATTGGGGAAACTCTACGATTACAGGGTTCCTTATTCCAGGTATGAGACATTGAAAGAGGAGCGGATTACCCATCAGAATGCGGCTTATGAGAATCAGCGAAAACTGATACAGGATACCGAAGATTTCATCAACAGGTTCAGGTATAAGGCTACCAAGGCAGTGCAGGTGCAATCCAGGATCAAACAGCTGGAGAAACTGGACCGCATCGTGGTGGAAAAGGAGGATAAACTGGTGATGAACCTGAAGTTTCCCCCTGCAAAGAGATCCGGAACCATTGTGGCAGAGGCAACGAACCTTGAAAAAAACTTTGGCGATCATTGTGTGCTGGATGGTGTGAATTTTGTGATAGAGAGGGGCGAGAAAGTGGCTTTTGTAGGTCGGAACGGTGAGGGAAAGACCACCCTGTCAAGGATGCTGGTGGGCGAACTGGGTTTCAATGGAAACCTGAAAATCGGGCACAATGTGGAGCTCGGATACTTTGCTCAGAACCAGGACGAGCTCATGGATGGAAACCTGACGGTAATGGAAACAGTCGATCATGCGGCAGTGGGAGACATTCGTACGCGGGTGAGGGACATCCTGGGAGCTTTCCTGTTCAGGGGTGAGGATGTGGATAAAAAGGTGAAGGTGTTGTCGGGAGGAGAACGTTCGCGGCTTGCCATGGCCAGGATGCTGCTTCAGCCATTTAACCTGTTGATCCTCGACGAGCCCACCAACCACCTGGACATGCATTCAAAAGATATCTTAAAGAATGCGTTGCTGGCTTTTGATGGTACACTTATTGTCGTTTCTCATGACAGGGCGTTCCTGGACGGACTTGTGGATAAGGTTTTTGAGTTCAGGAACAAGAAAATAAAGGAACACCTCGGTGGGATCTACGAATTCCTGCAACACAGGAATATCGCTTCACTTAATGAGATAGAGCGCAAGGACCATCCTGTTAAACCGGAAGCTGAACAGCAGGATGCGGGTAAAAACAAGATCCGGTACGAAGAGAAAAAGGTATTTGAGAAAAGGATCCGGAAAATTTCAAACCGCATCAAATCCCTGGAGAAAGAGATTGAGCAGATGGAAACCGAACTGACCGGGATGGACGAGATGCTGGTAAATCCTGACAACATTACGGGAATGCAGGTGTATGAAGATTATGAGAAGCTCAAGGCCAGGCATGATGAAGCCCTTGCAACATGGGAGAAACAAACCATCTTGCTGGAAGAAGTAACAGGAAAAAGAAATTGACTACTTTTAATGTTTATGGGAAGTATCAAATTCGGACAAATAGTTATCTGGATAATCTTTATGGTGGTGGGTGCGTGTGCAACCACCGAGAAGACAGCTACCGAAAAACCAGTTGGCTACCTTGCCTCGCTCTACAATCCAAGCAAGCTTTCCCTTCATCCCGACTATTCCATTTTCCATGAAAGCGATCCTTATTCCGTATTGTATATAAGGGCTTACCCGGCCGAGATGAAATTTAGTCAGACCAATGAACAGGCGGAATACAGGGCATTGCTTTCTATCAATTACCGCTTAATTCATCTGGATGAAACAGGTCTTGAGGGGGTTGTGGTAGATTCTGCATCTGTGACATATAAGATGCAGGCAAAAGATGAGAAACGCCCTGCATTTTTTGCTTCACTTTCCATCCCGGTAAGATCAGGGGGACGATACTTGCTCCGGCTGCAGGCCCAGGACCTTAATCGGGGCAGCATTGGCCTTGAGTATCTCTACATCGACAAAACCAATCCTTATGGAGCCCAGAACTTTAAGGTGGTGTCGCTTTCTTCCGGGTATCCAAAATTTATGAGGTTTTTTATGCCAGGTGAGAAATTCACTTTTATGTACCGGGATCCTTCCGTGGACACCATCGTCGTGGATTATTACAGGTTGGAAAGTGAGTTGCCACGTTCGCCCATAACTGCAACTACAGATTATACCATGAACTTTACTGCCGATACAAGTTTTATATTTCCCCTTGTTGATACAGCTCATTACAATCTCAGAAGGGAGGGGATGTATTTTGTTCGCGTGGATGCAGAAAAGGATGTGGGACTTACCCTGTTTAACTTTGGAGGATCGTTCCCGGAGGTCAAATCCCCTAAGGAATTAATGGAACCCCTGTTCTATCTTACCACCCTTGCCGAGTACAGGGATCTGAGGAAGGAATCCAACCGAAAGCTTGCGGTGGATGATTTCTGGTTGAAGAGGGGCAATAGCGTGGAAAAATCACGGGAGCTGATCCGGATTTACTACAACCGTGTGGTTTACTCAAACCTCTATTTTACATCCAGCAAAGAAGGATGGAAAACCGACCGGGGCATGATCTTCATCCTGTTTGGTCCGCCCAGAAGGATCCAGATGACAGGTACAGGGGAGCGATGGTACTATTTTGCCCGGCGGAAAAGCAAGCCGGTTGAATTTCGCTTCGACCGTAAGGCCAATGCGTTTTCATACAACAACCTGGTATGGAGTAAAACAAGCGAGTCTCAGGTATTTTGGAACGAAGCGGTGCGATCCTGGAGAAATGGAAAGGTATATTCACCGGGTTCCTGATATGGCAAAAAACAATCACGTAATATTTGGTATACACGCAGTCCTTGAGGCCATCGATGCTGGCAGGGATCTGGATAAAGTTTTTATCAGGCGTGGATCCGGCTCTGAGTTATTCAAAAAGTTGATGGGTGAGTTGAGCAGAAGGAATGTGCCTGTTCAACAGGTCCCGGTTGAAAAACTGAACCGGATTACCAGGAAAAACCACCAGGGTGTGGTTGCATATCTTTCAGAAATCACCTATTACGATATTACCGGGATACTGCCGTCAATTTTCGAATCGGGAGAGGATCCACTGATTCTCATGCTGGAAGGGGTGTCGGATGTGCGAAATTTCGGAGCCATTGCCAGGAGTGCTGAATGCGCCGGAGTGCATGCCATTGTAATCCCCACATTTGGCAGTGCAGCCATCAATGCAGATGCCGTTAAAACATCTGCAGGTGCTCTGAACAGGATCACGGTTTGCCGGCACACAGACCTGGGGTTTGTGGCAAAGTTTCTCAGGGAAAGCGGGCTCCGGTTATTTGCTGCAACCGAAAAGGCAGAGCAATTATTCTACAAAACAGATATGACCGGACCGGTGGCTATCCTGCTTGGATCTGAGGGAAAAGGAATTTCTGATCCGCTGTTGAAAGATGCCGACCATTGGATCTCCATTCCCATGAAGGGAAAAATCTCTTCCCTCAACGTTTCGGTGGCTGCAGGGATCCTGTTATTTGAAGTGATCCGCCAGCGCAGTTAGTGTCGATGCCAGGGCAGTTAATGTAAAGGCCAGCGCAGGTAATGCCAACGCCAGGGCAGTTATTGTCAACTCCAGGCTGATTACTTCAGTGGAAGCTGCCGGTTGAAACTCTCTTCGAGGGAGATAAACGTCTCCGTCCGGGAAATCCCCGGAATGGCCTGCAACCTTTCCACAAGCACCTGTTTGAGGTGCTCATTGTCCCTTGTAAAGATCTTTATGAATATGGAATACCCTCCGGTAATGTAATGGCACTGGGTAATCTCCGGGATCTCCCTGAGTTTGGTTACCACCTTGGGATAGAGGCTGGCACTGTCGAGGAAGATACCCACGTAGGCACAGGTATGGAACCCGATTTTCTTGGGACTTATCTTGAACTCGGATCCGGTGATCACACCCATTTTTGTAAGGCGCTGTATGCGCTGGTGGATGGCAGCACCGGATACTTTGCATTCCCGGGCAACTTCCAGGTAAGGTATGCGTGCATTCCGGGTGATCAGCGAAAGTATTTTGCGGTCAAGGTCGTCAATCTGATGAGTATCTTCCATTTATCAGCAGTTTCTGGATTGTTTAATCGATCCGGCAAATGTAGTTACAATTTGAAAGAATATCATTATGGGTGATGTGATATTAAACATAAACAATCAGAATAACTTTCAATCAGTTTGAGGTTAGCTTCCGGAAATCATCCCCGGTGGGATTCTGGAAGACACTCAGGCCAAACTCCGGCATGATGGCCAGGATATGATCGAAAATATCAGCCTGGATCGCTTCATAATTGGCCCATACCTGGTCGTTGCTGAACACATAAATCTCAAGGGGAAGCCCTTTTTCGGTGGGTTGAAGGTGTCTGACCAGGAAGGTCATATCGTCATGGATCTTTGGATGGTTGTGCAGGTAATTCTCAAGGTATTTCCTGAAGGTCCCCAGGTTGGTCATTCTCCTTCCGTTGGTCACTGTGGTCACATCAAGGTTGAGTGATGTATTATACGCATCAATCTCCTTTTCCTTGTTGGAAATGTAATCTTTTAAAAGGTGGTACTTTCCGAATTTCTCAATTTGTTCTTTATCCAGGAAACCAACGCTCTTCATATCAATATTGATGGAGCGTTTGATCCTTCTGCCCCCTGACTCCTCCATGCCTTTCCAGTTGTTGAAAGGTTCCGAGACCAGTGCATATGTGGGAATGGTGGCGATTGTCTTATCCCAGTTCTGCACCTTTACTGTATTCAGGCTGATATCGGTAACGGTACCATCCGCATTGAATTTTGGCATGGAGATCCAATCGCCCACATTCACCATTGTATTGGCTGACAGCTGGATGCTGGCCACAAACCCCAGAATGGTATCCTTAAATACCAGTATCAGGACCGCGGCCATCGCACCAAGACCTGCAATCAGGCTTTTGGGTGCCTGGCCACTGAAGATTGAAATAAGCAGGATAACGGCTGTGAAATAAAACAGGATCTTTACAACCTGGATGTATCCCTTAATGTTTCGGCCCTGGGAAACAGGTAGTTTGATGTATACTTCGTGCAACGCATTTAAAATGGCATCAATAACAAGCAGGACTATAATGACCATGTATGCCTGGGTTATGTTTTCAAGAAAACCAACAAGTCCCGGAGCATCGAAAAGATATTGAACGGCATAGTGTACAATGATGGCCGGTGCCAGGTGGGCAAGCCTGTTGAACACCTTTCTCCGAACAAATATATCGTCCCATTTATTTTTAGATTTGCGGGCAAACCTGGTAATGCCGTTGATGATGATCTTTTTAATAATGAAATCAGCCAGGATGGCCAGTCCCACTGTAACAAGGATCACCGTCACATTCTCAATAAGAACAGCTAGCTTTTCTGATACCCCGGCCCTGACCAGGAGTTCATGAAAGGCGATTATCCATTTTTCAATCATTTCAGATCGATTTTGTATATCTTCCGCTAAATTATAAATTTAACGTAATGATAAGCAAATAGTCAGATTAACAATTTAATATTAGAAACAATAACCAATTGACAATTCACCTGAGGGATGAACTTCAGGCGGCGAATCATACTGGCCACCATCATCAAGTTGGAAGCTGTTTCTCTTTTTGAATGGGCTGTTCTTATTGAAGGAACTGTATTAATTGAAGCTGCCACATGTTGCGGCAGCTTCAATATAAATCCACTAATGTTTGTGTTCCACTGATCCGTGAGATGAGTGCTCCTCATCACATGCTTTATCGCATGCTTTTTCACCGCTGCAACAACCGGCTGTTTGCTTACTCATTCGCTCATACTTGCAGCATCCTGGAAGATTATCATATACTTCAGCTTTCACAGAGTGCATTTCAGTATCATGTCCGGTATTCGCAATGGCCTGATGAATTTTATGAATGTCTGATGTCTCAGGGTTATAGGTAACCTCAATCATTTTCGTTTCTTTATCCCAGTCTGCTGAAGAAACTCCGTCAACAGACTTTGCAGCTTTTTCAATGCGTGTTTCACACATACCACAATTTCCAGCAACTTTAAATTTCTCCGTTTTTTCAGTATTGGCCAAAAGGGTGAGTGAACTCAAACCCATGATCATTACTAAATTTAAGATTCTTGTTTTCATAACGTTACATTTTAATTGGTTTTCAAAGTTATAATTTTAATT
>SDBV01008715.1_pt1 | contig 13630 bp, 4 predicted proteins | sample 2277081 | NCBI WGS metagenome assembly SDBV01 (sample SAMN10402039, study PRJNA504765) | marine sediment metagenome | isolation source: marine sediment core GS10_PC15, 223 cmbsf | place: Arctic Ocean: Southern Knipovich Ridge | collected 2010 | reverse complement strand
CCTTCCTTTACTTGTTCTGATTTTGATCACACAACGCTAGCCGGGGCTGCAATAGATATCAGTGGAAACTATGTAGCAGCGGAAGATTTTCTATTATTCACCAATCAAAATGGAATCAGCGGCTCATTTGTTTCTGGTTTACTTACTTTATCCGGAACATCTTCCCTGGCAAATTACGAAACCGCCCTCCGTTCGGTCCAATACGAAAATACAAGTGAAAATCCTTCGGTATTACCACGGACCATTACGTTTACTCTAAATGATGGCATTGATGACAGCTCTCCGGAATTAAAAACGATAAGTATTAGCCCGGTAAATGACCCGCCATTAATCACACCTTCCCTCACTTCAATTGATTATAAATCGGGCGACGGCATAAAAGTAATTGATGGTGCAATTATCCTTGACGATCCTGACGATACCAACCTGGCAAGCGCCATTGTAAGCATATCCGGAAATTATGTTTCAACCGAAGATGTATTGGTATTTACTGACCAAAATGGTATTTCTGGAAGCTTTGATTCAGGTACGGGTGAATTATCTCTTACCGGTAGCGCTACCCTTGCTGATTACCAGACAGCACTGCAGTCGGTGGCTTATGAAAATACGAATTCCAACCTCGATTCGAGTCCGCGCACCGTTTCGTTTATTGCAAATGATGGAAGCCTGCCCAGTAATTCGGGAGACATTACAATCAATGTTATTAGTGATGTGCCTCCGGCCCTGTTAATAACATCTTTGGCTGATATAACATTTACTGAAAACAGCGCCCCGATTATTGTTGAATCAACTTTTTCTATTACGGATGACTCTCCTCAACTGACCGGCGCATTGGTTACTATTTCAGCAAACTACGAAAGCGGTGCTGATCTGCTGGCATTCACACCTGTCAGCAGTATCACAGGAACATTTGATGCCGGTTCGGGAACTCTGACATTGACAGGTAATGCATCGACTGAAGATTATGAACTGGCCCTTTCAAGTGTTACATACCAGAATAACAGCGATGATCCGTCCACACCGGACCGTACAATATCATTTACTGTTAATGATGGTATCAATCCGAGTAATGCGATTTTGATTGCGGTTTCGGTTAATGCTGTGAACGATGCACCCGTTTTGAGTGGGACTGCTTCCGATCTTGATTATCGGTCACTTACCGGGAAAACGGTCATTGATGATCAACTGACGGTGGTAGATATTGATGACGCCAACCTGGCCGGAGCATCCGTACGGGTTGCGAACAACTATTCGGAGGGAGAAGATTTATTGGGTTTTGTTGATCAAAATGGAATTACCGGGAATTTTAACGTAGTCACAGGAGAGCTTTCACTTGTTGGAAATGCAACAGTAGCCGATTTTCAGGTAGCCCTCCGAACTGTTACGTATGAGAATACGGTCAATGCCCCCTCCTCAGCAACAAAAGATATTATTTTCGAGGTTAACGATAATACAGATGCGAGCAACGCACAACTACGAACGATAAACGTTTCAGATAATGTTGTCACCGCAACTGCCATCGATACCGAAGTGGACATTGGTAGTGTTATTACTATTAATGTGATCTCGCAGGCTTCATTCAATGCCGGTGACTTGATTACCGTATCGATACTGACGCCGCCAACTTCAGGCCAGGCAACGGTAAATGCAGATGGATCAATTTCCTATACGCCCAATAACAACGCTTTTGGCGAGGATGAGGTCGAATACGAGTTGTGCAATGAATATAATTCCTGTGGTTCGGAGACTATATCCATTACCATCAATAATGATCCTCCCGTTGTAACCCAGCCGGCACCTGCGACTACCGAGCCGGGAGGCAGTGTTACGATCCCCCTTGGAGCCAGTATCTCAGACCCTAATGGTAATGCTGATATCAATAGCCTGGCGATTGTATTGCAACCGGGAAGTGGCGCCTTTGCCAGCTTAGATGCCAACCAGAACCTGACCGTGGATTACTTGGGTACTGATTTTACCGGAGCTGACCGCCTTACTGTAGAGGTTTGTGACCTCGCAGGCGCTTGTACTGAACAAGAAATTATAATTATTGTAGGTGAACTCGAAGAAGTGAATGTTTTCAATGTCCTTTCACCAAACGGCGATGGCCTGCACGATTTTCTACATCTGCAGGACATAGAATTCTTCGCCACCAACGAAGTGTTTATTTATGATAAGAACGGACGACTTGTATTTAATATATCCGATTACGACAATTCCGATCCCAACAAATTATTTGTCGGAAAAAGTAACGATGGCGAAGATCTACCAAATGGCACGTATTACTATGCTTTCCAAATGATATCGGTAGAGGGAAATCAATTCAATCAATCGGGATTCCTTGTTATTAACCGGTAGGTGATCTTTCCTGTCTTTTCAACTATCAATATCCCTTTCAAGGTCTCTTAGAGTCTGCCTGCCCCGGCCTGTGACCCCATACCCACTTCAAGGTCACTCATGGAGGATCTTGAAGCTATTAAAATCCTTAACTTGTTAAATTACGATAATGTATAATTGAAATGTCCAACTTTAATTGGGAGTAATGCAATTTTAATTTTGAATGTCCAAACAATTAGATTATATTGTTTTTTATTTTTTTATCCTATGCAAGGAACTGTCTATCAAATATATCGGCGAACTGCGAACAAGTACAGGAAATTTGCATTACGACTTGAAAAAAACATCGCTTCAGGTAGATTTGCAAAAGAAACGAAGTACTGCCAAAATCGATTGATACAACGCGTTGAGAAATTACGCCGGCGTCTGAATCAATTGATGCTGCAGTTGAAAATTGGTGCAGCTGCTACCGTCGCAGTTACAGCGCTGGCTGCTACATCCTCTGAGACAAAAGCACAGGGGCTTGGACCATTTACAAATGTGAATAGGGTGTTAAATCCTTTAAGAGCTCCTATACAAATTTATTCCTACAATCTTATTGGTCATGCGCTGGGCGACATTGATCAGGATGGTGATGTTGATATGTTGGTTGGTTATTATGACGACAGTCCTGGAGTTAATCAAGGTTACATCAGAACCTTTAAAAACTTCCAGGTAGAATACGGAGCACCTAAACCGGTGTTTATGGAAGTGGCAAATGGGGCGTTGCCTTACACCATTTCTAATTCCGATGCAACCTTTGCTGCTTCATTTGTTGACCTGGATGGAGATGGATTGGAAGAACTGGCGATTGCGGTAGGTTATTACGAGCCTGTGGAATTTCTTCAAAACGACAACGATGGAACTGGTAATTTCTCCTTAATTTCCCCGGCAGGTATTTCCATCGATGCCGATCAACACACATCAAACATGGTCTCTGTAGATATCGATAATGATGGAGATCTGGATTTAGTGACTGGTTCAACCTGGGCGAGCACTGGCATTTACTTTTGGGAAAACAATGGTGCCAATAATTTCGCACTCATTGGACACACTCTAAGTGCGGGACCAATCAATTATGCAACACCCGCATTTTTTGACATCGACAATGATGGCGATCTGGATCTATTCATGGGTGATAACACTGGAGTAGTTCATTTTTTCCGTAATAATGATTTTGAAACTGATGGTGTCATTGATGATCCAGATGATTTCATCCAAGAAGATACCAACGTACTAAATTTTCTGGGTGGCACTGATTTTGGGAGTTATACCTTGCCTCGTTTCGTAGATCTGGATATGGACGGTGATCTGGATATGGTACTCAGTAAAATAGCAGGTGCCGGTCCGAACAATGGATATCTCCATGTATTTTATAATGATGGTGCTAACAATTTTACCGAAGCAACAGGTTTAGACAATCCTTTCGGCGGTGTCCAGGGACCAGAGTACGATCAAAAAGGTAAGTCCAACTTATCATTTGGAGATATTGATAATGATGGGGACCTGGATTTGGTGATGGGTGCTTATGATGGCAGTATATATTTCTATGAAAATGTTGGCGATGCATTTGAGCGTCGATTAGGTGTCGCAAATCCCGTTTATTTTACGCAAGCAATTGGTGATACACAAATGTATCCATCATTAAGTGATATTGACGGTGATGGTGATCTGGATCTGCTTAATGGCACAAACGGCAGCTACGACGGACTCTACCTCTATTTAAATACCGGTACACCTTTTGTACCGGATATCACCTATGCTAATAAAACACCAAACTCGCTCACAACACTAATTTCCGGAGCTTCAATTTGGGATTACATTCAACCCGATTTCGTCGATTTTGATGGAGACGGGGATTTGGATCTGATAACAACGGGAATTTACAACCTAAGCGGGTATGCGTACATTTTTCTTAACGATGGCACGCCTCCGGCCATTAATTTTTCAGGCAGCTCTTCTATCGGAACATCCCGTAGTTATAGAAACAATGTTGAACCCGTAGATATTGACCACGATGGAGATTATGATCTCCTTATTGGCGAAACTTCGGGAGGAAACCTTGAAATCGATATCAATAATGCAGGATGGTCCCCTATCGTAACAAATCCGTTTAATGCATTCAATCTAAGCCCCGAAAGTCCTGCAAGCCGAGCTGCACCAGCAGCTATTGATTTTGACGGTGATGGTGATCTGGATGTTTTCGTGGGTAGAGCAGATGGTCAGGTAAATTTCCTGCGAAATGATAACGCACCACCCATCGTAAATCTCGATCCATCGCCGCTGGTATTTACCGAAAACGGTCCTGCTGTTCCGCTGGATCCAACGCTAACTATCACCGATCCGGATGCAAATGCCAATATTGTAGCAGGAATCCTTAGTATCACCAATTTCGTTCCTGCTGAAGACGTAATTTCCTATTCCACCGTAAATGGCATTACCGGAGTAACAACCGGCAATACTATAACATTTACAGGTTATACAACACCATTGCAATGGGAAGCAGCGCTACAAAGCATAACCTATCAGAATACGAGCGAAGATCCGGATCCTACTCCCCGAATAATCAGTTTTGAAGTGCGGGATTCGGATTATACAATCCCTTCAGCATTTACCCGTATCCTTAATGTCGTACCTGTCAACGATCTTCCGGTTCTTACTCCCGGTATAACTTCCATTGATTACACAGGCGGAGAAGGCCCAAAGGTTATTGATGCTTCATTGCTGCTAAATGATATAGATAATACGAGTCTTGTTTCTGCTGATGTAGTGATTGCCACAAACTATGTTTCATCCGAAGATCAACTGAGTTTTACCACCATTGGCAGTATCACGGGTACATTTTCCGCAGGGACATTATCACTCTCCGGTCCCGGAACGCTGGCAGAATACCAGTCTGCATTGCAGTCTGTGACCTATGAAAATACTAATTTTCAACCGGATACAACTCCCCGTACTGTGTCGATGGTTGTAAATGATGGTACGAATGATTCTGTCCTTGAAAACTTTACTATCAATGTGTTGAGTACTCCGGCACCTATCCTGAGTTCTAGCGGTACCGGAGCGGTGAGTTACACTGAAAACGGTCCTCCATTAATAATTGATTCGGGTTTCACTATCAATTTTGCCGGGCCGCAGGTTTCCGGGGCATCAATATCGATAACCATTTACCAGGCAGGGGAAGACATACTGGCATTTACTCCTATCAATGGGATTACAGGCACTTTTGATACTGCAACAGGCGTATTGACACTTTCCGGTAGTGCAACTCTTGCGGATTACGAACAAGGGCTGGCAACCATAACCTACAATAATACAAGTGACAACCCTACGACCAGTGATCGTACCATATCATTTACTGTAAGTGAATCAGGAAATACCAGCAATGCGATAGCGACTACGCTTTCCGTTGCAGTTGTCAATGACGCTCCTGCGATAAGTAGTGCGGCCTCTGATAACAACTACCGTTCCCTGACGGGAAAAAGTGTGATTGATAACCAGATCACGATTACCGATATTGACAATACCAATCTTATGATAGCCACCATCAGTATATCGGGAAATTATTCTGCCGGTGAAGATCTGCTTGCATTCCAGGACCAGAACGGGATCACAGGGAGTTTCAATTCGGTTTCCGGGGTACTATCACTTTCGGTTAGTGCGACGGTGGCTGATTACCAGGCAGCACTGAGAAGCGTCAGCTATGAAAACACTGTGAATGCACCCACGTCAAACTCCAAAGAAATTACTTTTGAGGTTTCGGAGGGTTCTGCAGCAAGCAATTCGCAACTACGAACAATAAATGTTACTGATAATGTTGTCACCGCAACGGCCATCAATACCCAGGTGGATATTGGGAACGTTATTACCATTGATGTTTTGTCGCAGGCAACTTTTAATCCTGTTGATAACATTACCGTTTCAATCATCACTCCTCCATCCTCAGGAACAGCAGTCGTAAATGCGGATGGATCAATTGGTTACACCCCTGACAACAACGCGATTACCGACGACCAGATAGAATATGAATTGTGCAATGAATTCAATTCCTGCGGTACAGAAACAATATCCATTACCATCAGCAATGAACCACCGGTAATAACGCAGGCGACGCCGGCAAACGCATCCCCGGGAGGAAGTGTCACCATACCGCTGGGTACAAACATCTATGACCCAAATGGAAATGCTGACAACAACAGCCTGGCCATCGTATTTCAACCGGGCAGCGGCGCTATAGCCAGCATTGATGCCAGCCAAAACCTGACCGTGGATTACTCGGGCACTAATTTTACCGGTGCAGACCGCCTTACCGTAGAGGTTTGCGACCTCTCCGGCGCCTGCACCGAACAGGAAATTGTCATTATTGTTGGAGAGCTTGATCACGTAAACGTATTCAATGCCGTATCTCCCAATGGCGACAATCTCCATGATTTTCTCCATCTGCAGGACATTGAATTCTTTGCCTCCAACGAAGTGTTTATTTATGACAAGAACGGACGGCTGGTGTACAATACTACTGATTATGATAATTCAGATCCCAACAAAGTATTTGTGGGAAAAAGTAATGAGGGCGAAGATCTTCCGAATGGCACTTATTATTATGCTTTCCAAATGATATCGGTTGAAGGGAATAAATTCAACCAGTCCGGGTTCTTTGTTCTTAACCGGTAATCACTCATGTCATGAGATCATTGGTGGTCGGAGATATTCATGGCGCCTATAAGGCCTTATTACAGGTACTTCAGCGTGCTGATTTTGACCATCTAAACGACCGGTTGATTGTGCTGGGGGATATCACCGATGGCTGGCCGGAAGTAAAAGAATGCATAGATTTCCTCATGAAAATCACCAACCTGATTTTTATTCGTGGCAATCATGACCAGATGACTCTCGACTGGATGCAAACCGACCAAAGATCACCTGTGTGGTTGTCCCAGGGTGGAGAAGCAACAATAACGAGTCTTGGCGAAAACTTTTTACAGATTCATCAAAGCTTCCTGGAAAATTCCAAACTCTATTATCTCCTCGGTCAAAAACTGTTTGTTCATGCCGGCATTAATCCAAACCGCTCTGTGGAAGTACAGGATGCCTACACGCTACTTTATGACCGGTCTTTATTCCAAATGGCATTCACGCATCGCCACGATGAAATTCCGCCGCACTTAAGCATATACGATGAAATTTACATTGGACATACACCCATCCACAGGTTTGGTTACCAGCACCCTGTAAACTCCGGCGACGTTTGGATGATGGATACAGGTGCCGGGTGGGGAAGTGTATTATCAACCATGGATATTAATACGAAACAAGTTTGGGTATCCGAACCAACGTCCGACCTTTATCCGGGAGTTACAGGAAGATATTAGAATTATAGAGTCAATTTTTAAATCACCAACTTCAAGGTCACTCGCAGAGCCTGCGTGCCATAGGCAAGGACCTTGAAGCTTTGAAGATGATAAATCCCTTACCTGTAAATCACGATAATGTATGATTGAAATGATTAATTCATTATCCTTTTCATTAATATGCAGTACTGTAAAGTAGACATGGTTTGAAATTAAATAACGCAAGTCGCCTCCCTGAATGCAATAGGCAAGCCTATCCGGTGACCCTGCCCTGGGGGCTATCAACTATCCACATTAAAACGAAGCATTTTCGGGGTATCCAAACCTTTATCCAAGCTTTACCTGAAGGTTAAAGGAAGAAACAATTGAGAGAGAGCTGTTTATTACCCGATTGCAGTTCGTCGTGAAATAAGTCACTTTAACGACCCGATATGCAATCTTCCAAAAAAACCTTTTTTTATTTAAATTATTCAATGAATTTGAATTCCCTTTCCAAATAGATTTATAGATGGCTGCTAATCGATTACTGTCTGTTTCAATAGATTTCAAGATACTTTTCCTGGCTGTAATTTATTGTATATCCGCATGGATCGGTTATCAACTGGCATTCTCCGCACCCCAAAATATACCGGTATGGCCTGCAGCTGGTGTTGGTTTGGCCTTTCTGATTCTATTAGGTAGGGAAGCCTGGCCGGGGATCACGTTGGGCGCAATCATTACCCAGGTATTTTTTTACTGGGGCATTGAAAGTCTTGGACCTGAGTATATTGTTGTTCATATCCTCATCACAGTTACCGGAGTAACACTTCAGTTATTGGCAGGAAATTTTTTATATAAGAAATTCATCGGAAACAATAAGAAACCGTTTTCATTCTCAAAAGATGCCTTCAGGTTTATGTTTATTGCACTTGTGGTAAGCCTAATAGGAACGACTTTCTATACAGGAGCATTATTTACTAATCAGTTGCTATTGAAGGAAAATATCCTTGCTTCATGGTTTTCATGGGGATTGTCCAACGCTGTAAGTATCATGCTATTTACACCACTCATTTTATCCTGGACTAGTGGCATAAAACTCAGGTTTAATAAAGAAAAAATTCTGGAAGGGATCCTGTTTGTTATCACAATCGCCGGAGTGATTGCACTTTACAGGGTTGAGAATCTACGCGAGACAATGGAAAAGGCATTTCCGTTTCTGGTAATACCGTTCCTGATGTGGTTGTCTTTCCGTTTTAGCTTGAATATCGCTCTATCTGTAATGGCTATTGTGGCCCTATATGCAATATTCCGTACAATCAATGGCTACGGACCTTTGTATCTGCCCGAAGTGTATAATTCTACACTTCTTTTACAAACATTTGTTGGGGTCATAAGCATTTCCAGTCTGATAATTTCAGCTACTGTAAAGGAGCGTAATACAATCCAGGTAGAACTGGAAAAATTTAATGAAAACCTGGAAAGTAAAATCTATATGCGTACAAAAGCCCTGAATCAAGAAATCGGAATCCGTACCAAAGCCGAAAATAAGTTGAGGTTATCCAACAGAAACCTGCGTAAAACCAATTCCGAACTTGACAATTTTGTTTATAGCGTTTCACACGATTTGCGGGCCCCTATCGCATCAGTTCTTGGACTAATTTATCTTGCTCAAAAAGAAAATTCAAAAGCACAGACGCGTAAATACCTCCAATTGATTGAAGAAAGTGCAACACAACAAGATAAGTTTATTAAAAAGATCCTGGACCAATCCCGAAATTCAAGGTTGGAAATTAAAAAAGAGAAAATTTCCTTTGAAAAGATTATTTCAGAAACGTTTAACCAATTGAAATTTATTAATATTAATGAAAAAATTACTAAAAGTATCAAAATCAACCAGGACAAACCATTTTATTCCGACCCATGGAGGTTGAAGGTTATTTTCAACAATCTACTATCCAATTCCATCCGTTATAAAAACGGATCACCTCCCAATATCGCTATTGATATTGATATCGAGGATAATAAAGCAAAAATCCATATTCACGACAATGGAAGAGGAATAGCCAAAAAACATTTACGTCACGTGTTTAAAATGTTTTATCGAGCCACCGATGTAAATGCCGGATCGGGACTTGGTCTTTATATTGTAAAAGAAACATTGGATAAATTAAATGGAGAAATCAAACTTACTTCCAGTGAAGGTAAAGGCACCGATGTTGATCTTTTAATACCATCATTGAACTAAAGTTATTCATGCACCCGTCCTCTCATGCATCTCTCGGGAAGTTGTTTGTTGGCAGCCTCGAAGATGACACAAAAATTAATTTAAATCGTCATCCTATCTGACTTGATCCGATAATCCCAAATTTACCAGTTCCACCAAATAGGGATCCCCGGGACAAGCCCGAGGATGACGCATTAAAATTGCTGAATTCTGCCTCACGCCAGGTAGCCTTGTTCCTGGGGGGTTGAAGAAAATAAAACACCCAAAAAGAAAAAATCGTCATTGCCCGGTTTAACCGGGTAATCCCAAACTTAGCAGTTTCATAATATAAGGATCCTCTGTTCTCAAACATAGGATGACATGAAAAAAATAAAAAAAGCGTCATTATTGGCACCTATAGATCCCATGTTGGGATTATCTGACTGATGATTGTGAAAGAGAAGTCACAGCATGACATCTCATCATGCCATGACTATAAATTTTTATTCTATATGCCCGTATTTTCTCGAAAACCGTTGAAACAACTCCTCTTGTTTACTATCAAGTACAATTTCCTTACCACTGATAAAGGCATGTGATAAAATGTTGGTACGAAAATCCAGCGCATCACCTTCAGAAACAAACAATGTTGCATCCTTTCCTACCTCCAGCGTGCCTACCCTGCTATCAATACCCAGGGCTTTGGCAGGATTGGAAGTGATCAGCATCAGGGCTTCTTCCTTACCCATGCCATAAGCTGCGGCGGTTCCTGCAAAAAACGGGAGGTTACGTGCCAATGAAAGCATTCCGGAGTGACTTAACGAAACGCTAACACCCGCATCCGCAAGTAATGCTGGTAATTTGAATGCAAAATCATAATCAGAATCAGCCCGAGGAGGCGTACTATGCGTTGGTGGTAAAATAACCGGTATCTTGTTTTCTTTCAGAAAATCGCGAGCATACCACGCCGCATCATCAGTTATAACCGTTATTTTTTGTACACCATGTAGTTGTGCAAACTTCACACTTTCCACTATTCCTTTTTGACCATTTGTATGGATCATCAATACCTTTTCTCCTGTAAATAATCCTTGCATTGCATCCATTTTCAGGTTCGAAGGTTTGTTCGTTAATTTTCCATATGAAGTGGCATCTTCAAAATGCTTTGAGATCCCATCGACTGTTTTAGCATAGTTTTTATTAGGCTCAGTTTTCCTGGTAAAAGTTGCAAAATCAAACCGTGAAGTCATCCTTGATGGCCAATTCAAATGTATTGCCATATCCATTGTATGCGCGGCATCCTCCCAATTCCATCCATCCATTTCCACAACTGACGAACTACCTGAAATAACGCCTCCCGTAGGTGTTGTCTCGGCCAAAAGTATCCCGTTAAACCTGAATGTTGCAGGGAATTCAGAATCAGTGTTGTAAGCGATGATCGACCGTACATTCGGATTAATACTCCCCCGCTCACGATTATCAGACATAGCCCTGACTGAACTGACCTCGATGAGGCCGACTTGTGAATTGGCTAAAATAAACCCGGGATAAACGTGCTTTCCGGTTACATCAATCACTTTATATCCGGAACGGTCTGAGTTATCAGATCCTGACACGATCGTTAGTTTACCCTTATCGAAAGCAATAACTGCATTGTCTACTACTGAGCCATTACCAAGATGTGCCGTGCCTCCTACTAACATTATTGGACCTTGTTGTGGCAAAGCAGGTACTGGAACCTGTGCAAAAACATAATTCCCAACCCAAACAACTGTTAGGAGAAGGGTTAAAAATAGTTTATAATTATTTATTTTTTTCATGATTTCTAATTCTAAGTATTCTATTAATTTTCTTCAAAACGTGTAAATGATGATTCCAGAAATTCGTAATCTTCCTCACAGTGGTATTCAACCGCGCGGGGTGAACCACCTTTTTTTGTTTTGGCCCCTCCGTTTTTGGCTTCCTTCATTTTCTGAATCAGCCGGGCCCGTTCTTTTACAATTTCTTCATTTATCCTGGTATCCTTTTCGAGATCGAAGTACACTTTTCCTTCAATAATCGTTTTTTCCGCTTTTGCATAAACTGAAAGCGGGTGGTCAGTCCAAAGAACCACATCCCCTGATTTGCCAACCTTTATGCTGCCCATCTGGTCATCAAGATGCAAAAGTTTTGCCGGATTTAATGTGACCATCTTCAACGCATCTTCTTCGCTAATCCCACCATACTTTATGGATTTAGCGGCTTCCTGATTTAACCGTCTGCCAGTTTCTCTACTGTCGGAGTTTATTGCTGTTACAACGCCCTCATTGTGCATGATTGCTGCATTATAAGGAATTGCATAACGTACTTCCCATTTGTAATTCCACCAGTCAGAAAATGTGGAAGCGCCTATTCCCCTGGCTTTCATTTTGTCAGCCACTTTATACCCTTCAAGAATGTGCGTAAAGGTGTTAATTCTAAAATTAAACCTGTCTGACACCTGCATCAACATATTGATTTCAGATTGCACATATGAGTGGCAGGTGATAAAACGTTTTCCTTCCAGGATTTCGAGCATCGCCTCATCTACCAAATCACGACGTGGTTTTAAAGCAGCGCTTCTTGATTTTACCGGAAGGCGGTTATAGGTATCCCATTTTGATTTATATGTTTGTGCGTTGGTAAATGCATCTACATATACCTGTTCTACTCCCATTCTTGTTTGCGGATAGCGAATTGAGGATGTACTTCTGGATCTTTTCACATTTTCGCCCAGTGCGAATTTTATGTATTCATCAGCACCCTTAATTTTCAGATCTTCAGGGGCGGCTCCCCATCGCAATTTGATAATTGCAGACTGACCTCCGATTGGATTCGCCGACCCATGCAATACCTGAACAGCAACAACGCCACCGGCAAGCGCACGATACAAGTTAACATCTTCGGAGTTGACAACATCACCTATGCGCACCATAGAAGAGTTACTGGCAACATCGTTGATCGCAGACGCTCCAATATGAGAATGTTCATCAATAATTCCCGGTGTCAGATGTTTACCCGTGCCATCAATGATTTTTGCGTTACGGGAAGATAAGTCTTTGCCAATTTTGGTGATTTTTCCCTTTTCAATAAGTACATCTGCATTCTCAATAATCCCCTCTGCTTCATTGGTCCAAACGGTTGCATTTTTGATCAACAGCGTTTCTTCCTCAGGCAAAGTAGTTGTTCCGTGTGCCACAAATGGGAAAATAACATCCCCAATCTCAGGTTTTGATGGTTCTTTGTCTTCTTTGTCTTCTTTGTCTTCTTTTTTATCTATTGCACTTTTGAATGTTGCACTCCAATCGATCCACGAGCCGTCAGCAAGTTGTCCTTCGCCGGAGTAACCATTGTCAGTAGTCCATCCTGACAACCGGGTTCTTCCGGTTTCTTTGTCTGGAGCAAATCCTATAGTAATTGTCTCACCGGATTGCTTCAAATCCACTTTTATTTTTGTAGAATCATTGACAACAATTTCTCCTTTAGGGCTGCCTGGGTCTCCTGTGATATCAAGATTATAATTTGAGGCTCCTACTTTTAAATCATAATTTCCACTTATATCTTTTACATCTTTTTCCTTTAATTGGAACATTACACCTTGCACCCAGTTTTCATAAATAATTGCTTTGTCAGCGAAAATGCTATCAGATGTGATAAGGAAATTTGCAATTTTGCCGGCGCTCAAACTACCAACTGAAGAGCTCATATT